>Ga0209045_1000633_pt1 | contig 39512 bp, 18 predicted proteins | sample SaaInlLV_10m_DNA_4_FD_184664 | JGI IMG/M metagenome (GOLD analysis project Ga0209045, IMG submission 184664) | Marine microbial communities from expanding oxygen minimum zones in the Saanich Inlet - Saanich Inlet SI072_LV_200m_DNA (SPAdes) (version 2) | ecosystem: Environmental > Aquatic >...
TGGCTGAAGACGATCGAGATCGAGCGCATCGCACAGGACTTTGAGTCTGACAGGACGTTCGGCGGATCGGTCAGCGGTTCTGTCGGCGACGTGCACAGTATTCCTGCCCGTTGGAATCACTTCGGCCCCAAAGGCCCAATGCCCTGGATGCAGACGGCGCACAGCGGCAAGCGGTCGGTGCGGTTGGTGCGCGGCGGCAATGGAATGAACGGTTGGGTGGTAGGGCCCAACGGACCGGATCCAGAGCTGGACTACGAGCTGCGGTTCTGGGTGTTCCGGGAACCGACGGGGTCATTCGTCGTCGCGACACGCGATGGCGCCAGGCGGGCCAACGAGACATCGGTGCTGGTCGGCGGCAACGGAAGCGTGTTCCTGAGGAACGAGGTGGAGGGCCCCGGCTGGATGCCAACGCAGCTCACGATCCCGGAAGGTAAGTGGACACGCCTGAGCGTGCGCGTTGACCGCCCGCGCAAGATGTTCGGGGTCGCACTCCTGTCTGCGGCAGGCGAGGAAACGAAATCCAGTGTTGCTGCCCCTCTAGGCCCCGTGGAACGAGTGAACAGCGTCTCGTTCTACCCGCAGGCACCGCTCGGGGCAGCGTGCTGCCTCGACGACATCGAGCTGGTCGAACGACGGTAGACCGCTTCGCTGGTTAATGGGAGATATTACGTGGTGCTGACGTGCATTCGCATCGTGGTCTTCTGGTGTCTACTCGTGCCGCTTGTACGCGCTGGCGATCTCTATGTTGCCCGCAGACGCGGGGTTGATAGCAGCACGGGGCTCACAGCCGTCGGGGCGGCCCCCAACGGCCCGCTCAGGACTATTGGACGGGCCGTACGGCTGGCTAAACCGGGGGACACGATCCACGTGGATCCGGCCGAAGGTCCATACCCCGAGATGGTGTCATTCCACAGCAAATCAGGTGTGGTGGGGAACCCCATCACGCTCGACGGTCATGGGGCGACCCTGATTGGGAGCGATCCCCTGCAGCCTGCGCGCTGGGAAGCAGTTGGCGGGGGCCTCTATCGCAACCGCACGCTGTTTGGCGAAATCAAGTGCGATGACGCTGTCCTGACGCGCTACTTCCTCGTTATTGACCGCGAAATGGTGCGGATGAACCGCACTTCCAAGGGACCGAAAGCACCATTCAAGCACCCCAACGACCTGGCCGTGCGGGAGTGGACCTACGTCGAGAACGAACAGGCCTTCTACATCCGGATCGACGCGGAGAAGGCGTTGACCGACTACGCGATCCTTGTCCCGCGACGCCGGAATGGAGTGGGCGTCTACGGCGACAGTTCGCACGTTGTCGTGCGCAACGTGACCTCAACCTACTGTATCAACGATGGCTTCAGTATCTCGAGCGGGCAAGGGAAGCAAATCCGGGACCTGCACTTCGAGAACATTCGCGCGATCCGATGCGGCGACGACGGGATCAGCGCCCATGCGGACTGCGCATTCAGCGTCGATGGCTTTGAGTCGCGCGAGAACTCAACGGGTATCTGTGACACAGGCAAGAGCGTCACATCCTACAATCGTGCCCTGATTGAGGGCTGCTTCGGGTGCGACGTTTTTTTCATCGTTGAGGCGGCCATGGACGGACCGGCTTGGCACACGATGAGCAACAGCGTGGTGGTCTGCAATGCCGCTAACGCGGTGCTGTGTGTGGGCGAAGGCGCGCCCACGAACCTGTGCCACGTTGCCTTGAAGAACGTCCTGTTCGTGGGGAACCGCGAGAGTTCGGCGCTGGTGGACGTGAAGCGCAACGCCACGCTGACGGCTGAACAGGTCACATTCTTCGATCTGGATCTCGTGAATCGCGGGAGTGCCCTGACAGTTACCCGTTCGCTGTTCTGTGGCATGGATCCGCCGGTGCTGCTCCTTGGGAGGGGGGATACCTGCCGGTTAAGTTCGAACCACTATGCCGTGGGATATCTTGAAATGGATGGTGTTCGCTACGGTCCCCGAACTGACGACCAGCAGCGGCACAGGGCTACAACACAGGATCATGACTCGACGTGGTCCGCCTGGCGAGGCGTTGACACGATCGACCACGCGACCGTTTCAGAGAACACTGCCGGGGCCCGGCTTAGCGACGATCTGGGGGCCGTCGAGCGGGGTGCTTGGGCCGCAGTCCGAAACCGTGTTCCCGGCGGCACGGCAGCGGCCAGGCGAGCTGTCACCCAAGGCTTCGATGCCACTGAGTCGTTCACCCCACTGACCGTCGGTCCCGTGGGTTGGCTTGACTCGCCAGGCGGCCAATGGCGCGGGTTCTCACTGGCCGGGCCGACAATCACGGCAGGCCGTTTTCTGAGCTCGCCACACGCAGTCAAGCTGACGCGTGGAGGGGAACACCTCTACTGGGAGTGCCGTTCCGTTGTGCGTGCAGGACAGGATTATGCTGTGTCATTTGCCATGTGGCGAGAGCCCGGTGCCGGACTGGTCGTCGCCACACGAAATCGGTTCAATCGCGATGATGCCAGTGTGTACGTCTCGCCCGAAGGACAGCTCATGCTACGCAATTTTGCGGGCCCGTCTGCCTGGCACCGGACCGCTATTCTAGTGCCCGAGGAAGAATGGGTGCAGTTGCGCATCCAGACCCGTAATGACCGCGATGCTTTCACTGCGTTCCTCGTGCGCAAAGGGGATGACCGCGCACAGGAAGATCAGGAAGAGCGCCCACTGGGATTTGGAGGACAGGGAATGACCCTGGCCATCTTCGCTCCCCAGGGCCCAAAGGGCGCATCGACGTTCGTCGATAATGTCCGTTTCGCGGCAACCGTCGAGAAAAAAACCATGTTCTGAAGGCACTCGCTGGTGCAAGCGACGGCTTCTGAAGCTCAGAAAGCATGGGAAGAGGCGAACCTGGACCTGTGCTTACAGGACGACTGGTGCTCTTGGACGGTATCGCTCGTTTCGGTATAGTGCAGAGACATCGGACAATCCAGTACGGCCCGTGCGTCAGCGGACACTGGCCGATGACCTTGTGTACCTGCCACACAATCAGGAGTCGGCACCATGAGAACCAGAAGGTCCCTATCCCGCGTGGTGTTCGCCTTGATCACAGCCGGCTTGGTTCAGCCGATTGTCACCGCCGAGGGCGAGGGGATTCTGCCGGCGGGGACGAGAGCTGTCTGGGATCTGAACAAGGCCCAGCGCGAGGCCACTGCGACGCGTGAACGAATCTGTATCAATGGTCTCTGGCGCTGGCAACCTGCTGGCGATCGTGCGACCAGTGTCCCAACGGGCGACTGGGGCTACTTCAAGGTGCCGGGGTCATGGCCGGGCATCGGAAACTGGATGCAGAAGGACTCTCAGACCATTCATCGCCACCCTGGGTGGGAGGGCGTGAAAATGGCAGATATCGCGGCCGCCTGGTACGAGCGTGAGATCGCCATCCCGCAGGAATGGAAAGGTCGACGCATTACCCTCTCCGCAGACTACGTCAACTCCTACGCCATCGTCTTTGTTGACGGCAGGAACGTCGGCGAACTGCGCTTCCCGGGGGGCGAGCTTGATCTCACATCGGTCTGCCGACCAGGAAATGAGCATGTGCTCAGCATGCAGGTTCTGGCCATGCCGCTGAAGCAGACCATGCTCTCCTTCAACGACTCGAACTCGGCGCGAGGGGTGAAGGGATCGGTGGCGCGACGCGGTCTTTGCGGCGATGTCTACCTGAACAGCACGCCGGCTGGCCCACGGATTGCGGGCAATAGAATCGAGACGTCCCTACGCCGATGGGAGGTCACAGCCAACGTCAGAATGGAGAAGTTGGCGGCTATCGGCACATACGTGCTCCAGGTGCGGGTCACCGATGGTGCACAAAGCGTGGTGGCGTTCAAGAGTCGGGCATTCGAGGCCAATGACCTCGTGGAGGGGCGCCTGTCGGTGACACAACGCTGGCGACCTGAGAAGCTGTGGGATATCCACACGCCCGGCAACCTGTACCGGATGACCGTGTCTCTGCTTGGACGCGGCGGCGCAGTTCTGGATCAGGGACTTCCCCGTCGCTTTGGGTTCCGTGAATTCTGGATTGACGGCCGTGATTTCTATCTAAACGGAACACGACTCTTCCTTTCTGCGATCCCCTTCGACAATGCTCAGGTCAGCGCGGGAGCCGCAACGTATGCAGCGGCGCTTGAGACCATGAAGCGGATGCGGACGTTCGGCATCAACTTCGTCTACACCCACAACTACGACTGTAATCCCGGCTCCTACCTGAGCTTTGCGGAGATCCTGCGTGCCGCGGATGACGCCGGCATGCTGGTCGCTCTTTCGCAGCCGCACTTCGGTCACTATGACTGGGAAGTGGGCGATGCCGACAAGACGAACGGCTACGCTGAGCATGCCGCATTCTTCGCACGCGCGGCCCAAAACCACCCCTCGGTCGTGGCCTATGCTACCAGTCACAACGCCTGTGGCTACGCCGACGACATGAACCCGCAGGCAATCGACGGCCTGCAGAACCCCCGCGATCGGTGGTCCCAGGGAAACGCTGGAAAGGCGTTACGGGCCGAAGCGATCATCAAGAGCGTCGATCCATCCCGCATTGTCTATCACCACTCCTCGGGCAATCTCGGCTCGATGCACACGGTCAATTTCTACCCAAACTTCGTCCCCATCCAGGAGATGTCGGACTGGTTCGAGCACTGGGCCACCGCAGGCGTAAAACCGGTATTCACCGTCGAGTACTCGGCCCCGTTCCCCTGGGACTTTGCCATGTACCGCGGATGGTATCGCGGCACGCGCAACTTCGGTAGCGCCGTCGTACCATGGGAACTGTGCCTCGCCGAGTGGAATGCCCAGTTCTTCGGGGACAAGGCCTACAACCTAAGCAACGTCGAGAAAGCGTGTCTGCGTTGGGAAGCCGAGCAGTTCCGCTCCGGTCGGCTATGGCATCGTTGGGACTATCCGCACCAGATGGGCAGTCGTGACTTTGATGAGCAGTACCCCGCGATGGCCATGTACACAACCGATAACTGGCGCGCGTTCCGCACCTGGGGAATGTCGGCCAACAGTCCATGGTCGCACGCGGTCTTCTGGCAGTTGCGCGATGGGGTGGATAAGAGCCGTAAAGAGCTCCCGACGGATTGGGGGAATCTACAGAGACCCGGTTTCAGTCCGGATTACGTCGAAGACCGCTTCGAACAGATGGCTACCGCCTTCGATTCTGAGGACTGGGTCCCCACCGTTGCTGCAAAGGCGCTGTTGCGGAACAACATGCCTCTGTTGGCCTACATCGCGGGCAAGCCGAGCCGCTTTACGAGCAAGGACCACATCTTCTATCCGGGCGACACCGTCGAGAAGCAGCTCATCGTGATCAACAACTCGCGCGAAACAGTGTCGTGCGACGGGCGATGGCGATTCGACCTTCCCCAGCCACAGACCGGCAGGAAGGAACTCACGTTGCCGACGGGGGAACAGAAGCGCATCCCTCTGCGCTTCAAGCTGCCTGACACGATCAGACCGGGCCAGTACGCCTTGGCCATGACAGCCGCGTTCAGCACGGGCGAAACGCAGGACGACAGATTCCCCATCCGCGTCGTCCCGCGCCCGACACAGCCTGGGTCGGGCAACAGAATCGCCCTGTTCGATCCGCAGGCAGAGACGAGTGCCCTGTTGCGCAACATGGGGCTGGGGTGTGAACCCGTGAGCGCGGACACGGATCTGTCCTCATTCGACGTCCTCGTGATCGGCAGGAAAGCGCTGACGGTTGACGGTCCCTCACCCGATGTCAGCCGCGTCAAGCAAGGGCTCAAAGTGGTCGTCTTCGAGCAGACGGCGGATGCGCTTGAGAAGCGCCTCGGCTTCCGTGTCGTCGAGTACGGTCTCCGACAAGTCTTCAAGCGGTTGCCTGACCACCCCACTTTGGCCGGCATCGACGAGGATCTGCTCCGCGACTGGCAGGGCGAAGCCACCCTTCTGCCGCCGCAGTTGGAGTATGAGAAGAGGCCCGGCGAAGTTCCCCGGAAGAAGTGGTGCGGCATCGACATCAGGCGTCTGTGGCGCGCAGGATGTCGCGGCAATGTGGCATCCGTGCTGATCGAGAAACCGGGACGCGGCGACTTCATGCCGATCATCGATGGCGGCTATAGCCTTCAGTACAGCCCCCTCCTGGAATACCGAGAAGGCAAAGGGATGGTCCTGTTCTGCCAGTTGGATGTAACCGCCCGGTCAAGGCCCGATCCGGCGGCGGAAACCCTGACGCGGAACATCATGCGCTACGTGTCCGAGTTCGAGCCGAAGCCCCGACGCGGCGTTGTGTATGTCGGTCCTTCTGCCGGGCAGCGGCAGCTCGCGGCCGGCGGCTTTAGCACGGCAACGTTCACAGCGGGCACTCTCTCGACAAACCAGGTGCTGGTTGTCGGAAACGGCGGGGAGAAGGCGCTGGCGCGGAACAGCGAATCGATCGCTGCGTTTCTGCGAGATGGCGGTAACCTGCTGTCCCTCGGTCTCGACGAAAAGCAGGTGAGCACCTTCCTGCCGTGGCAGGTCGAGATGACCCGCGCCGAATACATAGCGTCCGCCTTCGAGGCACGGGGGATGGGATCGCTGCTGGCGGGAGTCGGGGCGCCCGACGTCCACAACCGCGATCCCCGCGAGCTGCCGTTGATCTCGGCCGGAGCGACAGTCGTGGGCAGCGGCGTTCTCGCCGCAGCGCGGAATGCGACTGTGGTGTTCTACCAGCTGCCTCCCTACGAGTTGACGAAGGCCCAGGGAGCGATCCCAAGTCTCAAAGCAACCACCGAGGACGCTCCGGAAGGGAAGCGCTGCGCCCTCGTCACCATGGGGACGACAACGGGACACGACGGCCAATTCGGGCAGAAGGCACAGCGCGCGGGAACCCGTGGTAAGGCCTACACCTTTGCAGCCCTGGTCAGAGCGATTGGCGAACCCGTCCGTCTTCACCTGGAGCTCGAACGCGCGGGCAGGCCGTGGGATCGCGTGGTCAAAGCCAGGAATGTCGTGGTTGGCACGGACAAATGGACAGAGATCCACACGACCTTCAAGGTGACCAAAGACTACCCCGAGGGCTGGCAGGGATACATCGCGTGCCGGCAGGATGGGGCCCGATTCAAGGCCGACAGATTCAGGCTGTATGAGGGCGCTTATGCTCCCTGGAAACCAGGAAGCGCGACGCTCAAGGAAAGACCTAACCTCTTCACCAAGGCAGGTTTCGAGGAAGGTGTCGGCAAGCCCTGGTTCTTCAACTCCCACCAAAACCGCAACCTGCGGCGGACCTATCGACGTGCCAGTTTCACACTGAACCGCCTGTTGGCCAACATGGGAGCAGGGGCGACTACACCCTTGCTCGAAAACCTGTGCACCCCACCCGGCGGCAAAGGCCAGCAGACGAGTAGTGAACTCGTCAAGAACGCGGACCTCAGCGTGGACGACGACGCTGACGGCCTGGCAGACGGGTGGGGGTGTTCGCTGACCGGTGACGGCGCCACTCGCCAACGGGAAAAGGTCAAGCCCAGTTCAGGAAAGTGGAGTCAACGGATCAGCTGCCCCCGACCCAATGCCAAAGGCAAGAGCGGGGCAATGCTCTACCAGCTCGGCGTTCCCGTGGTCGAAGGTCAGTGGTACCGCATTTCCTTCATGGCGAAGTCCAGCGGCATGGACGGCGTGAGTCCCACCATGGCGATCTCCCAGACCGGCCCGTGGCAATCCCTTCTCCCGTACCAGAAGTTCCTCCCGGAGACAGAATGGAAACGTTTCACGTTCGTGGCCAAGGGCAAGGGAACTGAACCCAAGAAGACCCGACTCCAAATCTGGCACTCCGGGATTGGCACGGTCTGGTATGCGGACGTACGCATGCAGATCATCGCCCCACCCGACCAGGGACGCTGGCTTGAGAGCTACTACATGGACACCCCGGAGGACTGGGACGATCCCTACCGGTTCTTCCGTTGGTAGGATGCTCCGGACCCTCGCTCACCGCTTGTCTGCAACTTCAGCGATTTGAGCACAAATCCGGTTGGAGAGCGGCGGTCCTCCGCCGTAACTGCACGCATGCCATACGGTCGAAGACGACCGCTCTCCAGGATATGAGCGATAAAGCAACGGGCGAAGCCCAGGCTTGTGCCTGACATCGTGCTGTTGATTGCCCCGCCTGGTGAGGGAATCTGAATAACGACGATAGATTGATCGTTGTGGGGCTCGCCAGGATTGGCGTCAGCCACAAATCGCGAAGCCAGTTGAGACGACTGGTGGCCTCGAGCGCGAATAGCGAGCCCACCCCGACTAGAAAGGACATATCTGCTCATGTCGACAGCTGCCCCCACTCCGGAGTTTGAGTCCGTGTGTGACGACTTCGTCTGTGAGTCAGCAACTGAACTGCCTGTAGCATTTGACGTTGACGTCGTGGTTGCCGGCGGGTCGCTTGCCGGAGTCGAAGCGGCTTGTGCTGCCGCGGAGAACGGCGCCAGCGTCCTGTTGGTCGAGTCCAGACCGTACCTTGGCTTCGATCTCTGCGGCACGCAGAGGCTCTGGATCGATGACGACGAGACGCCCGAGACCGAGCTTACGCAGCAGTTGTTTGGCGGAAAGAGGGTCGTTACGCCTTTCGAGGTCAAGAAGGCCTTGGACGAAGCGCTGATCCACAACGGAATTCCGTTCCTGACCGGAACGTTCGCCGGCGAGCTTCTGGTCGACGACAGTGGCGCGGTTGGCGGCATCACGATCGTGAACCGCAGCGGCAGGCAGGTTGCCAGGGCCAAGGTCATCATCGATGCCACGAAGGACGCCGTTCTTGCGCGCCAGAGCCCCGGAAGCCACAAGCCCTTCACCCCCGGCCCCAAGGAGTTCGAAATCATCGTGGTGGGTGGGGAACTGGTCAAGGGTGTGGTTGGACGACAGCTTCCTACGCCATATCGGTCGCCGACCAAGGATGGCGAACCGAGGGACTATCCGGTATTCGAATACGGCTTGGATCTAACGATGGAGTCGGATACTGTCAGCGCCCTGTCCAAGGCCTTCAACGAAGCTCGTTCCCTGGTCCACAGTCCTGACACGGGCATCGTTGACTCATCCGAGTTCCTGATCTACTACCCGGAGAACACAATCGTCCCATCGGTCCCCGTCAGCGCGACAGGCGCCGTCCCAGGCGATCTGCTCATAGGCGCATTTCAGCCGGATGGGATCGAGTCCTTGTACGTTCTCAGCGCATATGCCGGACTAGACCGCTCCTTGATGAAGAAGGTCATGCGGCCGACCTCCATCGCCGTCGTAGGCCGACGGATAGGCACCGCGGCGGCCACCGCAGCGCACAGTCTCGCTACACCTGAAGGCATCGGCTACGTGACTCCTTCGGGAAACAGCAGCGAACTGGCAGTTACAGCAGCGCCGGCCAGCTTCCGCTTCAAGAACTGTCCGAAGCTGGAACTCGACGACCACGCCCTGCCGATCTTCGGCGCCTTCAATGTCGTGGTGGTTGGGGGAGGAACGGCAGGCGCATCAGCAGGAATCGGTGCGGCCCGTGACGGAGCCAGGACACTCGTCATCGAACCCCTTGACGAACTTGGCGGCGTGGGAACAGCCGGTCTCATCGGGCAGTACTGGTACGGACGCCGCATCGGGTTCACCGCCGAGATGGATGAAGTCCTCGGGACGTCATGGGATGTGATCCGGAAATCAGAGTGGTACCGAGCCGCGCTGCTGAAGAATGGGGCCCAAGTCTGGCATGAATGCCTCGGATGCGGGACGCTCTTGAAGGGCGACAAAGTCTCGGGCGTGGTCGTGGCAACGCCATTCGGTCGCGGAGCCGTACTCGCCGATGTCGTCATCGACAGTACCGGTAACGCAGACGTTGCCGCTTCGGCGGGAGCAGCTACCCAGTTCAGCATTTCCACTCTGGGAGGCCTCTCCGTCCAACTCGCCGGCATGCCGCATCGGGACCTGGGCGACAGATGCAACAACACCTGCTTTGCCATGGTTGACGATCGAGACGTGTTCGACCGCTGGCACCTCCTGCTGTCTGCGAGACGGGGAAAGGCAGCGGAGCCGTACGACGCAGGACAGCTGATCGACACACGTGACCGCCGGCGGATCGTTGGCGATCACGTGCTGTCGACCGCGGACATCCTCATGCATCGCACGTTCCCGGACACGATCTGTCATCATCGGAGCAATTTCGACGCCGCGGCGTTCCCCGACTCGGAAATGCTCCTCATCAAAGACATGAAGGGCCCCGTCTACGATTGCGACATGCCCTTCCGATGCCTGACTCCGAAGGGCGTCGAAGGCCTTCTCGTCGTCGGGCTGGGAGCCAGTGCTGAGCGAGACGCAATGACGCTGACCCGCATGCAGCCCGACCTCCAGAACCAGGGCTATGCGGCGGGTGTTGCCGCCGCACTCGCAGCCGCGAAGACCGGAGGCATGGTGAGGGAAATCGACATCCGGCACCTCCAGGCCTTACTTGTCGAGGAGGGCTGTCTCGAGGAACGTGTTCTGACCGACAGAGATTCCTTCCCGATCGCTGCCGAGGAACTCTCGGAAGCCGTGACGACGCTCCATAGTCTGACCATCGAGGTGCACGAGAAGCCCGACGTTGACGACACCATGCCCGCACTGGCTGCGGTGATGGCTCACCCGAAGGACGCACTCCCGCTTCTGAGACGGGCCTACACGCAGGCCGATGACCGGAACGTGAGAACAAACTTCGCCAGGATACTCGTCCTTCTTGGCGATGCGACCGGCAAGGAAACCCTCATTGAGGCCGTCGAAGCCGCGGAGGGATGGGGCGAGGGATGCGGGCTCACGTCACACCGCAAGAGCGACAACACCTTTGGCCAGACCGACCGACTGGTCATCGCGTTGGGTTTCCTGCGGATTCCCCAGACCAGGCCGCTACTTGTCCGGAAACTCGAATCTCTCGCCGCGGAGAGCGACCTGTCTCACTACAAAGCGATTTGCCTGGCCTTGAGACTGAACAGGGACGCCTCTCTGGCGGAACCGCTCGCGCGTTTGCTCAACAAGCCAGGGGTCAGCGGCCATTCGCAGCCGCTGAGCTACTATTGCGCAACGGATGGAGCGTTGAGTATGCCGGGTCGCGCCACGACAAGCGGACAAGGGAGCAACGTCCTCAACAGCAAGTTCAAGGAACTCCTGATCGCAGCGCTCCTCCTGGAGTGCGGTGACCTTGACAACCAAGCACGAAACGTGCTGGATGCCTACACCAAGGACGTCAACGGGCACTTCGCCTCCTACGCCAGCTTCGTCCTGAATGGCAGAGCACGAGGTCCCGACTGATCTTCCGATATGGCTGGTACGCTTCGCACCTGAGGGGTGGCTCGTGCTCCTCGGCGTTGCATTGCCGTGGTTCCATGGCTACACTGCGCTGGAATCGTCTGTCGGGTGAACTGCGTCCGCCCAGAGGGGACTGACGTCTTTGTGCCCTACCCGCGAAACCGCCCGTGCAGGAGCGCGGGAACATCCGACACGTTACAGGAGACTGGCGAGTCCCGCCTTACTCCCATTCTACCCAGGACACCGCAATGGCCCCCACACTCCCCTTTCCCACTTGCGCCGGCGCGCGTGTTTCCAGATTTCATGCCCTGCTCCCACTTGGACTTGGCCTGTGTCTCATGCCGTCGCCTGGAGCCGCAGCCGCCGATCCCGATGCCCTGCAGGCATTGCGGGCACAACGGCGCGAGGCAACCCATCGCCGGCGCCGAATCATCTTCAACAACGATGCGGACGACGCGCTCATTCTCCCGACCAGCAGTCCCGCCACGGCCGAGAACCTGCTCAAGCTGCGCACCACGGCGCTGGCCGGCACGCAAGTGGACACAATCTTCTACTGCTCATTGCAGGGCGACATGAGCCTCCACCGAACCAAAGTGGGCGAAACGTTGATGGGCAATGCCAGCGACTACTACACGGACGGCTCCCGGGGAAAGTACTTCGCCACCCGGCGAAACGTCGTGCCCGAGCTGATCGCCCAGGGCACCGACCCCCTCCAAGTGATGGTGGACTTCTGCCGCGGCCACGGCCTCGAGGTGTTTTGCACGATGCGCATGAACGACACACACGACTCGGTTGACAGCCCGAACAAGCCCTTCTTCGGGTTCTCTCGCTTCAAGCGGGAACACCCGGAATGCCTGATGGGGAGCTTTGAGAAGAGACCGAAGTTCAAGGCGTGGACCGGCGTTGACTACAAGCGACCTGCAGTCAGAGAACGGGTGTTCCAACGCCTGGAAGAGGTCTGCCGCAACTACGACCTGGACGGCATTGAATTGGACTTCCTGCGGCATGAGTGCCTGTTCAAGAGTGTTGCCTGGGGAGGCAACGCCTCGCAGGAGGAACGGGACCTCCTAACTGATCTCATCCGCCGCATCCGCGACATGACCGAGCGAGAGGGCCTCCGCCAGGGCCACCCCATTCTCGTGGCGATCCGTGTGCCGGATTCCGTGGAGTACTGCAAGGAGCTCGGCCTGGACTTGGCGCAGTGGTTCAAGGACGGGCTGGTGGATCTCTTGACCGGAACCTGCATGGTCCAACTCAACGACTGGGACACCCTCGTTCAGTTTGGGCATCATCACGGTGTGCCCGTCTATGCCGGGCTGAGCGATACATGGGAGAAGTTCGTAGCTCCGCCATTCAAACGCCAATCCGTCGAGGCCTACCGTGGCCGCGCCATGGCCGCCTGGCAGGCGGGTGTCGATGGCATCTACCTGTTCAACTTCTTCAACCCCACAAAGCCACAGTGGCGGGAACTTGGCGATCCGGCCGGGCTGGCGCGAATGGACAAGCTGTACTTCCTCTCCCCGCTCAGCGATCACATGGGCCCCAGTGCGCCTATTGCCCCTGGCCGGCCTCATCGGCGTGCCCCCCTCCTGACGCCGCAGAATCCCTGGAGACTTCTGGCCGGCCAACCGGTCCAGACGCAACTGCGGATTGGCGATGACGTTGGCGAGACGACACGAGCCGGACTCAAGCCAGCGGTCACCTGCTACCTCAGACTGAAGGAACCGTTCCCTGTCGGCCAACTAGAGGTGCGGCTTAACGGCACACCCTTGAGCCCCGACGACTCCAAGGGTGCGTGGCTGGGCTTCAACGTCCCGCCGTCAGCCGTGAAGGCCGGGCTAAACGACATCCGGGTCACGCCCCTTTCCGGGAAACGGTCGGCCCCCGATCCGGGAAGAGACACGTGGGACGTTTCCTACGAGGGCACGAAGAGGCTGAGGGGGGCTGCGCAGTGGCCATGGCGGCGCTTGTCCGGCGGCGCCAAATACGTCGAGGAGATCCGTGATGCGGCACTCTACTTCGCGGACGATGGTACGGGCGCCGACGACTTCCCCAGTCTGGTCTACCCGTGGATGCTCAGCCGCGAGGAGGAAACCACTGTGGAGGCGCGGGTGAAGGTCGTATCGTCAACTGACCCGCTCGCCGCCTGCCTGCGCCTGTCTGATGGCACAGCTGTGGAGTACCTGACGCTGATGCCTGACCGGATTGGCCTCAAGTTCGCCGGCCTCTCCTGTCCCTTCGATTCCGCCGGCGCATTCCATACCTACCGAGTGGTGTTCCAGGGGCAGAATATCCGTGTCTATGTGGACGGCGTCCTCAGGCTGGACGGGACGGGCCAATACACGACATCTGCCAAAGACGAAGCGCATTGGGTCAGCTTCTGGAGTGGACTCGGAAGCTGGAATGCATGCAGCCTGCTGTTCGGCTCGGCCTCGGGACCGGGCACTGGCGCAGCGCTCTGGGAGTTTGTGCGTTTTCGCAGCAGTACAGATCCAATCATTCTGCAAGACCTCATGGTCGCGATCACGTACCCGCCTGCCCGGCCCACCCCAGCTAAGTGAGCGTGCGCGCCTCTTCAGAAGTCCTGCGGATAGGCTCAATACACCATGGCTACATCCTCCAAGAGAGGTCGATGACAGCCAAGAAGGAAAGAACGGTTCGAAACATGGACCTCAGAATTGCAGATCTCGAGGTACAGATAGTTGGTGATGATCCCGAGAATTATCTGGCTGAAGCGAGCATCGACATTGTCAAAGGCGATGCGGTGCTGGTCTACGTCCGGATGAGAGGGCTGGACCACCATGATGATGGCTCCATCATGTTCATGAGATCAGACGATGAAGGCGGGACTTGGGATCCGTCGAGTCTGGTAGAAGCGATGCCCGAATATGATAACTGGGGATTCACGTCAGCAAGTGTCAAGATTCTCAAGAATGGCACAATTATGGTATTGGCCCATGCCATGGTTGTGGACTCCAACCTTGTCCATGGTGCCAACTTTAGGGGCGCCTGGTCCACCATCTCAACGGATGGTGGCTGCACATGGACCACTCCAGAGCCCCTCCTGGCCTGGCCCATGCGAATTATCAGTATATGGGACAATCCTGTAGAACTTGACGATGGTAGGCTTCTTCTGGCTGTGTCTGGACATATACGCGATACGGACGTGTCTAACTCCTTCTCTGATCCTTCGCGGTCCTGTCTCCTATGCTCGGAGAACAATGGTAGGTCATGGTATTGTCGGGGCACGATTGCCTTTGATCCCGCAGGTATTCACAGGTTCTATGAACCAGGCATGACGCTCACTGACGATGGACGACTCATTGCTTTGAGCAGGCAACATTACGCGGAGTATTGCAGCAATGCTCCGGCAGGTTTCCTGTTCAGTTCAGAGTCAACTGATATGGGCGCATCCTGGTCAGGCTTTCAGCAGACCGAGATTTGGGGGTATCCCGCCGATACGGTGACACTACATAGTGGTTTCGTGCTAAATGCCTACGGTCACCGTAGAGATCCACAAAGTGTGAGAATCGCGGTCTCTAGTGACGGGAAGAACTGGTCAAACGACAATGTCTTTACGATCTATTCACCGCCTCGGATTCCCGAACTGGAAGACAGTAAGGGAAATGCTATGAATACGGGGTACCGGCACATTGGTTATCCATCAGCCGCTGTTCGTGCTGACGGCAGCGTAGTAGTCGTTTTTCATTCCTTCAATGAAGAGCGCAGACAGATTGTGTTGTCTGCATCCTTTCGAGTTGACGCGAGTTGACATAGAAGCAGGTGTTTGATGATCAGTGAGTCGTTTTGGAGGGCTCTCTACCACGATCCGGAACTGACCCACACGTCATCGCGCGACTTCTACCACATGGCGTGGGCGTAGATCGATCGGCATCTGGGGCAGGTCATGTAGAGCAGGCTCACAGGCGGCCCCGGGGCAGTACGCAAGAGTGCTATCTGCTGTATCTGCCTACGCCATAGCGGCTCTCTACCAGAGTAACGCGCATGATCGGAGACCCTCTATATGACAATGAAAGAGGCAGGAACCATCGCCACAATTGGGGTCTGCATCGTTGTTTCCATGGACCTTTCAGCGAATGAGAAACGAGGCGAGCCAATCTTCAACGAAGCGTTCAACAAGCCAACGTCTGCTCTGAAATCCAGAGGCTGGATCTTGGAGGAACACACGACGGCCGTTGACGATAACGGCGCCAAATGCCTGGAAGTGATCAATACTGATCGGGAGAGAGCGCTGTCCTGTATCTATGTTGAGGTCGAACCCGGGAAGCGCTATTCGGTCAGCTGTCAGATGAAGACTGAAGGGGTAGTCTCCGAACGTCGACGTGGCGCAACCGTCTTTGTGGAATGGGTCGACAAGGGAAAGGCGTTCGTTCCTGGGGGAACGTACCCCATGGGTAAGGGAGGGACATCGCCGTGGGAGCGGTTCGATATTCCATCCACGAACATTGTGCCGGAAAGTGCAGCGTTCGCCAGATTGTACGTCGGCTTGGAGGGAACGGGCAGAGCATGGTTCCGGGACCTTGTGATGTCAGAATATGTGAGCGGGTTGGCGTTAGCACTGGAGAGGCCTGTAGACAAGGTAGTACTTACGAGCAGTCGCCCACACTTCTCCTGGCAGGATATAGGTAGGAACTGCCAACTGATTATTGCAGGCGACACGGCTCTGAGTGAAAATCGGAGGTCCTTTTCTGTTGGACCGAACAGCAGTGTTCTGCTTCCCTGCTTTCTGGATAGCGGAACAACCTGGTACTGGCAGGTTCAGGAAAGTGCCAAGTCGAGCAATCCCTCCGGTCAGGAAATGTACCGCTCTGAAATTCGGTCATTCAGCATACGGGAGAACGCTCATAAATGGCCGCCCATTCTGGAGTCCAGATACGAATGGTCTGACGTACCCAGGCCAACGTTGGCGGCTCGGATTCTGAGCGATGAAGAGATGAAAATTGAGGTCGCTATAGACGATGAACCGGCAGAAATGGTGTCCTTCATGGACAGCGTGTTGACCTTCAAGGCACGGCAGAGCCTTTCTGGCTCAGTTCACAACGTCACATACAGCTTTGAGAACAGCCGGGGAGAGACGTTCTCCGCATCTGATCACTACAGCAATATCAGCCCCAAGAGCCGAGTTTCCTGCAGGCAAGGGATAGCATACGTTGACGATGAAGCGTTCTTCCCAGTAGGCGCCTACTGTGATCCCAGTGATGATCCCGCAGAGTTCTCGGGATTGGTGGAAGCAGGCTTCAACCTTGCACATTCATATGTGTTTGAGAGGGAAGACGCTTACGATTCCCTGATGGACACCGCGAGATTGCATCTGAACTCCGCCGAGAAGCACAATATGAAAATCTTTCTTGGGATGCCACGCGGGTGGATACGACGACAGAGTAACCAGGAAATCACAACCTACGTCGCCAGCTTGATGACATATCCGGCTCTGCTCTCGTGGTACATAATGGACGAGCCTGCTCCCCAGGACATCGGTGTTCAGGAGATAGAAAATGCCGCACAGGTGATCGAGAGGATTGATCCGTTTCATCCCTCCATGGTGGCTTTCTCAACGATGGTTGCGGGGGTGTCTCAGAACGCAAGAGACTATATCGAGCGTGTGGACATCGTGGGTTGTGATCCCTACCCGCTATTGCGCAGGAAGCCCTTTGGGACAGTTGATGAATGGGTCAGAAATTGTCGCAAAATGGGTGGGAAAGATAAGCCTGTCTGGGCAATCATAGAGGCATTTGATGCTGACTATGATTCTGGGGGCATAAAGCGTGGCAGAGTGGCACAATGTGGCCCGGTTGTGAAGCCGACCTATGATCAGATGAAGTGTCAGGTCTTTCTGTCCCTGTCGGCCGGAGCTGATGGAATAGTGTTCTATTGGATGTCGCGGCCGCGATATGATATGAAGAAGGACGCGCCTGTGGTATGGGAGTCCATCTGTAGATTGGTGAAGGAACTGCGAGCGATAGAGCCATTTATGGTTACCCCGAGAAGCCATACAAGGCTGCCCGGGAACGTCCCCGAACCATTCAGGATCTGGGCCAGAAGCAATGGAAAGGGCGAAACGGCAATTACTCTCATCAATCCGCTTGAGACACACCAAAACCTGAGGGTAAAGATGGATCTGAGCGGGAGAAGATTGCTTGATGAAGGTGAGATGATGCCAGTAAATGATGGCCTATACGAGGCAGATTTCAGGCCCTATGAAACAAAGGTATATGTAGTGGATTAGGGTTGGCTGTTCCTTCAATTGAAGCCCCTTTCGGGTAGGGTGAGGCAATGGTCCGTCCCTCCGAGGCAACGGACACGGCCCCGACCAACCTGATGCTCTACGCGGAAATATGAAGCCATGAAGATCACTGATGTTCAGACTCATCTGCTGACCGGGCCGTGCACGCTCGATCCCTACCTGTCGCAGCTGCGCAAGGTGCGAAGCGCGGCGTTCATCGAGGTCCATACCGATAGCGGAATACTCGGGCTGGGCGAGACCTACGCGGGGTACTTCTGCCCGGAAGCGGTCCCGGCGATTGTGGAGTTCTTCAAGCCTATCCTTGTCGGCCAGAACGTCGACGACATTCCCGAGTTGTGGGGGCGCATGTACCATTGCGGGAATTTCTGGTGCCGGGTAGGCGTCGGCGTGAGCGTGCTCAACGGCATTGAGGCGGCGCTGTGGGACCTGAAGGGCAAGCTGGAGAAGAAGCCGGTGGTTGAACTGCTGGGTGGCTGCCAACACGACCATCTCCCCGCCTATGCCACCGGCGGCCCGGCTAACTACCCGCATGACGAACTCGCCCGCAAAATCGAGTTCTACCTGTCACTCGGCTTTACCGGTGTGAAGGTCAGCGCGGGCGGGTACACGCCGGAGCGCGGAGTCGAGATTCCGTTCGAACCGGCCCCCGCCGCGGATTTCGAAGCCGACAAGCTGGATTTTGTCCGCCGCCGGTTTGGCGCCGGCCTTCGCGTGATGCTTGACGGTCACATGGGCAACAGCCCGGGCGTTACCTGGAACGTGGAAACGGCCATCGCGGTGGCCAAGGCCCTTGAACCGTTCGACCTGTTCTTCCTTGAGGAACCACTGCACTACACCGACCCGGCGGGGTATGCCGACCTTTGTGCGGCGACCTCCACGCCGATTGCCGGCGGCGAGTGCCTCACAGCGGCCTATGAATGGCGCGTGTTTGTCGAGCGCGACGCCTTTGACATTGGCCAACCGGACGCCTCGTTCACCGGAGGGCTGGGCGAGTTTATGCTCGTCAGCCGGATGCTTGCTGAGCGTGGCCGCAAAGTGGCCACTCATTCCTGGGGAGCTGGCGGGTCGTTCATGCAGAACCTGCACGCCGGCTTTGCCGCCGCGAACACTGTGATTTTAGAGGTCGCACCAGCCTACGGCCCCCTGCACAGCGAGGTAATCGGCGACAGCTTCGTGCTGCGCGATGGCGTCGTGTTGCCGCCGACCAAACCGGGATTGGGCATTGAGTTGACCGACGACACGAAACGACGCTTCCCGTTCGTGCCCGGCAGCGGTGAGTTCAACAGCGTTCCCGGCAAGATCCTCCCGGAGGAACTGGAGAAACGACATGCGTAAGATCCTGGTTGATCTACGGGTGGATGACGACGGCTTGCGCCGCCTGCGGGACCTGCCTGAAACAGAGGTCGTGCTGCTGGACGAGCCGGAGGAGGAGAAGGAGCGCCCACTTCCTGGCGAGCTCCTGGCGGATGTCGATGTGCTCGCTTGCTCATTGCCGCCATCAAACATCGAGGATCTGCGTGTGCTTCGCCTCGTGCAGATCGCGTCTGCGGGGTACGCACAACTGGTGGGCATCGGCCTGCCACAGCGCGGCGTGCGCGCCTGCAACGCATTGGGTGTGTTTGACGTGCCGATCGCCGAATGGAACATCGCCATGATGGACAACCTGCTGCGCGACCTGCGCGGCATGATCCGCAACCAGGCCCTGGGCGTCTGGGACCGCGACACCCGTTTCCAGCGCGAACTCCGTGGGTTGACCGTCGGCTTCTGGGGCTACGGTGGGATCGGTCGAGAGACCGCGCGGCTGGCGAAAGCGCTGGGAATGCAAGTCCATGTCCTGACCCGCTCTGGCGTGAAGGAACGGACCGATATCTACCGCGTCCCCGGCACGGGAGATCCCCATGGGGAGTTGCCGGACCAGGTATTTGGGATGGAGCAGAAGATGGAGTTCCTCAACGGGCTGGATTTTCTGCTGCTGGCCATGCCCCTCACCAAGTCCACCACGGGTATCGTGGGCGAAGCAGAACTGCGCGCGTTACGACCCACGGCATACGTTTTGAACCCTGCCCGCGGTCCCCTGATCCAAGAGCAGGCGTTGCTGACTGCCCTGGGGAACGGCTCGCTTGCCGGGGCCGCGCTGGACACCCACTATCACTACCCAATGCCGCCTGAGCATCCGCTGTGGAAGATGCCGAACGTGATCATGACACCGCATATCTCCGGTTCGAGCGGCAGTCCGTTTTTCCTGAAACGCATCTGGGACATTCTCGTGCAAAACGTCGAACGGCTGCACGAGGGGCGCCCCTTGCTGAACGAATTGCGCGAGGAGGAATTGCAGTGAATGCCGAAAGACACCTTCCGCGACCCCGAGACTGGCCGAGCATGCGAAATCCACGTAACTCTTGACGCTTCCCGAGAAAGCACCCAGATTGATGGACCCCCGCCACAGACCTCTACATGAAGGGACATATGGTGCAGACCGAGACCGACGTAATTGACCTCCGGACCGACGTGAAGACACTCCCGACGCGGGAGATGCTTAAGGCCATGTGCACGGCCGAACTGGGTGACTCCAAGGTCGGGGAAGATCCCACGGTGAACCGGCTTGAGGCAATGGCTGCGGAGCGTATGGGGACCGAGGCAGCCGTCTTGATGATCAGCGGTACGATGGCGAATCAGGCGGCGATGATGGCTCACGCCGACCGGGGCGGACGCTACATGATCGGTCACGACGCCCACATCTACTTCTATGAAGGCGGACACAGCGCGCTCTCGGGGCTGTTGCCGGTGATGGTTCCTAGCCATCAGGGACTCATTGAGCCTGACGATTTGAGAGCAACGATTCGCCGCGGCCCCAAAGCGCAGTTTCTCTGCCTGGAAAACACCCATAACCGAGGCGGAGGACGCGCGATTCCGCTTGACCGCCACACGGCGCTGTGCCAGATCGCGAGAGAGAACAACATGTCCATTCACGTGGACGGGGCACGCATCTTCAACACCGAGATCGCCACAGGCACACCGGCATCCGAGTATGTCAAACACGTCGACTCGGTTATGTTCTGCCTCTCGAAGAGCCTCTGCTGCCCGCTTGGGTCCATCCTGTGCGGTAGCAAGGAGTTCATTGCCAAAGCCACGGGCGCCATGCGACGCCTTGGCGGAGGCATGCGACAGGCGGGCGTCATCGCAGGCCCTGGAATCTACGCGCTGGAGCACATGGTAAGCCGCCTCAAAGAGGACCACGCCAATGCGAAACGCCTCGCTCGCGGGTTGGCAGGAATCCCCGGGCTGATTGTGAAACAGGATATTGTGGAAACGAACATGATCGGTGCTTGGCTCGAATCCCCCGACCATTCTGCGGTCGATTGGATGGACGCCTGCAAGACGCAGGACGTGCTTGTTGGCGCATACGGCCCCGAACGACTCCGCTTTGTGACACATCGCCACCACAATGCCGAAATGGTCGATGAAGCGACAGAGCGCATCAGAAAAGCCGCAGACACGTTGACGCGATAGCCCCCCGAACCTCATCCAGAGCAGATTACCACGCACAGGTATCTCGGAGGGGGAATTCAGGGCGACCAACACAAGCGTCTCTCCTCAGAGACGTCAATGGAAATATCGAATGAATCGACACCTTGCCCTGTTGTCCGTCGTGCTGATCATGACGGGTGCTGCCGACGCCGCCCAGAAGATTGATCTTGACACCTGGCAGCTCCGCTATAATCCGGTCGTGACGCTCGACTCGTTACCGACCAACACGTGGTGTGAACAGGACGTGCAACGACACCACATCATCACGATGTCACTGCACGCCGCGCCGGGCGCCGGCACCATCGCGAGCGTACACTTCTGCGCGCACAACCAGTCGGACACGATCAATCGTGACACACTCCACAGTTTCGAACTGCAGATCGACTATGGCGCGTCAACCTTGCGCCTCTATCGCAACCCCGGACATGAACTGACCGCCGAAGACACACGCTTCAACTTGCGCCGTGGCGAAACGTACCGCATCGCCATCGTCAAGCATGGTCGGCGCATGCGCGTTTTCGTCGATGGCGTACCTGCGTGCGAATGGTGGGCATGGGGCGAAAGCGGCAACGAAAAACTGGACTATGCCGGCGGACAGGTCGGTGTGTTCACCGAGAACGTCGATCTGACGATCAGCGATTTCCTCATCGGCCAAACGTTGTCGCTGCAGACCCGCAAGATCACCGAGCTCAAAGATCCCCGCCACGACACCGACCTGTCACGCGCGAGCATTGCCGTCGGTGAGGCCCCGGCGCATCGCGAAGCTGCCGCCATGATCGCGGATGCTCTCGCGAAACGCACGGGCACACGCCCGGACATCGTCAGTGCCGCCGCCGTCACACTGCCCAACGATCAGCCATTGATCGTGATCGGCAACATGGCGGACAACGCCGTCGTGCGTACGCTGTACATGCAGTGGTACACGCACGTCGATCGCGCATTCCCGGGCGAGGACGGTTATCTCATCCAGACCGTTGCCGATCCGTGGGGCGCAGGCGCGAACATCGTGCTCGTCGGTGCAAGCACTGCCGCCGGCACACAGCGCGGTGCCAAAGCGCTCGTCGCACAACTGGCCGACGGTGCAGTGATCGGCTGGACCTTTGATGCACAGCCGGCCGCAGAGTTCGCCCGCCTGGTCAAGTACGGGACGGACGAGTGGGATTTCTATGAAAAAGAGGTACGCCAGCGACTGGTTCTTCCCTATGGCTGGCCGCAGGCTTACGCCCTGATCGGCCCACCCGACACCAACCCGCAGACGCCCGGTCTGATTTTCCTGATGACCGGCAGCGACGCGCACATGAAGCAGTATCACGATGTGTTGCTGACGTTCGTCGACGACAACCCGATCGTCGGGCATCTCTATCAACCGTCACACATGATTCTCTGGGATCTGCTAGAGGAACACCCGATCTTCACGGACGACGAGCGGCTGACAATCACCAACTGGTTCCTGGCCAACGTGCGCAGCCGCGAAGCGATCGGCGCATCACACATCCAGCGCTGGACATGGGGCATGCCTCACCAGAACCACGGCACCCGCCCCGCGCTGGGTACGTTCTTCATGGCCCGCTACTTCGACCGGCATTACGACCTGCCGGAGATGCGGATGTACTCACGACGCATTGCGCAGTATTTCGACATGCAGGCCGACTGGTCAAAGCCGATGGAAGACTCGTCAATGCACCAATGGCTCGCGACGCTGACGGCCAAAGGCATTTACGCGATGACGTCAGGCAACATGCGCTTCTTTGAGTCTGGCGCGGCGCGGCTTGTAGCCGAACGCGCGCTACGCACCATGAACAACGGCGGTGTGTTCCCGCTGATCGGCGATACCGGTTACGGCGAAGGCGCATGCACGTTGTTGACGCAGGCCGCGCTCTACTACAACGACGGCCGCTACCTCTGGCCGATGTTCGTGCGCGCCGATTGGCCCAAGATCGCTACCGACGAACTGGCCCGCAGTTTCGTCGGCGACGTAGAGATGCGACCGCCTGACGACATCGTCGGCGTGTCCGTTTGTCCCTATGACCGCGGCTTTTGGAACGGCTGGCGCAACCTGCCAAAAAGCGCCGTGTTTCATCCCCCCAACGTCAGCTACGAGCAGGCGTTTGACAAGATCGCGCTGCGCACGGGGCTCGGCGAGCGCGACCAGTTCATGCTCATCGAAGGCATGGTCGGCGCGAGCCATGACTATGAAGACACCAATGCCATCCACGAGTTCTCCGTCGGTGACCGCACGTACATCACCACCTGTGACGGCCTCTTCAGTCCAACCATGGCGCAGCACAACGGCATCAACGTGATCCGCGACGGCCTCGCGTCGCCGCTGCCCTACTTCGCCCAGCGCCTTCACACCAACACCGTCGGTTCCGCGTTGGTCAGCCAGACGCGGCTCAACGATTTCTCCCACAGCGACTGGACGCGCACCGTGGTGTTGATGCCCGACAGGTACTTCGTGTTGCTCGACCAGGTCGAAGCACGCAAGGCAGGCGAGTTCGCCATGACCGGTCACTGGCGCACGCTCGGACGCACGCAACTATACGACGACGGTGAGCTGACCGTCCGTCAATGGCCGGAGTCGGAGCAGACCAATCGCGACAACACAACCAGCTTCCATCTTCAAGTCCTCGCCGGCCGATCAACGTGGGAGCGCCTTGGTCGGCAATACGCCATCAATGCACGGCACTACCGGTACGCGGGCACCCAGTTGAGCAATCTCGAGTTCGGCGACACGCAGCAACTGGACGCCGGCCAAAGCGCATGGCTGTACAGCCTCGGTCACGAAACAGGCCGTAACCCGGCGCGGCGCTACAACGTCGAGGCCGTGGCAGGCGGGGTGGTCGCAGTCGAAGGTGACGACGGGCGCGAACTGATCGGCGCGCCACGCGATGCGGTGACCATTGGCAGCGTCACCATCGATGCCGACGTGTTCCTCCTGACCACCGAATCCATTACCGTAGTCGGCGGGCGGCGCATTGTGGTGGGCAATGACGTATTGCTCGATGCAGACGAGCCAGTCGACCGCACACTTGCCCTGACCGACGTTTCCGTTGCCGATGCGCTCAGCGCCCTGGCCATAAGGCCTGATCGAGATAGCGCGGGACAAGCTGCTACGCCGTTGCCCGCGCAATGGCGATTCGATGCGGGCGGCAAAATCAACCAGCTGCGGACGTTCCTGGGCAATCCCGGTGCCGGCGTGATGCTTGACGATCGCCGACCGTTGCCCGATTCGCTGGGCATCGTGGCCGTGGCGACCGAAGCGGGCCATGTCATCTTCCTGAATCGCAAAGGCAACGAAGTGCATCGCGTCGAAGCCGATGCACCCGTCAATGATGTGGTCGTGGATGACATCGACGGCGACGGGACAACGGAACTCCTGCTCGCTCGGCACGACAGCACACTGCAATGCGTCAATGAAGACGGCACAACGCGGTTCCTTTTCCAGCCCGCCAAGGAACGGGCGACCAACAGCATGCTGCAACTGGCGACCAACAGCGCGACGCAGGTCTTCACGGCGAACACCGGTGATATCGACGGCAAACTCACACTGGTATCGACCGGCGATCAACGCCTGCACGCGGTCGAGCCGAACGGGAACCGGCGCTGGATGTTCTGGTCATATGCCGGGCTGTTTACCACGCAGGGGCTCTACGACCTCGATGGCGATGGCGACAAGGAAGTCATCGGTGGCAACGGCCGCGTCAGCAGCGCCGACCCGCTGTTCTTCCTCGACGATGATAAGCCACGCAATGACGGGTTTCGCGGATTCACCCGCCGCATCCTCAATGACGGCTGGGGCGCGACGCTATCCAGCATGGCCATCGCTGACTTCGATGGTGATGGCACAGATGAAATCGCCATCGGCACGGGCAAAGGCAACCTACACCTGATCGATCCACACCAAACCGACGGGCCAATCAGGAACAAGCCTGAGTATCGCTGGACACGACAACTAGGCGATGACGTTCGCGCAATGCTCGCGATTGAAGCTGCCGGCCGGCCGTTGATCGTTGCCGCGAGTCTAAGCGGTTTTGTCGTGACCTTCGACGCCAACGGCGACAAACAGTGGTCAACATCACTTGACGCGCCGGTGTATTTCCTCGATGCGTTTCGGGTCGATGGGTCGGTGCGTCTGATCGCCGCACTCAAGGACGGCGGTGTGGTCGTGCTGAACCAAGCCGGCGAGATAGTGCAGCGCGGCCATATCGGTGCGATACCGACAACAATGGCCATCGCCGATCAGCTTGTTGCTGTCGCCACCGGTGACGGCGTCGTGCATGCGTTCGCGGTCAGCGGCAATTGAGAAAGCGCTCACGGGACCAAGCACGGGATCGACTTGAGAAGATGTCCGATGACGACATCACGTTCAGCGACATGCCCGGTGTCTGATGCCGATGCCCAACTACTGATCCGGCCATGAATAGTGTTGCACATCGGGGTGTCAGGTTTCAGTGTTCAGGTGTCAGAATTCTGAGCCTGAAACCAGACACCTGACACCTGAAGCCTGATTTGGCCCAACGCACCATTGAATGTCGCCGGATCAGTAGGAACGGCAGTGGCCCGCACATCCGGATCGTAGGAGAGGATATACACCTCAAGCGGATTCAGCCCGAAAGGGATCGCTTCAGTCGCTTGCGTTGTTCCCCAGCTACCGTTCAGCAAGAGCAGTGACACCGTGTCCGGAAAAAGCTCCGTTCAGCCCCGACTCTCCCGGAATGTCACCTCTGCCGTCCCGCCCTGCCCGTTGGCGACTCAGCATAGTAGACCGTTACGCGCGGGATCATGATGGCATTGTCTTTGGTCCAGACCGCGAGACGCCCACCACTCAAAGGCGCGGGATCTTCCCAGACGAGCACCCGCTGGTCGCCCACCCACAAGCGCACAACCGCTCCCTGCTTCTCGGCCCGGACATTGATCCACTGATTGTGGGCATCGCTGAAAATGCGGTATGCGGGCTCCCGCGCCACAACCTTCCCGTTACGACTGAGGGTCGCCCCCGTGCCATTCTTGTCCGCGCCAACCACAAAGCTGTACCCGCTCCCCACATCACGCCCATCACCGCAAAGCACGACGTTGAAAGCACGGCAGATCTCGCGGGCGCGGCCATCACCATGGTCGATCGTGCGCGGACCGACATGCAGGTCAAGAGTCATATCCCCGACGAACTGGCGCTTGTGCCACAGGGCTGCGGTCTTTTTGCTGCCGCCGGCGAGCCACGACCACTCAGGGGTACAGGGCCAGCGGACCGCGAGCTCCCACGTCCCGCTGCCGACCCACCAGTCGGTCGGTGCCCGGTCGAAACAATAGTCCAGGACGTTCCCCGCCCGCAGGTGCAGGCCGGACACGCGCGGACGGAACCCCGTCGCCTGGAATGCGAGTTGCGACAGGCCCCCGGGAGACGCCACCGTAGCGCACTCAAGCACCTGCTTGCCATCCACCGCCCCCAGCAAACGCTCTCCAACACGCCGCAGAACCAAAATCGGGGCGACACCGGCTGTAACGCGACAGGTGTCGACAGCAACACCTTCCCGCGCCAGTTCCACGTCGTAGGTCGCCTGGGAAACGCCGGCTGCCCGTTGCGCAGCCTGTGACGTCGGACGCAGCGAAAGCGCGTAGCCGGTATCCCTGTCCCCTTCCGGCGTTGTCAGCAACAGAGCCATGCCCAGAGGGCCCGTAGTGCGCTCGCCAAAATCGCAGGTGAACGCCAGATCGACATCACCATGGAACACACCACGCCGTCGGAAGAGGCCCGGCTGCAATGGATCAGCACGCCACTGCAGGGCCGTCCCGGCCCAGGTATCGCGGTCCATGGTACCGGCAAACCGGGGCACCGAACCGTCCAGCTCGACGGACGTCACAGTCGGCTCCTTGGTGACAGGGCGCACCTCCACATCATCAAACTCGGCCGCAGCATCACGCAGCCAAAGCGCAATCTTGCCGCTGTGAAGCACCGTGTCTTTGGCCGTCGCCACCGTTCTTCCGTCTACAACAGCAGTCACAGCGTCCTCCTGAATCTGGACGGAGAGACGGTGCCATTGGCCCTTGACCAAGCACCCATCACCGCGGGCCAGGACAGATTCCTGAGTGCCCACAACCTGGACGATCTCAACCCCGTTCCTAGTATTGTCTTCGGCATCACTCAGGCGCAGGCGGAATAGCAGGTGGTTTGCCGAGTCGCGGAAATGAAATGCCTGCGCCAACGTGCCCCGATTTGACGTGGGTTTGACGGACACGTCAAACGTGTAATCATCCCAGAACGGCAGACCTGTAACGACCAGACCCACTCCCTTTGCCTGGCCCTGATAGGTGAAGGGATTCGCCCCCATCTTCGGATCGCCCGTGGCCCGAACAGACCACGTCCCCGCAGTGACTTCCCAAGCGCCCTTCTCATCCTTACCGCGCATGAAATCATCATTCAGGAATGCGGGTTCGATCGGCTGGTAACGCACTCTCCCCAAAGCGGCCCCAACCGCCGCCAACCTGCCTTTCCACAGCCCGCCGGCGCGGATCTCCGCACGATGCGTGCCGATCACCAGCAGGACCCGATCGCGCCGCTCCTTGATCAGGAACGGGACCGCCACTGAGTCTTCTATCTGCATCTCGGCGACGTCCACAGCACGCCCACTTTCGGTGCGGGTCAGGCGCACGGAGCCCCGGCTAAAATCGGCACTCACCAAGTCACGAGCACTCCAGTAGTTTAGTAGCAGGCGCGCTGCCCCTTGAGACGGCCGATAGGTTCCGGAGAGGTTGAACTCGGGGGCAGGCTTGGTCCGGATCGACGACGAACCAGGGGGTAACCCTCCACCCGGCGAAGAGAGCGTTACACGCTCGAAAACGGGTGCCGTTGTCACGCTTGGATCAGCCGTTTCTTCAGCATCGGTCGCGCCGCTCTGTTTACGCCCAAAGCGAGCTCCCTCCTTGACCAACTGCGGTTCCATACGCCCCATCCCAAGGCACTGAAGCAGCGCCTCGGCGAGCAGATCATGTGTGGGGCCCCAAGACAGTGTAGCGCCAAGGGACGGCGCAGAGTAAACCAGAAGACCACGTCCCAACGGCTTGGACCAGATGGTCGGTGCCCCCAGGTATCGGGTCATCGCTTTCGTTTTCTTCTTGGGCTGTCTGTCGTAACGAGCCAAAACCTGTAGCCCAGCAAGCGATTTGGGCACGAAATGGTGGCGCGATTCCCCCGGGGCAAAGCGGGTGGTTTTCCCCAGAAAAGGGATGAGTGGGTTCTGGGAGCCGGCGATGAGCATGTCGGGAAGATCCTTGACCTTGGCCTTGCCGCCCTTTCCCGGCACGACCGACGCGGGGGGGGACGCACGCCCGGAAAGGACTGCCGTGCCCCCTTCCCACGCGTACCGCATGAGGGCTTCCCGAGCCCGACCAGCGATGCTCCCTCTCACTGAACCAATCAGGATCATGTCGAATCGGCGCAACACAGTGACGTCGGCCAACTGGTAGTCAAGCAGGACTTCGTGTGGCAGTCCGTGGCGCGACAGCATCCCACGATAGCCCGTGGGGTATTCGCCACCGATGCCCACAAGCGCGCGACGACATGTGGCGTCAGGGCGGACCAACGGCGTCAGCCGGACGTAGTCCACGTCTACAACGACCTCCGCCCCACCGCCAAACGTCTTGCCCATAAAGCCAACAAAGCGGGGGGCTTCCGCCAAGATATAGCTACCAGCCGCAACCCAGTCCTTCCCATCTCGACTGAGCCGTGCTCGGAGAATACGACCGGTGCGCAACAGGCGGAGGCGCAGATCCCGGGCATCAACCGGAGTGCGACAGAAACTGCTGAGACCGGAGGGTTCCAGGCATGCTTCCGGGGTCTTGGGGCCGGTCGACAGTGTCGGAGCCTGGAGTGCGCCGAACGTGAGCAGGAAGCCGTCACTCAGTCCTGCCACCAGTCCCACGTGAAAATGATCTTTGGCGGTGAACGTCTGCAGCTGGACTCGGGCCTCCAGTTCCCAGTCGCCTGCGGGGGCCGGGAGCCGCAGTTGCGGGGCCTCATCCACAATCTTCGGCTCATTCCAGTGGTTAAAACCAGACGCGCGTTCCGGAAGACGAACACGCAGCCAGCCCGGCCGGTCGGTCAGGGACATCGTCGGGCCCTCCGCGGGCACGCGCCACTGCCAGGACGGACCGAGAGTTGTCCCCGCAAAGTCATCCTCCCAGGGCGGACCGTATGTCACCTCGGTATCCCGACCGTCCCAATGGGCATCATCTCCGAACTCCAGTGGGGCCTCGACACCTACAAGCGGGGGAGGAGCCGCCTGTTCCGCCGCCGTCGGGGGGGCACGGCGTCTATCCCTGTCCACTTCCGCCGGGGTCAATGCCCGGTCGAACATCGATACCGAACGGACCTCGCCCAACCAGGAGCGATCAGCGGTCATCTCGTTGCCGATGCCCATCCGGAACGTCTCATCCCAGTTGCTGAAGTCGCCCGGGACGCGAGCCTGGGCAACGAGTTTGTCATTGACATACAGACGGGCTTCACCAGCCCGATCACGCGTGTAGGCGACGTACGTCCATGACGTGGTGAGAACCCCTCGGGGCCCGTTGAGTGATGGGATGCCGTTGACGCTCCGAGCAGTGGTACGCAAGCGCATCACGTAGGTGTCCCCCTGCTGCCCCAACGTCAAGTTGCGCTGCCCCGTATCAGCGGAAATGGTGACGATACGAGCGGGCCCTGTCTGGTCCAAGGCCCCGGGTCTGACCCAGGCTGTCAGGCTCAGTTCTCCGCTGCGAACACAGGCCCTGGTCACTGCAGTGGCCGCTTTGCGGGAGGCGAGAAGTCCCGGCGACGCGAACAGGATACCACTGGGGCGACAGCGCCCCGCCGGCAAAGACGTACCTTCGAGCACAATGGGCGGCCCCAGAGGCTCTGCATTCTCAACCACCGGCGTCGACCTACCGGCAAAGACCAGATGCACGATGCGTCTGCCATCAGCAGTGACCTGAGCGGTGGCGGCAGCGCAGCACAACACAACCCAGAGGAAAACGGTTCTGGACACCTGAGGAACTCCTTCGTCTTGAGTCAGTTGGCGTGTGGGCCCGCTCTGAAGTTAGTGAGGACGTCATCGGCGGGGAGCGCGCGGCTATAGATCGCGACAAGTCGAAACGTCCCGAGCCAGGGTCGGTCGTGAGTGAACTCGTCACCCAGGCCCAGGCGGTATTGCGAGTCCCAGTTCGAAAAATCACCCGTTCTCTCACCGGCGGTCCTGCTCACGCCATCGACGTACAGGCGCGTGACCCCGGCGCGGTCTCGCGTGTAGACGACGTGGGCGAGGTCTGCGGCGACCGAGCCCGCAGAAGTCTCGAGAGCTGGCATACCATTGCCGCCGGTGTCGGTCGAGCGCAGGCGCGCCATGAAGAACGTCCCGCCCGGGGGCGGCCACGCAGCAAAGCTGCCGTTCTGTCCCAGGGTGAAGTTCCGGCCAGCCGGATCACGCGACAGCGTCACGATGCGCGCGGGGCCGATCTGGTCCACGGCAGCGGGCGCCACCCACGCTTCAATGCTCAACTCGTTGGTCTGTCGACAGGCCTCCATAATCCTGCTCGCAGGCCGGGCCGTGGCGGCGAATGCTTCCGGCTTCTCGAACCGCAAACCGCCTCCGGGGATCCATGCGGCAGCCTCACCCGACTCGATGGTCAGGTCGAGCGGCGGGCCGGCGCCCGACACGTCGTGGATCAGGCTTCCCGTCCCCTTGCGGAAGGTGTAAAGGGCCTGGAGACCGTCACGCACACGCGGCGGAAGCGGCCGGCTAATCAACGCTTGTTCAGGTGTGGCAACGGCGAACAGACCGCGAGCAACGTCGACGGCTGCACCGCCCGTGCTGCGACTCAGGCCCACTTTCCCTTCGATCACGTCGAGCCGTGTCGATTCGGGTCCGGCCCACAATACCAATCGCGTCCCCAGGACCGTGGCCGTCGCCATAGGCGTTTGGATGGTCAGGGGTTGGCCTGCTGCTTGTTCAGCAACGTGTGCTGTGAGCACGCCGGCGCGCAGTTCGACGCGCTTGGCGTCAGGCATGCGGCGCGCCTTTGCGGGACACAATTGCACCTGAGTCTGAGCTCCGAGCACCAGGCGGGTACCGTCAGCGTAGGTGAGGGTCGCAACTGCCGAGGGCGCGACGGACACCGTGTCGCCGCGCTGCAACGCCAACCCCGCCGTCGCGTCGAGCTGAACGCCGGCCCGCTCCAGGGCCACTTCGCCCAGCACGTGCGCCACGGAGACGGGCGCGGACGCCTTGGGGACGGGCGCCGTAGGCAGGAACAGCTGCCGGTAGATGGACACGCCAAGCCCGATGAACAGGGCGACACCAGCCGCAACCCGCAGCCAAACCGGGACGAGCCGTCGCCGCGGTCGATCAGCAGCTTCAGTGTCCGCTACGGCGACAGAGCCGCCGGCGCCGTAGAGTCCCGCCAGTTCAGGGCACTGCCGGATTGCAGCCATGACGCGAGGCGCCACATCGAGACCAACCTGTTGACCGCGAAGTGCCGCTTCTGTCCGGCAGAGCTCGGCCAACTCTCTCCCGGCCTCGCGATCGCGGGCAAGCAACTGGTCCAGCTCTTCCGCGTCCGCAGCGTTGAGGTCGCCGTCGATCAGTCGGGCTGCAAGCTCTGCTATTCGTTTCATTGTCTTGCCGTTTGTTGGCGGATACATCGACGCAAACGTTCACGTACACGGCAGAGCAGATTGCGCATAGCGCCTGGGGTTGTGTCCAGGGCCTCCGCTATGTGCTCGAAGTCATGACCGTGTCGGTAGCGCAAGTCCAGCACGCCGCGCGTCCGTTCAGGTAGCTTGCTGACGCACTCGTCGAGCGCCTCGTGCAAGGCGTCGTGGCGCCGGTCAGCCCGGCGGTCGCTGCACCAGTCGGTCACCACGAGATCACGATATGTTCCGAGCCGGCGCGCATAACGCGCGTTACGCCGGAATTCCTCTCGTGCCGCGTTGCGGGCGATCGTGCGGATCCACGGTCCGAAGTCGCGGTCGCGCCTGAACGTGCCCAAGCTCTGGTAGGCGTTGACGAAAACACGCTGCACAAGTTCCTCGGCGCTGCTACGGTCGAACAGCATAGCGTTGATCACACGCAGTACGTCCTGCTGATAGCGCCGCACGATCTCCTCGAAGCACTCCACCCGCCCACTGCAAACCAACTCGACTAGTCGAGGGGTAGACAGGTCTTCTGAATTGTGTCCGTCGGTCGTCGTCATGCGCCCTTTCCACTTATCCTGTATGCCGACAAAGGCGGAATGTACCGGGAGGGCCGGCAGAAAACCAAGAAAGGCGTCGGGAGCGTGACACATCGACCCTGGTGTGGCATATAGAGAGTCAAGTACCGCAAACCACGGAATCGTGAGCGCCTGGGCAACGCAGATATATGGTCTTCAGTTCGCATCTATTCCTGTTTTACTTCCTGCCGCTGGCACTGCTGCTTTACTACGCGGCACCGCGGCGCGGCAAGCATGTGATTCTCACGCTGCTCAGCTATCTGTTCTACGGCTGGGCCAATCCCGCGTTTGTACTGCTGATGTTCACGTCGACGATCATCGATTACGTCTGCGGCCTCATCATTGCCCGGCAGTTCGGGTGCTCCTGGCGTGCCCCCGTCGAGCAACTCGCGCGGGGCGCAACACGCTCCCGCTCGCAGCGCGGGGCGCTCATGGTCAGTATCTGTGCCAACCTGTGCCTGCTCGGGTTCTTCAAGTACTTCAACTTTGCCGCGGGCAGCTACGACGCAGTCGTGTCTGCTCTCGGCCTGGGTAACCTGCGTTTGGACATCTGGTACCGCATCACGCTGCCATTGGGCATCAGCTTCTACACATTCCAATCCATGAGCTATTCCATCGACGTCTATCGCGGTGACGCCAAAGCCATACGCAATTTCACCGACTTCGCCTGTTACGTGGCCATGTTCCCGCAGCTTGTGGCCGGCCCGATCATCCGCTTCCAGGAGTTGGCGGATCAGCTCGAGTCGCGACGTCACACCATGGAGAAGTTCGCGCGCGGCGTGGCGTTCGTGTGCCTGGGGCTCGGCAAGAAAGTGTTGCTTGCGAACCCCTGCGGCAAAGTGGCGGACATGGTGTTCAACGCCGGCTCGGCCGAAGTGTTGGACGCGTGGTACGGAGTCACCGCCTATGCCTTCCAGATCTACTACGATTTCAGCGGCTACTCCGACATGGCGATCGGGCTGGGGCTGATGCTGGGGTTTGTGTTCCCGAAGAATTTTGACTCGCCGTTCCACTGCGAATCGATCACCGACCTGTGGAGTCGCTGGCATTTGTCGTTGTCAACGTGGCTGCGCGACTACCTGTACGTGCCGCTGGGCGGAAATCGCGGGAGCAGCGTCCGGACCTACTTCAACGTCGCCGCCGTGATGGTGATCGGCGGACTGTGGCACGGCGCCAGCTGGAACTACGTCATATGGGGCGGGATTCACGGTACAATGCTGGTACTGGAGCGGCTGAACGGCCGGCGGACGGTGTACCGCTTCCTCCCGCGGCCGGCCCGGATTGCAGTCACCTTCGTTATCATCCATTTCACCTGGGTGTTCTTCCGATCCCCTGATCTGGGCGCCGCTGTGACATTTCTCGGTGGGATGTTCGGCGTCACCAACGTCTCGTCCGGAGCGGGGCTCATCGCCGGTCTGATTTACCGGCCCTATTACCTGCTAAGCTTCCTCGCAGCGGCCACGATCGTGTGGGCTTCACCCCAAACATGGGACTTCACACGCCGACTCAGCTGGCCCAAGATCGCCTGGATCTTCGTCGTTCTGGCCGCAGCCATCGTCGCCTTGACAACACAGGGGTTCAACCCGTTCATCTACTTCATTTTCTGACCCTTGAAGCAACACGTACAGAGCGATTGACCGAGCCTGACATGACCAAACAGCGCAAAATGGGGCGAGAAGAGACTGCGAAGGTCGAGATCGGCCACACGACAGTTACGCCACGGCAGCGTTGGGTGCTGGTGCTGGGGTTCCTGGCCGTCATCGTCGGAATCCCCCTGTCTCGGCAGATTGCCTGGCAGAGCCGGTCGGGAGACGCACCTTCCCCCACTCCATGGCCGGCCATGGCAGCTGCCGTGCGGGAGTCTCTGACCGCGCTCCAAGACGCCGCGCCCGATGCGAAACAGGACGCACCGCGATCGCTGTTGCTTCGGCTCATGGACGCCAACAGGATCCTGCTCCGCGGCATGAACGCGTTCGAAACCGAACTTGAGGATACATCGCTGTTGCAGGCGACACTCATTCCGCCGACACAGGCCATGTTCACGGGCGTGCTCAATGTGGGCAATGAGCAAGTCTACAAAGGGCGTGATGGCTGGCTCTTCTTCCGCCAGGGCATCGACCACCTCACTGCGCCCGGCTTTCTTGATCCCAAACAACTGGCGACAAGACGTCGTGCCGGCAATGAGTGGCAGCTCCCCCCACAGCCGGATCCTGTATTGGCGATCCTGGACTTCCAGGCGCAGCTGACCGAGCGTGGAATCCGCCTGATCGTGATGCCCACACCAGCCAAAGCCACAATCCACCCGGACAAGATGACCGGCAGGTACGACGCTTCGGACAGCGCGGTCCGGAACGCCTCATTCGAACAGTTCCTGAGTGAGTTGCGAACGCCGCGTTCGTTCCTTGAAGGCCGTTTCACGGGGTATGACGAGGTAATCAGGAACCCCGCGAACAGGAAGACCTACGGTGACGCGCTCAAGCGTCTCACCGGGGCTCGCCCGTCCCTGGAACGCGGCGGAGTGGATGTCTGTGATCCCACAGATCTGCTTATGCGTCGGCGCACCGCAACAGGACAGCCGCAGCATCTGGCCACCGACACGCACTGGACTCCCGCGGCAATGCAGGCAGCAGCTGAACGACTGGCTGAACGCCTGAGGCGCCACCATGGCCTGGACGCCACGCCCGGAACGACGTTTGCCCTGAAACAGACCACCGTTTCACACACGGGGGACCTCACGGGCATGCTCCGTCTGCCGCCGTCGAGCGCCCTTTACGGCGCGGCCCAGGTCACTGTCAACGAAGTACGCACGAGCCCCGGCACGGCCTGGCAGCCCCAGTCGGACGCGGACGTACTGCTGCTTGGCGACAGCTTCTGCAACATCTACTCCGATCCCGCACTCGAATGGGGTGAATCCGCGGGTTTCGCAGAGCATCTCAGCAACGCCTTGGGCGCACCGATCGACGCCATCCGTCTGAACGGTGACAGTGCCCACGCGACTCGAGCCGCTCTCGCCACCGAATTGCGGCGCGGTCACGACCGCCTGGCCGGAAAGAAGGTGGTGATCTGGCAGTTCGCCACGCGTGAGCTCTCTTTCGGAGATTGGCGCCTGCTCACACTCGCCCTCGGACAGACGCGCGCACGCAAAACAGCCCCGACCGAGTCGCGCCAGGCGCTGCGGGTGACCGCAACGGTCAGTGATATGGCGGCGCTCCCAAAGCCTGGGGCCGTCCCCTACAAGGACCACATTGTATGGCTACACCTGACCGACATCCGGGCCCACGCCAACAGCACCGCACCGACGTCGGCCCTCGTCTACATGCAGAGCATGAAGGACAATCGGCTGACCGAGGTCGGCCGCATCCGCAAAGGGCAGACCGTTGAACTTGGCCTCCGGCCTTGGGAGCAAGTGCAGAAGAGGCTGGGACGCATCCGCCGAGCTGAACCGACAGACGACGAGCTCGTGCTGGAAGACCCCTACTGGGGCACGCTCGCCGCGAGGTTGCCAGGAGCCGCTGCCGGTCTTGGAGGCGGCCCCGCGCCGGAGCACCTCCCCAAGGACGCACCGGAACCACGCCCTGCGTCGAAGCACGTGCCCGCCATCGCAATTGCACCACAGCTCAGCGCCAAAGTGCGGGCCGAATTCGCCCGACGTGCGCTGTCCGCGGAAGGCACGATGACCGTCCCCGGCCGCAACGGCTGGTTCTTTCACCAGACGGAGTTACGGCAGATGTCACTGGAGTGCTTCTGGGGGGAAGCGGCTCTGGCTGTCGACCCGGACCGCAAGGCAACTCATGCGGATCCGCTCGCCGCGATCGCCGCGTACCATGAGGCGTGCCGCGAACACGGCGTCGAGCTGTGGGTACTGCCGATTCCCGCCAAATCCGTGGTCTACCCCGAGCATCTGCTGGGAACTGTCACCGTCAACAGCAAAGGCGACGTCCCGCGCATCGACAGTGCGCACCAACGCTTCTACGCGGAACTTCGCGACGCCGGCGTCCAGGTGATCGACGTGACGCCCTTGCTCCTGGCGCACCGTGCGGACGCGGCCGGGCCGGTGTACTGCCGGCAGGACACGCACGTCTCCCCCCGCGCCTGTGAGCTGATTGCGCGTGCCGTCGCTGCCCGGATACGTCTCTTACCTTGGTACCCTGACGTGGCCAAACTCGACGTGATGACGCAACCCGACAACATCACGGTTCAGGGGGACCTGACACGTGAGCTTACCCAACCGCCGCCACCTGAGGAACTCACGACCCGGCAGGTCGGAAGGAAGCCTGACATGACGCCGATAGAGCCAGACGAAGCCAGCTCGGTCCTCCTGCTCAGCGACAGTCACGGCTTGGTCTTTCACAGCGGCGGCGACATGCACACGCGCGGCGCCGGGCTTCCGGATCAGCTGGCGGCCGAACTGAAGTTCGCGGTCGATCTGATCGCCGTGAGAGGCTCAGCAGCCCGACCGGCGCGCGTCACCCTGTACCGGAAGATTCGCCGCGATCCCGACTACCTGACCTCAAAGCGAATGATCATCTGGTGCTTCACCGTGCGCGAGTTTACGGACAGCAGTTGGGGCGTCATTCCGTTGAAGAGATAGGAACACTGGCCGGAAACCGGCTGGTCAAACCACTGACCTGATTGGAGAATCCACGCATGAACAAAGTCCGACGAGACATCGCCCCCCGACGCTCCCTCCTGCCTGCCGCCGTCAGCCTGGTGCTGGCGTGGACCGTGGTCACTCGGGCTGAACAGAAGAGCAAGGAAGCGGATTGGCGTGGGGATTGGCGTGGGCTTGCAGAACAGGGGGACGGGTTCATCATCTGGGAGTCGAACCGGACCGGGCGCTGGCGCTTGTGGCGCCGACGTCTGGACGGGTCGGAGTTGCGGCAGATCAGCCCGGAGGAGAAGGGACGCGAGCACTTCTGCCCGCACATTTCGCCGGACGGCCGCCATGTGGTCTACCTCAGCTATCCTTCAAACACGAACACGTACAAACCAATCCCCAAAGGCGGCAAGTGCCCGCTTCACATCATGCGCACCGACGGGAAGGGCGATCGCATCCTGGTGCCCAGCGCCCGTGCGTACTTCGAAGATCGCGGGGCAGTTTGGCTGTCCGACACCGAGCTCATCTACATCGGCGGGGCCGGCCGTACCTACCAGCTGAACATCAAATCGGGCAAGCGCCTGTCGCTGACCAAAGCGGGGCACAAGGAGTACGGGTTCCTCCTAGACCGGGGAAAATCAGTCGCGGTCCAGGGAAGCCCGACGTTCTCGATCTACGACCGCAAAAGCCAGGCGATCTCCCCGCGCAAGAGCAACGGCGGCTGTCAACCGTATTTCTCGCATGACGGCGTCTGGGGTTTCTGGACAGGCGGGGCCGGCGGGCCGCTGAAGCGTATCCACTTGGCCACGCGCAAAATCTCGCACATCATCGAGAAGAACGACCCCCGCATGCCAACCGGCAGGAGGTACCTGTACTTCCCCATGTTCTCGCGCTGCGGACGTCTTTTCGCGTTCGCGTCGTCACCGAACCAACATGACCATTTCAAGTCTGACTACGACATCTTTGTAGCGCGCAGCGATCCCAAGACTCTCCAGCTGATCGGCAAGCCGGTACGCTATTCGTTCGACAAGGGCTGCGACCGTTTCCCGGACGCGTTTCTGGCCGACCTCGCATTGGGCCGCCATCGTGGGGAGGCGCCATTCGCAATCACGCTGAAAACGGGCGACAAGTCGGCGAGCTGGCAGTGGAGTGTCGACGGACGGGCCGTGGCACGTGGCGCCGTCCTCCGGCATCGATTCCCGAAAGCCGGGACGTTCGAAGTCACGGCGCGCAGTGGCAACGCCAGGCTCCGGGGAGAGGTCACAGTCGCACCGGCACGCGTCCCCGCCCTGGTGCAGGCTGTGTTTCGGAATACGCGGGAGATCGCGCTCACGTTCGATGAACCGGTGCAGGCGCGGAAGGCGACGTTCGAATTGGACTCGCGCACGCCTGTCGCCAAATGGCGGATCGCCCCCGGGAACACGACGCTGGTCCTGACGCTCGGATCCAAAGCGCCGACCGAGGACGGGCTGCGGATCAGCGGTATCACCGACCGCGCACAGGCCCCGAACACAATGCCTCCGAAGCACGTGAAACTGACAGCCCCGATCTGGCCGACCAAGCGCGAGGGCCTGGTCTTCGTGTGGGAAACGGCCAACAGGCCTAATCTCGTCAGCGATCCCGGAACCGGCCGCAAGCGAACGTACGCATTGAAGCCGAGAGGCCGGGCCCGACTGAACCACGATTTCGCTGCCGAACTGGCCGGCGGCGCCTACTTGGTGGAGGGCGCCGACACGTCGTTGCTTCAGGCCTGCAGGGAGACGAACGAACTCACCGTCGAGGCGCTTGTTCGGCCCGCAAACCTGACCCAGGGCGGTCCCGCCAGAATCGTGACCTTCTCCACGGACCCGGGCAGCAGGAACTTCACCCTCGGACAGCAGAAGGATGCGTTGGTCTTCCGTCTGCGGACCCCGCGAACCGGACGTAACGGGACGAACCCGGAGGCGACGCTCTGCAAGGTCGCTGCCGACAAGCTGACACACGTCGTCGTGACCTATCGAGCGGGACAGATGACCTGTTACCAGAACGGCAAGCAGGCAATGGCCACGCAGAAGGTCCAGGGCGACCTGAGCAACTGGGCCGCGGCACATCTGTTGATCGGCGACGAATGGACCAACGACCGCGACTGGTCAGGACAGCTGGAAGGAGTAGCCATCTACAGCCGGGCCCTGGGCAGTGAGGAGGTCAAAACGAACGCCGCGGCCTACCACAACAAGCTGCGCGCCAGAGCGCGGGTGCCCCGCTACACAGTTGAGGGGACGATCGTCGCTGCCTCCGCTATTCCCTCCCTGAAGAAGATCGCCCCATACCGTGAGGCGCTGGCGTGCTCTGAGGTCACGGTCACGTCCTCCCGACTGACGGCCGCGGGCGGGGACGCCGCCGCGTCGCTGCCCAAGCGCATACGGATCGTGCAATGGGTTATCCTCGACGGTCAGACGCTGCCCGCCGCCAAACTCTCCGCGGGCACGCGGGTGAGTATGGAACTGGAACCGTTCGACCTGAACCCGCAGTTGGCGCGATTCTACGTATCGGACACTTTGGAGGAAGACTTTGATGTGCCTCTCTACTTTGCTGCAGGAGAGCCGGGGCACACGTCAGTTCCATAGGTGTTCCCTTACTGAGGGGCGGCGTGGC
>Ga0209045_1000636_pt1 | contig 39385 bp, 23 predicted proteins | sample SaaInlLV_10m_DNA_4_FD_184664 | JGI IMG/M metagenome (GOLD analysis project Ga0209045, IMG submission 184664) | Marine microbial communities from expanding oxygen minimum zones in the Saanich Inlet - Saanich Inlet SI072_LV_200m_DNA (SPAdes) (version 2) | ecosystem: Environmental > Aquatic >...
GTTGACGGCATTGGTCCCGCCCCCCCCTCGGCTATGCCGTTCCAGGAAGCCCTCGACCTCGGTGGACACGGCTGCCTACGCACCTGATATTGCGGAACCGACCGCCAACGGGGATGCAGCCCCCTGTGGAGAGCTCAGATGGATTCGAAGACAACCTTCCGCGAATACCGGCCCGAGACGGATTCCGAGCAGGTCCGCGTACTGCTCAATGGAGTGTTCACGTCAGCACCGTTCGAGGTGGAAGATTGGAACTCCTGGACAGCGACCGATTTCACGGCTCCAGTTGCTGAGCAGAACGGTACCATCATCGGGGCCATCCCTCTCAAGCGCCGCAACTACAAGGTCGGTCAAGACGGCGAAACGGTTGCGTGGGTAGAGCACCGGGTTGGGGTGAGTGAAGCATCCCGAGCTATGGGCATTGGGTCGGCGATGCAGACATGCGCGAAGTCATTCCTGGAAGGGCGGGGTGACGTGCTACTGGTCTACCGTGGTGGCGAACGGTCGGCGGGATACCACTTTTACGAGAAGAACGGTCTCTACGACACCACATACATCCGCCCCATCGCCCTGGCGTCTCAGGAGGTCGCCGCCCCCCGTTCCGAGCTTGACATTGCCTGGCGGTCGGCGGACGATTTTCTTCGCCAGGAGGAACGGTGGTACGCTATCTTTGCTGACTGCTTTGCCGACAGAGCAGGATACGCCGTTCGCTCCCCCGGGTACCTGAACGGGTTGGCTTCGACGGGGCTCTGGCGACGCGCGATGCGCTGTGATTTCTCTTACGCAGTGGCCACCCGCAGCGGACGACCGGTTGGATACGCCGTGGTCGGCGAACGTGCGGGAAGCACGTTCCTGATGGATTTGGCTGCGGAGGGCCGACAGGCGGACGTTGCCGTGGCACTGGTGGGAGCAGCCATGGAAGGAAGAGAACGCCTGACAGCCTACACTCAGGACGGCACGCTCGTGGCCGACGCCTTCACCACTCTCGGGGCAGCCCCGCCATCACGCGGGAAAGGGGGATGCTCGATCATGGTCCACATCCTGGACCCCGAATCGACCGCAGGACGTGTATTGCACCCCGTCCCAGCCTTACGAGGACTCGAACTTCGCTACTGGACTCCCGAACGAGATGGTGTTCTCCAGAGCCCCCAGGCACCCGACAGAGTCATTACCCTGGAGCTGAAGGAACACATGCTCTCTCGACTCCTTATGCGACGTCTTGACATCTCTGCGGCTCTGGCCGAGGAGCGTATCACCTTGCATGGGGGATGCCCGGAAGATACAGCCTTGTTGGCGAGAGCCTTCGCACCTGCGCCTTGGACCACATGTCGCATGGATTTCCTCTGACATCCTGGCCACAAAGCGCCCCAACGTAACGGCTCCCCTCGACGTGAACACACTCCTGAAATCCCACACCCCGCTTCCTGGATATGCCCGCCTCAAACTCCGGGCAGCCGCGACCATCTGGGCCTTCTCCCTGGGCCTGGCAGCTCCAGCCCACGCAGAAGATGCGCCCATCTTCTCCGTTCGCCTGAGCGTGGAAATCAGTGAGGAAGCCACCCCGCGGAGCACTGCCTCCCTGACCCTCCGGGGCGGAGAAGACAAGCAACAGCAGGCGAAGCTTGAGATCTCTCCCCGTCTCCTGCACCTGACCGACATCAGCAATGAAAAGCAGGAGACGCTCTGGCAGCAGCGCGTTGATTTGTCCCCCGGCAGGCACGAGTTGATCCTCAAACAGCGCCCCGGCCGCTTCGCGGTCTGCCTTGACGGATCTGAAGTCGGGGCGGCTGATCTCCTGCTCCCCGGCCGGATCACATGTCAATTCACCGATGGTGAGGGGCTGGTTGCGGATGCCAGACCACGGGTCCAGCGAGTCGGGGCGATCAGATTCGACGACGACTTCGCCCGGGCCAACGAGGGCGATGAGCTCTGGAAGACGCTGTCCGGGCGATTTGCACTGAACACAAGCCTTAATCCAGGTAGCAGCCAGAGCGCTTTCCAGCTTTGGGGTAGTTCCCCCCGCGGGGAGGGCATGATTCTCGCAAATCAGTCATACTGGTTCTGGGACGACTATGAGCTCGGTGTCTCCATCAAATGCCAGGAAACGCCGGCCTGCGTGGGGCTCGTCCTTCACTACCTTGGCCCCGGCGACTACCACTTGGTGAGGTGGTCACAGCCGATCGTCGGGGGCGGCAACATTCAGCTCGTACGACGACGACGCAATGTCCCCGAACACGTCCTGGCCCAATCACCATGCACCTTGGTCCCTGGGCAATGGTATCGCCTGACGGCGGCGACCTTCGGCCCCCATGCGCGTGTCTTCATGGGAGGAACGGAACTGTTTAACACGCAGGATGCATCCCTGATCGGAGGGAAACTGGGGCTGTACCTGTCAGGCACGGCCGGCACTCACTTCGATGACTTGGCGGTAACCTCAACGGATCAAGGCATCGTCGCCACCGACTGGCGCCCTGCGGCTCCTTTCGGCCCATGCGAACAGATGTGGGCTGACTTCTCCAACAAGCAGTTTGCCGGCGACAAGTTCATGATGCAATGGGCCCACCCGCGAAGTTTCTGGGAACAACCCGAGGGACAGACACACTGGTTCAGGACGCGCTTCTTCCACGATGTCCGCTTTTCCTGGAAACAACGCAAGCGCGTGCCGACCCACTGGCCCGGGAAGCCGGTGAAAGTTGTTCTGTTCGGTGACCCCACTGCCCCGAACAGGGGCTACCGGTTGCTCCTGACCAAGGACCGTGTTGCCCTCGAGCGAGACGGCAAAGAGGTCGCATCTGGAGTATTCGCCGGAGAGAAGCTGAACCGGATCGCGGCTGATGTAGATGAGGGGCAGGTCCGGTTCTGGGTGAATGACGCCCTGGTACTCACCTGGAGGGACCAGGAACCAATCACCCATGGATTCGTGGGCGCCGATGTTGGCAGGACATGGCGAGGAAGCCGGGGGAGAGGGGACTGGCGTGACGATGCCCGACTCGAATCGACCCACCGCCTCGACTACGGGTTTGACGCGGCGCCCGCCGCGTGGGAAGCGCAAAGCGGGGACTGGCGGGGCACGCATCGCTGGGCGTGTGTCCCAAAGTGGTCGTTCTTTGGCGGCCGGGGCCGCTCGGGAAGCCCGGGAACGGAACACAGCAACGCTGTCCTCTGGAACCTCCGACGCTTCACCGGGGATTTTGACCTGGAGGTCTCCTTTGCTCCCATGGAGGGAACCCCACAGCGCATCCACTTCAGCTACCCAGTGACCCTCAATGTGGCTTTCGCAGCCGATGGGCGACGCCTTGGCTCCGGTTACATGCTCCTCTTCGGGACATATGATCTGCCCACGCGGCTCTTCCGCCAAGGTAAAGAAGTCGGAACATTCGCCAAGCGGGTGAACACTGAGCTCCGGAACGATCCGATCCCGTGGTATCGACACGTGACCAGAGTCTGGCAGCAGGTCAGGATCCAACGACGCGACGGACGTATCCGGGTCGATGTGGCCAAGCATGATGACCAAGCCAGTTGGGCGGGGTTTGAACAGGTGTTTGACCTGCCGGAAACGGAACCGCTTATTGGGGACCGAATCGGCTTCTGGACCTGGGGCCCGAACGGCATGGCCATCTCCCGAGTCACGATGTCGTTCGCAGAAAGCCCGGGAGCAGCTCCTGTGGGGGGAGGCAGAACGGCAAGCTCAAAGGACGGCGTGGCCCGCGAGCTTCTGAACGGCAATGACGGAGAGCCACCCCTCTACACACGAATCACGAACTGTGAGTCCGGTGGCCCATTCTGTCACGACTTGATTCGGACTCCCGTGGATCTTACTGAGCAAGGCACACTCGCGTTCGATCTCCGACCGGGGCCGAACGTGTCGTTGGCCCTCCTCGTGTCCGTTCGTGGACAGACAGCGGAGGTCGACCTTACCGACGCCGCGCTCTACCGCCCACACCGAATCTCCCTGGATAGCAGTCCTGCCACTCCGGAAGCGTGGACAACGCTCTGCGTCGACCTGGCTGCCGCCCTGCGACGAGTATTCCCGGATGGAGACCTTGTTGCGGACCGCGTCTGCATCGCGAGCCCCTATGCACGTGTTGCCGAGATTGCCGGGCTCGACCTCAACGCTACCGGCGCCTGGTTCGACTTGGCAAACGTTGATTGGCGAGCATCAGAAGGGCCCGGTGGCGAGGAGCAACCGCCTCCCGCGTTGGCGGTCTGGCTTGGCAAGAAACGCCTCAACTGCGACTTTGAAGCCGACTACGCCGGGATGGGCAGCCTTGGGGGGCCAGACGGGGCTCTGCTTGCGCGAGACTTCCATGAGCCTTTCGCCGGCCAGGCATCTCTCCGCCTGGTCAACCAGCGCGTGGCCGGGCCGGCCGGCTTCTGGCTCAGCCGGACGCCCTTCGATGCTGCTCGGCTACCCCGGCTCAGCTTCGCCTACCGCGTCCCCAAAGGAGTCGAGCTGAACCTTGTCGCCGAGGCGAATGGTCGGTGGTTCGAGATCCAGCTTAGCGGGAACGACGCATCCTGGCCGGTTATCCATCGGGACCACACGTTCGCCACTGATGGCCAGTGGCACCAAGCCCAATACGACATCCACTCTCTGCTGAAGCGCTTCCTGCGAACCGACAACGTCCAGGTGGATCGCCTGGCACTGGCCGACACGCAGCGGATGAGTACGTGGCAGGACTGGGCTTACTGGATCGACGACGTGCGCCACAGCCCGGCGGTTACCTCGGGGGCACCCGGCACACTGCGCTTCTCACTTGTTGGCGGAGACTCACCCTCTGCGATGGCCCTTGTGATCGATGATGCCCCCGACACGGACCCTGGAAAGACACCGAACCACAGCGGCAATCGCCTCGACTTGACCCCGAAGATGGGAGGCCGGACACTACATGTACGGGCCTGCACTGCAGACGGCACATGGACACCTCCCGTCCATATCCCCATACTCAAAGGCGGACCGTCCCCGGCGAAAACTGCCCCGATCGCAGCGGCGGAACAAACCACGCCTCCCCCAGCGCCATTCATCAGCTACATACCATCACGACGCCTCTGTCGCATGGGATTCGAGTGGCAGCAGTCTCCTGATTTCCCGGAGCGAGAGTATCAGGAGGCGGGAATCCGACGCGAAGCCTGGCTCCTGCGGCAGGAAGGTGATGGCGCAACCGGGAGAGGATGCACAGAACTCGTGAACCTGTCACCGAATGGCTTCTTCTCAGGCTACCTTCATCGTGGGCGGTGGGACGTGGACGCGTGGCCCTGCATCAGCTTCGACTACAAATTCGAACAGCCGGGCTGTGCCCTGAACCTGTCCCTGCTCGTCAATGAAGCAATGACCATCGTCGAGTGGACGGGCCCGAATGCTCACGGGAACTACTTCCATGACGGAATAGTGGGGAAGACCCCCCGGGCAAAGCAGGACGGCCAGTGGCATCACACCAACATCAACCTGCTTGACATGCTCGTGACCGGACGCTTCCCGGGTGACCGCGCGCGCGGCCAGCTGACTGCTGGTGAACTGGCCACGTGGGCGACAAGCCATACCGGACGGGGAGCATACGTGAACCCCGGAGGGGCTCGACTCAAACTGGACAACATCACGATCCACTCACCCCGTGACCGGACTCCCTCGTTCGAGTGGCGCGTCCATGGTTACGATGAGGAACTACTGGGGGGCTACTCGTATGTCTTTGACGAAAATCCGGAAACGGTCCCCTCGCAGACGATCAATACAGAGGCCACACAGGCCAGGCTGCATGACATCAGTCCCGGACAGTGGTTCTTCCACGTCAGAGCCGCGGACACAGAGGGAAAATGGGGCGAGACGGCTCACCTGGCCGTGGAACTGTCTGACTGAAGCCGATGACTCGGCGGGGGGGCGAAACGGCCGACGGGCCTCAGATGTGCTTCAGGTCGTCGGCGTTCTTGAGGAGCTCGGCTTTCTCCTGACGCTCCTCGGCCCGCAGTTCGCGGAACGCCTCCGCAATCTCCTCACTCATCGCACTCTCAACAACCTGGTCGTAGTAATCCGCCAGGCAGTCATCCAGGCTTACCGCGATCTGGACGAGTTCGTCAAGGGTCAGCTCAGGAACGATGGTGACGGCAGCCAGGACGCCCTGCAAGGCGTCTTCGGGGGCGAACTGAAACCACGTTCGCAGAATCCGCGGCGAGCCCGTGCGGCAATACTCCTTGAGGCTCTTGGCAAAGCGGGCTTCATGTCGGCTCAGATACTCCAACAGCATCTTTTCCCGGGCTCCAGTCACCACGTCCGAGGTCCTGTCGTAAAACTCACTGAGCCGACGATGGGTCTCCTGGGCCCGTTCCAGCAAGTCATGTCCCTGAAGGAATGCTGTCATCTCTCCGGCTCCCTCTGCGCACCTATGGCGCTATCTCCGGTCGCCCCCCGCTTAAGGTTGGCGCAAAAACGACTCTACATTTCGGCGGCGGCCCTCAGCAAACGATAGGAGCATCCGTTCCGGAAAGCAAACGTGGGGCGCCAAGCCCCGGCGTGTTGAGTCTGAACACGACGACGCTAAGGTTGCGTACAGTGTCTGAACAATCGCTCGAGGAAGGCCCAATGGCAGCACCAAATGACCGCTGGAAGCGCACAGCTGCACTTGCGTGTCTGGCTCTGATCAGAGCAACTGCCCCCCTGGGCGCCGGAGAAGTCATCATCTGGAACTTCGCCAAGGGGTTGGCCGGCTGGCAACCGGCCAACTGGCAGCACGCGGAAGTGACCTCAGAAGGACTCAAGGGAGTCACGCAATACGATGCCCAGCTGCTTTCGCCTGAACTCAGTATCATAGCCGAAGACTACCCGGTTCTGCTGGCCCGTGTTCGCTGCGACACCGCAGGCCGGGGAGAGACCTTCTACCACGGTCCCGGAGGGCGCCTCACGGACAAGCGGAAGCTCCCGCACGCGCTTCAGGCGACCTCTGACTTCCGCCTGTACCGCTTCAATCTGACCCGTTCACGGGGTGAGTGGAGGGGGCCTATCGAGAGGCTTCGGTTTGACCCGTTGAATGCCGCGGGAGCCCACGTGACCATTGACTTCATCGCTTTGCTTCCCGAAGCCAATCAGATGCTGGCAAACGGGGGCGGCGAGATCACTACCGGCGGCATCCCAATCGGCTGGCGTTCTTCTGGGCCGAGAGGCACGGCCACGATGACCGACCAACAGCCATCAGCCGGCAGCCTGGCCTTCCTGATTCGCCCCGGAGGACAGTGGGAGACTGACGATGTCGACATGTCTTTCCTGGGGCGCCTGGAGCTCTCCGGGAAGACACGTGGCGGTGCTCTTAAGGCAACTATGGTCTTTCAGGACGAGTACGGCCAGGAGATGGCAACCCGGGATCTGCGCATTGCGGAAACAGGCGAATGGACCCCCTTCGGCACCGAATTCGCCGTCCCTCGACGGGCCTTCACCGTCCGTCTCCGCCTGGGGACGACCGGAAGAGAGGAGACCTGCATCGACGAAATCCGTCTTGTTCGTGCGGTCCCTGGAGAAATCCGTCAGTCGCCACCCGACAGGCCCCGTTGGGATGCTGCGTGGATCTGGCACCCGGAGTGCCTGGCGAAAGACGACCATCGCGTCTGGTTCCGACACGAGTTCAGTGTGCCCCAACGCACAGTGCGGGAAGTCCGGCTTCAGATAACGGTCGATGACGCCTACGAACTGCGGCTCAATGGTCAGATGCTCTCCAACACGTTCGGCCAGCCGGATGGCTGGCAGACGCCGGAGATACTCGACATCACCGACACCATCTCCCTCGGACGGAACGTGCTGGAAATCGAGGCCTACGATGGAAGCAGCGCTCAAGGCCTCATTGCCGAACTGTTGGTGACATGCAAAGACGGGCAGGAGGTCCGATCCGGGAGCAGCAAAGACTGGAAGGTCGGGTTAACACGAGGAGGGCCTTGGGTACCAGCTGTGGAGCTTGGGCGACCTCCCTGTCAGCCCTGGGGTGACCGAGCCGTCTACACGCCTCTCGGCAAACTTCCAGAGATGGTCCTGACACTGAGCGACACACCCGCTCATGTTTCCCTGGGACAGTGGATCCCCCTGACACTCCGGGCAGAAGCTCGAACCGCAGTGAAACGCCCCGTCGGCGTGAAGGCGGTCCTGGAGCGAGATGGTCACACGCTAGCTGAGGAATGGGCCCCGCACCAGTTGTTCGAGAAGGGGGCTGCCCCCGGAGAGACGGCGACCATCTCTGGCTGGCGCATTGCCGTCCCCCATGGCTTGGCTTCCGGGCCCCTCCTGCTCCATGTCAAACTGGTCGGGGGAACGATTGCCGGCGACGCCCCCGGGGTGGCTGTTGAGATCATTCCGGAAGCCCGGAACTCGGTCTTCCCGCAAGCCTCCGTTCGTAGCCGCAACGGTGTACCCGGCATCGTCGTGGATGGTGAGTGGCTCGATCCAACCCAGCACCTGTTCATTCGTCCGGACAGACTCCAACAACTCAACGCGCGGGACACCGACGTTGAGATCTGGTCGGTCGGACTCCAGGAGATCGGCTTCTACGAATCCGGTTTCAACTACAGCAAGGTCGATCGAACCCTCAGCCATTACCTGGCCCAGAAGCCGGATGTATGGCTCATCCTCACGTTCTCATGCGACACCCGGTACCAGCCGTGGTGGATTCAGAAGCACCCCGAAGCACGCTGCCGGAAGGAGAATGGAGACGACAGCATCGGCGACTACCACGGATCGCGTCGGATTGTGCCGTCGTACGGATCAGGACTGTGGCGCGACACCTACACCGATGCCCTCAGAAAGCTGATCCGACACCTCCGGCAAACGCCGTTCGCAGAACGCATCATCGGTTTCCACCCGTGCAGTGGGATCAGCTGGGAGTGGTTCCACTGGGGATCCCAGTCGGGCGAACTGGTCGACTACAGTCCGGTTGGTCAGGAAGATTTCCGCCGTTGGTTACGCGAACGGTACGCGTCCGACCGCGACCTGCAAGCCGCCTGGGGTAGAGAAGACATCACGTTGGCGACCGTGAGTGTGCCGCCCGAAACCCGGCGTCGCCGACCCGTCGACGGCATCTTCTTCTCGCCAACCGCGCAACGCGACGTGCTGGACTACAATGCCTACCAGCATGATGTCGTTGCAGAAACGATCCTCCACGTCGGCAGGGCGGTCAAGGAAGAGACGGACGGGCACTGCCTGTTCGGGACCTACTACGGGTACGTTGCGCACTTGCCGGAGACACCGGGCTTCTGCCAGGCTTCAGGTCATTTCCGCCTGAGACGTCTCCTGGAAGCCCCCGAGATTGACTTCCTGGTGGCTCCGGTAGCCTACGCATGGCGAGAAGTGGGCGGCACAGCAGCCACGATGGTACCCGCCGCCTCATTCCGGGTCCACGGCAAGCTGTTCTGGAACCAGGCTGACCTGCGTTCCCATTGGTCAGAGCAGAGCGGCCATGGCCGTCCCGACGGTGTCAAAGGGTCGGTGGCCTGCATGCGCCGTGAACTCGCTCGGAATCTGGCTGAAGGCAGCGCAATCCAGTGGTACGATTTCTCTAAAGGATGGACCTTCGGGGACGAACGGCTGACCGATGAAATCGGGCGACTCCAGGCGGCGGCAGACGCACGGGATGAAGCACAAGACTGGCCTGCCGAGAAGTACCTTCTGGTGGTCGTCGATGAGGAGCAGATGGGCAGTTTCGACCCATTCGCTCCCCCCTATGGCCTTGAGCTCATCTACCGACAGCGGGAATACCTGGTCCGTTCGGGGATTCCGTGGCGTATGGTGCTGTTCAGCGACCTGATGCGACATCCGCACCTGCTTGAGTATGGCGCCATGGTGTTCCTCAACCTATTCAGCCTGAGTGACGAAAAGCTGTCTTTCCTCCAGCGAAGCGTCATGCGGGACGAGCGGAGCGTGGCCTTTGTCGGCCCGGTAGCCATGATCGGCCCCGAAGGTGTCGCCCCCTCTCGGACGTCCACTCTCCTCGGCTGGAGTGTGGCCCGTTCCGACGACGCTCCTGCCCTCAACGCGACATTCAAGACTGACCTCGCCGGACCATGGGAACAGGCAGCAGGACTCCAACTCGGGATCAGCCGCCCCTCCGCCCCCGTTGTGCTCCCCGTTGCTCCCGATGCCGCGCACGTCTTGGCGACGTTCACGGGGACTCAATCCCCGGCCGTCCTCTACGAGGAACGGAATGACGTCAAGCTCTTCTGGAGCCTCGTTCCCGGTTTGAAAGCCGAAGCACTCCGGGCACTGGCCGAGACGGCTGGCGTCCCTGTCGTGTGCAGCAGCGGCGACGCGGTCTACGCGGGGAACGGTTTCATCGGCATCCACGCACGCACAGCCGGCCGGAAGACGGTGCAGCTTCCCTATGCGTCCGCTGTGAAGGAACTGCTGGCAGGCAGGACATGGGCAACGGGGACTGAGACTGTCGTCATCGAGATGCAGGCCGGAGACACAGCCATCCTGGCACTGGTAGAGGAGAAGGTGGAATGACCTCCCGGGAACGCATCATTGCTGCCATCGAATTCACTGGTCCAGACCGCTGTCCCATCCATCACTACACCTTTCCCGGGGCCATCTGGCGACACGGGCGGGAACTGCTCGACCTGGCTGACAGGTACCCGGATGACTTCGCCAACCAGGCCGTCAGGGACAACGCGAACGGTCCGCTTGCGGATGATGAGGCCAGCGAGGACATCGTGGAGTACACGGACGGCTGGGGAACTGTCTGGCGCCGGATGCGTGCGTACACCGCAGGGGAGGTCATCCGCCCGGCAATTCCGGACTGGGATTCGTGGCTGACCTATGAGTTCCCCCCGCTGCCGCCGGCCTCGCACTTCGAGCAGTTCGCAGCCCAGGTCGCCGAGCAACACCCAGAGCAGTTCGTCTACGCTTCCGCCGGAGGATTCTTCCAGCTGATGCAGCATATGCGAGGGCCGGACAACTACTTCATGGATCTCGCCGAGGATAACGACGGCGTGCATGAACTCGCAGACCGCATGATGGACCGAAATGTGTACCACATAGAACGTTACGTGGAAGCCGGCGTCGACGCGATCATTCTTGGTGAAGACTGGGGTGCGCAGCACACGCTGTTGATCCACCCCGACATGTGGCGACGCTTCTTCAAACCCCGGTATCGGCGCATGTTCGAAGTGGCACGGGATGCGGGCGTGCATGTGTGGTTCCATTCAGACGGGTGGATCCTGGACATCATCGATGACCTCATTGAGGTCGGTGTGAGTGTGCTCAACCCACAACATGCGTGCATGGGCACTGAGGCAGTCGGGGAACGGGTCAACGGGCGCATTCTTGTCAGAACGGACATTGACCGCCAGTGGGTAATGCCTTACGGGACACCGGAAGATGTGAGAGGAGCGGTGAAAGAGGCCATCCAGGCGTTCGGCACGAGCGGCGGCGGGTGTATGCTGCATGGCGAAATCGGCCCCGAAGTGCCGCTTGCCAATATCGAGGCCCTCTACAGCGCGTTCTACGAGTTTGGCCACTACCCCTTGAACTGGCTCTGATCCAGCGACGGCATACTGGGAACAAGGGAGTTCACGTCTCACTCCTGTGACAAGGACGGGACTTTGGGTATGCTCCCGAAGCCGCTTGCGTGTGCGTTCAAAACAGCGGGATGCCCACGCCAAGAACAGCCTTATAGACCCGCGTGGTGATCTGTTTCGGAGTCAGCCCTGATTCCGCTCCGGGAAAAGGCCCAATGTCACGATACCGATCATAGAAGTCTGGATGATCCGGGGGCACGGGTGCCTGCCCTTCGCGAAGCTCGAAGCTGCTTGTGTTGCGGACCGGCCACAGATCCAGCGGCGTTTTCCGGACAAACCCCTCGAATAGCGCGTTCGCCTCTTCAAGGCCCAGGGGCATTTGCTTCCGGTTAATGACCCAGCTGTTGCGGGGGGCCGTATCAGTGAGAATGTCGCGGCGCAGCGCCCGTGCGACATCTATATCGGTGATTAGAAATCCCACTTCCGTATTCAGATTGACGGAGCGCGGATCGAGATTGAACGACCCGATGAATGAGACCCGTTCGTCCATCACAAACGATTTGGCGTGGATGCAGAGAAATGGCTTGTCCGGTCCCGTCTCGCTCTTGCGTCGCATCGAAGCACGGCGCTCGAACTCATCATAAGCGGGAAAGACGCAACGCAGATCTCCGGGGTAGGGCTTGTACTCGTAGGCATGGATGCCGAGGGACTCGATGTAGAGCGAACGGAGCCGGTAGTTCGCTGAATAGGCCACAGTGTTGTCCGTTGAGCCAAAACTGTTGGTGGAAACGGTCACCTTCAAATCCGGCCGCGAAGCCCGGAGCTCGCGGAAGACCTTCTCTGCCTTCTCATTGACCACGAAGTACGGGCTCTGAATGATCAGCTCTCGCTGGGCACCGGCGATCAGCTTCCCCAGTGCCTTGCTTGCCCGACCGCCGCCGCGCAGCCACAGAGAACGGTTCTTCCCGGGCCGATCCGCGAGGAACTGAACGCGGTCGGCGTCGATCATCCGCGCCGCAAAGCGTTCGTCGATCAGGACACTGTCACCCACTTGGCTCAGAAGCTCCTTGAAAAGGCCGTTGAGCGCGAAATCGGCGCGGCTCGAATAGCGTGCAAAGTCACCATCGGCAACGAGCTTCGCGACGTCACGCAGCTCAAGGCTCGAGATCGCGTACCGACAGTCCCAGAACGTCACGAACGACGTCTGTACATCGCGAAGAACGGGCCCCATGACCAGCACATCGCGGTCTTTGAAGGTCATCCCGGTGGAATAGTTGTAATAACTGTTCTCGATGTTCCGCCCCCCGGTGATGGCCACGGCTTCGTCTACAAGCACGATCTTGTTGTGCATCCGTTGATTGAAGTCGCGGAACCGGAAGGCGGCCTGAAGTAGAACCTGGTGAGGCTTGGGCTTGATCCGCTTGGCGGCTGGGCGGTAGTGCTTAACCTGAAGATTGGGGCTCACAGTCGACAGGAAAGCGACAACTCCCGGATCCTTGTCAGAAACGAAGTGGTCGGCAATGATTCGGACCCTGACCCCGCGCCGGGCAGCGGCAATCAGTTCGTACATGAGAAGACGACCACACTCATCGTTCGTCCAGATGAACGTCTGGATGTCGATCGACTTCGTGGCCTGACGTATGAGATGGATTCGCAGAAGAAGAGCATCGTTGCCGTTGTTCACGATGAGAACACGATTGCCTTTCGTCGTATCGCCCCGCAATGCGGGCCGATCAGCGACGCCGGCTCCGGAGACGAACCGTCCGAAGGGCGATCGCTCCAAGGGAAGCCCTCGCGCGCATGCCAAGGGCGCCACACACCCGACAAGAAAAGTCACCAATACGCTCGCGGCTGCCCGTTGCATAGCTCGTTCCCGTCTGCTGATTCCCGTACCACGTAATTCGGCTTCGAAGCATACCATCCGGAGCGGCCACACACAACCGGCCGAGCCTGGGGCGTAAGGCCTCGATTACGTGGGGGAGAGCATCAGACGGCTCGACGGAGTCTCGCCCTCCATCGGGCATGGATGGCTCAGATAATCCCTGGAGGGCGAGACTCCGTCGAGCCGCTTCACGAGACTGAGGGGGTGCCCTGGGGCAGCTCCGAGCTTGGGCGTCCACGCAGATCGCGGGTATAGTCTGGGAAAAGAAGGTACGGAGGTGAAAGATGAAACGCATCCTGTCGACCCTGGCAATCCTGGTTCCCCTCGCGGGGCAAGCTGTTCCGGCGAACATAGCCGTAGAGGGTTTCGGGTTTGAGATGGCAGAGATGCAGGAAGGCGCCGTGGCGTTCCTCAACCGAACGTACGTGTGGAAGAACGTCCCTGCCGAACTCAGGGGATGGCAGTTCACCAAGACCAGCGGAGGGATCCATCCCACGCTGAAGGTGACCGCAAAGACTGCCGGGGAAGTCTACTTTGCCGTCGCCCTTGCCCGAGGGAGTGGAAGCCCGGGGTTGCTGGGCTGGCAGGCCGTGAGAGGCCTGCGTTTCCGTTACACAGCCGGGGACGAACCGACCCTGAGGGTGTTCCGTCGACAGGTCGAATCCGGAGAGATTCTCGACATTGAGCAGCTAGGCTGGACCGGATCGATCGTGCTGGCTCCCTCACTGACAGCCACTGTTATCGAGCCAGTCCCAGACCACTCGAAGGTCCCCGGAGTTGTGATCAACCACCGCCCTGCGTACACCCATGACTACATCGGCTGCCCTGCCATCGAGATACTCCGTCCCGGAGTCTACGTCGCCTCGCATACATCCTTCGGGAACGGCCCAAGCCGCGGGAAACTCCGGCTCTTCCAATCGGATGATGCCGGCAGGACATGGCGACAGCTGGCCTTACTGCCGCACATTCATTTCGCCAGTCTCTTCCTCCGCAGCGGAGATCTCTACCTCATGGGCGTCTATAAGGAAGGCGTCGCCGTTCTTCGCTCAGGAGACGAGGGCGTGACGTGGACCGAGCCAATTGATGAAAACACCGGGCTGGTACTCCCCTCGACAAGAGCACACTCGGCGGCCGTGCCGGTGGTGCACCACAACGGACGACTGTGGCGGGCCATGGAGGATAGTCAGGCCGGAGGGGGCTGGCCACGACACTTCCGGGCCTTCATGATGAGCGCTCCCGAGGATGCCGACCTGCTCAGAGCCGACGCCTGGACATGCTCCAATCGGCTCCGCTCAGTCCCAACGTGGCTTGGCCGTGAATCCAAAGGCTGGCTCGAGGGAAATGCTGTGGTGACCCCGAATGGGGCGATCGTGAACATCCTGCGCGTCGACAGCTGGGAGGGAGGCAAAGCGGCTGTAATCACGCACAGTCCGGACGGGCGGGAAGCCACCTTCGATCCCGTGACCGGGTTCGTTGACTTCCCCGGCGGGGGAAAGAAGTTCACCATTCGGCATGATCCTGTTTCGAAGCGATACTGGTCCCTCACGAACGCCATAGACGAAAGTACCCGGGCAGGACGAGAGGCCGGCGGCGTCCGTAACAACCTCGTTCTCATATCATCCGCCGACCTGACACACTGGACCACAAAACGAACGGTGATCTCCAACCCGGACGCCTTCAAGCACGGCTTCCAGTACGTGGACTGGCAATTCGAGGGCAATGACATCGTGGCCGTCTCGCGGACATCCTGTGATGATGGAATAGGCGGGGCGCGAAACCACCACGACGCCAACTATTTCACGTTCCACCGGGTAAGTGACTTCCGGGAATGATCAGCGAGCCCCATCCTCCTCCCTGGAGCACCTGCAATCAGAGGGATAGCAATGACCCTACTCAGAACACGAGGTGTGGCACGACTGAGGGTGAAGCAAACAGGCGTCGCGGGGAGCGGTCTCATCGATTCACCGGGGCGAACTGAGGCGAAGCCCCGTCTCCACGCGGCCCTGCCCCGCTGTCTGCTCCTGCTTCTCTCGGCCCTTTTCCTGCCTTCCAACTCGCTGTTCGGGCAGCTCACACTCACGCCTGGTCCGGAAACACGAATCGCTCTGAACGACGATGCGCTGGTCGTCGGGGAAGCCCTGTCTCTCGCCGAGTTTACCGAGGGCCACGGTGTGCATCCGGACTCGCCTCCCGGTTGGGACGACATCGCTGTTCTCCATGGAGGAACACGGAGGAACTGTGTGTACTACCGCGAAACGGCCGTCGGTCCGGACCGCATCGAGCTCACCTGGTACGTCAGATTCGCCCCGTATCTGTTTGGTTCAGATTTTCCGGGCCACACGTACAACGAAGGGACGGCGGCATATGAACTCCGGTTCCCTGCTGCACTCCTCGCCAACGCTCGATACAAAGCACTTACGGGGAATCCGATGAAACCCAAATGGTGTGAGGACAAGCTGGATGCGGAACAGGCAGAGGGAACGCACATCATCTCGACCGTCCAGTACCTGATCCTGCATCTTGCCAACGGGCAAGGAGTCACGCTGGATCTAAACCCCCTGGGGAATCACAACTTCGGCCGCAAAACGATGTACGCCGAGAGAGATTGGGTGCTGTTACGCGAGGGGAACTGTTTCGTCCTCCGAGCCAGGATGCGGCGTATCACCTGGGGTGACACCCGACGGTTCAAGGTCGTCTTCATGCCGAGCACAGTACCCTACGATCACATCCACTCGAGCAGCAAACGCGGGTCTTCCCCCATGCTGTATCCCTCGCTCCGCGTCAACTGCGGCCTGGCCAAACTGAAGTCACATGTCACTCTCGGCTCACAGCCCTATAACGCTGCAGATGGGATAGGCTGGGTGGAAGCTCCGCCTGAACCAATATCAGTAGGCAAGGAGAAAGGGGTCCATCGGGATGCGGTCAGGGGACATGGGGAATCCACACTACGCCTCGACGCGCAAAATGGGGTCTATCTCCTGACCATGCTCTCGGGGGCCCGGGCAGAGGCATCCGAGGCGCTTTCGGTGTCGGTCGCCAACGGACGGTGTCTGGATGCCCCCCGGACGGCTGCGGGTCAATTCAGCGCCCGGACGGCGGCCCTGCGGGTGAAAGACGCCCATGTGAAGTTGGTTCTGAACGGCCCATCCTGGGCCATCTCCGGGCTCTCACTCACGCCGTTGGCGTACGATACGGAAGATTACCTCTTCAACCGAACGTGGTTTGTCGATCAAGCGCGATTCGACCGATGGTTTGCCGACATCGAACCCCTTCCGGAGTTGTCGCTTGCCTCCCCGCCAGCCCCGGTGAAGGATCCAATGGCCTGGACGTGGAACGGCGCCCTGACCACCCTCGAAGCGGCACTGGACAGCAGTCGGAGCGGCCTCAACACGCCAGAAACCATGCGCCAACGCCTTGGTGTCCTCAAGTCCGGAGGCTACCGCGGCGTCGTGATCGGAGGTCTCCATTTCCGCTTCAACCATGTCGACAGCCCGCGGTCCGCTGTTCTTCTCCGGAACACGCGGCTGGCTGTTCACGAAGCACACCGGCTCGGCCTGAAGGTCATCGATCACTGGGATTTCAACTGGGTCTTCGCGACCGGCTACCCCAAAATGCTGGAGATCCTCGCCCGCGATCCCAGTTGTCTGCAACGGAGTTTCTACCCCTTACAAGTGAGCACGAGCTTCTGCCTCAACAGCAAGGCATTCGAGGAGGCATTCGTGGCGTACCTTCAGGAGCACCAGCGGGTGACAGGAATCGATGGGCACATGATCGATGAGATCAACTGGATCAAAGGGCAATACTGCTTCTGCGACACGTGCAGGCACCTGTTCGAAACCGAAACCGGCATGCAGCTCCCGACCGATTGCCGCACGATCTACAACAAGCCGAGCGACCCGATCTGGCGAGGCCTGGTGACGTGGCGAGGACGCAAGACGGCTGAGTTGCAGGCTCGGCTGCTCGCGAAAGCCCGGCGGATACACCCCAACGTCATCATGATGCGCTACACCTCCTCTTTCCTGTCCCGTCCTCATCCAGCCGGCTTGGAACTGAACCGCCACAGTCCCTGGAACGTAGACTATGCCGGAGACGAGTTCCACCCTGATCTTGTGCTCCAAAACTGGCGTGTTCTCTTCGCCCGAACGAAGAGCAGGCAGGGAGCCGTCGCGTCTTTCAGGAATGCCCCGACCTGGATTCTCCCGAAGTTCCGCGGAGCCCCACGACGTACACTCTACGCCTGGGCCCTGGGACGCATGAACCGAGCGAACATCTGGTACCGTTCAAGAGACTATGAGCGCAGCCACCGCCTCCACGCCTGGCCACACCAGATGGATGATCAACACGCCCGGCCACTGAGCGACGTCGCTGTCCTGCTGTCACAGCCCACCCGCGAACTGTCCCCTGACATGGCCTACTACTTCGAGCAGTATATGGCCTGGACGCAGACGCTGGCCGAAGCAAACATCCAGTACGATGTAATCCTGGACCGAGACGTTAACGAGTCTCGCCTCAGCGAGTACGCCGCTCTGATTCTCCCCAATGCGGCCGTTCTCAGCGAGGGCCAGGCTTCCGCAATCCGGGCCTACGCTGCAGCTGGTGGACGTGTACTCGCCACATACGAGACGGGTTGTTTCACTCCGAACGGCGAACGCAGGGAGGAACCCGCACTGGCCGATGCAATGGGGCTCCGCTTTGCGGCCGGAGAACGCCGGCCTGCCGATGGGAGAGTGTCCTGCAATGCAGAAATCGCGACCGGTCTGAGCCAGGCTGACTTCGAGATATCTTCCCCATGGTGTCCCGTCACACTGGTCACACCGGGAAGGAGCCGCGTTCTCGCAACCTGCGGGGGGAAGCCAGCGATCGTTGAAACGCCTTACGCGAAGGGCGGCTTCCTGTATCTCGCGGGCAGTTTCCTGCGACAGAACTTCGAACCGCGCGCGGTATCTGCCCGTAACGCGACGACACTCCGTGGACGGTTCAGCTACACGGTACATTTCAATCCGGATCTCACGCGTCTGACTCGGAACCTGCTTAACCGGGTGGCCGCCCCCCGAATGAAAACACTCCCCCTGCAGCTTCCGGGCGGGGTCATCTACACCGCCTTCCAGGAGAATTCAGAGCCAAACAGACGCGTCGTCCTCCACCTGCTGAACTGCCGCGGCAAACCACGGCTATCGTTCGGAGACACCATCGAGCTCCCTGCTGACGTTCCACAGCCGGAAGTCCCGGGGGAGCTGGTCTTCCGGGTCACTGGCTGCGGTCCCATCCGACAAGGGACGATCACGTCTCCCGACACGCCCACCCTTCGCCCGGTTGGGGTTGAGGACGCCGGTGTAGACGCGGTCCGCGTAACGGTCCCGGCGGGAGCCCTCACCAACTACGCCCTGGTACGCCTGTTCGATTGAGCCTGGAACGAAGACAGATGCCTGATTCAGGCGCAATCTTGTCTCCCATTCCTGTTGCGAGCTGCTCTCCGGGGAGTATCGTGTTTGACGCGTTGGAACGAACGAGCCTGGCCTTCGCCAGTTGTTCTATCGCTCATATCCGAGTGTGCAACTTCCACCAAGGCGCATGGAGGAGCCGGTTCTCCGTAACCGGCCTGGCCGCATACGGAGATGCGGCGCCTCCAATGGTGTGTCAGCGACCAGTAGCTTTGTGCTCAAATCGGTGAAGTTGCACACGGACACCTTGCTCTTAATGGAGAACAGGAGACCACGATGGACAAGATCCGGACAGCGATCATCGGGTGTGGTGGAATGGGCGGCGCACACGCACGGCGTATGCAGAAGATGGAAGAGGTCGAGTTCGTTGCTCTGTGCGACCTGACAGAGGACATCGCCGGAGCGTTCCAGGAGCGCCACTTCGGGGCCGAGGCAGCCGATATCCCGGTGTTCGCCGGAACCAAGGCCTTGTACGCAGGGGCTCCGGAGTTGGACGCGGTCATCATCGCCACCCCGCACACCATCCATTTCGAACAGGGCATGGAAGCTCTCGATGCCGGGTGCCACGTGCTCATGGAAAAGCCGATGGTGACATCATCCGAACACGCCTACACGCTGGCGGAGAAGGCGGACCAGTCCGGCAAGATCATGACAATCGGTTACAACACGTCCTGTTCACCCCGCTTCGAATACATCCGCGATAAGGTCCGAGCAGACGCGTTCGGTAAGCTTGAGCTGGTATCCGGTTACCTTTGCCAGAACTGGTTGAAGGCGACGATCGGGAAATGGCGTCAAGATCCGGCCCAGTCAGGTGGCGGACAGGCCTATGACAGTGGCGCTCACCTTCTGAACAGCATGGTGTGGAGCGTCGAAAGCCGTCCCGCCGAGGTGTTCGCCTTCGTCGATAACTGTGGCACCCGGGTCGACATCAACAGCGTCATCTGCATCAAGTTCGAGAACGGTGTCCTGGGCAGCATCTGCATCGGTGGGAACTGCAGCAAGGGGATAGGCTGCATGTCTTTCATGTTCGAAGATGGGCGGATTGACGTCGACGGCTGGGGAAGCAGTTGGATGGACGTGTTCGCCGAAGGCGAGCCCCAGGAACCGGAATTCGGGGAAGTCGATGGGACGCCCGACCGCAATTTCGTGGACTCTGTGCTTGGGCGCTGCGAACCAAAGACAAGCCCACTCAACGGCATCCACCACACCGAACTGATGGATGCCATCTACGAATCCGCCCGAACCGGACTGCCGGCCCGTCCCAAGTCCCAAGGCTGATGGCTGACTGACAAACCATGGCGTGAGGCGAACGTCGACCAGCGTTCCACCGTGCTCGGGACAAGTACGTCGACCAGCCGAAGGCATCGGATCGATCACACCCAGACCACAGAAGGCAAACCCAATGCCCTACCGTTTGGCCCTCATGTGCGCCGCTCGAGACACCGTCGCTGCGTTCCTTAACCGAAGACTCCTGCTCCTCGTCGCATTCATCGGCGCTTCTTACTGCATGGGAGAGCCGCGGAGGTTCTACGTGGCCCCGGATGGTGACGATTCGAGCCCAGGCACGGCCGATCAGCCGTTCGCGACAATCGAGCGGGCCCAACAGGCTGTGAGGGCCCTCAATCTACCGACAGCCGAAGGAGGCCCCGTCACGGTGCTCCTTCGCGGCGGAGCACACTGCCGGACCACGACACTCACGTTCACACCGGCGGACACCGGGACGGCTGCATCCCCGGTCACCTACATGTCACACCCGGGCGAACGTGCGGTCATCAGCGGAGGCAAGCGCCTTTCCGGAACGTGGCGTCCTTCCGTTGGGAAACCATACGTCCAGCTTGACGTCCCGGAAGCACGCGACCGGCAGTGGGTTTTCAACTCGCTGTATGTGAATGGCATGTCCCGCCAAAGAGCCCGTACCCCCAACTGGGGCAAGAAGGTGTTCCGGGCCGAAGGGCGAGCCCCGGGCGAGAACGAACGCAAGGCCTTCATCTACCTGCCGGGAGATATCGACCCCGCATGGACAAACGCAACAGATGCCGACATCGTGCTGCTGTGTTCCTGGACGCCCACGCTCCACCGGATTGAGGAGATCCTCGCCGACCGGCGCGTTGTGAAGTTCGAGAGTACGCACGGACGGTCGGTGGACTTCTGGGAAAAGCACTTCCGCTACTACGTTATCAACCTGCTGGAAGCACTTGATGAGCCAGGGGAATGGTACCTGGACCGCAAAGCGGGAGTGGTGTACTACTACCCGCTGCCGGGGGAGGACATGGCCACGGCGGAGGTCATCGCCCCGGTCATGAAGTCACGAATGCTCGAGTTCCTCGGCACCCCCGCGTCCTCCGAGCTCATTACACACCTGCGCTTCCGAGACCTCGACTTCTGCCACCTCGATGGCGACCTGGACCGCTACAATGGCGTCTACCGGCAAGGACACATGTATCTCGATTCCGCGCTCGTTGCTGAAGGCCTGTGCTCGACGGCATTCACCAATTGTGTGTTCGCGCAACTGGGCGAGTACGCGATCGAGATGATGGCAGGATGCCGTGACAACCGTATCGAACGCTGCCACATCTGGGACATTGGGGCAGGAGCGATACAGCTCGGCATAACGTCCCTGGGGCCATTGCTGGCAGGGCAGAACAAGAGGCATGAGGGCGACGTGGACCTGGAAGCGGAGGAGGGTACGGTCGAGCCCCCCATGATCCTGGCGGAAGACACAAAAGCGTCTGGCGGCCAATACGCCGTACTGCCTGACGGAAGCGAAGGTGGCTCGGTCACGTTCACTGTGCAATTGGAGCAGCCTGGGCGTTTCCGACTGCTCACCAGAGTCATTGCCCCCAACGGAGGGCAAGACTCGTTCATGGTCCAGATAAATGCCGGCGCAGCCTACACCTATGATACCGGCAACGGACGACGCTGGTTCCTCTCCCAAGTCGTGGGTCGTGAACTCGAGGGGAAGCCACTTGTTGCGGACCTGAAGAAGGGCACCAACACAATCACGATCAAGGGAAGAGAATCGGGGACGTGCCTGGACCAGCTTATCCTGCGCCGGGAAGACCAGCACCAGGAACACAGCCCGTCGGCGGTTGAGGTGCGCGGTAATGTCATCGACAACAACTGCATCCACCGGCTGGGCACGATCTGGCACGGGTGCTACGGCATCGTCAACCGTTTCGCCTCCCAGACTCAGATCACGCATAACGACATCTTCGACACGCACTGGGATGCAATCGGGCTGGACGCACGCTGGAATTACAACGGGGAAACCTACTCACACGGCACTGTAGTGGCCTACAACCACCTCCATCACCTGGGCCTGCGTTACCACACCGATGCTGCTGGCGTCTACCAATTCGGCCCGCTCGACACGCACATCCACCACAATGTGGTCCACGACAACGTGGCCTACCCCCGGATCTGCGGATTCGCCGGCATCTACCTCGACGAACAGTCACGCAACGCAGTGGTTGAGAACAACCTGGTCTACAACGTGGAGTGGCATGCCTACTTCCAGCACAAAGGCGTGGACAATGTCTTCCGCAACAACATCGGCGCGTTCGCCAGAGACGGCTTCATACGGCGGGGTGGCCTCAACCAGAATTGGCAGGCCAACCATATGGAGGCACACCGTAACATCTACATCGCAGATGACAGTATCGGCCTGCGAAGCGGTTGGCAACCGGGGGATCGCCCGCCTGTTCTGCGCAACAACCTGTACCATACGTTGGCCCCGGATGCCGAGCTCACCTTCGCAGGAAAGCCGTTCGCGGACTGGCAGGCAGAAGGTCAGGACAACGGCTCGGTGATCGCCGACCCGGGTTGCCGTGATCCTGCCAACGGCGACTTCACACTCCGTCCCGATGCCGCGGCCATCAAGGCCATCGGCTTCGTCCCGTTCGACAGCGAAATCAAGAAGGCCGGACTCTACGGCGACTCAGCGTGGCGTAGTTTGCCCGAACGCTGCGAACGCCGCACCCCCTCCGACGTCTGGACCGCTGAAGACATGCGCCGATTCCTCTCGTTCAGCATGGATTTCGAAGACATGCCGGTTGGGCACAAACCAGCCACATTCAGGATCGGGACTTCCGGCGAAGACGCGACGTTTGTGGTCACTGATGAAGCGGCCTGCACCGGGACGAAATCCTACAAGTGCATCGACAGAGCGGGCTTGCGCAAGCCGTTCTACCCCTACATCCACCTTGCCCCGAGAAGCGTGGGGCCGTCGAAGGTGCGTTTCTCCTTCGATGTCATGAACTCGGAGACTGCACCGATGCGGTTCTACGTCGAGTTCAGAGGAAAGGGATCGACATCTGATGTGGGGCCATCCCTCCATTTCCACGCAGACGGCAAGCTTGTGGCCAACGACGCCGACATCCTTACCGCACGTCCAGGCACGTGGTGTCACGTGGCAATCGCCCTCGACTTGGCAGAAGATGCGCCGAAACAGTATTCACTGGTCACGCGGCATGCGGGGCAGGAGAAACGCCAGACGCTTCCCTATAGACACGACACCTTCTCTGACCTGCGTTGGCTCGGGATCTCAGCCGCTGAAGATGCGGACGGCGTCTTCTACCTGGACAACGTCAGCCTCACGGTCGAGTGAGTTCAGGGCGAGACCAGCACCCGCACGGCTTCGTCATCCGGAATAAACGAAGAGCGCTTTGGCAGCCTCACCTTCTGACGCCACTCGGTAAGCTTCCTGGGCCTCGCTAATCCCGAACCGGTGGCTGATCAGATCACCAACCCGCAAGCCCGAACGATAGAGTTCCAGCATTGCGGGGAACTCACAGAAGTGGTAGAACCAAGCCCCCACTGCGGTGATGTCACGGCGAATGAAATCATCGCTGGGGGAGAGTTCGACGGCAGGCTGTTCCCCATTGAAGACGACCGTTCCCCCTTTGCGGACGGCGGGGAAACACTGCTTGGCCGTTTCCGGGCGACCAGCGGCCTCGATGGCTACGTCAGCCCCAATCCCTCCAGTTGCTTCACGTATCTGCTCAACCACTGGGTCGTCTGCGGCCGCATCAAATACGGCTTCAGCCCCAAGCTCCTCGGCGAAGCGTCGTCGTGTGGGATTGATGTCGACACCCAGGACACGCCGACCGAGGAAGCTCTGCAGCAGCACGTTGCCCAGGCCGATCGGCCCAAGGCCGAAAACCGCGACTGTCTTGATCGCTGGGTCCGCAATCTTGGCTGAGGTGTGGTAAGGCACGCCGAGACCGTCACCAGTGAGCAATGTCGCGACATCCCAGTCGAGGTCATCGGGGAGAGGGTGGCAGGCATTCGCGGCGGCGGTGAATTGCTCTGCATGCATATTCGGAAAGAAGCGGAACGCATTGCACCACGTGTATTGCCCTGCAGCGCAGTAGTCACACGAACCACAGCCGGCGATGGCACTGACCCCGACACGATCCCCGACCTTAAGGCAATCGACGCCCTCACCGAGGACAGCGATGGTCCCAACGGCTTCGTGCCCCGGGTTCCCCCCCGACATTCCGACTCCTCGGAATGTGCCGAGCTCACTCCCACAGATCGCGGAGGCGGCCGTCCGGACCACCACTTCCCCGGAACCGGGGACGAGATCCGGAACGTCGATCAACTGCAGTTTACTGCTGCCAAGAAACTCAATGCGGGTCATGTGTAAGGACCTTCCCGTTGACGCTGTCTCAGAACGCAAAGGACAGGGCGCGACGGCCCGTGTCCAGCCTGTCACTCGGTGATCTGCAGGGGGAGCTCTGCGGCAAGATCTACAGTACGCTTTTCCCGCGCCGAACGACGCATGGCCGCTTCGACCTGGAGCTCACGCAGGCCGGCCACACCGGGAACAGGCGGCGGTGCTGAGGCCCGGATGGACGCCAGATAGGCATCAAGTGACTTCTCGAACGATGCGCCGTACTGATCCCACCGCGATGTCTGCCGTGACAGGGCGAACGACTCGTGGGCATTGGTACCGTAGTCAAGAAGTTCCATGTCACCGTCGAGACCTCGGAACGATACGCGCCCACCGGTAAAGCTGAAGGTCAACTCAAAGAGAGGGAACTGGAAGTTGGTCCCCGAGGTGCCGATAATGGTGCCGGAGGCCCCCCGCTCAGTGACAAAAGCAGCCGCCAGATCAGCGGCCTCTATCCCCGCCCCTACATGCTGGTTGGGGGGCGACACGGCGCTCAGCTCAGCGAGCGGCCCCGCAAACATGTGGACCAGATCGATACAATGGCTCCAGCAGGCGTAATGGACTAAAGCGGTGACCTGGATCACTTCACCCAGCCCACGAGTCTGAATGAGCTGCTGCGCCCGGACGCTCTGGTCAAAGAAGCGGTAGTTGAACACCATGGCCGTCTCAACCCCGTTCTGACGAGCGTTGAGCAGCATCTCTCGGGCGTGGAAAAAGTCGGCCTCCGAGACGTGTGCCTGGTCCTCCATGGCCACGAGCGGCTTCTCGAAAAAGACCCGTGGAGGAGCGTGCTCGATCACGGCCATTCCAGCCTCGTGGTGCTGCATCTCCCGAGTCAGAACGAGGACCGCGTCAGGTTGCTGGGCCACCAAATCCGGGATCGTCGCAAAAGCGCATCCCCCGAACTCAACGGCGCACGCCTCCGCTTTTTCCACCGTGCGGTTCATGTAGAGAAGCTCGACGTCATCCTGACGAGAAAGGAACGGAATGTAGTTCCCCCGCGCAACGCTCCCGGTTCCCACGATACCAATCTTCACAGGTTCTTCTCCTTCGTATAACCGGCCCGGGACCGCGTACTCAGGTTCCTCGACAGAGTCGCCGGAAGCAGCATTCCCGCGGGCCTGTCAGCCCTCTGAGCCCCGTCTTCGGGGCTTGCTTTCAATCTGGATCTGGGTACATTCTCTAGGCTTTGGCCCTGCTTGTCAGGAGGCCACTGGCGGAGGCAGACAAGAACGGCTCATCTGCCCGACGCACGGCTGAAGGTCATACGACAACGGCGCCAGTTCAAGGCGGACGGGTGCGAATGGATTGACAGAAGAGGAAACGAAGAACATGTCAGGCAAAGCAGACATCGGCGTGGTCGGTTTGGCAGTAATGGGTGAGAACCTGATCCTGAACATGGAGAGCAAGGGTTTCTCCGTGGCCTGCTACAACCGAACGGTAAGCAAGGTTGATAACTTCATGAACGGCCGGGCAAGCGGCAAGAACATCGTCGGCGCCCACAGCGTCGAGGAGCTCTGCGATGCCCTTGCAGCACCGCGGAAGATCATGCTTATGGTCAAAGCGGGCGGTGCCGTCGATGCGTTTATAGAGCAGCTTCTCCCCTACCTGGATGAAGGCGATATCGTGATCGATGGTGGGAATAGTCACTTCCCGGACACCATCCGCCGGACAGCCTACCTCGAGGAAAAGGGCTTCCGCTATATCGGCACAGGCGTTTCCGGTGGCGAGGAGGGTGCACTTCTGGGCCCGAGCATCATGCCCGGTGGCTCCCCTGAAGCATGGCCGCATGTCAAGCCGATCCTCCAGGCGATCGCGGCCAAGGTCGACGACGGCAGCCCCTGCTGTGACTGGGTCGGCAACAACGGCGCCGGACACTACGTCAAGATGGTGCACAACGGCATCGAGTACGGTGATATGCAGATGATCTGCGAAGCCTACTTCCTGATGAAGCACGTGCTCAAGATGAGTGCTGAGGAAATGCACAGCGTGTTCACGGAGTGGAACGAGGGTGAACTCGACAGTTATCTTATCGAGATCAGTCGCGACATTCTGGGCACGACCGACGACATGACCGGCGAGCCGCTGGTGGAGAAGATCCTCGACACCGCAGGCCAGAAGGGCACCGGCAAGTGGACCAGCCAAAGCGCCCTCGACCTGGGAGCTCCCGCGCCAACTGTCGCCGAGGCCGTTTTCGCCCGCTGTCTGTCGGCAATCAAAGAAGACCGTGTGGCCGCCAGCAAAGTGCTGACTGGGCCCGAGGTCACATTTGACGGCGACAGGGCCGAATTCATCGAGGACATCCGCAAGGCTCTCTATGCGAGCAAGATTTGCTCCTACGCGCAAGGCTACCAGCTGCTCCGTCTCGCAGCCGCTGATCACGAATGGGATCTCAAGTACGGCGAAATCGCCCTCATGTGGCGTGGTGGGTGCATCATTCGGGCTCAGTTCCTCGGCAAGATCAAGGAAGCATTTGACGCTAATCCCGAGCTTCAGAACTTGCTTCTCGCCCCCTACTTCAAAGACGTGATCGACACGTGCCAGCCCTCGTGGCGCAAGGTTATCGCCACTGCGGTGACGTCAGGCATCCCAGTTCCGGCGTTCAGCAGTGCCCTGGCTTACTATGACGGCTACCGGAACGAACGCCTGCCGGCGAACCTTCTGCAGGCCCAGCGTGACTACTTCGGCGCCCACACGTATGAGCGCACTGACAAGCCACGCGGCGAGTTCTTCCACACGAACTGGACCGGACGCGGCGGAACGACGGCCGCATCCGAGTACATCGCCTAACAGCCACCTCTCAGTAGACAGCGAAGCCCGGGGCCGCAAAGCCCCGGGCTTTTTCTTTGTCCCCTTCTGCTGCGCGATTCGTGCTCGCCACGATACAGACTCCCCACAAGTCCACAGAGAGCTCAGTCGCTGGTTCCATGCAGAACCAACCCGTCGTAGGCCGGCGCTATGCCGGGCGGAAGCTCGGCTGCGAGGTCTCCGTGCAGGAAATCGTGGTTGAGATGGGTCAGGTAGGTCTGGTCAGCCTGTACGCGACGAGCGGCTGCGACGGCCGCGTCCAGATGGAAATGCGTCGCGTGGGGACGCCGACGAACGGCGTCGAGGATGAGGGTGCGGACGCCCTTCAGTAGAGCGAATGACGATTCCGGGATATGTGACACATCACTGATGTAAGCGATGTCCCCGATGCGGTATCCGTAGATATCGAGGATCCCGTGTTTGACCAGGATCGGGACGACGTGGACGCCTCCGAGTGAGAAGGGAGCCTCCACGGGCCGCAGCTCCACCTTCGGCAGACCGCCGCCGATCTGCTTGGCCTCCCATATGTACCGGAAATGCTCACGCATCCAGCGCAGCGTCTCCGGATGACCGAAGACCGGAATCCCGCGGTCTCTCCCGAATGTGAACGCACGCAAATCATCGAAGCCATGGATGTGGTCGGCGTGGTTGTGAGTCAGGAGAACGGCGTCCAACGAGCGCTGCTCAGCACGCAGCAACTGTAGACGGAATTCCGGGGTTGTGTCAATCACCACCGCCGTCTCGTTCCACCTCAAGAGAACACTGGACCTCATTCGGTGGTCACGGGGATCCGTTGACAGGCATGTTGGGCATTGGCAGGCCAACATGGGTACGCCTGTACTGGTCCCACTGCCCAGGATCGTCAGCTCAATATCTGGCACGGAATCGTCACTCCTCTCCGAGTCGCCGACGCCGCTTCCACACGAGAGCACTCCTCGGTAACAGCGTAGGGACAAAGACTCTACACTGACGATGTGGCCAGTCAATTCGTGGAGTTTGGCCATCTGCTCTCAGCCACGGCCCCGTAGTGAGGGGTGATGATGGTGTGCCATGCGCTCTTAGCATACCTGAAAACGCGGCCAACGACGGGCAAGAAAACCAATAGACACGAGGCACCCCTTCCTTCAGAAATATGCTTGCCAGACCGTGGCATCTTGTGCTACAATTGAGTTCTCTTTAGGGATCGTTTCAGCACTGCGCGATTCCGGGAAGCCGGCCACACAATGACTGAGGTGCTAGACATGAAGACCTTGACCAAGCCCGCACGTCCCCGCCTGAGTTCCCACCCCTGTTTCACGCTCATCGAGTTGCTCGTGGTGATCGCCATCATCGCCATCCTCGCCAGTATGCTGCTCCCTGCGTTGGGTAAGGCCAAGGCAAAGAGCCGCCAGGCCGCCTGCACGAGCAATCTGAAGCAATACGGCATCGCCCTCGAAATGTACATATCCGACAACGACAACTTCATGTCGCCGATGACGCGTTACAACGGTGGACCTGCTATCGGCCCTTGGAACGTCACAGGTTGTTGGGCTTGCCCGATATGCGGCGGATACATCAGCACCTACATCAACGACAAAGGGATATACCGGTGCCCCGATGCCGACAAGCAGTGGAGCGAACGTCGTGCTCACGGCAGCTACGGGTACAACTGCCAGGTGCGTCAGCAGCTGATCTTCAGCCTGAAATCCGTCTCCAACATCCCTGTCTACGCGGATTCAAACTGCCACTACGTCAATCCGCACCTCGACCGCAGCGGGGGCTGCACTCCGTGTGGAAATCAGACGCCGTGCCCACGCATCGCCTGGGGGCGCCACTCGGGAGGAATGAACATCCTGTTCGCTGACGGTCACACGAACTGGAACAACCGGCGCCAGGCAGACGCACGCGTGATGCGCTGGGATCGCCACTAAGATCCGTCCCATCCCCAGCTTCTTCCGGAACAGACCATTGGACGAGCTGCCGTGCAGTCCTCTCCGCTCTCTTGTGGTGTTGGGGTATCCTTGTGACGGAGCCAGGTGCGGATAGACCACCAGAGGGACTCTTGATGTGCCAACCTTCCGCTTTGAGCAGACTCCCGGCATTGACGGCTATCCTGCTGGGGTGGATTCTCCTGCCAACAGCCTTTGGGGCATCTGCCCCGGGTGCGGCCGACGCCTGGGAAGTCCGGCGCTTGCGGACCAGCGATGCAGAAAAGGCGGGTGGACATCCCGGCTGGGACGTTGACATTGTGCGGACCGCAGAGGGAGTCTCGGCCACCATCGCAGGCGACCCGGGAAGGGCCCGGGGATTGATCATGATCGGCCGACGCGTGAAAATCAGGAGGGGTGAGACTGTCGGTCTCGCCTTTGACTACCGGACGTCCTGTGGTCTCAGCCACCGCTCGGGTGATCTGGCTATCTGTATATTCACTCCGGAAGCGTGGGATGCACTGCCCAGGGAGGCCGAGACGGACGTGTGCCAGGGGCAGGACCGCTCCCTGAGACCAATCTGGTCACTGACTGTCCATCGCATGACTGAAGATGATGTTGTGGACAAGCGCGAACTGAGTGCTTCATGGACTCGCATGATGGGGCTGTATGCCCAGTCCCACGCAGGCCGAGAGCTGGTCCTGGGACTTCGCTGGATGGGCGCGCATACGACATCGGAGAGCGCACAATTCGAGAGGTTGCGATTGGTGAAACAGAAAACACCGGATCGTCTCAGCGGTCTGATCAACGCTCTGGATCTGTCACTGCCGGAACTCGCGGGGGTCAAACGGGCCGCCGAAGAAGGCAATTTGAGCGAAGCTGCGGGAGAATTGGTCCGTCACTTCAGGCAGCGGTTTGCTGGTCGAGAACGCCCCACAAAGATAGAGCGGGGGACGCTGCACGAAGCGGACATGGCCCTAGAAGACCGTTTCCGCAGCTGTGGAAGCCGTGACTTCTTCACCCTGGGGACAGATTTCGATTGGCACCGGAATGCCATCGATGACAAGGAGTGGCTCCTCCATCTGCAGTGGCATCACGTTCTCCGCACTCTCGTCGAAGCAGGAGCAATGCGCCGTGACCCGCGCTACACCGCAAAGGCTGTTGAGCTGTTGCGGGACTGGATCCCAAAGAACCTCCCCGGCGCCCCCTGGTCATGGCGGACGCTGGAGGTGTCACTCCGCGCGATGAACTGGACAACGATCTACCCGTTTCTCGTGGCCCACGATGGCTTCACCCGGCAAGATCATGTCGACGTTCTGTTCACACTGGCGGAACACCTCGACTATCTCCTGCCGCCGGAGCGCTTCCATTCCGGCCACAACTTCGGAGCATCTGAGAGTAGAGCCCTCCTGCGAGTCGGCACGGCAATGCCCGAGTTCAAGAACGCCCAAAAGTGGCGCGAGACAGCCTGGGAACGCTTCCAGGGGGAAATGGCTGCTCAGGTGCTGGAGGACGGAGCACAGGTTGAGCTGACGACAGGCTACCATTGCGGTGTCACCAATTCCCTCACGGCAGCGGCGCTGGAGATGCGGCGCCTTGGGACTGAACCCCCGTCCGCCTACTGGAATCGCCTGGAACGGATGTACGAGTATTCCCTCCTCCTTACCAAACCAGATGGCACACAGCCGTCGCTGGGTGACTCCTGGGGCGGACGCCCTCTCAGCTTCATCCGTAAAGGAGGAGAGCTGTTTGAACGTCCTGACATGGTCTTTGTCGCATCCAATGGCAAGGAAGGGGAGCGCCCCGGGTTCCTTGATACACGCCTGCCGGCTGCGGGCTACTACGTTATGCGAACATCCTGGACAGACAATCCGAACGGGATCTACCTCCTCCTGGACGCCGCGCACCACTGGGGAGGCTGGCACCAGCACTACGACGCTCTTGGGATCGTCCTTTACGCTTACGGGAAGACGCTGACGCCCGATGCGGGGCCGTTCGCCTACGATTCGCCACAGCGCCCGGTCTTCCAGGGCACGCCGGCACACTCCACCCTCACTGTCGACGAAGCCAACCAGAACACATCCCCGTGCGTCCTGCACGCGATGACCGGGGACTCGCGCTTGGGCATCATCGATGCCTCGCAGACCGGCTACGCAGGAGTGACACACCGTCGACAAGTTCTCTTCATTCGTCCGACGGCAGAATCTGCTCCCTACGTCGTTCTGGTAGATCGAGTGACGGGTGAGGGCGACCATGTCCTGGACCTCCATTTCCACCTGCAGGAGAGCCCGGTTGTGACAAGTCAGGAACAGATGTCCACCAGAACAGTCGTCGCGGACTCCGCAAACATCCTCACCCAGGCCATCTGGCAGCACGGCGTTGAGTTCCGCCCGGGTTCCTCCTGGATCATGACGGGGTACGGGGAGAAAGCGGATCGTCCGGACGTTGTCTTCCGGCAGACGGGGAGCTTGCCCAAGGCCTTTGTCACGCTTCTCATCCCTACTGAGGACGCATCCGCCCCACGAATAGCGGCACGCGTGCTGGGACAGCCAGACGTGACCGGAGCGATTGGCGTCGAAGTCAAAGCTCCGTGGGGCACGGACACCGTTCAAGTTGGCCTTCAGGTAGGTTCCATGCGGGTCGATGGAATAGAAGCCACGGCGAGGGCCGTGCTGCACCGGGCAGACGGGAAGGGAACAGTCATGTGCCGAACCATCCTTGGCGAATAGCGCCACGACGGGGGAACGGGGAACGCTCAGCGACGGAAACCCAGTCTGGACGCTTGACAGAGTGGCAGACACACACAAAAGTTGAGAGTGCATCGGTGAAGCGTTGAGAAAAAACAGGCGTGCATGCTATTCAATTCGGTAACATTCCTGATTTTCTTCACTGTCGTACTCGCCCTGCACTCACTGCCCTTTTCCTGGCGCGTCAAGAAACTCAACCTCCTGGTGGCCAGCTACCTGTTCTATGCTGCCTGGAATCCGCCTTTTGTCTTGTTGATCTGGCTCTCTACCTTGGTCGACTGGTTTTCCGCTGCCCGTATGAGCCGGTTCACCACGAAGCGGCAACGGCGTCCTCTGCTCTGGCTGTCTCTGGCCTGCAATCTGGGTCTATTGGGATACTTCAAGTACGGTGGTTTTGTCCTAGAGAATATGGCCCAGGTCCTGCACTCCTTCGGCGTGCCGTATGAGCCGGCGGAGTGGTCAATTGTCCTCCCCGTCGGCATCTCGTTCTACACGTTCCAGACCCTTTCCTACACAATCGATGTTTACCGAGGCAAGTCTCAGCCCTGCAGATCATTCCTGGACTTCGCACTCTTCGTGACCTTCTTCCCGCAGCTCGTGGCGGGACCGATCGTGCGGGCGTCGGAGTTCCTTCCGCAGTGTGAGACGCCACGGCGCGCCACGGCAAAGCAGCTCTCCTGGGGGCTGACACTCCTCTGTTTCGGGCTCTTCGAGAAGATCGTCATCGCCGATGGTCTGATGGCACCGATTAGTGATACGGGCTTCGCCGCGGGGGCGCCCCTGCAATTCCTGGACGCCTGGGGAGCTTCTCTGGCCTTCTCCGTCCAGGTCTTCTGCGACTTCGCCGGCTACTCAACCTGTGCCATCGGGGCAGCCATGTGCCTGGGATTCACGATTCCTGACAACTTCCGCTACCCCTTTGCTTCGGTCGGCAGTGCGGAATTCTGGCAACGCTGGCACATGACCCTGTCGCGCTGGTTGCAGGATTACTTGTTCGTGCCACTCGGCGGGTACCGACGGGGCAGCCGAAGGGCTTTCGTGAATCTGATGATCACCATGCTGCTCTGTGGCCTGTGGCACGGGGCGTCATGGAACTTCGTGCTTTTTGGCGGCATGCACGGGCTATTCATCGCGTTGGACCGGGTCGTGCAGCGGAAGTTCGGGAAGACCTTCCTGTGGCGGCATGCCGGAGGGCAGTATGTCCTGTGTGCGGCGACCTGTGGTCTGTTCTGCACGACCGCAGCAGTCTTCCGCTCGGCCGGGCTGCGACACGCTCTCGGGTTCTTGACAGGTATGGCGGCAGCCGGGGGGAAGGCCTCCCAAAACGTCCTTAGCTGGCGCCAGGACGTTACAGCCTTCGCCGTCTTCCTGATCCTGTTCAACTATCACTGGCTTATGCGTCACACGACCCTTGAGCACGTAGCAGACCGACTTCCGTGGTGGGTGAGAGGCGGCGTTCTCGGCCTCTGTCTGACCGCGATCGTGCTGTTGGCCGGCAGCGATCGTGCGTTCATCTACTTCCAGTTCTAGGGGGACACCGATCGTGGAAAAGGGACGAGACAACTCAACCCCCAGCCCTCCCAGGCAGACACCTCAGCCTGAAGGGAGCGGTGCAGCTGCCGCTGGACGGCTCCCGGGTGGCAGCCCGTGGCAGCCTTGGATCGCCGCCGTCGTCCTCAGCGTGTTTCTGGTCTCCGTCGCGGAGTACGCATGGCGCCGAGCCGGGATCCGTCCATCTTTGGTGGACGATCGGCTGCTCTGGTCCACCCAACGCGAACGTGTTGAACAGAGCGGCCGAAAACGAGCTGTATTCATCGGCAGTTCCCGAATGCAACTGGGCCTGGTTCCTGACACGTTCAGAGAAGCCACGGACGGGTGGGAGCCGATTCAACTGGCCGTGGACGGTGCCGCCCCCCTCGCCACACTTCGGGACGTGGCACACCGATCGGACTTCGACGGCATTGTCGTCGTTTCCCTTCTGCCTTGGTGTCTCCTGCCGGAGCTCTGGCGGATGCAGGAGGGGCACGTTCGCTTCTACCACACACAGTGGAACACGTTGACCCGTCTGTCACGCGATCTGCGGTCCCTAGTTGAAGAACGCGTAGTCGCCGTCAATCCCCACGTGAACCTTCTCCAGGTCATCCCGAGGCTCATGCGGGGACGCGGCGTTCCAGCTCAGTTCCTCGAAACCCACCGCAGCCGTTGGCACAGAGCGCGATACGAGCAGATCCCCGACCTGGCCACTTACGCGGCAGAGCGAGCCAAGCAGAGCGAATTGGAGTTCAAGGCCATGCGCCGCGATCTCTCTCCTCTGGAGTGGCTCAGCCTCGTGGCACACGCCAACAAACTGGTGGAGCGACTTCAGAGCCGCGGCGGGCGGGTCGTATTTGTGCGGTTCCCCTCGGCGGGGACGGTCTGGGACCTCGAGAAGACCTATTTCCCGAGGTCCCGGTACTGGGATGTCTTGGCCCGCAACACCTCGGCCGCCACGCTGCATTTTCAGGACGTTCCCGAGATGTCTTCCCTCCCCTGCCCGGACGGCTCACATCTCGATGCGCGCTATGCAGACGTGTTCACCCGCGCCTTGGCTCGCGAACTGGCCCAGCTGGGATTCCTGCAAGATGAGGGCACGGAGTAGATCGAGGGGGCCAGACACGAACAAACCCGCCTGTAGGGGATCAACTCCTGCGGCGGGTTCGTGAGCAGCAGCCGGACCTCTCAGCCAATCATTCCGGTATGTTGGTGTAGTAGTTCCCGTTCAGGGCATCCCAACCATAAACTTCGTCGAATGGTACGCCCATGCTGTCTTCGTAACCGGGGACGAAGAACAGGGCAAAGTCAGCCACACCGTAGATCAGTCGACTCGAGCCGTACCACAAGCCCTTCGGGATGCCGACAAAGACACGGCGCTCCACATCCGCTTTGCGGATCTGTCCCGGTATCTCGAGCGGAGCTCCAAGAAGATTGTGCAGACCACGGGCGAAGCGATCGGCAACGCCGGCACTCGCTTCCTCGAAATTGGACCCAAACAACGGCTTTGCCGTCCCCATCTCCCAGCTGTATTCGCTGTCAAAGAGCTGACGCAAGTCCCGACTGGTGGTAGGATTACGGGTCCAAAAGCCAGCGAACTGAATGCATCCCCAGGCTGTGCGTCCAACGGCGTGTGAGAGTCCCCGAGGCACTCCCAGGAGCATTCCAAGGGAGCGGCTTCCCGCTGGCGCGTCAATCCGCTCAATGCCACGCTGGTAGCCCTTGTAGATCTGCATCGGGAACTCGTAGCATCCAGTGACCATGTTCACTAGGCCGTGTGCGCCCTTCTCAGCCATCCCGCAGACAACTGAGTCTTCGGTGAAAGGCTTCTCCCTCTCCTCAGCAGCCCGAGCAGAACAGACCCCCAGGATCAACAGCAAACAGGCGCTCACATAGAGCTTCATGGAACGGAGGGGCCGTGTGAGTTGGTCAGTCATGTCGATGATCCTTCTTCCTTTGGCCAACCCCCCCGCGTGTCGAGGAGGCGGTGAATGCGGCCCTTGCTGCTCCCACTGGGGAGGAACGACCGTAGCGTTCTTGGGAAAGCGTACCCACACGGCCTTGCCCCAATCCGTTCCCCATTCCCAACCGGCCCGCCTGGCGCTACTGCTCCTTAACTTACACCAGGCTCGGAAAGCGATGCAAGCGGAAGGCCGAAAAAAGGACACGCCGCCCGGGCGAACCGGACGGCGTGTACCTCAGAATCGTCTAGCCAGATGGCTTAGAACGTGAAGACAGTTTGGAAGCGAAGCCATTCGGCCGCACTGCCATTGTCAAAGTAGCCACTGGGATCGAAGTGGGCAGCTTCCAGGGAACACTTGACGTTCTTGCTGACGCCAATGTCCAGGAAAGCGCTGACCAGATGGCCCAGCTCTTTGCCTTCGCCAGTGCCGGCGGCCTTCTCGGCCGTCAGGTAGGCATACCCGGTGGTCAACGTCATCGGGAGCTTTTCTGCGTCGCGGACCTTGAGGGTCAGCAGAGCGCGCGCCTGATTGAGGTTGGTCCAGTTGCCATTGGTGTAGATGGCGGTCAGTTCCTCACGGAACATCGGATACTCGGCGAAGGCCGGGTGCCAGCCCTCGATGTCATCCGCCGTGTCAGGATTGTCACCGCTGAAGTACGTGTATTGAAGCATCAGTTTCGGGGACATTTTCGTGCCCTCGGATGCCTTCATGGTTACACGTGCATCCAGCATCTGACCTTCCAGATGCGCATCGTTGTCAGCCATTTCCGCACGGCCCATCTGCTGAGCGGCCTCGAGGCTGTAGCTCATCGCAGCACTGGGATTACCGAAGAGGCGTGCCCCAACGATATGGAGGTTGACGTTCTCGTCCGCCCCATGCATCCGCTGGATGGCAGGCAGGTCGCCCATGTCGTCGGTAATGTCAGCAAACAGATAGTACATGTCTGTATTCATGCTGTCATTGATGCGATGCGTCCAGTATGCGCCCAACAGAGCCGTGTCACCACGACGGAGTCGACGGTCCTGATCGCTGATAACAACGGTGGTATCTCTGTACTCGTTGTAGAGAGCCAGCAATTTGACGGTGTCGCACTCGGTCTTGTACGTCGCGACAGCACCGTCAAAATAGATGCTCCGGCCCTGGTCATACGGTGTGCCTTCGAGAACGACCATACCGTTGCCCAGCATGACATTCTGGCGCCCGAGTCTCAGGGACCAGTCCGAGTCCATGACGTTCTTGATGTCGAGGTACAGGTTGTCGATGAAGACTTCATCCCCGGCCGCCCAAGCGGTCGTGTCCGAACCGGTGTAGCGGTTGTTGGCATCCCAACCCGCGGTACTCCAGTGATGGATGCGATTGCCCAGCCGCAGCATCAACTGCATGTCCTCGGTGATGTCAAAACAGGCCCAGGCCCGAGTACGAACGCGGAGATACTCGACCTCATCGCCTTTTTCCCATGGCGTCACTTGGGGATTCGCCGCATCCGGGGCATCCAGCCCGGGGTTGACCAGATCGCGGTCCCAATGGGTCAGTCGCAGACGCAGATCAGCGCCCAATGCACATTTCTTGCCTTCGGCGTACTCCCAGGTGTAGCCCGCACGGGCCAGCCCAGTTGCCACCATTACAAGCGTCAGGATCCCAACCATCAGCCGTTTCACTTTGTTCTCCTCCTTGCCATCCAATTTCGGTTTCGGTTCTGGAACACCTTAGGAACTACTACTGCTTCTCTCCGACTCCTGTTTCCACTGGCCACCATGTTCTCTCACTGAACGAGGGGGAAACACGACAGCCAACTCGCATCCGACCACCCGCTTCACACGGCTTCTAAAAAACCTCCTCGTTATTGGAAGCCACACGTGATTACGGAATCGCCGAACCCAGCCAAACGAATCGCCAACAGCGCTAACAGGCAGCTAACACCAAATAGGAATGAGGAAGGTCACTCGGTGCGAAACTCGGATTTCAGCGCGTCAAACCCAAACTGTGCGCCTCATCGAGAACAACCCAAACACAACCGGCGACTACACAATCTCACCTCACTTTGAGGGAAACTTTAGCTGTGTTAGTACTGATTTCCAACCCCGTTATGACTTTTTGGGCCCGTCCGACCCTTTCATCAGCCAGGAAAAGTGCCGAAATGTTGTCCACAACGACCCCCTTAAGGGAGCCAGGAAGGGGCATTTTGCCGAATTTCGCGGAATAGGAGGTGAACGTGACTCCACCTCCACTGACGACCTCCAGACGCCCAAGCAGCGTGCAATAGACCGGGAGCTTCCCGAACAGTAGTGCGCGCAGGATAAGACGAGTTTTCCCCCCATCAAGCATCTCAACGCTGAGGAATTCGGGCGTCAGACTTCCCTGACCGGAGTAGGAACCGGCTTCCGGTGCCAGGGAAGCAACCGGATCTGCACCCGGTCGCAGCCCAAACACGAAATTCGCCAGAGCAGTCAGGTCCGCGTCCTCGAACGTCAAGCTGCGGTACTTCGAGGTAAGCTTGTTGGTGTGCATGCGACGGAAGCGGGATACGCTCTTGCTCACCCCTCGCTGGTCCACCCCCGAAACGTCAACCAAGCCGGACACGGGCAGCATCATAAGCACAAGGACACCGACAACGAGAACCGAGATGAGGACAACGAGAATCCTCTGGGCGACTGCTCCCGCCTTCTTGGCTAACGTCTCCTCCTTCTCCTCAAAGTCCTCTGGGCGCAGTTCGTCAAGGTCCAGCTTCGAGCTGCATGTTCGGCAGAAGATGGCACCGATCATGTTCTCAGCGCCGCATTTGGGGCAATTGATCATGCTCAGGAGTCCTTCTTCGGTGTGCTGGTCTTCGTATCGCTGGAAGTGGAACTGGATGACGAATCGCTGGTTGACGCCGGCGCCGGTTTGTCCTTCTTCGCAGCAGATTTGTAGGAGTCGCTGCGATAGTCGGTGCAGTAGAAGCCGCTACCCTTGAAGATGATCCCCGCGCCTGTCCCGATCAGGCGCTTCAGGCGGCCCTGGCACTTCGTGCATTCTGCCAGAGCATCATCCTTCATACTCTGAACGACTTCGAACCTGTCATCGCAGTCCAAACATTTGTACTCGTATGTCGGCATCTGAGCTCGGCTCCGGGCTTGAACTGTCTGCAGCCGGGCCCCACAGGGATCCCATCGCCCTTTCGGAAGCGCGACCCGTTCTCCCACAGGAAACCGTGAACAAAGCGTCGGACGTCTCTGCTAAGGCGCCGGCTGGCGGCGCTCCGACGTGGCCTCCAAGTGGTTGCAGATGAGCCGTAAATATAGAAGTGAAGGCACGGTTTTCAATGCCGGCCGGCGGCCACACGCACCCTCATCATGGCAGGATGACATGTCCCTATGGGGCAGGGGGCTCGGTGGCCGGAAGGTAGACGGTGAAGGTGCTGCCAGACCCGATCACGCTACTGACCTCGATCTCTCCACCGTGCGCTTCCACTGCCAGCTTGCAGAAGGTCAACCCAAGCCCAGTCGAGAACTTCTGGCCCTCTTTGCGGGATTCCACCTGGCCAAACTTCTGGAAAATCTTGGACTTGTACTCTTCAGGGATACCAGGCCCCGCATCGTGGACATCGAGTCGAACCCGGTCGCCTGCCATGGCGGCCTCGATGCGGACCTCCTTCTCAGGAGGCGTAAACTTGATCGCGTTGCCCAGGAGGTTCGTGATGATCCTGCGGGTTACATCGGCATCACAATAGGCTTCCACGACCCCCTCCGGGCGCACGAAACGGACGCTTGCACGTCGGGCCAGCGACCCCAGCGAGTCAATGGCCTTAACGATAACCGGTTCAAGGCCGCAAACCGTGCGGTGAAGGGGCATCTTCCCGGCTCATCCGGTAAGTGCGTACTTCTTGATGTGTAGTGTCCTGAGCTTGAGAGTGTAGAACTTCATATTTCTGTAGCCGTAAGCCTGGCGTTTCATTGTCTGGGCTTTGTTGTT
>Ga0209045_1000637_pt1 | contig 39312 bp, 36 predicted proteins | sample SaaInlLV_10m_DNA_4_FD_184664 | JGI IMG/M metagenome (GOLD analysis project Ga0209045, IMG submission 184664) | Marine microbial communities from expanding oxygen minimum zones in the Saanich Inlet - Saanich Inlet SI072_LV_200m_DNA (SPAdes) (version 2) | ecosystem: Environmental > Aquatic >...
TTTAAACTCCGGTGAATATTCTGTTATCATGTAACCTCTCTATCGCCCTATCAAATTGTAAACTTTTTTGTTCAATTGAGGCGACAACTACCCTGACACATAGGGCCTTCAGGAATTTCTTTTCCATCTTTTTTATACTGTTCGATTAAATCATCCCGCTCTTCTATTAATCTTTCAAATTTTTTAATTAAGTTTTGGCAGGATTCCTCTATCGTTGTTTTTAAGAGTCTAATTTCCTCGGGCCAACGCTTTAACCTTTTGAGATATCCATCATTTTTAATACGGTAAACGGCTAAAATTCCATTCACATTTTCTAATACAACATACTGTTTGTTATCCACCTCTGCAACATAACTTGAATTTGCAGGCTGCACATCGTGCAGACCATTTTTTTTCCTGGTGTGATAAAAAGCTGATATCGCCCTGTCTAAAATTTCTGGATCATCAATCATTTTCATTAGTATTTCCTATTTATTAAAGTGTAAATCATATTGGTAATCTTATATTGTTAATATCAGCTTGATCACATTCAAATATTGTAACGGATTTTTTGCTTCAAGATTTCAAGAGGAGTATGATTTTTCTTTATAAATCAAGGAAATTAAGAGGATGATCAAAAACAGTGGGATTTACAAAATAATGTAACGATCCAAAAAGATTTCATAAATCAACTGAAGTTTAGCGATCTCCGAGAGTAAAACAAACAAAAATCGGCATCAATGGTTAAAAATGAAGATTATACACAAACAGGCCTTCACCTGATTAAATCAGAGAGAACCTGTTCGTGAAGATAAATTATTACAAGGCTTATTGGGGAGGGAGATCAGATATAAATTCCAGGGCAAGATTAATGTCAACAAATTGGTGGTTCAATTCATTTGCCCTGTCCCTGCAGTCTGTACAAATTTCTTTAAATTTTCGCATATCGCCTTTGACGGCCATATAGATCTGCTCAACTGCTTCCTGCTGGATGTCTTTGTATTTTTCAATAAAAGCCTCGACCTCTATGGGATACAAAATCAAAGTTTTCAACCTGCTGAGTATATCAGGATGGTTACGGCTCAAATAGGTTCTGACCTTTGGAAATCCGGCAAAGATAATGGGAACGCCAGCATCGATAATTCGTTTGAGGTATGGCCATACCCGTGTATCCAGATCGTTGGCCTCATCTATGATAATAAAGCAGTTGGACAGGTTGCAGATCATCTTCAGGTATTGGGGAGTCCGGCGATAGGTAGCGGTGGTATCATAATTTAACTCTTTGAGTATGGATGCCAGGGTTTCGTGTATGTTGAACAGAGACTCCACCCATACAGCATGAAGTTTTTTTGGGCGCAGCAATTTTAAAAAACGGGTTTTCCCCGCACCAAAATCACCCTCAATGAGCACACTCTGTCCCCGGTAAATCCGATTATAAGTTGCACCCAGGTATGATACCCTTCGTTTATCACTGATAAAATCCTCTTTCATGTTATGTCTCCGTGGGATGCATAAGTGGCCACATGGTTCGTATTGATCAATTTTTGGCAATCAAGAATAAAGGCATTGAATAATGCCTGGTTTTTTCGTGCCTCGGGCTGGTTGATCTTTTTGATGTAATCTGTGTACCTTGATTGATTATAATCAAGTACTTGTTGAGCCCGGGCTAAAGTGAGGCCCCTATGATAAACTTCAATTAAGGCGGGCCGATCAACTGCCATGTTGTGAGTTTCCAAAAGAATAATAATCGTGTCAAGTTCATCCGGCTGCACAGGAGCCGGTTCAGGCGGTTTATCAAACGGCTTCTGGGCAAGGGCTTCGCCCAACAGAATGCCGTCTTCCCCTCGCTCAAAGATGAAAAGCTTGTCCTTGTACCTGGATATTTGCACTGGTGTGCTTTTATGCTTGCTGAATCGGTCTGCGCCACTGGTCACATAATAGTACCGATTGTCATGGCGGATGGTTCTTTTGTTGGATACAGTGGCTTTTATTTTCCTGTAGCCGTACTTCATATGCTCTTGTACTTCATCAGGGGAAAAGGTAAAGATGTCGACTTGTTTTGATAAAAAATCTTCCAGCTTCTGTGCAGGGATCCATGCACTGACCTTTCCATTTTCACTAAAATAATGTTTTGTATGGTTATGTTCGTTGCGGTATTCTTTTATCAGGGGGCTGTTCTTTAGATCCTGGATGGTAATATCAAGGAGTGTCACCGTGATCTTTTCTTTTTTCCCCTGATTGAAAAGATATCCTGGAACGGTCTTCACAATCCTGTCTTCAAGCGCCTTGATGATCCGGATTTCAAAATTATGAAGGCTGCGGTGGGAAGACTCAAGATGAGCCTTGTCTTTGGCTGAATGAACCCTTGAAAAATCCGGCGCCAGATAAAATCCTCTCGGAACGGAATGCTTTATATTCAAGGCGTTGATAACTCTTTTTAGATTTACAAATCCTTTGGCATTATCCGGCCTGAAGCGGATTTTCTTTTGGGGGAATGGCGTGTTCAGTAAAAACTGGTTAAACAAATCCACTGAGTTTAGGCTGCTTTCAGAAAAATAAGCGTCAAGCTCAAACATATACCGGGAACCGGTATCAAACGTTTCAATTACCTGGGGTTTTTGCCAGTTTCCGGTTTCATCTTTGATTTTTAAATATCGAAATTTGCAGCCGTCCACCTGTATCAGGTCAAATACCGGCTCCGGTTTGAATGTATTTTTCACAGGGATATCTTCTTCAAAATCTTCTTTTTCAAGGTAGAATTTAAGGTTTTCCCTTTTGGCACAACGTCTGAGTGCTGGAAGGCTGATGGATTTGTTCAATTCTTTTTCAAGCCAGTAGTGATAGTTCTTAATGGTCCTGGCTTTCCGGGTAATAAAGATAAACCCCTGGGATGAAGGATCACTGGAGGTTTTGACCATTTCAATAAACCGCCTTTTGGTTTGTCCATCTATGGACCGGGGCCGTCCGCTGCACTTGCGACCATCCATAATTCCTTTTTCAACCAGCAAAAGGGGAGCCGGGATAATACCGGTTTTCTTGTACTGGTCCTTGTAATATTTTTTGCTCCTTCTTTTGGCAGACCCGGTTTTGTTCATAATTTTTTTGTGAAGCAGTAAATGAAAATGGTCGTCAATGCTCAAATTGCGTGTGACCTTCAAGTTATCCATTGCAGGTCTTCTTTGACTGGATCTTTTCTCTTATCACCCGATTCCACAACAATGCGGCTTGTCGGGAAGTTTTTTGCCAATGATCATGCTGGGCCACCCGGACCTGCTCAACCATTGCCTGTACAGCGGCCATGTATTCAGCCGAAATCCGTTCCGTCAAATCCGGTTTGTTTTCCGAGGGCGCCTTCTGGGTGGCAATAAATTTTTTAATGTTCAGCGCGGTTAATTCCATTCCGTTGTTTATGATCGCTTTCCAGATACGACGTTGTTCCAGAGAATCCAATCGGGCAAGGGAACGGATCTGGGATTCATTGGCCGGCAATTTGTCGCCAATTGGAGACAAATTATAGATGACTTCATAGGATTTGATCAGGCGGTACGCATGGGCTTTACCCATATCCCACCGTGCTCTGGTATATGCTTCAAATGTGTCGAACAAGGCCAGTTTGTACAGGCGATTGTCACGAATTTCCTTCAAAGCCTGACCAATTTTGTAAAACCGCTCCTGATTACGGGCAATAAGCGTCTCCAATTGAACCAAACGTTCCATTATGATTCCTTTGGCCAGGGTCGGCCGATACCGGCGGCAAGAGATGTTAATGCCTCTGCCGGGACACGATGAACAGTTCCAAGTTCTTTCAAAAATAGGACACAGTCCCTGAATCCATATCCTTTGACTTCCATGACAAGATCTATAGTGTTAAAATTTTTCTCACATCGAAAGCACCTGGCAAGGTTGGTCGCCGGATTTACAGCGGTTTGAAACTCATTGCACAAAGGACATAAAAAACGGAAAAAACCATCCCTGACCTTGGACGGGATTTGCAAATGGTCCCTGATCAGCATATCCACAGGGATATTGTTCCTCAGTTCAAATAATTCCCGGGATGGAAATCTGTTCTTCATGGGGCATCTCCTTTTTCAAATTCCAGATGCTTTGTTATATCACCAGCCACTACCGGCTGTCAGTTGCCTCTTGAACTGATATTGGGATTAGTCTATGAATATTGCTTTAATTATCAATGAGTTAACTCCATGATGTCTCTTAAAATCAAAATCGGATTAGTCTGTCAGAATCTTATTACATTACAATGGGTTACTTCAATCATGCCTCTTGAAATCGACCTTGGATTAGTTTGTATATTGGCAGAAGAAATTTCATGGAAACCCACGGATTCTGTCAGTGGTATGATTGATAACCTGGGTAATCAGATATTGGATAATGACAGCCGGTTTGAGTCCGTATTCTGTTACGATCACTTCAATTGGCAGAACAGGTTTTGTCTGTTTTTTAGCTGAAATTACTGAAGATATAGCAGACGTTTGTTGAACAGCAGCGTCTTCAAGTTTTTTTGCCAGGTAATTATTTTTGTAGATGGCTTTGTTTTTTCTGTTCCATTCTTTACATTGCCTTCGGTGGCGTTCTTTTTGGCATGCCGGACTGCATGTTTTCTGTCGTCCCTTTTGCCTTACATTCGAAAGAAACCATTTTCGGCAAATGGAGCAAGGGCGTTTTTCACGTAAATTCTTTGCCATTAATTTTTCTCCAAGATTCAAATCAGGGAGAATATATATACCAAATTTTATAGAGAATTGGCGGCGGGATAAGCTGGGTATGATTTATTGACTTGATTGGCGGGATAAGCGGCGGGATATCTGCCCGTTACAGTATTTTGTCATTCATTCGGACATACAGCGTTACACTATTTGAATCTTAGCATCAGCTTGTCAAGCATATATTAATAATATAAAGTCCCACCCAACATATAACTCTGGTTACTTTGAATAGTCTGAATACTGGCTTTTAAAACATTTGGGATATTAGATAAGAGAGCCGCACCTGGAAAAACGATAAAATTGATATAGTTATTAAGCTTTGTTATGCTTGCCTAACTTTTTATCGAAACACATTGCTTACTTTTAATGCCGGGCTGCCAGGCTTCTAAGCGGCACGGTTACTTTGAAACAACTGGATAAACTCAGGGAGACTGTTTTCTTTATCAAACCACCAAACTGCCTGGTTTGGTACAATAAGGTAAGAAAGTATTTTGGCAGCCGGCGGTTTGGATGGAAGTTTTCATTTAATAAGTGTCCCTTAAATATTCGATTCTTGCAATTCAGCTGCGAAGCCGGCTTGTACCTTGGCAAAATAAGCCATAAATGCTTCATGGGATTTGCTCTCGTGTGACATTATGAGACCTGCCACTTTGTGGTATGTTTTGTAACGCATATGTTTGGGACGAAGGCCGATATTTTTCGGACCGTTCTCAGATTGTTTGAGCTTGTCCCGCCATAATTTTTCTGCAGCATAAGAATTCCTGCTGTGCTTGTTGAGCCGCTGCACTCGATATCCGAGGTTGTTGCATAGGCGGCAGGAGAATGTGCCGTCAGATCCAAGGTAAAGCTGTTTTCTTTTAGTTCCGCACTCTGAGCACAAGAGATATTGCCTGATGTATTTTTTAAAACAAGGAGTTGAAATGATTTTTATATCCTGTTCCCTGTATTTGCCTTTATAAATAAAACTAAGTGCTAAGGATTCTTTTTCAACAGCAACTTTTATGGTTATGATATTTTGAGAATTGGCTGAATATGAAATGTCTAAGCAATTACCGGGCTTGAAGCCTTCATGCTTCTTCAGATTTGTTAAATCCAGAGATATTGCGTTTTCAATAATTTCTTTAACTTCACCTGCCCAGTAACGTCTTCCGGATCCTATGCCTCCCATATTGGGCTCCTTATTTTGATCATACTCATGATGGGTTTTTTATGACGTAAAATATTTTTAGATTGCTGGTTGCCAACTATTTCCAACTTTTAAAAAAAAGTTGGCATACCTAACGATCTGTTTTTACAATTTTTTTTGTTAGTTCAGCCAACTTTACCAACTTTTCAAGAAACAATATCATCTATATAATAAATTTATTTTTATTACATAATTAAAAAACATTTTATATATAAAAACTTTCAAGTAAAAAGTTGGTAAAGTTGGCTGAACACATATTATTTCCTACAAATTCAAACATTTACCAGTGCCAACTATTTTTAAAAGTTGGAAATAGTTGGCACTGGTAGTTAATAGTTGGCAAAACATCAATTAGATTCACTCTCCAAACTTTTATAATTACCATGCGAATCCTCAGTAACTATCAATATTTCCGTGTTTACAGCCTTTTCCCTGAGGGCAATACCCGCAAACGATCTTTTGCCATCAACTTTAATTTCTTTCAATTTTACTTTTGCCCGTTCATAAAAGGTGTTACGCCCCACAGGATGAACACCTGCATTGTCTCGGGCCCATATCGAATACGCTTTATACAAAGTTTGTTTATAAATTGCTTCCTCTTCTATATATTCAACCGCCTCATCATCATTCAAAAAAGTGAACACACTGTCACTGACATTCCTCCATTTCCTCATTTGTTCCGTGTGCTGTTTTGTCTTTGACAACTCGAAATTATTTTTGATAAGACGCTCAACTCCTTTTAAACCCCAAGCCAGGAATTGGTCCATTTCATTTTCAGCAATCTTTTTGCCCAATCGCCGTATTTTCATTGCAGGGGGTACTTTCTTCTGATAATAAATTATCTTCCATCGCCTGTAGAAGCAGTCACTGTGATCGTTCGTCATTGGAAAAGCGTTAGCAGAAAAAATGTGCCCTGCTTGTGGTAAAAATTCAAACGGATTAAGATAAAGTGGCCTGGCCGTCAAAAGAGTATCCGCCGACACTATGTCTTTAAAATCTGATTTGATTGGCTTCGTAACATCTACTTCACCAATGATATTAATTATTTTTCCTGACAACATAGCTTTAAAAGAATCCTCATTCATTTTATCCGGTTTTATCGAGCATCGAGAGTCTGGATGAAAAGCATGACTGAGAAGATCAAGCACAACACTTTTGCCGTTATCCCCTGAACCCAACAACAACACTGCTTTTTGCAATGAGCACATACACCCAGTCAGTAAAGCCCCAACTGCCTCTTGTAATAGCAATTGCTGTGATTCATCCAGAGCGTAATCCAAATAATTCTGGAACATCGGTGCCTTTTCAGGACAATAGGCTTTTGCCGGGTCAGTCTCTAATTTCCATCTTGCCCTCAGTTCTGCTGTATAACTTAAAACATCAACACCATTTTCTGTAATTTTATAAAATTTACTTGCTGCTGGTAAGCCATAGGGTGCATCACTAAAAAATTTTTCATCAACTTTAGAATAATACATCAGGCGCGTTGCCGCTTTGTAATCTGGTCCTTTTTTATAATTTTTTAAGCCGGTGTATTCTCGTGCACTTTCAATTTCTACTCTTCCAAAACCATATTTTTCGTACAAACCATTTGTGCTATCTCCATACAACCACAAAGAATCTTCAGCTCCAACAACCTCCTGAAACTGCAGTTCAAGATTTCCAATAAAATTATCAGCGATTTCAATGTGTGTTGCATCTTCCCGGAGAACAGCTTTGCCCATGCAACTACCATTTGGATGAGTATTATTTTGAGCGAGAAGGGTTTCTATAGTCTTTTTGGGAATTTTTAAGTCTTTTTTACAAACATCCTTGAAAGCATGCAACTTAAGAGGGGCGAATTCTTGATTGTTTAATATTTCTTCAACAACCGGAATAGCCGCTAAGATATTTATACTACCGTCCTCAATTTTGGACGCTATTTGCTGTATATGACAGATTGCATCCTCGATGTCCCAGTTGTATTTTTGAAGGGAGTCCCCTTTCGCCGGCTCATCATTTACAGATTCAGCATGAAGGATATATTTAATACCGCCATGAACAAATGAATTATAACAAGGACTCTCATCAGCTTTATTAGCATAGAGCTTACCCTTGCACTTGCCCAATTCAGGTTCTTGCGGATCAGCACCCGTTGCTTGATCATATTTTTCAAGATTCTTCAGTACCTCTCGAACGGATACTGTTCCGTATATATCAAATATCAAAACATCATCCGGGTATAAACGTTGGTATTCGCCATCTTCACGCCTTGCACGAACAGTTTTCTTGGCGTCCTCAATAGAAAGGTTTGAACCATTCTCTTTTGCAACCTTAACAAGCTTAGGAGCCTCAAGTTCTATATATTTTTCAACAATCTTCTTCTGATCAGGTTCAGCCTTAATCTTTTCAGCCTGCACTAATACTTCAAGTTTATTGAGTTCATTTAAGTCCAGAGAAGACATTAGTTTGGTATCCATTAACATGATGCACCTCCCGGGATATATAGCGGATCAGGTCGTCGCTGGACCATGCCTGGACCCACCAGCTTTGCCCCTGCCACAAAATCAAAGCGTTCCGGACTGAATACTTTATCATCAAAAATAGTTCTCGGCAGCAATGATCCTGAGCGTGAGATCTTGATGTATCCATGGCCGGCAAGCCACAAACGATGGAATAATGCCTCAGCGAAGCGCGGCAGGTCTGTTCCATTTTTTACAAGAAAGTAAAGATGAAATCCTGCTCCCTTACCACGGAGCTCAGTATTGCCATGGTATATGCAGCTTGAAGTTGAATAAGTTAATACTTTGGGTATGGCTGCGAACCCAGGGCAGACTGAATCAATAATTTTAATAACTTCCTGATAATCACGTACCGGCTGACCGTCTTCTGGATCATGGTCGATCATAGCTAATGTTGCACCATCGGAGTAATGGAAATAGTCTTTTGATCGTGGGATTGCTTCCGACTTGTTTTTAAAGTTTTTCAAGATAGTAATCTTTGTTTTTTCAAACTCACAGATGCCGTGTCCAATAGCCCGGTTAATACCCAGTCCCATTAGATACTCTGGAAACCCAGGCAATGTCATGGGTAGTTTTCTTGCAGTACCGCTCTTCATTGTGATTGGGTCTGGATACTTTCTTATTTTCCCTTCGGAGTCCATGCCAATTTCCTTGGTAAGGATTCCGTTATCCGTGGTATATTCTGTAATCTGGAAGGTTTCATCTGTTTGTACTCCTTGATAATTATTCATTCAACCCCCCCCATTTTTTCTTTTTTCTTTTAACCATGCAATTATTTCTACTATATCAAATCTCACGTATCTTCCTATTTTATAGCGTGGAATAGATCCCTCGCCATTTTGCCGGGTCATCGAATAAATTTTAGATTTTGGAACGTTCATAAAACTTGCAAGTTGATCTACATCCAAAAGCTGATTAATATTATTCTTACCGTGTGTTATAGGAGAAGCTGAGTCCTGATTTATAGAATTTGTTTCTATAATTGATTTGCCCATAAACGATTCCTTTTATTACAGGTAAAAAAAGCCATTACTAAACATCAGTAATGGCTAACCTTAAAGGAATCTGCTTGGACAATCTACTGATATAACGACGAAATATTGCATGATACGTCGTTATGTTAAACAAATCGTCGTTATGTTTATTTTTTTATCACTATTGGAATTCCTAAAATTTCTTCAGCTTTTTCTAAATATTTTTTTTTAGCTGAATATGACGTCGGCAATTCTCTCTTCACAAAATATAATTCCAGGGTTTTTTTAGAAATAATATAACCTGACTCTATTGAACTACTATTTCGTTTGATAAACGTTGCAAGATTTTGAATCTTCAGCGCTCTATTTTCTGTAGAACCTTTTACTGATTGAGTATTAATCCTTGATTTTTCGATCTTCTCATACATAAAACCTTTGGCAGCCATGGTATCACGTTGAATATTATTGGTCAGTTGAGATAAATAAAAAAATGGACTCTCTTTAATTTGAAAATTATTTGCTTCGGGGCTATCTATCAGCTTAGCAAATATGCTGTAACAAAAATTTATTATCCTGATAACTTTACCATACAATTTCAGGATTTTTTGTTCATAAAAATTTCCATGATAATTACCAGCAGCGATTAAGATATTGCCATGATTAAAATTAGTTTCGATCTCAATTTTTCTTTTCTGATACAAATCTTTTGCTCCGATATTATGCCCTTCATTAGCTTGTAATTGTGAAATAAAATCTAAACAATCGGATAAACTATTTTTGAGTTCATGTATACTTGCATTATTTAAATTTGAATTATTGTACCTGCCAGTTTCACTATTTTTAATTCTTAGCAAAAACTGAGATTCGCGTTCCTTTGTAACCTTGGAAAAAGGTTTCAACTTTTCTTTTGGGTCTTCCAATAATTGGGAGTGGAGAATAAGCTCTTCTATATCAATTATTATAAGGCCATTTATTCTAAGTTGATTTTGTAAACCCCAAAAAAAACCTTTTTTTACGTCCATGTGTGACCTCCAATATTTCTATCTTTAATTTGGTCTCCATTTGGTCTCCATAATAACCAATATCAGTGGATAATAGTATCAACTAATACAAAATGAAAACTTTCAACAGTAATAATAACATACATATATAGAGAATATTGAATAACAATAAAAAAAGCTGTGAAATGCTCTTTTTAGATCGACACGGTAGAAGTCAGCGGTTCAAGTCCGCTCGTGCCTACCATGAAAAACACAAGGATTTAACTTGAATAAGGTTAAATCCTTTTTTAGTTTTATATTCATAAACAAAACCTATAAGGTATGGATATTTTTCAGTGCTGAATTTATATTTCAGGGATGAGAACACTTGCCTCTTGCTATAGGAAGTGGGGCTGAAACAGCCGTTTTAATTTTTTTTAGTAAAACCTTCATCTATATGGTATGGTTGATCTGCACATAAGTATGGGATAATAAAAAACAAACCCTATAGTTGCAATGTCAGGGTAAAGGAGAAATAAAAGTGAAATATGGATGGGTGTTTTTGCTTTGCTTTTTATTATTCTCTGGATGCGGAGAAAATGAATCTGCCATTAAGGTGGACTTGACTGAAAGAGAGCAGGTAATACTTAAAGAAGAACATGGTGTTATCACCTATGCCTATCTCCCCCAATACTCCCATACCATATCCCACTTCCGCCACCATTCCCTTATCCAGTACTTAAGAAAAGAGACAGGACTGAATATCAAACAGATATTTCCAGATACATTTGATGAGCACATGAAAATGGTGGGTCAGGAAAAAATCGATATTTCATACTCCAATCCTTTTATTTATATAAAAATTGCCCACCGCTACGGGGCAAAAGCCTTTGCCAGGATCGTGGAAATGACGGGCAAAGATAAGTTCAGGGGCCAGATTATCTGCAGAGCTGATAATTCATCCATCAAGAATATATATGATTGCCGTAACAAAAGATGGATTGCCGTGGATTCAACATCAGCAGGGGGATATCTGTATCCCCTGGGCCATTTCATTGACCACGGAATCACAAAAAAAGATTTTAAAGAGATTGCCTTTGCACCGGGGCCTGGAGGAAAACAGGAAAAGGTTGTGCTTTCCGTTTATGCCGGTAAATATGATATTGGAACCATCAGGGAAGGCACCCTGGATGTTGTATCAGATAAAATCAATATTAATAAGATAAAGGTTGTTTCAATGAGTAATCCCTATCCTGGATGGGTCTATGCTGCCAGGAAAAACCTGGATAAAAAAATCGTGGAAAAATTAAACCAGGCTTTTAGAAAACTTGATTTTAACAATAAAGAGCATCGTGAAATACTAGAAGCTGCCAGTTTTATCAAAGTGATAAACTCTGTTGATAAAGATTTCGACCCTGTGCGACAATTGGCTGAAAGGGTGGGCATGAGTCTTGAGGAATAAGGAAATGACAAAATAAATGAAATTGGGTTTCCGTAGTAAAATATATTTGGGTTTTTTTTCCTTGCTCCTGATCCAGGGCCTTGTCATTTTCCTATGGGTCAGCCAGGTCATGAAAGACTCCATGCTGGAGGAGATAAAAAATCGAGGGGTTTCAATAGGAGTTAGCCTTTCCGCCCGCATGGTAGAGCCCATGCTGGCCATGGATTTTTTAAGAATGAAAGTGCTTGTGGATGAAACCGTTCAATTGGACAATGGTATATTTTATACCTTTGTCCTGGATGAAAAAGGCAATCCCCTTATACATACTTTTAAACATGGGTTTCCAGTGGAGCTTAAGACGGCAAACACGGTTCAAGACGGCCAAAAAGGATCAATGCAGCTTCTGGATACAGGGGATCAATTGATTTTTGATTATGCAGTACCTGTTATTATCAATGACAATCGCTTGGGAACCCTTAGGCTGGGCCTTTTTCAAACACAGGCTGAAAAAATGGTGAATAAGATTATGTTTACCACTATTGTAACCATAATTTTTGCCATACTCATGGCAGGCATAGTGGGAACCCTGCTGCTGAAACCCGTGACAAAAAGTATTAAAAAACTGCATGACTCGTCAGAACAGGCATTGAGAGGAGATCTTGATGTCAGAACTGCCCCGATGTTGAAAAAAAACTGCTGGGATATTATGCAATGCAGTCAAAAAGAATGTCCTGCATATGAAAACCAGTGCCACCGGTGCTGGTACATGGCCGGCACCCTTTGTACAAGCTGTGTTGAAGGAGAATACGCTAAAAGAATTGACTCCTGTCAGCAATGCCAGGTTTATAAACAATGTTCAGGGGACGAAATCCAGAGCCTTGCGGAAAGTTTTGATGCCATGACCCTGTCTTTAAAGGGAAATTTATCTGACCTGAAAACTGCCGAAAGCATTTTAAATGAACAGAAAGCACTTCTCCAGACAATCCTGGATGCCATACCGGATTTTATATCCCTGCAGGATAATGAAGGCTGTTACGTATCCGTAAACAGGGCTTTTTGTGAAATGCTGAATAAAAACAAGGAAGAAATTATTGGAAAGGCAAATGGTGATTTGTTTTCCAAAACCCTGGCAGAGATGTTTAATAAAGAGGATAAAAGCATTCTTGAAACAAGAATCCCCCTTGTTAAAGAAAATAGAGTGCCGGGTTTAAAAGGATTAAAATGGCTACATGTGGTAAAAATTCCTGTGCTGGAAACTAAAAACTATGTCAAGGGTCTAGTGTGCAGCGGCAGGGATATTACCAAGCTAAAGGCTGTCCAGGAACAGCTCACCCAGTCCCAGAAAATGGAATCTGTGGGCCGTCTTGCTGCCGGAGTTGCCCATGAGATCAATACGCCCCTTGGTATTATCCTTGGATATGCTCAGCTTTTGCTTGAAGATGTTGAAAAGGACGGGCAGATGTATGAAGATGTGGCAACAATTGCCAAGCAGACAAAACTTTGCTCCAAAATTGTTGCAGATCTTTTAAATTTTTCTCGTTCCAGTCAAAAGAACATAACAAAATTCAATATTAATGAAGCTATCAAAGAAGTACTTTCCATGGTTGAACATACATTCAGTCTTAATCATGTTATAGTTAAACATGAGTACGATAAAAATCCTTTATTGATGCAAGGTGATAAAGAAAAATTAAAACAGGTCTTTATCAATCTTTTGAACAATGCATTTGATGCCATTAAAGAAAATGGCAGCATCTTTATTAACTCTGGATTTGGAAAAACTCAAAGTGAGATCAAAATATCCATATCAGATACGGGTTGTGGAATTTCCAAAGATAATATAAAAAAGATATTTGAACCCTTTTATACCACCAAAGGTCCGGACCAGGGAACAGGGCTTGGGTTGTCCGTGACATTTGGTATTATAAAAGAGCATAACGGAACCATTAACGTTTATTCGCCTCCGTTATCAGGAAAAAAAGAAGGCAATGGAACACAATTTATTGTTGTGCTGCCCACAGGATTAAACATGAAAAAGGGAGAACTAAATGGCTAACATTCTCGCACTGGATGATGTACTGGATGCAGCAAACCTGGTTAAACGGATTCTTGAGAGAAAAGGGCATAGGGTTATTCCTTTTACGGAAGAAGAAGATGCTATTTCATTTGTGGAATCCAATGAGGTTGACCTGGCAATCCTGGATATCAAATTAAAAAAAATGAGCGGTGTTGAAGTCCTGGAAGAAATGAAAAAAAGATTGCCATCCCTTAAGGTTATCATGCTCACAGGTTATCCTACCATAGAAACTGCCAGGGAGTGTTTAAAGCTTGGTGCCGGGGAGTATTGTGTAAAGCCCATTGATAAGGACGAGCTGGAAGACAAGGTGGCCCAGATTCTTAAAAACTCATAAGGGTTTTAATTTCCAATAACAGCATGCCCCCAACCCTGGTTAGTACAGCATTGGCTGGCTTTCAGTAATTTTTTCTTGCATACTGTATATGATTACAGTATATGATTTTTATGGGAACCCTAACATCAATTCAAAAAAGCATTTTTGTCTATATAACAAAGCACTTGGACAAAGAAGGTATCCCACCGACTTTAGACGAAATCGCAATAAATTTTCAATATAAAAGTATTAATACCGTTCGAGGTCATCTCCGATTAATCGCAAAAAAGGGATATATAAAAGTACATCCAGGTAAATCACGTGGTATTCAGGTTCTTAAAGCATTAATGGATACTATACCGGAACACCTCTCCTGTAATGACCAAATTCCGATTATTGGAAAGATTGCAGCCGGAGCTCCCATCTTTGCTTGTCAGGAAGCAGAAGATCATTTGAAGGTGCCAACCGATTTCCTGGGCTCGGGCGAATATTTTGCTTTGCATGTTGCGGGCGACAGCATGAAAAACATCGGTATTAATACAGGTGATATAGCTATTATCAGACATCAGAACATCGTTGAAAATGGAGAGGTTGCGGCTGTGATTCTTGAAGATGAAGCAACTCTGAAAAGATTCTTTAAATATACTGACCGAGTTGAATTACAAAGTGAGAACCCGGACTTCCCCAATATTATAATACCAAAGTCCGATAGCTGCCATATCAGAATTGCTGGTAAATTGGCTGGTTTATTAATAAGAAAGATTAATGTATGAGTAGATTAATGTCAGCTAAAATTTTCGGACTGAAATCCATACCTGAAAAAGAATATTTCAGTTCCATAGAAGATGTAGATAAATATGCCCTTGACGGGCAAGCCCACTATATGCAGAGAGCTTTTCAGGCAATGGCACTTGACGGCATCTTTTGCATAGAAGAAAAGCCAACGGTATAATTAAAAAATTTCACTTCTTCTCTTAGCCGCTCCCAAATTAACCACTGGCATAAAAAATTCTGGAATTAGTCCATAGCGACAGTTCTTATCCTCCAAGACCCTCAAATGATCTATATATTTTCAGGTATGGTCAAACCGGAGGATGATATTAAAAAGCCCATTGAAGAACATGAAGCGTTTATCAAAAAGCTGAACAGGGTTGCAGATACACTTGAAAATTATAAGTTATTTGAGCGAATTACAACAGGAGAGTATTATCGGTCTCGCCCAAAAAAATTTAACCCCAAAGAGACGGTGGATCACTATTTAATTGATCAATTAAAGGGTTTAAGTGATCAATTGGCCCATGAAAATACCGTTGAGTATAGAAGAAAAATCAATTCATTTGTTGGGCGCCTTATTTTTACCTGTTACCTGATAGACCGCGAAATAATCTCGCTGAATGATTACCCTATTCTTTCAGAACAAAAAATAAGGTCTTTGTTGGATTTATTTGAACAAAAGTCCATTTCAAAAATTCGGCAATGCCTTACTATTCTCTTCACCACATTAAAAAAAGATTTTAACGGAAGTATGTTTTAAGAAGATTTTGAGTCGGAACTCTCAATGCTGACCAAAAGAAATCTTATTTCTTTGCGGCAATTCCTTCAAGGTCAGGAAATCGGTTCAAGTCAACTGAGTTTTTGGGCCTATGATTTTTCTGTCATACCGGTTGAAACCATCAGTGCAATATATGAATCCCTGCTTGAGATTGAAAATCCGGATGATAAAAAATCCAAAGGTGCATTCTATACCCCTCGCTATTTAGCCGAGATGGTTATTGATGAGGCAGTTTCCAATTTGTCAACATTGCTGGATAAAACTTTTTTAGATCCTCCCTGGACTGGGCGAACCTCTATGCCTGATAAAATTCTTCTACAGTGGGTGGAGGATGAAAAACATAACTCGTTGCTTTGTGACCCAAATTTTCCTGGGAAAAAACATATCGAAAAAGCGTTTTTTCCCTTCAAATCAGGTCGCCCATACCTTCATGTGGAAAGCATTGCTTCATCTTGGGAAATCCGGCAATTGTTGTATGCTTTTGCCATCAGGAGTACTGCTTAATAAAACAGACAATTTTCAAAAAGAATGGTTTAAAAGATGTGATTGATGTGACAGTGACAAAACAAGCTTCTGTTCTGTGGAAAAGTCGTTATTCAGGATCGCCTCGTGATTGGCGGTTGATTAATTATTTTCAAAATCGCTGCTGAATGAAAAGGATCATCCGTGTTATGAAACCATCCACATAAATATTGAAAATGATTTTACAATATACCATGTGATTTTACCCTATGATGTGAAGGCATGAATAATTTCAAATATGAGGAATTATATACAAGATATAAGGATCTGCTTGAAGAAAATAAAAAAATAATATTGAAAAACAAACCATGATTCAAATGTCAGTATTCTTCCTTTATTTCACTCAGTTGGATCTTCGGACGCTTTTTGGATATCCACGATCTTTACATCACCCACATATTCCTTGGCCTCGTATTTGGTAATCCGGGTCATCTTTCGCGTGAGCTCTGAAATGGAATTGAGATTTCGGATAATCGTCTCAAGGTCATTTTGCATCTGGGATTCGGTAAGGTCATCAAGAAGCAGCTGGGCCGTTCCAAGTGCTGAAAATACTGGGGTGTTTAGTTCATGGGCTGCGGCTCCAGCCATTTCCAGGACACCTTGAAGCCTTTCTTTTGTCCTGTGTTCTTCCCGAAGCTGAATATGGGCAGTAACATCCCTGATCGTTAAGATAATAAAATCTGTTCCCTCTTTTTTACCAAAGGCAGAAACGGGTGTGGCCCTTTCTTCCAGGTATTTTTCTCCAGGGCCTTTCTTTATCTTTCTTATACAGGCAGATGTTTTTTCCCCTTGTTTAATATGTTTTAAAGGACAATCATCAAGATTACAGATGCTGACCATCTGATGACAAGATTTGCCGATTATATCATCTTCTTTTAAGTCATGGTTCTCAAGGAAAGCGTGGTTTACCATGGTGATGTGATGATCAATGTCTATCACGAGCAATTGGGCATTAAGGCTGTCAATCACCATCTGAAGAAAATCTTCATGCTGTTCAAGCTCTGTTATGAGTTTTGTTATTTTGCCGTAATTTTTGGCATTCTGGATGGCAATTCCACCCTGCTCAGCCACTGCTGTGGCAAAATTGATTTCAGCATCTGAAAAATCCCGCTTTTCAGAAGTAAGAAGCCTGAGTACGCCTATGATCCTTTTCTTCACAACAATAGCCACGGCCAAAATACTGGCAACCCCTTCTTTTTTTGCATTTTCCTGAAAACTTATCCTTGGATCAATGGTTGCATCATGAATAATAACAGGCGCCCCCGTCATTGCCTGGTGGGTGGATAGCTCATCATCGATGCAGCCACGGCCAAGGTACTCTTTGCTCAAGCCAGAGGAGGCCACAAGCTCCAGATGTCCTTTCCCCGGATCAATAAGTCTTATGGTGCACCCTTTCAGGGTCATTACTTCAGGAATTTTAGCAACAATAAAATCAAGCACCTCCTGCAGTTGAAAAGTTGAATTAAGGGCCTTGCCGATTTCTTCCAGACTCTTGAGATATTGTATCTGGCGGTTCTGCTCCTCATAAGCTCCGGCATTTTCAATGGCAATACCGCATTGTTCAGCCAGGGCTGCAACAAACTCAATTTCATGGTTTTTAAAATGGCGCGGACTTTTTGTGAGCAGCCTTAAGACTCCGCTGATTTCCCCCTTCATGATAATAGGGGCCACCAGAATACTTTTGATCCCTTCTTTGCGAATGGCTTCAGGATGCTGGATATGAGGATAGGAAAGAGCATCATGGATGGCCACGGGAGTTCCGGCCAGGGCTTTTGTGACACTCTTTTCAGCGTCTATGGGACCTCGATTGAGATATTCTTTGCTAAGGCCGCAGGAAGCCACAAGAAGAAGCCTCTCCCCTGACGGATCAAGCAGCCTTATGGTTGCGGCATCAACTCCCAGAACCTCTGGTACTTTTTGCACAATCACATCCAATACTTTTTCTACGTCAAGGGTGGATGTTATCATTTTGGTGACCTTCTGAAAAAGGTGAAGAAAGTCTATTGTTTTATCCGGCATTTTTTTATCGTGTTTGGTGTGCAAACCTGTTTAACCCTTTATTGTCTTTTTTTCAATGGCAGACATATAATGAAAATATTTTTGAACAAATTTTCCTGAAATCGTATCAGCCACGGAAAAAGTAAAATCAATATCCGGCAAAAATTTTCCTGAAAAGGCCAGGAATAATGTTTGGGAAAGTTCAAAAAGCATGTCCCGGATTTCATGTTTATCTGCTGAAAATTCAATTGCTCCATAAATCCTGCATCTTGCCGGTCTTATATCATATACTTCACACCCCTGTCCCCCATTGAACGGGCATAGCAGATTTTCTTTTTTATAGGTTTTAACTGCTCTTTTTATAAGAACTTCTCTTTGGGCTGATGTAAAGTGCCGGTTTATTTTAGAATGAAGATAAATAACTTCTATGAGTTGCAGATCAAAGCTTTCTCTGCAACAATTGTGCTCTGCTTTGCCGCATTGTATATCAGTCTCTTTTGATTGCTTTTGAATTTCTTTATCAATGTTTTTAATCAAAACTTCATAATCAGAAAAAAAAAGGCTCAGGTCCACCCTGTTTTTAATTTCCAGGGAGGGTTCCCGGATTTTCAGGACGCCTGATTTTTTCCCATACTTTTTTAATAGCTTCCACTGCCCATAATTGGAGGGATTTGCATTGGAAAACTTTAATTGTTTTGAAGCTGATTTAAGGGTAAGGCCTTTTCGAATCATATAGGAAGTCACAAAGGTTCCCGTCCTTCCTATACCATGGCGGCAGTGGACCAGTACTTTTTTCCCAAGATAAATGGCTTCATCAAGCCAGGACAGGGCTTTTTCCATTTCTTCTATTTCAGGGATATCCTCATCCCATATGGGAAGATAATATACCTCAAATCCTGAAGAGGCTTCAAGCTCATGAAGGTCGCTGAATTCAGCACAAAGGTTCACAATGGCATCAATACCCAGAGCTTTTATGGATTCAAGCTCAGCATAGGACATGGGGGCATATCCCACAGCAAGACTCTCCGTGATCCATTTTATTGGGTATTGGGACATATTAAGCTCCTTTAAATGGCCCTGGGTTTTTATTTTCAACAGCCGACCTGAAATCATACTTGCCGTTCATAAAATCATCAACTAAAAAATTTATATCCAAATTTTCTTTAAGATACATATCCATGAGCTTTGTAGCACCCAAAAGTCGCCCAATGATATCCAGTATTTCTTTCATATTTTTTAACGACCCATGTTTGAACTCTGCATCAACAAGATCTGATTTGATGTCAACCATAAATCCCAGCCGGGTTAAGATTTCTTTAATAAAATTGGCCCGCAGGGATCGTCCGGCAGGGCTTCCACCACCACCGGAAAACCTGAAAAGAATATAATTATCTTTTTTTGAATTAGAGCAGATGGTATCCAGGATGACAAAATGATATCCAAATCTGAAATTTACATTTAAATACTCTTTTGACATAACTGCATAGCTGCCAAACTGCGGAGAATCAGCACTGATAATGCCCCCGGCCATGACGATCCTGTCATATTCCTCCCAGTCAAAATGGCTTGTTTCAGCCCAGCATATTTTTGGGTTTAAAAGTCCTTTTAATACTGCGTTCATGGGAATACTGGCAATATTTTCAGGTTTTAAAAAATTTTCATTGTTCTGGTCATAATTTTTTGAGTCTTCTTTAATTGTCTGGCCCACATCAAGGACATAAAAAAGCATTGGGATATTGGAGACAAGTTTTTTTGCCCCTTTTTTCCTGCTGCCTTTCCTGTTTCCGATTAAAAACATTTCTTTCATGGATGTTTCATGGGTAAACCGGATAATATCATGCAGAGACCTGCATGCTTCCGGCACAAAAGATTCCGAAGCAGGATTTGTAAGCTTTAATTTGGAACAAAAATTAATCACATACCGCAATTTGATCATAAAAGAGCTGTCTGTAAAAAAATCCTCTTTTGGTGTGATATTTTCCAACAAGGGTTTTACCATTCCCTCGTATACAATGCCCTTGTCAGCATCCACCGTCACAGGTACTTTCTGGGCAAGATCATCAAACCCATGGCTGATATTTGCAATGGCCGGAACCCCATATTCCCTGGCAATGGATGCAAAATGACTGGCACGGCTTCCCGTGCCTATAATAATGGCAGCCATTTTGTCTATTGCCATAACAAATTGAGGCAGAGCATGTTTTACCACCAGCACTGATCCATCCGGGATATGATTTATTTGTGATAATTGTTCAAGCCGGAAAACTGGGCCTGCTCCTGCTCCTAGGCTGACAGATTCTCCTCCTGAACAAATTATTTTATTAATAATTTTATCAGGTCTTTTATTTTTAGGGGTTTGAACCTTTTCTGCATTATTCCTGATTTTATTCCCGGTTTTAGCCCTGGGGATGTTCAATGGCCTGGACTGGAGTATAAAAAGCTTGCCTGTTTTATCCTGGCACCATTCAATATCCTGTGGCTGCTCAAAGTGCTCTTCAAGAGAAAATCCCATTTTAGCAAGGGTTAAAGCCGATGGTTTGTCAAGGGAAAGAACATCCTTTGTGGCGTGATCTGTATCAATGGTCCGGGTTTGAATCCGTTCTTCCAAAACCATCTGTTTTAGCTTTTTGCTGATTTTTGTGCTGAAAATGGTATCTGGATCTTTTTTTGAAACCCTTATAACATCCGGGGATACTTCCCCTTCCACCAGCAGCCCTCCCTGGCCCCATACTGAATGGATCAATAAATTATCTGAAGTAGTATCTTCAATATCCCGGGTATACATCACACCCGAGGCTTTTGAATCAACCATTTCAAGCACCAGGACGGCCATGGGAGTATCATGGTCAATTATGCCATGACTGATTCTGTAAAACAGTGCCTGGGCAGAATATTTGCTGGCAATGACCTGTTTATATCCCTTAAGAATATTTTTTTTATTTACATTTAATATGGTTTGATACTGACCGGCAAAGGATGCTTTTCCATCCTCTTTAACAGCGCTGCTTCTTAGGGCAACCCTGAAATTGATTTCATGGCTCTGTGCAAGAGAATGTATGGCATTGGTAAGAGCGTCTTCAATATCTTCCGGTATAATGGCATTTAATATGAGATGTTCAATTTTACGGGATGTTAGTTCCAGGGATGAAGGGTCACTGATATCAAGCCTGGCCAGTTTTTCATTAATGGGGTCCCGTAAATCATTGGCCTCCAAGAAAAAATTAAAGGCATTGGTGGTAATTACAAACCCATCCGGGGCCGGCAGGTCAAGACCTTTATTTAGGCAGGATAAGGAGAATGCTTTTTTACCGGCAATTGCTTCATTAAATGACGAGATTTTATCAAAGGCAATGGTAAATGGCGGTGAAAATTCAAATTCCGGCGGGGCAAGCATAAACCGGATATAAAAATCAAATTTCTTAAAATAGGATTTCAGGCTCCAATAACTACCCGGGCTCATTTTTAAAAGCTCTTCAACCATTTGTAGAACCGAATGTGCAAATTGTTCATAGGTTTTTACAACAGTTTGAAAATCTGATTTTTTTTGGGTGTAATAGATATCCTCCAGGGTTGCCATCAATTCATGGGCCTTTTTGTCATATTCCAGCAAGGCCTTAAATGATTCGTATTTTTCCCTTAAAATAGTTCCAGGTGAAAACACCTGGTAGCTCCAGTATCTGAACAAATTCTTAATCAGCATGATCTATAATCTATTTTGAAGTTTATTGTTTGAATGCTTCATTCTTAACGACTTTATAAAGATAGCATTGAAAATAAAAGAATACAAACCCGATATTTGATAAAAGCTAAAAAAATAATTTGGAAAAGTTTTGTTTCTATCCATCCATGCAATAAAAAAAATGCGGTGCAAAGTTTTTATTGCGCAAGATTTTTATTGCTTTTTTCCTTTAAAATTAATAAATTTAATATTAATGTTTGATTTTCAGGTACTTGGAAAGAATAAGATAAAAACAAAGATTATAACCAGAATAAAAAAAATACTTTAATTTTATTTTTTTAATTATTTAAAATCGACAATATTAGTATAGATATCAAATAGTTGATTAATTAATGGAATTATTTTTTTTAGCTGGTCATTCCAAATGGCACACTTATGGCTTTATATATTTGGAATATTGCAGAATAAAGCTTGCTTTGTTCATCCATACGGATTTTTTCCCATTCTGGATATAATTATTACATCCAGAATGGCATAAGTTATTGTGAGGAGTAAAAATGGCAGAAAAAACCTGTCCCGTTCGACAAACTATTATTTATCTTTCTGAACAGATTAGTTCAGGATGCTTAACAGATCCCAGAGGAAGGAGAATCTCTGAGCAGATTTTGCATTTGACGGAAGAGATTGCCGAGGGTGCAGCAGGTGATGACCATCTTCTCGCCATCAATTCTCTGGTTGAAGAATATTTTCATGCTAAAAGCCCTTTGCAGAACCAGGACACGGGCAAAACCCTGAAAGGGATTCTGGATGAGCACAGGGAAATTTTTCAAAGCCATATTCAATCAAAGAACTGTCCTTCCCATGATTGTGTGAAACTTGTCCCATCACCCTGCCAGATGGCGTGTCCTGCCGGAATTGATGTTCCGACCTACCTTAGCTTTATCGCAGAAGGCAAGGATGCCCAGGCTATTGAAGTGATCCGCCGGGATAATCCATTGCCCTGGGTCTGCGGGCTTGTCTGCACACGACCATGTGAAATGATGTGTGTTCGGGCCAGGATTGACACCCCTGTTTCCATCAAATTCTTAAAAGCTTTTGCTGCAGAAAGGGCAATGTCTGACAGGGCATATATAAATCCTGTGAAAAAAGATTTTAACGGGAAAAAAATCTGTGTTGTCGGGGCCGGCCCTGGCGGACTTTCTGCTGCCTATTACCTTGCTCTGATGGGATACGGGGTAAAAATTATTGAAGCACTGCCCGTTGCCGGAGGCATGCTAATGGTTGGAATTCCCAGATATCGACTGCCAAGGGAAGTTATTGACAGGGAAGTTGCCACGATTGAAGAGCTGGGGGTTGAATTTTCCTACAATACCCGATTTGGCAAAGATGTCACATTTGAAGATTTGAAAAAACAAGGAGTAGATGCTTTTTTTATTGCCATTGGTGCCCATAAATCCTGGGATCTTGGAATAAAAGGGGAAAAAGAGTTTCCAAGGGTTTTTGATGCAGTTAAATTCTTAAAGGACGTGGCTTTAGGAGACCGCCATGTTCCAGGAAAACATGTGGTGGTGATCGGTGGCGGAAATGTTGCCATAGATGCGGCAAGAACCAGCCTGAGATTAGGGGCGCAGACGGTTTCAATTGCTTACAGGCGATCCAGGACTCAGATGCCTGCGGATATTGAGGAAGTTGAGCAGGCAGAAGAAGAAGGCATTGAGTTTTCTTTTTTAACGATTCCAAAAGAAGTTGTTGGTGAAAACAATGTTATAACAGGGCTCGATTGTATTAAAGCCGAATTGATCAAGAAAAAGGGTTCTGACAGACTGGCACCGGTTCCAATTCTTGGCAAGGACTTTACCATAAAAGCGGACGCTGTCATTCCTGCCATTGGTCAATATGTGGATGATGATGGAATGGAAGCCTTTGACACCATGAACTGGACCCGGAGGGGAACCATAGAAGTGAATCATGCAAGTATGGAAACCACCATGCCAGGGGTATTTGCAGCAGGTGATGCTGTATCCGGCCCTGCAACGGTGATTGAGGCAATAGGTGGTGGAAAAAGAGCGGCAGAGGCAATAGACCGATACCTGAACAATATCCCCCAGCCCAGGATGCCTAAAATACCCATCCGATATAATATGGAAGCGCCAATGGAAATGTCGGCCAGCCGGAAAATGACCTTGAAACGTCCTGAAATGCCCATGCTTAATGTGGACAGGCGGCGAACCATGTTTCAGCAGGCAGAACTGGGGTATGATGAAAAAAGTGTCCGTCGGGAAGCAGCCAGGTGTCTTCGATGCGATATCTGTAGAAGATGCGCCAAATGTGTGGAAATCTGCCGGGATAAAATGGGGATTGATGCCCTTCAGTTTGGATATATGGATTTTGACAATCCTTCAGAAACCGATTTCAGAGCAACATCTGAAAAATGCATTACCTGCGGGGCTTGTGCAGCCAATTGTGAAAACAAGGCCATTGTTATCGAAGAAGCAGATGATATAAGGACGTTGAAACTTTGCGGCACTATTTTAAATAAACAGGAAATTCAATATTGTGAAGAGTGCAGTGCTATGCTTCCATCCATAGAGTATATGCAATTTCTTTCCCAGAAAACATCAGATGTAACAAAAGTAATTGAAAACAGGCTATTGTGCAATAATTGCCAGCGTAAATTAAGTGCAAAAATTAATATTGAAACACGACCAGTCAACCAAAGTTAAACAAAAGGAAATCATCATGCAATTCCAGAGAGGAAATAAAATAGAGGTGTATAGAAAATCAGAGGATGAAGCATGGGAGCCCTATATGGATGATTTTGTCGGGCTTCATGGTTTTGTAACTGATCCGGATACCACAATAAATGACCCAGATGCATTAATTGAGGTCAGTCTTGAGGCCAAGGGCACACACCGACTGCCCCAGGATTGCTTAAGACTTATTGGCTGATCCACAGGATTAGTAAACACAGGTCCTGATAAATTTTGTATAATACTAAAAAAGATTATGGCAAAAAGGGTCCTGACTTAAAAGGAAATAAAAATGACCATTGCAGCCTTAAAATCAATTTTCATTGGTGTCGGAGGATCATTGATCCTGGCTGTTTTTTGTTCAACATTTATTACCCTGGATAAAATTATTTTTATCATGCCCATATTTATTGCCTTTAGCGGTGCAATGACAGGTTACAGATTGGTTGAAGCATTAAAAACCAAGATTATGAATATTCCTGTTTTTTCTTTTGTGCTGGGAGTCGGAGGAGGTGCGCTTACCTTTATTGCTTTAAATTTTGCAGGATCATATATGAGCAATGGGGTTTTACTCAATATTTACGATTTATTTATTTATATGGCAGTATCAGGAATTACAAGTTATCTGGGGGCAAAACTTGCTGTCAGATATTTTAATTTATAATTGATGTGTATTTTTTTTAAAAAAAGGAGAATCAAATGAAGAAAATTTTTACGTATCTTATTATGATTTCGCTGGTTTTGTTGTTTGCAGCGTCAGGATCTTTTGCTAACTCTATTTCAGCATCTTCCTATAAAGCGGGAGATGTGGTTGAGATCAAAGGAAAGATCGAACCGGGCCAGGATTTATATCTTGCCGTTGCTCAAACTGAAATGTTTGCACCAAAAGACACTAAGGGTGCGTTTGAGATCAAAAGACTTAAAAAAGATGGTAAAAAGAGAGGTTTTGCCAACGACACAAAAATTCCGCCCCTTTATTACATGATTACCAACGTACCTGAAAAATTCGGTAAAGTAGACAAGAAAAGATTTGGCGGTCCTTCAGTTCTTCTTAAAAAAGGACAAGGGATTTACAGCACCACCATGTTTTATCTGAAAAATAAATTCAATGATGTGGATTCTGTGGCTCGCACAATGATGGGCCCCATCAAATCCGAGGAACAATGGAATTTCTTAAGGTATGCTAATGAGAGTGGATATGGTATCAATACGATTGTTAAAGAAAGTAACAGAACAGGAAAAGTTGTTATTTTTTCAAAAACAGTCATTGGTGACCAGTCAAGCGGTAATTACTGGGACAAAGGCACATCTGTAAAACTCGATAAAGCAACGGGTGAATTTACAGCCTCCTTTAAATCCTTCAGACATACCCCGCCCAACACAAAATTCGATGTGTATGTGAACAATGCAAAAATCGGCGATTATACTGTGGAGAAAAATGGATTCTGGATGTCCAAGGCCTACAGATATATGAATCCTTTATGGGTTGTTATCGGTGCCATTCTCGTGGGAACTTATTTCTCCATGATCGGTGCTGCCGGTGGTATGCTGATGGCAGCCTTCCAGGTATTGGTAGTTAACACCATGGGGCCTGTGGGTATCAATGCAGCCAATGTATTAAAACCATCCAATATTGCTCTCACCCTGTTTTCTCCCCTTGGCGCTTTCTGGCGGTATGCAATGGTTGAAAAACGCGTTGCATGGCCCGTGGGACTCTCCTTTGGGGCCGGTATTTTTATCGGCTCCATCTGGCTGGGTAAATACGTGTCTGCCATTCTGCCCATGAAAGCCTATAAAGAATGGCTGGCTATCCTGGTTGTTATCATGGGAATCAAGACCTTGATGGAAATGACCCCTAAGGCCATGAATAAAAGAAAAAGCATCAAGGCCATGACCCAGAAATTTAATAAAGAGGTTGCTGCAGCAAAAGCTGAAGGCCGTTCTGCACAAATGGGCAGTATTGAGCCGGTAAAAACAGGTTTGACGGATTACAGATTTAAATTCTGGGGTGAAGAATTCACAATCAACCCTTTGCTTTTTGCATTCCTTGGAATTTTTATTGGTATCGTATCCAGATCCTTTGGTATTGGCGGCGGATTCTTACTTGTTCCTGCCATGACAACTCTGGCCGGGCTTCCCATGTATGTGGCCGTTCCCATATCTTTGATCGGAACCTGCTTTTCCAGTATCGGCTCATTTATCGGATATTTGATGGCAGGATACCTGCCTGACATGACCCTGGCCATTTCCATCATTATCGGTGGGTTTGCCGGTGGTATGCTTGGTAGCCGTGCCCAGAAAATGTTTTCTGAAATGACCTTAAAGGTTGTTCTTGCAGTTACATTGTTCTTCTTGTTTTTCAGATTTTTCAAGATTGAAATCTGGATATAAATATTAACTGACAAAATTAAGTCGTAAACATATTAAAAAATGGGTAGGGTAATTTGCCCTGCCCATTCCGGCTGGTAAGCAAAAAAATATTAAGCTCAATATAATCCAGGATAGGTCTTTTGTTCTGTGGTTTGGGAGGAATGGAATGGAAAAAGAAGTATTTAGTTTATGTCATATGTGCTCGGTAAGGTGTCCCATCAGGGTGCTTGCCGAGGATGGCCAGGTAAAGTGGATTGAAGGCAATCCCCATGTTCCTGGAATGGAAGGCAGTCTTTGCCCTAGAGGTGCTGCAGGAATTAATATGCTGTATGATGATGAACGGGTTCAGGCGCCAATGATACGCGTAGGGGAACGCGGTTCCGGCCAGTGGCGCAAGGCAAGCTGGGATGAGGCACTTGACCTGATCGGTGACAAACTCAAAACAATTATTGATGAACATGGAGGCCACAGTGTAGTTTTGGGTGAACGAGCCCAGCTGGCCACCCATGTTTCCAAGACCTTTCTAAAGGCCATTAAATCTCCTAATTATTTCAGCCATGATGCACTTTGTAAAGGGTCTGTAAATACGGCCTGCCGTTCACTCTTCGGATATACTGACGGCCAGATGGGTATGGATTATAAAAATACAAAAAACATTGTACTTTATGGCCGCAATATATTTGAGTCCATCAGTGTAAAAGAGGTGAATAACCTCATGGCTGCTCTGGAAAACGGAGCAAAGATGACCTATATTGATCCCAGGGTCAGCATAACTGCCACCAAGGCTCATCGTTACTGGATGATAAGGCCCGGAACGGATCTGGCGCTGAATTATGCCTTGATTCATGTTATATTGAAGGAGCGGCTCTATGATGCCGCCTATGTGAATAAGTGGGTGGAAGGATTCAAGGAACTTCAGGAATTTGTCAATGCTTATAACCCGGAATGGGCAGAAAAAGAAACTGGTATCCCGGCCAATGAAATCGTTGATTTCGCTAGAGAAATCAGCAAGGACAAGCCAAATGTAATTTTTCATTTCGGCTACAGGGGAGCCCACCATGTCAATGAGATTTACCTGCGCCGTTCTATTTTGATTCTAAACGCCCTTATGGGGTCCATAGAATCAAAGGGCGGTTTGTTCTTTAAAAAAGGTCCTGGTGATGAAGGTGGAAAAGCTGCAAGAAAACTTGTTTCCCAGGATTTCCCAAAAACAGAAGCTATCCGGTGTGATAAGGCAGGGACGCCTGATTTTCCATTGCCTGATCCAGCCCATGGCTGTCCCCAGATTCTGCCCTATGCCATTTTGAATGAAGACCCGTATCCGATTAAAGCCTATATTGCATTTCGGTTTGATCCTTTAATGTCCATTGCTGATGCCAATCAGACTAAAAAAGCCCTGGATAAACTGGACCTGGTTGTCAGTATTGATATCAATTACTCCAATATTGCCTGGTATTCCGATGTGATCCTGCCAGAGTCAAGTTTTCTTGAGCGAACGGACTGTATCCAGCAGATGAATGGTCTAAAACCCCAGATGTTTTTGAGGGAAAAGGTTGTGGATCCCCGTTATGATACAAAAGACGGGGTAATGATATTGAAAGAGATTGCAAACCGGCTGGGTACTGGCGAGTTTTTTCCATATGACAGTGTGGACGAACTGGTTGACTGGCAATTAAAAGGAACCGGATTTACCCGGGATGATTTCAAGAAAAAAGGCTTTGTCGCCTATGGCAAGAGCCCTATTTTTTGGGATCGCGAGAATGGACTGAAATTTAAGACCCCTTCAGGCAAGATTGAAATGAAGTCATCCTTGCTTGAAGATGCCGGTTTCTCATCGTTTCCATCATACGAACCTGTCCCAGCACCAGAAGATAATCGATTCAGACTGGTGGTGGGACGAGTTGCCCAGCATACCCATGTTTCTACCCAAAACAACCCGTATTTGAATCATATCTGTCCGGAAAATGAATTATGGATTAATGATAAAAAAGCAGCTGAACTTGGTGTCAGTAACGGTGACAAAGTTAAAGTGGCATCCAGTGTGGGCAATGGTATCATTAAAGCCAAGGTCACGGAGTTGATCCACCCTGAAACTGTTTTTATGCTCCATGGATTTGGCCATGAAGCAAAATACGGCACCCGTGCTCTTGACAAAGGAGTGTCTGATGCAGAGTTACAGGAAAACATCTATGATAAGATTGGCGGCAGTCCGGCATACCACGATACGTTTGTGAGTGTCGAACCGGCTTAATTCGTACGACAAATATGATTTGAGAGGAAAACCATGAGTAAATATTTTATGTTGCAGGATCAGCAAAAATGTGTTGGCTGTCATTCTTGTGAAATACAATGCAAAAGCAATAAAGGACTTCCCAATGGTCCAAATCCCTGCCAGATAATCCCGGTAGGGCCGGAAATGATCAATGATCTACCAAGAGCTTCCTTTATTTTTATGCCCTGTTTTCACTGTGAAAACCCTTGGTGCGTATCCGCATGCCCCACCGGGGCCATGAAGCGCCGCAGCAAAGATGGAATTGTTTTTGTCGATCATGAACTGTGTGTCGGCTGTAAAACATGTATTACTGCCTGCCCGTGGGGAGCACCGCAGTGGAACCCTGAAATCGGTAAGGTTGTCAAGTGTGATTATTGCATGGACAGGATAGATGAGGGATTAAAACCCGCATGTGTGACGACTTGTCTTACCCATTGTTTAAGTTTTGGCCAGACCGAGCATATGCCGTTAATCAAACGGGAACGGTATGCCAAGGCAATGGCTGCTTCCAAAGGTGCTGCTATTCATGATTAAATCCAGTCAGGGGTGCTGTTTTAGGCACCCCTGACTGTAAAATATTCTGATCAGCTGTAATTTACAAGCGGCAATATATTGGGTGTTTATGATAATAAAATAAAGAAGGCTTGTATTCAATGGACTTAAAAGCGGTCAATGAAATTTTATCGCAATTTCCCGAAGAAAGAGGCAATTTAATTGGTATTCTCCACGAAGTGCAGAATTATTTCAGCTATCTGCCTGAAGCGGAATTAAGGTATATTTCAAAAAAAATAGATATCCCCATTACCCAGATTTACAGTGTTGCAAATTTTTATAATAGATTCAGTCTTGCACCCAAGGGAAATAATCAAATCTGTGTGTGTATGGGTACTGCATGCCATGTCAAGGGTTCTGAAAAAATAATGAATGAACTGCAGGAAAAATTGCAGATCCAAAAGGGTGAAACAACAGAGGATCTGCTGTTCTCCCTTGACGAGGTGCGGTGTATCGGTGCCTGCGGCCTAGCCCCTGCCGTGGTGGTCAATGAAGATACCCATGGGCTGGTAAAGCCGAAAATGGTGGGTAAAATTTTGAGCAAATATAAACCATAATTAAAATGTGGAAATAGGCTTTCAACTATGAATGCGAAAAACAACGATTCCATAGTCATCAGTGTCTGTACCGGTACGGGTGGTGTTGCCACGGGCGGGTATAAGGTTATTGATGCATTTAAGGAAGAACTGGCAAAGATCAATTCTACTGCCAAAGTGGGTCCGAGAACCCATAAGGTGGGATGCAGAGGATTCTGCGCAAAAGATGTTCTGGTGGATGTTGATATAAACGGAGAGGTTTCAACCTATCAGCATGTGACTGCTGACAAGGCCCGTGAAATAGTATCATCCCATGTTATCGGCAAAGAACCTGTAAACAAATGGATGGTGAAAGAGGATTATCATAATTTCCATGACAAGCAGCAAAAACTTGTTTTAGCAGATTGTGGTAAAATTAATCCTGAATCCATTGATGAATATCTGGCAATAGGCGGCTATGAGAGTTTAAAAAAGGCCTTGTCCATGGACCCGGAAGAAATCATAGACACCATTAAAAAAGCCGGGTTAAGGGGAAGGGGAGGTGGTGGATTTCCTACCGGAATAAAATGGGAAAGTTGCAGAAATGCCAAAGGAAATCCAAAATATGTTCTCTGCAACGCTGATGAAGGTGATCCAGGGGCATTCATGGACCGCTCCATTGTTGAAGGACACCCCAATCTGATGCTGGAAGGAATGATTATCGGCGCCATTGCCATAGGCTCCAGTGAAGGCTATGTTTATATAAGGGCAGAATATCCCCTGGCCGTTGACAGACTTCGACTGGCCCTTGACCAGGCAAGGGAACACAATTTTCTTGGAGAAAATATTTTAGGCTCTGATTTTTCCTTTGATATCAAGATCGTTCTGGGTGCCGGCGCATTTGTATGCGGGGAATCAACTGCCTTGATGACCTCCATTGAAGATAAGCCTGGAGAACCACGTCCCAAATATGTACATACCACGGACAAGGGTCTGTGGGGAAAACCCAGCAACCTGAATAATGTTGAAACCTGGGCAAATGTTCCCATGATCATTGAAAAAGGAGCTGACTGGTATGCATCCATAGGCACTGAAAAAAGCAAGGGAACCAAGATTTTTTCTCTGGTGGGTAAAATAAACAATACCGGCCTTGTGGAGGTTCCCATGGGTATCACATTAAGGGAAATTATCTATGATATCGGCGGTGGTATTCCTAAAAAGAAAGAATTTAAAGCTGTCCAGACAGGCGGCCCTTCAGGAGGGTGTCTGCCGGTAAGCTTTCTTGACAAACCAGTGGACTATGAAAACCTTTATGAGGCAGGCTCCATGATGGGATCAGGCGGCATGGTTGTGCTGGACGAAGATTCCTGCATGGTGGATGTATCCCGGTATTTTCTGGATTTCTGCAAGGATGAAGGGTGCGGACAATGCACGCCCTGCAGGGAAGGTGTGGCCCAGATGGTGAGAATCCTTACGGAAATCACGGAAGGGAAAGGAAGTCTGGCCCATATTGATATGTTGGAAGAGCTTGCACAGATGATCCAGGATGCTTCACTTTGTGCCCTGGGAACAAGTGCTCCTAATCCTGTGCTCTCCACTTTGATGTATTTCAGGGATGAATATAAAGCCCATGTGGTTGATAAAAAATGTCCGGCTGGAGTATGCAGAAATTTGACTACCTTTATAATTGATGAAGACCTTTGTACGGGGTGTACCCTGTGCGCGAGAAATTGCCCTGCAGGTGCTATTTATGGTGAAAAAAAGGAGCCCCATTTCATAGAACAGGACAAATGCACAAAATGTCGTGTATGTTATGACAGTTGCAAGTTTAATGCCGTGAAAAAAGGATAGGGAGAGATTATGGCCAAGATGGTTAATTTGATAATAAATGGCAAGAAAATTAAAGCTACGGCAGGTTCTACTGTTCTTGAAGCAGCCCAGAAAGAGGGCATTTATATTCCCACCCTGTGCCATCATAATGCCCTTGATCCTGAAGGGACCTGTAGGCTCTGCATTGCTGAATTCAGCGGCTCAATACGTGATTCTGTTAGAATTTCATGTATCCAGGAAGTAAAAGAAGGGCTGATTGTGGAAACGGAAACCAAACGGATTAATAAGAGCCGAAGACTTATACTGGAGCTTTTTCTTGGGCGCGCCCCTGAAGCTACTGCAGTGATAAATCTTGCAGCAAAATACGGGGTGACAAAAAGTCGCTTTATGACGGGTGAAAGCAATGACTGCATTTTATGTGGGCGCTGTGTACGGGTCTGTAGGGACAAAATAGGTGTCCATGCCCTGTGTTTTATCAACAGAGGGCCAGCCAGGAAAATAACAACAGATTTTGAGCGATTGTCGGAATATTGTATTGGATGCGGTGCCTGTGCCCATGTCTGCCCGACGGGCGCCATAAAAGTAGAAGATAAGGGTGACCAGCGAAAAATTTTCACATGGGAACAGGTGACTGCCCGATTTACCCTGGAACGGTGCGAGCACTGCCATAAACCCTTTGCACCCAAACGATATCTTGAACTTATCAATAAAAAAGCGTATAATCCAAAGGGTCTTGAGTTGGTTGATTATATCTGCCCGGAATGTTTTAAAAAGCATGATCGTGTATCAGATAAGAGACGGGAAGGGGCCTTGAGAAAAGCAGTGAATAAATGGTCAGTACCAAGGTGATAATTTCTTACCCCGAAAGCCTGTACATCAGGCATTGATTTACAATAAAATTATATTTGACTCAGGTTTTTAAGGGATAGAAATTCATGGATAGTTTTCTGGACAGGGCGTGGAACGTAATTTATGTTTTTTTGAGCAATACCGTGGTTTTTATGGACAGCCTGTTCTCTCCCCTTGAAATCCTGGGCCCTGAATTTGTGATATTTGTTCTTGCATTTTTCGTTGTTATTTTTACAAGAATTATAGGTAAATTTTATGTGACCAAAAGATATATCAAGCTGAAAAAGGATTATAAGCACTGGCAGGGTGTGAGAGAAGAGGCCATGAAGCATCCTGACAGAAAAAAAGGCAAAGCTCTGGCTAAAAATGTCGACCAGGCTGAACTAAACAAGGCTTATTATGATTATTTTTTTGAAGGATTGTTAAAACATTTTATGGTCAATGTCCTTCCCATCTTATTGGTGGTCTCCTATGTGACAACTGTGTACACGCCTGCAAATCTTTTAGAACGCTTTGGGAAACAATGGGTGTTTTCCTTTTCTTTTGGATCCTCTTCAACGGTAAATGTCAGTTCCATGCTCTGGTTTGTTATTTGTATTATATTGTCATATATAATCTTTGCAATATTAAAAATGGTAATTAAAAAACTTTATGCTAAAAAATCTGTATAGCATACGTAAGATTATTAAATTTTTAACAATAATCGCAATTGCTACTTTTATTTTCCTGCCAATAGATGTATCTGCCACACAGCTTCACGCAAGTTCCGAAGGAGTTATCACCCATCAGATGGGGCATCTTTTCTTTCTTTTCTCCATGGCTGCCCTTATTTTTACAGTCACAGGCAAAGGCCTGAACAAACAAAAAGGCTGGCGTCTGATTCAATATTCAGCATTCTTTTTTATCCTTTGGAACCTGGACGCCATTGCCGCACATTTTTTAGATAACCAGATCCTTGCAGCAAAAATTGAAAACATATCTTTAACCAGGATAAAAGTGGTTACCCATAATGATTCATCTATTATAGGCTGGCTGTATTATTTTTTAAAACTGGATCACTTTTTATGCGTGCCTGCCATGTTCTTTCTTTACAAGGGTCTTTCTCGTCTTGTTAATGATCAAAGACTTGCTATGACAAAAAAGGATACCCCATGATCGTATCTTTTATTCCCATACTTGCGGTGGATGTTATAGGATCTGTGGCCATGGTTGTCATTGCATTGCTGTGCCTTTATAAAGCCAGAATGCTAAGGGAAATGGATACTGATAATGCTGTCTTTCTTTATCTGTTGTGGATCAGTATGGGATTTACAATTTTTGCCCTGTCAAGGGCGTTCGGACATATTTTAAAACAGTTTTTAGTCCTTTCATCTAATCCAGATGCCTGGTATGCCATAAGTTCCTATTCAGGAAGTGTTAATACAGGAACTTTTATGCTGGTGGGCATGATCACCCTTTTTTTTAACCATACCTGGAATATAAATGAAAAAATTTTTTCAAGCAGACAAAAACTTGAAGCTACCCATATCAAGCTCATGGATCTGAATCAGACACTTGAACAAAAAGTCGTTGAGAGAACAGAAAGGCTCACAAGCAGCGAGCATAAGTGCCGCAGGATATTTGAGCAATCCCTGGATACCATAATTGTTACGGATAATGAATTCAAGGTAATGGAGATTAATCCGGCCGGGATTATTTTGACAGGATATCCCCGGGACGAAATGATTATTAATAAAATGGATGTGGGTTACTTTTTTTGCGACCCTGCTGAATGGGATAGAATAAAAAATACGATATCTTTAAAAGAGTATATATTCAACGAGGAGGCCGAGTTCTTAAGACCGGACAAGGAGTCTCTACTGGTTCTGATCACTGGTGTTGTTGATTACGGCGCATTTGGATGTGCAAAATCTTACCATTTTATCATAAAGAACGTGAGTGAAAAAAGACAGATGGAACAGCAGATTGCCCAGGCAGATAAACTGGCTGCTTTGGGAGAATTGTCAGCCGGCGTGGCCCATGAAATCAACAATCCTTTAGGGATTATCCTCGGGTACACTCAGCTTTTGTTAAAATCGGAACCAGAACATAATGATGATTTAAAAATAATAGAAAAACATGTACAAAATTGTAAAACCGTTGTTTCCGATCTTCTTTCATTTTCACGAAAAGGATCTGCTGAAATGGGTATTGTTGATATTAACAAGGTGGTTAACAGTGTCATCAATTTTTTATCTAACCATACTGATTTCAGAAATATTAAAATAACCTTGAATCCGCATACGGGGGACAGGCTCAATATTATCGGCAATGAGCAGGAGCTTGCCCAGGTGATTATAAATATGCTTATCAATGCCTGCCATGCAGTTGAAAGAAAAGGTAAAATTGATATTGTCACCCTGAAAACACAAGAAGACAAAATCCTGATCATGGTAAAAGATAATGGAAAAGGGGTTGAAAAAAAGAATCTATCCAGGATTTTTGATCCATTTTTCACCACAAAACCCGTGGGTCAGGGAACAGGGCTTGGTCTTTCTGTCGGATATGGTATTATTAAACGGCACCAGGGAGATATTCATGTGGAAAGCAGCAAAGAAAAAGGCACTGTTTTTACCATAAGTCTTCCTGCTGAAAAAATACAAAATCAAGTTAGGACCAGAGGATAAAAATGAAAGCAAACATACTTGCAGTTGATGATGAAAAGGATATGACAAGGCTTTTGCAAAGGACCCTTGAACCTGAAATCAATTGCAGTGTTACCATGGCATTCTCTGCAAAAATGGCACTGTCAATTCTGGAACAGAAACATTTTGATCTGGTTATTTGTGATATCAGGATGCCTGGTATGGACGGATTTGAACTGCTTGGCCAAATAAAGAATAATTATCCTGATTTGACAGTGGTCATGCTTACAGCCTTCGGGAATATCGAGTCTGCTGTAAAAGCTATAAAAAAAGGGGCCTATGATTTTATTTCCAAGCCATTTGACCAGGATGAAATTATTTTTAAAGTTCAAAAAGCCCTTGAAAGAAGCCTTTTGCTGAAAGAAAATAAACGGCTTTTAAAAGAAAAAGAATTCAACCCTTTGCAATTGATTGGAAAAAGTGAGTCCATGCAAAGGGTGTATGACCAGATCAGTCTGGTTGCATCAAGTGATGTCACAGTATTGATAACAGGAGAATCGGGAACGGGCAAAGATCTGACCGCAAGATCCATTCATGCTCTGAGTCCAAGAAAAGACAAATCTTTCATACCCGTCAACTGCCCGACCATTCCTGAGAACATCCTGGAAAGTGAATTATTTGGATATAAAAAGGGAGCTTTTACTGATGCTTCCAGGGACAAGGACGGCCTTTTTCAGGAAGCTGACAAGGGAACCATTTTTCTGGACGAAATAGGTGATATCGGGACATCCATCCAGACAAAACTCTTGAGAGTACTCCAGGAAAAAGAGGTAAAGCCCCTGGGAGATACAAAAGTCAAAAAGATAGATGTAAGAATTATTGCTTCCACCAATAGAAACCTTAAACAAAAAATTGCCAACCATGAGTTTAGAGAAGATTTTTTTTACCGCTTAAATGTTCTTCCTATTGAACTTCCCCCTTTGCGGGACCGAATTACTGATATCCCGCTTCTTGCCGAACACCTTGTGACAAAACATTGCAAAAAGTTAAAAAAAAAACCTAAAAAGATTTCCCAGGACGTAATGGATCTTTTAATGAAACAGCCATGGCCTGGAAATGTAAGAGAACTTGAAAACATTCTTGTCCAGGGAATTCTTTATTCAAAAGAAAAGATGATTGATCTGCCCGATATACCCTTGGAAAATGTAAGCCGGGAGAAAAACAATTTTACAGGGTTTGATAAAGCCGACATTAATGCCTTGCCATATAAAGAAGCAAAAGAAAAAATACTCCATGAGTTTAATCACGATTATATTGGTGCCAAACTATCTGTGAGCAACGGCAATATCACCAGGGCAGCCAGGCAATGTCATATGGAACGCCAGGCCCTGCAGCAGATCATTAAACGGTTTAATATCAATCCTGATAATTTTAGATAGATCCAATATTTTACCCTTTTAAACACTAATGCTTAATAATACTTGACATCTTTCCGTTTTGGTATAATATATCGCAAGTAGCGCAGATATAATAGACGCGCAAAAGTTTCCTCCTTAAGGTGTATATCCCAACATTCAAATGCGGTTTGCCCCCAAAGTTAGAAGCTAGTATTTTTTATTATTTATTTTAGGAGATTGCCAACATGGCTAACGGTACAGTAAAATGGTTTAACGACTCAAAAGGTTTTGGATTTATCGAACAAGAAGACGGCGGAAAAGATGTCTTTGTTCATCACTCAGGTATCAATTCAGCAGGTTTTAAATCCCTCAATGAGGGAGACCGCGTTTCATTTGACATCGAAGAAGGTCAAAAAGGCCCTGCCGCAGCAAATGTAACCGTGATTTAGTTAACCGTTTTATTTGCTCAAAAAAAAAGTCATCTTAATCTTATGACTTGAAAAAATAAAGTCTCTGCACGATTTATCGTCCAGAGACTTTATTATTTTTATCTGCCCAGAATCAGTCTCTGGGGATCGCAGTCCTCCCTCAGGATTTTCAATTCTGTTTTGGTTGGAGGGTCGGCCTGTGTAGCCTTTGAAACATCCATTTTAAATTCCGTATTTTCAAGAATCTTCTCAGGAGTGATACCCGGATAAAATTTATCCAGATACATTCTTCCACTGTCTTTATCAAACCGCATCACACCCAGATTGGTTACAACTGCACTTACGCCGCCGGGTCTGAGCCCTGCTTCCCTGCGGCTGTTTGAACCCCCAAGCTGTCCCGGACTTGTGAGGTAATCAAGTTTTTTAACAAACTTTCGTTTTTCATGCTGCATAAATGCAATGCACCTGGGAACAAAACTTGCCACATCACACCCTCCCCCGCTTCCCGAGAACCTGATTTCAGGCGAAAAATAATCTCCTATGCAGGTGGTGTTCAGATTACCGTTTATATCTATCTGGGCGGCTCCCAGTATGGCAATGACCTTTTCTCCGGTTATCTTATTCTGCATGGTGGCAAAAGAATCCGTCAGCCTGGAATTTGAAGCGGCCCAGTACATGATGCGGGGATCTGCAACGGCAAAGGGCAATTCTTCCAAAAGGGAATCTATAGCCCCTGTTTCAAAAAAAATCACACTTTCCGGAGCATTGATGTTCTTTGCCGCCATAGCTGCCAGCATTGAAATACCAGTACCGCTGAATACAATATCCCCATTTTTTATTTCCCTTGCCGCCATAATTGTCATGATTTCTTTGGGGGTATAGGGTTGAGCTGTAATCATATTAATCCCTTTTCATATTAACGGAGTAGCCCGTTCTTGGATCAGCCTTGATCGCATCAATTCTCTTTTGCCCGACAATGGCTAAAAACGCTTCATGGTCTTTAACACCATAAATATACTTATCCTGATATTTTTTAAATTTGTCCTGATTTTTATTCTGGTCTTTTGCCGCAATTGCAAACTTTCGCAAATACTTAGAATCATAGTCATAATGACCATATACTGCCGTAGGATAACCACCCATGGGAACATGGCATACTGCTGATACATGGATAAAAGGGATCTGATTCAAGTCAGGATTCTGTCTTAATTCTTCCTTTTTTACAAGTTTTTCACAGGTTACGATAACATTTTTTGATGCCTTTACCTGCTCAATGTCAGCAAAGGATAGACCTTTAATACTGCAAGTCCCCATAGCATCGGCTTTTTGAACATGAATAATGGTAATGTCCGGGTTGATGGCCGGTACCAGAACAACCTTTGAAGCCTCTGCCCAGTCGCCAAAAGGATTATCAATGACTGCAAGTTTTTTATCTGCAATTTTAGGATCAGATTTTCGCATTGATCTGGAAAAACCCCATTTGGTCAGGATATCTGATCCAAGACCTGAAAGAGTTGGCAAAAAAGGCACGCCCATTGCCCCTGCCATAAATCGCAGGCTCATCATGTAATTTGAATAATCTTCAAATAATATTTCATTGTTCTGAATAGACCTTGCAAAACGGATACAGGTAGGTGCGGCTTTCCCATTCCCGGCATAGGCAATTTCCAGTTTTGAAATACAACCGGCGCCAATGAGTTCATCCAGTCCTGTGCCGTTTGAGTGGGCATATAAATGAAGATCTTTGATATTCTGCCGGATAATTTCATAAACGGCTGCCATGGGATTCCGGTTTAGTG
>Ga0209045_1000638_pt1 | contig 39301 bp, 35 predicted proteins | sample SaaInlLV_10m_DNA_4_FD_184664 | JGI IMG/M metagenome (GOLD analysis project Ga0209045, IMG submission 184664) | Marine microbial communities from expanding oxygen minimum zones in the Saanich Inlet - Saanich Inlet SI072_LV_200m_DNA (SPAdes) (version 2) | ecosystem: Environmental > Aquatic >...
GAACCGAGCCATCGTCCCGAACAGCCATCAACACTGACACTCCCGAGCTCCGCACCGAGGGCTTCAGGCCCCCGCCGTGCAAACTTCCTGTTGTCGTCAGTGCAGACTATCAATCGTCGTCCTACAGACGTAGTCTTCACGCATCAACATGTCTCACAAAACCGCCTCGCTTGTCAATCAGTGAAATCTCACAAAACCGCCTCGCTTGTCGATCAGTGAAATCTCATCAACACTAGCGGCATGGCGCATAAGCCATTCGGAAACACAGCAAATGAGGCACCGCTCAGACTGGCGGGCGTCAGCGTGCGTTCGGATGGCATTCATACCGATACGGCGCATTCCCTCCTGAACAACTGCGCCAAGCGCCGTGTCCACCATGGAAGGTATATCGTCAATGTCCTCGATTCGGTGGCCGAGATTCAGATCGACATGGATGTAACGCAATCCGTCAACCGGTGGATCTACTTTGCAGAAATGGAACTGATGAGCATTCTCCGCTGAGGCTCCGTCCATTGCATGAGGGAGTACAACTGGTTGCAGCGAACCTGACCAAGGAGAGTGAAGATGCCCCTTGAGTTTCTCCGAGAAATCCTGCCACTCACAGCGGATGGACGTCATGCCACAAGGCAACCACAGAACTAGGGAATCCAGCCCCAGCAGTGACGGCTCGAATATGCTGCCCGTGACCAAGCGGAGTTTTGGCGAAATGGAGGATCTCCCCTTCCTATCGCTAGCCTGATCGGCTTTCCTGAGTGTTGGCAGCACCAACTTCTCTGGCATGCCCGGATCGGAATCAAGTTCACGGAGCCGTTCCTTGACACGGGCCAGGAGTTCCTTCGCACCTGGGCGGATGCGATGCTCCAGTTCCTCAGCTATCGTTCCGAGGGCGTCGGCCTCGTGCCAGTTTGCCTCTGCCTCTTCAGCAATGGACTTTGTGCTGTGACTGAGATACGGACGATCCACGGCCCTGCCTCCAATGGCTTCCACAAGAAAGACGCCAGAACGGGGTCAGCCCAATACCAGCTTCATGATGCCTTCCACCCGTTTCTGAATCCCCCGTGCTTTGCTCTCACGGGAGCCTGTGACGTTAAGGATAGGATTCGGGGGAACGGGGTCACCGGACGTCTGGAGTCCACCGCTGGAGAGCCATTTCAGAATCTGACGGGCAACCAGCTCGTCGTCAGGCTCATCGAGATCGACATGCAGGCAGGGGCGAGAATACTCACGTGCAGAGTCGATGGTCTTCTCCGATCCCCCGGTGGCCTTGCCGTGCGTGAAGACCACGGTAGCGTGTGACTCGATGACGTTCAGCTCCGTCCGGGCCACATAGTCAGGGCTCTCGTTCTCTAGGAGCCGATACCTGTCCGGGATCATGCCATCCTCGGCACGGCGTCCCTTTGGACACCAACCGCCGTGCCGGACACCAACATCGATGGCAGCATCCAGTCCACCACGGTCTGCGCCGGTCTGTCCTCCAGAAACGATCCTGATGACCCGCCCTTCTTTTCTCCTGGACTGCGACTCTCGATTCGGAACTGGCTTTCCAGATCCGGGGGCATCCGCCTTCGCCTCCGGTTGGGGGGGGCTGACAACCTTGTCTTCCACCGCTTCCCGTTCAGTCTCGGCCTCCTCTCCTTCGCCGCCCGTGAAGCTTGCTGAACTCCCGGCTGCAGATCCCTCGGTAACGCCCTCCGCCGTTCCAGAAGTGGATTCCTGGGACACCACGGGGGCTTCCGAAATCGGTTCCTCTGAAGGTGTTCCCTGCGAAGGGCTCAACTGGACCATCGCCTTCGCATCCGTGATGCCTGGAAGCTTTGGTTGTCCAAGCTGAGGTGGTCCCTCGGTTACCTCAGCAGAACGTTCTAGAGCAGGAGTCGGCTGTGCAGCCGTGGCTTGCTCCTGCTCAGTGTTGCTACTTCCAGGCTGGGCACCCCCAAGGCGGTCAAGCATCCTCGACTCGAACCGGTCAAGATCCCCTGATGCTGCCAGGGGGAAAGCTCCATACGTTTCAACCAGCAGGCTGTTGCCTGCTGTCTTCGGCAGGCAACGCAGTTCTTCATCCCTATGCACCATCGCAGCCAGGAGCCGTCCCTGCTCACGGCAAAATCCCACGGTATGCATGGTGCCGCCTTTCACCCCGGTCTCGATGACGATCACTCCGACCGAGAGGCCGCTTTGCAGCCGGTCACGCTGAACAAACGCTGCTCTGTTCAGCTTCGTGTTCGGCGGATACTCCGACAGCAATGCTCCACCTTGGTCAACGATCCGTGCAGCGAGATCCGTGTTCTTCGCCGGATAGACCATGTCCAAACCGTGAGCCAGGAAGGCCACCGTTCTCCCGTTCTCAGCAGCCAACGCTCCCTCGTGACCAGCAGTGTCAATCCCTTCAGCCAACCCGCTGACGATGCACCATCCCCGTTCAGCCAATTCCTGTGCTATCTTCCCTGCACACTTCCGGCCATAGTCAGTAGGTTTCCGAGTGCCAATGACGGCAACCTGCTTGCGATAGGACAGAAGGGAGGAATCGCCCTCGCAGAAGAGAATGTGCGGAGGGTCAGCGATGCCCACGAGTGAGTTGGGCAATTCTCCTTCTGGCGGCGTGAGTATCTGAATACCCCGTTCCTCGCAGGCGTTCAGCGTCCTCTCCGCCTGATCCCAACCATGTTTGAGATCGCCAGTTGACGGGACCCGGAAGCGTGGGATGCTGTCTGACAGACTGGCAAGCAGGGCAGACAGCTCTTGGGCAGATGAGATAGACTGGGCCAAGTGTGGGATCAGCTTCTCAATCGTGCGGTTGCCTACTCCCGGAGTGGCGGAGAGGGCAAGGAGTGTCTGCTTCCATGTGTTCATTCGGTTCGTCTTTCTCTTGCTGCCGTACATTCATGGGTGGCAGCATTCCGCACCTTCGGGAACTATTCAGCAGGCCAGTCCGAGAACCCGCCTTAAGTCCCGGACGGTTTCGCAAGAAAAGCAGGGGTTTGAGAGCCTCAGTTCTGTCCGTTCCATCGTGCCCCAAAAAGCACCAACGGTAGAAACCCCAGCGGCACGTGCGGCCAGCGTGTCACGAGCGGCATCTCCGACTGAGATCGCATCGCCGGAAACCACGTCCAACCTATCAAGTGCAAGCCTAATCGGTTCAGGATCAGGCTTGTGTTCCTGTGTATCGTGGTAGCAAACGGTCACGTCGAACTGCCATCCAAAGTGGTCCAGCACACGATGGCAGTAAGACGAGGGACTACTCGTTACAACAGCAGTCAGAATCTCATCGTCATGCAGGTCAGACAACAATTCCGGGACACCTTTGAACGGGCTGAGTGTCGGGATACGGCTGTATACCTCTCTCCAACGACGTCTGCGCCTGAGAGGCTCCAAACGCTGGGAGTCCACAAGCGTTTGATCAAGATCAAGGATCACGCTCCCGTACACAACCTAGTCCCTCTCTTCACAGGCAGCCCCCTCTCTGAAAGATGCGCCACCATTCAAAACCTAGTTTCTCCCCAGCGCTATTGAGTGCGACCGATTGAGCAGACTTCTAGACGAGAGTGGGCATCAAGCCAATCTGGTATCCCACCCTGGGGTTTGCTGTCTTCGCCAGCACGAGGCAGTGCACCTCAGCGGCTCCGGCCTCCAGCAGAAGCCTGCGACAGGCCTCAAGTGAGTTTCCTGTCGTGCAGATATCGTCTAGCAGGAGAACGTCTTGTTGAAAGATGAGGTCTTCGTAAACCACTTCCACAGAGCTGAGATGCCGCTCTATATCCCGGCCTCCGCCTTCGTGCGCAGCATGGATGTTCTGATGCCTCACCAAGACACCAGTTCCGTCGATCCCATCGACACGTCTAGCCAACGCCCTTGCCAGAAGAGCCATACCCGAATTTTCGTTCCCCGGCGTATGGGATGGGACGATACAGATAGGATACCCGCCGTTGATCAACGGCCCTAGCATCCCAAGAAAGAACTCCACATCTTCAGGCCTTTTCTCCCCCTTCAATCTCCGAACTCGTTCCGACAACAGAGAGAACTGAGCGTATCTCGCAGTGCGGTACTCACCAAAATCAAGAAGTAGTCCGGGGTCATTCAGCTCGTCTCTGGTGAAGATGCCATTCTGGGACTCAAGCTCCTCGATCCGCTCTTCAACACGGACTCTGAGGGCTCGGGCATTTGGACGACTGCGATGCCCAAGTTCCTCGACGATCTCCATCAGGGCATCAAAATCATGGCACTTTGCCTCTGCCTCGTCAGCAATGGACTTTGTGCTGTGGCTGAAATACGGACGATCCACTTCCTTGCCTCCCATGGCTCTCACGATAGAACACCGGAACCCCAGCTATCCCAGAGACGCTTCGTTCAGCTGCATCTAGTCCACCAGCGCTGAAGAGTATGCATTGAGGCAAGCTCTATCCTCCCTTACTAGTAGTCGCCGGAGAGCTTGCCCCAAAGAACGTCATCTGGCTCCCCAAAGATACGAGTTCGGAAGGAGATCGCAAACCCGAATCCCCCGGCCAGGAGGCCGGTGCGGCTAGTGTCCGCCGTCCCCTCGCACTGGATGACTGGCCTCCAAGGAGTAGTTGCTCGATATTGAGGCGAACCGGCGAAACTGGCAGCAGGAGTGTGAGGGCAGATCAAGATTGGCTTCCGAAGAGATCAGGTACGTGGAAGTGAGCTGTCGCAACCAATCCGGCTGCACAACGATTCACTTCCCCCAAGTCTGTTGTGCGGCAGGCGTCGGCCAGACCATTCTCCAGTGCTCCGGCTGTCACGAAACTCTCTCTATCAGAGTCTGCTTACGAGGGACATGGTGTGGTCAGCGTTTGGCAGCGTTTGGGAAAGGCGGGTTGGTGCTGGCTGTAAGCGTGCTCTCCTGGGGCTGGACATTCCTCGTCCCAACTGATTGGGTTGACGTGATTGACTGGCTAAGCGGCGAGGCCCTCGGTGTGTTCTTCCTGGCCGGGCTTCTCGGTACTGTTCTCGGAATGCGTATGCTGATTCGGGCTTGTTTCTGCGATATAGCGTCGGTCAAAGGCTACCGGCACAAGATGCACAGGGTCTGGTCCCATCGACCTTCACCTGAAGAGCTGATCAAGGGTGAGGCGTATGAGATCAATCGGATAGATCCTGACGGCAGTGGCCCAACAGGCAAAGGGTCAACATGACCCAAGCCATCGATGACTGGGAGGAGGACCTCGCCTATCTCAAAGAGACTTACTACCACGGAAGATATGACTCGAAGTTTAGGTGGCCAACACTGAGGAGTAGGGGGAACAGGCCCTAGTTGGCAGCGTTCTTGAACAGTCTCTGGTATTCCCTTTCAACGTTCTTCGACCAAGTATCGTGCAACTCCCACCAAAACAGATCTCTCGCCCGATCCTGCCGCATGGCATAGGGGATGTGTTTCCAGTCCAGAAACATGACTTCCCTCATGCCTGCGATTAGCGTGCCATATCTGGCGTAAGCTTCCTCCTGCATCCCCTGGTGGACGTTGTGCAGTTTCTTGGCAAGCGCACCTGCCCTTCTCAGGGACTCTTCTCCGTTCGGGATTGCATATGTGGCGTCGTCGGGACCAGGCGGCTTCACCAAGGCGGCACGATACTGCATATAGAGTGACTGGACTGCGGCAGCATCAAACGTCTGTTTCGAGAAAATAGCGACAAGAGCAGGGCTGGTCAGAGACTCGATCTCTACCTGCCATCTGGCCATGAGCGATTCGCTCAATTCTGCCGCTGCCTTGTCAATCGCCTTGTCGGTTGACGCCGTCTGAGCGTTTGCCCACAAGGTGGCTGTCAGCAGAAAAGCCCGAAGCAGGCGGCTTACGCTACCCAAGAGAATGGCATTACCAGCTTGACCGTATTGCGTGTTAGTGATCATGCTCTCACCGTCATCCTGAACGCCGCTACTTCAATTCCCGCAGCCTTTGATTGGCGGCGTCAAGCTCGAACACTTCGGGGTCGAAGTCTTCGCCAGCCCAAGCCCTCGTGCTGGGTCCCTCTTGGTGTTCTGGATCAAGGAACGCCGGGAGGAACTCGTGGTAGTAGCCCACGATGCCGCCGCAGTCCTCGGGTGGACAAGCGAATTCTCCCCCAAGGCAGACGGGATGGCCGGGATAGGACGGGTGATTGTCTGCTATGTAGTCAACCTGAACAAGATGCCGCCAGTCGTCCCCGAAGTCGTACTGGTAGACAAACACGCAACCGTAGCTCGTTGCGACCTTTCTGAGTAGAGCGTTAGCCTCATTCCTGACCTCCAGGTCCATCTCTTCCCCGATCTCAAATGTCGGATCTGAGTAGATCGTGTCCGGGAAGATGAACTGGTGGAGATGGCTGTCTGTCCACGGCATGACAGCCTGGATGATTTTGTGGAGTTTTTTCAACCGCACATTCCCCGACACCAACACCTGCCGCCAGATCCGAGGGTTGCTCTCAAGTAGCGAAATGGTCAACTGGTAGACAGGACGCATGTTGATGGTTCCCTATGGGGGCTGTGCCCATTTCTGCGAGGCACACTGTTCGGATTCAATGATCGCACTCCGTTACACTATATCGTCACGAAGTCACTCTCCCCCCGACGACCTGCGAATCCAACCAGGCGTCCAGATCACGAAGTCGGTATCGGTGTTGTCAGTGGCGTTTCCATTGCCTTGACCAGGGGAAGGATCTCGGCCTCGATTGAGCCCAGGACTTCAGAGAAATGGGATATGGAGAAGGGCGGGCCAGGCAGGCTTCGAGCTTCTCTAAGCCTGGCTAGGAACGCCTTGCGGCTTTGGAGCGAACGGCTGGGGGTGCCCGTTGGTCCTCCACCGTGGTTTGGCACGATATCGACTCCTGTGGAAGTGTCAGCCAACCCTACTACAGGGAGAAGCTGAGCGCCCTGCAGTCGAGCGTGGGGTAGTGCTGTGCCAAGGCATCGACCTTCTCCTTCACCTGGCCTGAGTAACCGGACACGATGACCATCCCTCGCACGTCGTCAACGATGTTGATAGCATCGGCTGTCGGCTTCTTGAACAGTTTGAGCAACTTCTGCTGGCGGTAGTTTTCCTCGTAACAGGACTTGAGTTCCTTGGTGTGGCGCTCGACGAAATCGACATAGCCGTTCAACTGGGAGACAACATCACGTTTGGGTTTGGGGTTGTTGCCCATCTGCGAGACAACAGGAACGTTGAGTTCTGGGTTGCTGCCCATCTTGGCCTCGATGACGACGAAACGGTATTGGTTGCCTTCGACCTGCTCGATCCCCAGCATATCGATGCACAGCCTGCGTCTGCCATGCGAGGCAACTCCTCCTGTCTTGTCGTACAGGACAACCTGCCGGTCCATGATGACAAAGTCCTCGTCCTCTCGGTCCATGTTGTCTGCGATGAACTTCTGCTCGAATGCCAACTCCTCCGAGTAGTCCACCTTCTTGATCCTTGCGCACAGGTCTGTGATATGATCCTTCTTTAGCAGCTTCATCAACTGCTTCGCCGTCACACTGTAGGTCACTGACTTCTCGTCAGGTGACATTGACCTGTCGAACTTGGCGACCACCGGGTCTGCTTCGAGTTTGGATTCCTCTACGAAGGCCCCACTGATCGTCACCCTGCATCTCGCTGGGGCTGAAGCATCTCCGGTGGGGAAGGCTACATGGGCGAGGCTGTTCCCACGGTAGTAGATGTTGAAGCTGTTGTCCCGGAGGAAGATCAGAAGTTCTCCCCTGAAGTCCCGCACTCGACGAAGGAGTGGCTCCATGTCCCTCCTCATCCAGTCCAGATTCTTGCCATCCAGGACTCTGTTGATCACGCCGTTCCTGCTGTACGCCATGCTCGCTCCCTCTTGAGTCTTACTCGGTCTTGTTCAGTACGTTGTCATTCCCAGGATCGCAGTCCCCAATTCCTGGCTCTCTGAACTCCAGGGCTCGGCAAAGGACTATGACTACTCCGACTTGACGCTGCTGGGCCTCAGCAGCGCATGCGACTTGATAAGGTGCTCCTTGGGGTCCAGGGCCAAGGAACGGCCAAACACCTCGGCAGCTAGGACCCGTTTGACCATTCGCCCGATCCTGCGGTGAACGCTGATCAAAGCATCCCAGTTTGTTCGTCCCGAGGGGTCATGGATCGACGCATCGTACTTCCGGCGCAGTTTCCGGTCATCTCTGAGATGATGGAAGACCAGGAGTGTCACGTCCGGTGGGAATGCCGTGCGGTCGAAGTTGCCTTCGACCCACTGGGTCAGGTCCGCCAGCAGGCCGATGTTCTCATCTCCCTTGTTGCCCAAGGCGACCTCCAAAGCATGCGTGGCGAACTCGTTGAACGAAATCCCCAGACGGCCTGCCGTCGTGTTCACACGTTCCAGCAGATCCTGCGACACTCGGATGGTCTTGACGTGGCTGTCAGGCATAGGAACAAATGCCCTCGTCACTGCGGTGAAATCATGCAATCATCCTCAGTGTGATCAATACAAGATAATGCATGATATTGAACGGTTCAATCATATGTATTACATTAGGATAAATACTGCAAATATCGATAAGGAGTGAGGGATCATGGACCAAAGCATTCTGGAGGCGGACGTCGGTGATGTCAGGAGCGTCGAACGCCTGTTGAGGGCGCAAAGCGAAGCCGGGTGGCACTACAGCAGATCGGCAGCAGCCTTGCGCAGGGAGCAGCGACTCGTGACGCTGGCGTTCCGTCAAGGTGTCGTCTGCTCGTACCGAGTTGATGTGGTCCCACCGGCGAAAGCCGCTGCAACGGAATTATGTGACCAACCCGCCAACGTTCGCATAGCAGCCATGGCCAAGTGCGGGTTCGACCTGGTTGACTGTTTCCCGGTGACGCTCTCCTCCATATCTGTCCATGACCAATCCGCCGAACCGCACGGGGGATGCATGCTGGTCTTTGCGCTTGAGGTGAGTCTGGAGATCGAGTCAGCGGTCTTCAAACGGGGTGTAGCCATTGCGGAACGGCTGAGTCCCGTGCTATACCAAACGCTGATCAGCACCGAACATGACCTAGGTCAGGGTGAATTCACAACGATCTCTCGGTCTGAGCGGATACTCAAGATTACAGTCCGGGAGATCCTGCGACTGGACGATGAACTGGGACGGGAACGCCTGGGCGACCTGTGGGAGGAGATAGAGACTCCCGCCCTTGTCGAGGATATCTGTGCCACGTTGCTTCCGTTCCACATGCCAGATTCGCCGCAGGAGCTGGCACGGGATGTCCTCGTGCGCCAAGAAGCAGCGCTGGTCAACAGTGTGCTGGAAGACTGGGAGGGGGAATGACTGAGGTAACCATCCATCGGGGGACTCATGCCATCGGGGGGAGCTGCGTAGAGGTCCGCTCGAACGGCCACAGGCTCATCATCGACCTGGGACTGCCACTCATGGGCAAGGACGGTGCAGAACTCAACGAACAGGCGTGCAGGAACCCCTCGGTTGCCAACGGCGTCCTGCCTGATGTGGACGGGCTGTACGAGGGCCAGACGTCCACTGTCGATGCGGTTCTCCTTTCCCATGCGCACTTGGACCACTACGGCCTGCTGGACTGGGTGCATCCCCAGATTCCCGTGTGGCTGAGCAAGGAGTCGCAGGCGCTGATAGAGGTGGGCAGTGTCTTTTGGCCCCCCGAACTGGCGCAGAGGAAGTTTGCCACCCATTGTCGAAACTTCGACCACTGGAAACCATTCCAGATTGGGCCGTTCACCATCACCTCCCTGCTGATGGACCACTCCGCCTTCGGTGCATCGTCTTTGCTGATCGAGGTGGCAGGTAAGCGGATCTTCTACTCCGGGGATCTTCGTGGTCATGGTCGCAAAGCCAAGCTGTTCCAGAACGTCGTTCGGACCCCTGTCCGGGACGTGGACTGCCTCATCATGGAAGGAACCACCTTGGGCAGTCGCTCCCGTGCTGACTGCTTGACCGAACTGGATGTCGAAAAACGGATGTACGAAGTGTTTGCCGCCCAGCAGGACGCCTCGTTCGTGCTAGCGGCGGGGAGCAACGTTGACAGGCTCGTCTCAACCTACAAGGCGGCGAAGCGGGCAGGAAAGACTCTGGTGCTCGACCTGTACCAGATCATCCTGCTCGACAGGCTCAAGGAGTTCGCTCCCGGCCTGCCGCCACATCCCGGTGATGGTATCCGGGTGATGTACTTCGGGAGACACACGGAGGCGGTTGTGGACAGGTGGGGTGTCCAGACACTCTACGACTACAAGCCCCGCAAGATCGGCGTCGATGAGATCCTGGCAGATCGGCAGAATATGGTGCTCCGAATCCCGCTCAGCCGGATGAAGCGTATTGCCGAGCAGATGCGGACGAGCTGTGCGCTGGACAAGGCGCATATGGTCTACTCCATGTGGTCGGGATATCTCAAGAAGAACCCCGCAATTCAAGGCTTCTGCACCACCTTCGGGACCGGGATGCTTGAAATCCACACGAGCGGCCATGCGTACCTGCGGGACCTGAAGCGGCTGGCGACAGCTCTCAACCCCAAAGTGCTTCTGCCGATCCACACCCTTTCGGGAGACGAATTCAAGCGCCACTTTGCCAATGTGGTCAGGATCGATGATGGAAAAGCGTTCATGCTGTGATTCCGGGGGCTCCACGGCTTGGCCGTGAGATTCTTGTCGGGACAGGCATGGACAAGGAGGAACAGATGGGCAAGAACGTGCTTCTCGCAAAAGGCGACGTTCGCAAGGAGACGTTCCTGGGAATGAATGCAGTTTACCTCAGGCAGACATATCCTAGCAGCATCATTCTTGAATACGTGAATGCCTTCGATATCACTCTAGCTTTCATCGACGGGAAGGTGTACGCCGGGCCTGAGAACGTTGCCAAAGCACATCTCGACCTGACCCGTTTCACGCCGTTCGGCAAGCCCGACAGCTATGACTACTGTCACCCTCTGACACACAGGCTCTACCTCACAGTCGCTCGGCCAGATGCTGGACTGGGTGTGGAAATGAAACTCTCTGTCGGAGCCGACACTCTGTATGTCGCTGACGGGGGCAACGATCCGGCTTGGCACCCCACAATCTTCCAGATTCGAGGCGACAAGGTCAGTGCTGAGTTGGAGATCGGCATCCTAAGCAGAGGAGCCAAGCGTGTCTTTGTCGATCTCAAGGTAGCCGGTGACTACCTTGACCTTGGCCGCAAGAAGTACTCGGTCCAGATTCGTGAACCCTACGGCTACGGGTCGGAGTTCCGGGTGCCAGAGGACTTCGACACGTTGGCGGAGATACAGGCGGAATTGACGGCGAAAAAGTGGAGTCATGTCGTATCTGGCCGTGATAGTCCGTGGGACACGTTCGAGTTGGACAGAGATAGCCAACGAGCTGTCGAGGAACTCACTCTCCCGTACATTCTGGCGGCAGACACTCTCACGAAAGGATGACCTGGACAGGCTCAGAGGGCAGTTTCTGTTCTACGTCTTTTGTATGTTCTGTTTTACGTGTTTTGTACATTGTACCGGTCTGACGCCGACCGGGGTGGTTTCCTGTACTGGCACAATGCCACCAGTACAATATGCTGAACCAGAGAGTGTTACGGGAAGGGGAGAAGGGGGAATGGAGCGGGTAGAGAGAATCGAACTCTCCTAGCCAGCTTGGGAAGCTTCTCATCTATCATCTACTTGACGAACCTGGAGGCCAAAGGCGCTCTCAGGCTCGTCTGGGGGGTGGTCCAGAAACTCGTCCAGTTTTCGTCCAGTTCTTGGTACAGATTCGCTACCACTTGGCGAACCATTCGGCAATCATTTGATAGTGTATCTGCCGCACGGGAGTCGTGCCGTAAGTGGCTGGTAGAGAAGGGAAAGAATGGTGGAGCTGATCGGTTTCGAACCGACGACCTGTACGTTGCGAACGTACCGCTCTAGCCAACTGAGCTACAGCCCCACGTGCTCCTTTCGGAGAGCCCATACTGTACTGTGCACGGAGAGTGATTCAAGCTCCACTGAGGACGGATCGTGGCAGATGGTTCACGGTTCAGCGGTTCAGCGGTTCAGCGGCTCACGGCTTCTCTGGAACGGCGCCCAGCCGACCTCGAACCCCGCAGGATGCTTGTTTCCGCAACGCGCTTCCCGAAGGGCTACTCGAGCCCGACGAGCCCTTTGATATACTGGCACCGTCCGAAGAGCTCACTGCCCGGATTCTTGTGCTGGCTCAGCTTCCCGCGAGCATCGGCCACAGTGGCGAAGCCGGAGGTCTCCATCCACTGCTCCAGTTCATCCAGAACGCGCCCGATCTGAGGGAGGCCGTGCATATACAGCGCGGAACAGATCTGGGCGGTACGGGCTCCCGCCAGCAGAGCGCGGGCAACGTCCAGCCCGGTGTGGATTCCAGTGGCGGCCGAGAAGTCGGTAGCAATCTTGCCTGAGAGAAGCGAAATCCAGCGCAGGGCCACGCTCAGCTCGGCAGGTGAGCTGTAGGGATTGTCAACCGTGACACAGAGCTTGTTGGGGTCGATGGTTGGGCGGTAAAACCGGTTGAACAACACGGATCCGTTGCCACCCGCCTGTCGGAGTCTGAGGATCAGCTGTGGGACGCTTGTGATGTAAGGACCAAGCTTGACGGCGATGGGGATGTCGACTGCTTCCCGGGCGGTCTGCACGATCTGCACATACCGTTCCTCAATCTCCTCGCTGGTAACGGTCAACGTTTCCGGCATGATGGCGATATTCAGTTCAAGGGCGTCCGCCCCGGCGGCGGCAACTTCAGTGGCGTATTCCTGCCACCATTCTGCTGAGACACAGTTGATACTGGCGATTACAGGAATGTCGACGCTTTCCTTACAGCTGCTGACGACCGCCAGGTACTCACGCGTCCCGTACTGCATCCCGATGTCCGCTTCCATGTACTCGAATACTTCACTGTGCCATTGTTCCTCAGCGGCGAGTGAGTTGTCGAGTCCTGAGCTATTCATGCGGATCTGTTCTTCGAAGAGGGACTTCAGTACGACTGCCCCTGCTCCTGCGTCGGCACACTTTTTGACGCCCTTGGCATCCATCGTGAGGGAACACGCTCCGATGACAAGGGGATTCCTGAGCTCGAGGCCAAGGTAGGTTGTTGCGAGATCTGCCATTGCTGTCGTTCCAACTGCTGCTTGCTGTCGTATTTGTCTTTCGGTCCAGATGAGCGTTCCTGGTGGTCGCAGGATCCTCATCCAGGCCTTTTCGGCGTTGTCTTGGTCCGCAGGTTTCCCCGGTAGCGCGTGCGGCCCATCCCTGCAACAGGCATAGCCTGCCGATGCGTCACGTTCTCACAGTACGAAGAGAAGCGCTGTTGTCAACTCACGGGGAGTGATTGGTTGTTGAGTGACCGCACGCGAGAGGCGCTTTCGCCTGGCTCTCCTGAAACAAGAGGCTGGTTACGGAAAACCGGCTCCTCCAAGGGCGTCGTCAAAGGGACACGTGATGCAGGCGCCGCATCTCCTATGCGCATGCGGCCCAGACGGCCGCGTTCTCAGAAGCGAGGGTCCGGTCGGGAAAAGGGGAGGGGAGTCAGCGGTTCTCCCGGTCCAGGGCGACCATATCCTGGTATTTGAGGCGGTCGCCGCCAAAAATATCCAGTGCGCTCCCGACGGTGAAATCGACGGCCCCGTTCCCAACTCGGTCGATTTCCTCGATATCGTTCAGGCCGGCGATACCTCCTGCGTAAGTGGTGGGTAAGGGACTCTCGTTGGCGAGTCTATCGAGCAACACAGCGTCGACGCCGGCTTGGCGCCCCTCAACATCGACGGCGTGCACGAGGAACTCAGAGCAGTGTTCCGCAAGCCTGGTCAAGTTGTCGTGGTCCACGGTCACTCCGGTCAGTGTTTGCCAACGATCAGCCGCAACGACATACCCGGCCTCTGTCTGCCGGCAACTGACGTCCAGGACAAGGCGTTCACGCCCGACTGCCTGGACGAGGCGCCCAAGGCGGTCCCAGTGGACTCGCCCCTCGCAGAAGACGTACGATGTAACAATCACTTTCGCTGCTCCGTGTTCGAGCCAGGAACCGGCAGTCTCCGGAGTTATCCCACCACCGATCTGCAATCCTGACGGGTAGGCCTCAAGTGCCTCGACTGCGGCTTCCTCGCTGCCTGGCCCGAGCATGATAACGTGCCCACCCACCAAGCCATCGCGGCGGTAGAGTTCGGCGAAGTAGGAGGCCGGTTGCCGGGCTTCGAAGTTGGTTTCTATCGCGCTCGCGTCGCCGTCCTGGAAGGTTGAGCCGACGATTTGCTTGACGCGGTTCGCGTGCAGATCAATACAGGGCCTAAAGCGCACGGGGATGGACTCTCCTGTTCAATGGCGGAATTGCGAGGGGAGGGGGCTTACTGATCGGCGGCTCGGATCTGGTCGCGCAGCATAGCTGCTTCCTCATAGCGCTCTGACTCTATGGCCTGAGCCAGTCTGCCTTTCAGGTCCTTGAGCCGCGGCTGTTTGCTGGGCTGTGCCTCGTCGAGATCTTCTTTGTCTTCCGTTGTTTCATTCAGAACCAGAGCGGCTTCGGCCATGACCTTTTCATCGACGAAGATCGGTGCTTTGGTTCGGAGGGAGAGGTTGATGGCGTCACTTGGCCGGGAATCAATGACGAGGGTCTTCCCATGGGCCGACATGACCAGTCTTCCGTAGAACGTACCCTCTTCCAGTTTCCATATTTCAATCCGCTTCAGTTCGGCTCCCAGGGCTTCCAGCACATTTGTGAAGAGGTCATGGGTCATTGGTCGGGGCAATTCCACCCCATTCAGGCGGAACACGATTCCCTGGGCTTCGGGCGGCATGATGAAGATCGGCAGGGTGCGGTCGTCCGACTCGCTCTTGAGCAGGACAACTGGGCCGACATTGGAGATTGACAGGTCAGAGACAGTTACTCGCAACATGTTCAGGGTTCGCTTTCTCAAGGAGTGCGGGCCTGGCGCCGCGCTCCCAGGGGGGGGCACGGCGCACCCTCGTTCCAAGCGGTTCAGGTCAGGGCGCACACTGATCCTCGTCGCTTGGCAGTGGGCTGTCCCAACTGCCGCATTTTCTTATCTACCAATAGTGGGCCATGAGGCTCTCGTCCAGACTCGTCGGGAAGGGATGGTTCTTCCGTCCGTCTCTTTCAATCGTTTCACCCCGGGGTATACTGCATTCGTTCAGCAGTTCGCCCTTCCGAGCCGAGGCCTGCCGTGTCACCTTTTTTACTGTCCCATGTTCGGGAGGGGACGGTGTTTTCTGGAGAGTCGTGTGACGAGCGAGAGTCAAGAGCAGATTCTGGTGCTGGGGCTGGGGAAGAGTGGTTTTGCCGCAGCCGAACTGGCGGCATCTCGGGGCGCTGCTGTGACCGTACTGGACGAGGGTGGTTCCCCTGAACTGCGAGATCGCGGAGAACAACTGCGGCGGCGGGGTGTGGACACCCGGCTTGAGTGGAACGAGGACACGTGGAGTGAGGTGGCACCGGAGTTGGTGGTGATCAGTCCCGGCATTCCTCCGGACAGTTTCCTGGGGCGGATCGCGCAGAGCAGTTCTTGTCCGGTTGTGGGGGAGATTGAGTACGGGTACCGGTACTGTTCCTGCCCGATACTTGCCGTCACTGGGACGAATGGGAAGACCACGACGGTCGAGCTTCTCGTTCATGTCCTCACACATGCGGGATACTCGGTTCTTGCCGCGGGGAATACGGGCCGCCCACTGTCCGATGCGGCCGCCCGTTCGTCCGATCTGGACTTTCTCATCGTCGAGGTCAGCAGCTTCCAGCTTGAGCATATTGTAGACTTCGCGCCGCTGGCCGGGGCCATTCTGAACGTGACCCCTGACCACTTGGACAGGTACCCTTCCTTTTCGGCCTATCGACAGACGAAGTTCCGGTTGGCCACGGCGCTGAATTCGCCCCGCGACCTTGTCATTTGCGAGGATCTGACCGGCACGCCGGAGTTCCAGGACAGCTGTCAGTGTGATGACGCGATTCCTATCCTGTTCGCTCCCAGCGAGAGTCTGGTCGCAGATTTTTTTCTGGGAGACGATGGTGTGCTCTACGAGCGGGTTGAGGGAACGTGCGTGGCGTTGCTTGACCAAGCTGCCCTCAGGCTGAGCGGGCGGCACAACGCGGCGAATGTTCTTGCGGCGCTGGCGCTGGCAAAGATCGCCGGCATTGCCCCCGCGGAGCTGGTCCCGCATCTGCGGACATTTGTACCCAGCGCTCATCGACTTGAGCTTGTGACCGTCCATCGCGGGATCCGGATTATCAATGATTCGAAAGCCACGAATGCCGACGCCATGGCAAAGGCCATCCTGACGTGCGCCGAGCAGGGAGGGGCGGGCGGAATCCTCTTGATTGCGGGTGGTGTGGCGAAGGGGCAGGATTTCGATTCTCAAGCCCCGGTGGTCGCTCGACACGTAAAGGACGTTTTTCTAGTCGGAAGATGCCGCGAGCGACTGGCGAAACAATGGAATCACGTGGTATCTTGTAAGATGTTTGTATCGCTTGCAGCGGCAGTCGATGCTGCTCTTGACAGCGCTGACTCCGGGGACACGGTTTTGCTCTCACCGGGGTGCGCTAGTCACGACATGTTTTCCGATTATGCCGATCGTGGACGAGAGTTCTGTGCGCTAGTTAGAAGGAGAGTTGGGGAATGATCAGCCTGACGCCGATCCGCTTGACAGTCCGGTCGCTTGGAATTGTGGTTGCTTTGGCCTGCGTTGTGCCACTGGGAAGCGGCTGTCGGAGACTGCGCTTAAGGATGCCGAAACGTAAACCGACTGCTGTGTTGCTTGGGCCACGCGAGATCGTTCCTCCTCCGTTTCGGGCGCCGACGGCGTCGGTCAGGATGTCTGGCGGGATGTCTGGCGGGCCTAGTCCGCTGATGATCCCTGCCACGGTTTCCCCGACGGTTATCGAGCTGCCTACTCCGGTGGTCCGGCCGGTTGATCCTGTGGTTGTTCCGGTCGAGCCCACACTTGTGCTTCCTCCGCCGATCAAGAGCAAACCCCTGACGTATACGCTGAAGAAGGGCGATACGCTTTGGGGCATCGCCCTCATGTATGGCGTGACGCAGCAGGAGATGGCCGTCCAGAATAACATCAATCCGGGCGCCGAGAAGAAGCTGAAGCCGGGAACTGTTCTGGAAATTCCGCCGGGCGGCAGGTTCATCCCGCCGGAGAAGCGCCCCAAGATCAAGCCTAAGGCCTCGACTCCGAGGAAAACGATCAAGACGACCGTGACGTCATCGTCAAGCGGCACTGCGACGGTAGCCCGGCAGGCTTTTCCCGCTGATGGCAAGTATATCGTTAAGTCCGGGGACAGCCTGTGGGTGATTGCGAGGCGTTTCGGCCTGAAGAGCGCCGCGATCCGTGAAGCAAACAGTCTGAAGACAGATGTGCTGCAGCCGGGCCAAGTCCTGGTGCTTCCGAAACCGCAGGGCGGGACTGTCCTCGTTCCTGTTACCGTGCCCAAGAAGACATCGTCGGGCGGGGCAGTTTTTCCCCCGAAGAAGACGGTGACTCCCAGCGGCAGTCAATCCAAGGTGTTGCTGCCCCCGGTGAAGGAGTCCGTGGTTGAGACCATCAAGGTCCCCACTACCGTGCCGGCGTTGGACCGTTCCTTTCCCAAGACCCTTGAGCATACGGTAAGCAAAGATGAGACGCTGGAGATCATCGCTGACATGTATGATACCAAGGTTCAGGAGGTCAAGGCTGCCAATCCGACGATAAAGAGTGATGCGGATCTGCGGGAGAACATGAAGATTCTGGTGCCCTACCACTAATGGGCGCTGGGATATCATGCGGCATCATCGGCCTGCCCAATGTCGGCAAGTCGACGCTCTTCAACGCGATCACGCGGTCGGGGGCTCGGGTCGCGAATTTTCCCTTCTGCACCATCGAACCCAATATCGGGACGGTGGCTGTCTCGGATGAACGGCTTGCCCGTCTAAACGCGGTTGAGCAACGTCCCAAGGCGATTCCTGCCGCGGTCGAGTTTGTTGACATTGCCGGTTTGGTTGAGGGGGCTTCTCGCGGTGAGGGGCGTGGCAACGACTTCCTGGAGAACATCCATCACGTCGACCTTCTGGTCCATGTCGTGCGCTGCTTCAGCGACCCCAATGTTGCCCATGTACGGGCTGACCTGGATCCCTTGGACGACATCCGGACGATCAACCTGGAGCTTCTTCTGGCCGACCTGAGCACAGCGGGGAAGGCCATCCAGAATCTGACGAAGAAGAGCCGAAGCGGGGATCCTGCTGCTCGGGAAGCACTGGCGGCCCTGACTAAGCTCCACGACCACCTTGACGCCGAGCAACCTGCCCGAACGGCGGGGCTGAGTCCAGTGGAATGGCGAGCCATCCGCGACTATCGCTTCCTGACTCGAAAACGGGTGATGTACGTTGCCAACGTGGATGAAGGCTGCCTTCCCGGGCTTGAGAACGAGATGGTGGCGGCCATACGCTCATACGCCGTCGAGGAAGGGAACACGGTCCTCCCCATCTGTGCCGGGGTTGAGGCCGAGCTGGCTGAGCTTGATCCGGAGGAAGCGGCAGAGTTTATGGCTGAACTGGGGCTGGAAGTGAGTGGCCTCGACCGAGTGGTGCAGGAATGCTACAAGCAGTTGGGGTTGATCACGTTCTTCACCGTTGGCGAGAAGGAAGTCCGGGCGTGGACAACCAGAGCCGGCAGCACGGCACCGCAGGCCGGTGGGGTGATCCACACGGACTTTGAGACGCTTTTCATCCGGGCGGAAACAACTGCATTTGCGGATTTTGAGGCGTGCGGTTCCCGGCACGAGGCGAAGGAGCATGGCCGAATGCGGGTGGAAGGCAAGGATTACGTGGTCCAGGACGGGGACATTCTCTTCTTCAGGATCGGACGCTGACTGGCCCTCAACGCAGAATCGCGCTTATTCGCCCTTCTTGTAGAGCTTCTCGATCCGTTCAGCCACATCCTTGTAGTTGACGTCGACTGTGTAGATCTCTTTCAGGGCCTGGCTCGCCTCTTCCGGGCGCTCGGCTTCTTCCATTAGCAGGGCCAGAGAGTACAGGATGTCTTTCTTTTCGTCGTTCATTTTGTCGCACTCGCCCAACGCCGCGGTGAGCTGCTCGATGGCCATGTCGTTCAGGCCCTTTGCGGCCATGCATTTTCCCATGGCGGTGAGAGCTCGGCGGCGGAACTGCGGGTTCCTCTGAGCGGACTGGAACTCCTTGAGAGCTTCATCAAGGCGTTCGTTGTTGAAGTAGAGTTGGCCCAGCTCAAAGTGGTAGGAGGCGTCGTTCGGGTAGCGTTTCACGCGCTGCTCGTACCGTTCGAGGATGTTGTCCTGTTTCTGCTGCTCGATTTCGGCGATTCTCTCGTTTGCTTCCTCTTCCCGCGCGGCATCCTCGGAGGCGTAGTCACGCCATTGGGCGATGGCGTCGTCGAATCGGGCGCTGAGTACACCGGTGATTGCGCTGTCGATGGCGGGGTCCATGGTACCACTGACTTCGGCCACTGCATTGTAGTGCTCCAGGGCCTTGTCAAATTGCCTGTCCTGATTGTATAGGTCGGCCAATTTCTTGTGGTTCCCGGCGGTTGCCTGTTCGGCCAGCTTCTCCTCGGCCGCGCGAATGAGCGAATGGAGCGTTTCCTCATCCCGAGCCCCGATGCGTTCCTGCTGCTCCAAGGTCTGGGCTTCGTCTTTATCTTTGATGATATCGCGGTAGCTCGAGGCCTGCTCCCACTTTCCTTCTTCCAAGGCGGCCATGGCTGTGGCCTGCTTGAGTGCGTTCTCGAAGGAGAGGTCGTTGGGGCGGAGCGCGCAAAGCTGTTGCCGTACCTGCAGTGACTTGGACCGGTCGCCCACCTTCTCGTAGAGTTCGGCCAGCTTCTGAAGCGTCCCGATGTGCTTGGGGTTGTACCTTGCGGTTGCCTCCAACGCGTTGATGGCGACCATCGGCCACCCGGCGGCTACGGCACACTGGACCAGGAACATGACGGCGGGGACGCTGGAGGGATCTGCCTCCATAGCTTGCTCGGCGATATCCAGAGCTTCGGCGACTCGCCCTTTCCGGAGCAGACCCGGCCCTTTGATGAAGATCGCCAGAGCGCTTTTCAGCAGGGCTGATATTTTGGTGCCCATGCTAATTGTGCTGCCATGGGACTCAAGCTGTGCCAGGCGAAGGGCCAGGCGGGCTTCGGTGCAGCCTGGCTCGTTTTGAAGCAGCGTTCGTAGCATCTGGAACGCGTAGCTGTAGTTCTTTTGGGCAATGGCGTCCTTCGCGCGGTCGAATGTCCCTTTCTGCGGGCTGGAAAGCTCTGCGATGCGCTTTGTCTTCAAGGCCATCTTACACCTCATTCAGTCTGACTGAACCGGGAGCCAAGCCCAATGCAGGTTCCTGGCCGTTGTGTCCTGAGTTGGCAATATAGCGAAAGCGACCTTGGAATACAAAAGCAAACGACCTGCCCTGGCACCCCCTCAGCCAAGTGGGGGAGCTTCCACATGGCTCGGGGGACTTTCTCCCTCCATCGGACGCAGGTGGCCCAAGCAATCCCTGGAGCCAAAGACTCCGTCGTCCCGCCACATGAGACTGACGCATTGCCTGCCCTGGGGCACAGGTGCAGGGCAATCAGCGGTTTCGGAAGAGGAGCGGATAGTCCGCCGCGAATTTTTCCACGTTCTTGGGGGTGACGATTCGGCATTGGTCTCTGAGGATACGCCGGGCTTCATCCTCTGACGTCGCTCGTGCGGCTGTACGAGCGGACCGGTAGTCCAACGCAGCCACCACCCAACCGCGTTGAATGGCGGGGAGCATGCCTGCGAGTGACCCAGAGGCCAGGGCAAAGGCGGGGCGCTTGTCGCTGGGGAGCTTCCAAGTCTCGAGCCGTTCGTAGTCAGATGGCAAATCGACGTATGAGACAACCAGGTTGCAGACTGCATACTCCTTCAGCAGGCTGTCCAAGACTTCCGCAGAGTACCAATACTGAAGGGGCGGGTTCCAAGAGGAAGATACCGATGATGCCTGCCCACCATCACCTTCGTCGGTCTCGACCACGGCCCGGAACTTCGGGAAGTCTACGGCGTGAAGCGTTACCTGGTCAGCGAAGCCTGCGCGTAAGCCGTCAAGGAAGGCATTCTTCCTTCGTCGCCCTTCTTTGCCTCCATCCGTCCCACCGGGCTGGACGATGACCAGCGCCTGACTCCCTTTGTGCAGCTGGGCCAGGTGCTCGCCCATGAGGCGTCCGGCGATTTCACTTCTCTCGGTGTAATCGACCACGACGGTCTCCCCTTCTCCGTCGCTGCCTTTGCAGCTCCTGAAGAGGGCGGTGGGGCCCATGATGACGATGGCCAGCACTGTCAACGCCCCCAGCAGAGACAGGGCCGGGCGTTGACGGACTACATCGCGGAGTGTGAGCTCCTTCTTCTCCTGGCCGTCGGCGACTCCCCCGTAGCTGATTTCGGGTTCGTCTTCAAGCCGCCGGCGGGACCGAGTCGTCCGTTTCCGGACAATGGTGAGGTCAGGGCGCCACTCGCCATCGTCTCCACCGGGGGCTGAGCCCGATGAGTCGCCGCCTGCATAATCAACGTGTGTGTCTGTGGTCGACTTCCTTGGTTCTCTGCCCTTCTTGAAGTAGCTGAGCCCCGGTTTCCATCCATCCGCAGCTCCCTCTTCGTCGACCCAGAAGTCTTCCTCGTCCTCTCTGGGTTGGGGATCTTCCGGGCTGGCTTCAATGTATTCCTGGACGACCTCAGTCTCGTTGAGTCCGTTGTCGGTGGGGGCTGACTCAGGGATTTCCGGGCCGGTCTCGGAGACTTCGCTTGGGAGCTGAGTCATGATGTCGGGGTGTGAACCGGCGGCGGTCGGGGGCAGAGAGAGCGTTGGGATGGAGAAGCCTGGGACGGCTTCGGCATCGGGTTTCGGCTGCGGCGTGGGAGCCAAGTCGGTGGGGTCTTGCAGGTCGTCGTCCAGGTCTTCCAAAGCTGCTTCGGTGGAAGGTGGTTTCCGCTCCGGTGCGGCTGCTGGGAACTCAAACCCGGTGATATCCTCGGCTGGATACCAAAGGTCGAATTCATCACACGTTACCGGGTCATCGCGCCAAACTCTCCCGGTTCTGGCGAGGAGAAGGATCTCGCGGTCGTTGAATGGGCCGTGGACTTCGCCTTCACGTGAGTAGTACCAACTGCGCATGTCTCTTGGCCGTCTCCGCAAGCATCGGTTGGATGCACGTCCGCCGTACTGCCGGGGCCGAGGCCACGTTCTCGATCGGCTGCGGTGCACATGAGCGGGCCACTTGGTGGGATGCTTTGAGGTGCTCTCCGCGTCAGGTGGCAACAGGTGAATATAGGTTCAGAGACCCTAGGTTACCAAAGGCAGCCATGGTCCCGGTCCAGTTTGCCCGGATTGCGCTGGCGATTGGGAGCGAATCGATCGGGTCAGGAGGGGGCTTTTTGGCAACCGGCTCACGCAGGGCCTATATTGAGCAGCCTTGGCAGTTGCAGATGGCAGGTTTCCCAGGAGGCCCAGGGGAACACTGCGCCGCTGGAGATCGCGTGTGGAGATTCCACTTCCGAATAATGAACAGGACGATCGTTTCTTCCTGCAGGAGATGCGTGACCTGACCGAACGGCTCCGGCCGGACTCCCAGCTTGGTCAGTATGTTCTCAGGGAACGTGTTGGGGTTGGAGGGATGGGAGCTGTTTTTCGTGCGGAGGACACGACGTCGGGTGATCTCGTGGCTATCAAGGCTTTGGTGCCCCCGAAACAGCGTCGACAGGTTGATACACTTGCCCGTTTCCGGGTCCAGGCTGCGCTGCTGGCCGGGCTAAGGCACGAGAGTGTGGTTTCCATTCGGGATATCGGGCGCCACGCAGACATCTGCTATTTGGTGATGGATCTTGTTCTCGGGCCCGAAGAAGGGCCGGTCAGCCTGCAGGAGTACGCGAACTGGTTTGAGGGGATGGTTGCTCCCAGCGAGGTCCTTGAGCTTTTCGACCTGCTTCTCAAGGCCTTTGGCCACTTCCATGCTCACAAAATTGTCCACGGCAATATCAAGCCGCAGAATGTGCTCTTGAACTGCGTGAGCCGCACTGAGGAGACGTGGGAGGCGAAGGTTGTCCTGTCGGATTTTGGCTTGTCCCGGATCATGGGAACAGACTTTGTGGTGGAATCGGTGCGCAAGACGGTCCAGGCCAAAGATGCCCGTTCGGCAACGGTGACGCGTCGGGCCCTGCCTCCCGATGCCAAGGCCATTCTGCAGAGCTACGACTACATGAGCCCTGAGCAGCGCAAGGGGCAGGGGTCGAGTCGGCGTTCGGACGTTTTCTCGCTGGGATTGATGTTCCTGCATTTGTTGACCGGCAAGAAGGTTATCGGTTTCCAGCCTCCCAGCAAGATCTGTCCGGGGATCGATTCTGACTGGGACACGTTCATTCTCCGGGCAACCGCCCAGAACAAGAGCCGGCGCTTCCGCAGCATCACGGAGATGCATGAAGCGCTGAAGCGACTCCGATGTTCATAGGTAGTGAGAACACATGACCGCGAAAGCGACATTTGGTCCTTATGTGCTTGGTGAGAAGGTTGGTGAAGGCGGGATGGGCGCTGTCTACCAGGCCCATCGAGGAAGCGATGATGGGCAGGAGCACTATGCCGTCAAGCTGCTTTCCGTGACCAACATCGATAGCGAGGAGGACAAGAAGCGTTTCCTGCAGGAGTGCAAAGCGCTGGAACACGTCCAGCATCCTCACATCCTGGAGTTGATCGACTACGGAGTCGAGGACGGCGTGCCCTATCTCGTCACTGAATTCTGCACGGACCGCAACGGTGCTTCCCTATCTTTGGGCGCGCTTGCGGAGCGCTGCAATGGCGTCCTTGAAGTCCATACGCTCAAGGTGCTCGTGCCCCAGATCTGTTGGGCGCTTTCCTACACTCACCAACTCGGAATGGTGCATCGCGATATCAAGCCGGAGAACGTTCTTCTGCAGGAAAATACCTATGGTGGTTTGACGACGAAGCTCGGAGATTTTGGTTTGGCCAGTGTCACGGTTGACTCCGACTACATTTGGCGCCCGTCCTGGGAAGAGGGTGAGGGTGAGACGACGGATGACGATGAGGCCGAGGAGGGGGGAAGCGATGAGGTGGATGGGAATTTCAGCGGGACCTACGACTACATGAGCCCCGAACAGATGGATGGAGAGCCCCTGGACGCGCGTTCTGATGTATTTTCTTTCGGTGTGATGCTGTATCGGTTGGCGACCGGGTATGACCGTGTGACGTTTGAGAAGCCAACTGAGATCAATGGCGAGCTTCCCGCATGGATTGACGAAATGGTGGCCCGGGCCATTGTTCCGGATCGCGAGGAGCGCGCCAAGAGCGCTCTGGAGTTGTTGTTCCTATTGCCTGATGATCTGCGCCCGGGAGGGATTCAGCGGAGCGTGGCATACTGATTGGTGAGCCCTGTTCCGGAATGCAGGAAGCCCGGGTTTTGAGGTGGTGGATGATACGGCGTCAGTGGCAGCGATGGCTTGCGGGAGGGGTGGCGGTTTGCCTTGTGATGACGGCGGCACGCGCGTGGCGTGTCGACCATGCGGATCCCCCCAGGGAACCAGCTCTTCGAGCTCAGATACGCCGTTTTGCCAAAGAGCTGCGTGCTCTGCAAATCCTGGAACGGAAACGGGCCTGGGCTTACCCGGGGCTTGCTTCACGGCAGGCGTCGTGGAATGCAGTCAAAGCCCAGCTGATTCTGCATCAGACGAAGCCGAACGATCCCAAAACCGTCGCGTCAAAAGCACTTCGGGACCGACTACGGGGGACGTTTTTCCGCCTGATGGTCGCCCGCTCACAGAGCCTCTACGGCGTGCGTGAGATGCGTGAGGAGGGAGGGGCAAAGCTCCGCGCTTGCTGGTCCCGCATCGACGGAACACTCCAGCCTTATTCTCTTCGCTTCCCCCACGGGTATGACCCCACAGTCTCCTGGCCACTGGTTGTCTCTCTCCATGGCCATGGGTGGTACAGACCATTCCAAGGGCATCCCGCGCCCGATCGCCGTGGCGTGTTCTCGCTGTCGCCCCACGGTCGGGGAGCAACGGACTATAAGGAACAGGGCGAGGAAGCGGTCCTGGGAGCGATCGAAGATGTCTGCCTCGACTACAACATAGATAGGGAGCGGATCTATGTGACGGGCGGCTCGATGGGGGGAACCGGGAGCTGGCAGCTCGGTTGCGGCTATGCAGACCGGTTTGCCGGGATCATGCCGATTGCGGGGAACGCCGACTCGCAGGCATGGACAGAGCGGTGGGGCTGGAACCAGAGCTTTGATAGCCGGAACACTGCGTTTCGGGACTGGCTCCAAGAGACGCACAGCGCCCGGGCACACGCCCGGAATTTGGTCAACCTGCCGACCTATGTCGTCCACGGCAGTGGTGACAGCGTCGTTCCCCCTGAGCATGCCCGTCGTATGGTCGCTGCGCTACGCGCTTTCGACGCTACTGTCGAGTTTCGAGAGTTCCCGGGTGTCGCTCATGGAGGCTTTCCTGGGGTGCTGACACGGGAGGGACTTGCGTGGATGTGCGGTCGCGTGAGGGAGCGGTATCCCAGGCGTGTTCTCTGGCGAAGTGCCCTGTTGAGGACCGGGAAGGCCTACTGGGTACGATTTGTCCGCTTGCAGAGACCGGTCGAGTTTGGCGAAATCGAGGCTGAGGTCGTTGAGCCGAATCGAGTAAAGCTGCTAACCCGGAATCTTGCGGCGATGGAGCTTGAGGTGGCTCCTGAGTTGTTCGATGTCACTCGGGCTCTGGTCGTTGAAGCCGACGGGTGTGCGGTTGAAGTGCCGGCCACTGGAGAGCCTCGGTGGGTGCGTCTTCTGCGTGAGGCGGATGGCTCTTGGTGCTGTTCTCCGGCGGAGGATCGCGAGGAGGATGCTCTCGCCAAGCGAGCGGGCTTGGAAGGGCCGATAAGCGAGGCACTCATGGGGCCGTTCGTCGTGGTGGTGGGAACAGTGGGACAGGACCGGTTGACCCGAGACCTATGGATGGCGGAAGGCCGTGAGTTCGCGGCGGAGTGGAAGCGGCGAAACAACAGTTTCTGTCCCGTGATTCGGGACGTGGACTGGACGGAGAGCATCGCGAGCAGTCGGAACTTGGTTCTCCTGGGGGGGCCTGCCGACAACCTGGTTTCCGCCACGGTGGCCAGCGGCCTCCCGATGAGGGAACTGGAAACGCAGGTTCTGGAACGGTTACCGAGCGATCGCTCGGAACTGCGTCTTACAGGGCTTCACGAGGCGTCCGACGTAGGGCTCATGATGCTCTACCCGAACCCGTTGTACCCCAATCGCCTCGTGGTGCTTGTGGGCGGGAATGGTCCAGGGGCGATCTATCAGAGCTGGAAACGATTTGGCAATTGGTTTAACTGGGGGGTGTTCGACTCCAGGAAGTACTTTGATTACGCGGTATTCGATTCTCGCAGCGTGTCTCCTGAGAGCTTCCTCTGCTTTGGCTATTTTGGGACGGACTGGGGCCTTGAAACAGGTGTCCATTACGGGGGCTCCAGCGTTGTTCGAGAGAGGCTTGGTGCGCAGACGTTTCCTCAGCTTGCGAGTGTTCCGCACGACTGGGGAGAGGTCTTTCTCGCGGAGGTGAGACCCAGAAAGATGGAACAGATGCGTGGAGCTCTGGGCCTGGGCCGTTCCTACCACGGCAGACCGTTGCTGCGAAGCATCGGCGTGCGAGCCCCCTGCTTTCTCGAGTACGAGGTCGGGGATAACTTCAGTTCGTTCTCATCTGTTGTGCAGTTGCGGAACGGGCCTGACACGGCCCTCTCGGTGGTGCGTGAACGAAGTGAGCGGGTGAAGTTCGTGGTTAAGGGGGACGGCAAACCCAAGGGAACGGCTGTGGTCAGTTGGCGGCAGCCGATCGGGTCAATAAAGGCTGATATTGAGGGTGTCAAGGTGCTTCGTCTGGAAGCCAACGTAGTTGGTGGACCCGGTTGGCTGCACAGTGGTGCGGCGTGGGTGATGCCGAGTGTAGAGAAGGCTGATGCCGAGTAGCACCAATGGAGCAAGCACATGATCTGTTCAGGAATCAGTGACGAAGCGGGTGCGTCCCTGGATACACAGATTCGGGCGCACAGGGCGCTCGGCTGGGAGCACATGGAACTCCGACTCGTGGATGGCGAGAATCTGTCCTGCGTTGATGACGCGACGTTTGATCGCGTCTACGCCGCGGTCAGTGAAGCCGGTATGAAGGTCTCAGGTTTTGGTGGAACGATCGGCAATTGGGCGAAGAGCATTTCCGGGGAATTCCAGGAGGACGTCGACGAATTGAAGCGTGTTATTCCCCGCATGCAGCGGCTGGGAACGACGTACGTCCGGATCATGACCTGGCCGAATGATACCGATGCGCCGCTCGAGGACGGAGCCTGGCGAGACGAGTCACTGCGGCGAGTGCGTGAGCTTGCGAAGATGGCTGAGGATGGGGGAGTTGTTATGGGGATTGAGAACTGTCGCGGCTGGGCCGGACTTTCGGCTGAGAACGCCGTGTCGTTCATGGATGCGGTCGACTCCCCGTCACTCAAGTGGCTGTACGACACCGGTAACGTGGTCGGTCACGGCCAGGATCCGTGGCAATTTTACAGTACGGTGAAGGACTACATCGTTTACGTGCACATCAAAGACAGCAGTCGTGCCTTGGGGCACACCGTGGTGTGCGGAGAGGGCGACGCGATGGTCCCGGAGATTCTGGCCGACCTGCACGCTTCTGGCTACGGCGGGTTCGTGTCTATCGAACCGCACATCGCCGCGGTCGTCCACACGGGAAAAACGAGTGACCCTCGCGTGATGTATGAAACGTATGTGAACTACGGGCGTCGCTTGACTGAGATCCTGGTCTCCATCACGGAGGACTCCTGACGCCCGGAGGCCGGTGTGACTGAGAAGCAGTATCCTGAAGATGTCTTCCCGGGCCACGTAGCATGGCTGGATTGGCCCTGAAAGCTCCATCGTGTCCCCAGCAAAGGCAAACTGGTTAGGACGGAGCTTTACAATTTGAAGCAGGACCCCATGGAAACAACAGACCTGTGCGCCGGCGAGTCGGGAAGGGTCGCGTCGATGCAGGTGGCGCTGGAGGGCTGGCAGGCGTCCGTACTGCGCAGTCTCAACGGTAAGGACTACAGGTAGGGCAGTCTCCGCCCCTAACCTTCGCCTCTCCTGTAGGCTTCAGCGATGGCATCTGCGTCCTCCGGGTAGAGTTCTTTTCACGGTTGGCGAGGACACCTATGGTGCCTGCGGTGTTCCAGAGCTTTGGCATGGTATGGAGTGTTGGCAGCATGGTAACTCGTGGTGTGCTTGCGGCGTTCGTGTTTGCTGCAGTCGGGGCCATCCGGGCCGAACCGGTTGGGCCCGGGATCGCGTGGACGCGCGTCTACTCGGCTGATGTGTTGCCGGACGCGTGTGGCTGGGGGACCAGCAAAGGAGCGGAAACACGGTCTGAACTGACGCCGGACGGACTGCACATCGTCGACGGGGGGACACGCACCACCCAACTGCACTGTTTCAGTCGGAGTTGGTCGGCCCGGGCGGAACGGGGAGGGGCAGCGCAGGCGACTCTGCGGCTCATCTCATGTACTGGGCGATCAGGGATGTGCCTGCACGTTTCTGACGGAACGCACGAGGACAGTGTCACGTTCTATCCGGACCGGATCCGTCTGGCGGGCAGCGATCTCGAGTACGCGATGGACACTACCGATACGTTTCACACCTACTTGATTCGGTTTGCCGGGATCAATATCGAGGTCTGGGTGGATGGCAAGTTGGCAATTGACGGATGGGGCAGCTTTATCAAGCCGGCACACAATGGGCGCCGAACTGTCATGTTTGGCTCGATCTCCAGCGCGGCAACGGGAGAGGCCTACTGGAAGGATGTGCGCTTCGCATCGGCGATCGTGGCAGCTGAACAGGTAGAGGGGGCGAACAATGTCATCATCTACCGACGTGAGGGCGTATACGCCTGCTTCCCGAATCTCAAGGTCCTTCCCGATGGGCGTTGGATCACCAGTTTCGGGACGCGTTCGCGGCGTTCGCACATCGACAACACCGGGGGCTCTGCACGGTATGTATCCAACGACGAAGGGCTGACGTGGGCTCGATCGAGTGAGCTCCTACCGGATCCGCGCATGGTGCGAGAGGACGGCACCGCTATCAATCCTCATGCGCGCGGGTGGGTCTACGTCGATGAGGCCGAGCTTCCGGCGATTCGGGAGCGGGGCCGTCGTTGGATGAGTGTTCGCAAGGGAACGGTGGCCTACCTGGGGGATCCACGCGTTCGATTCAGACATCCGGATGGCACGACGTCACGTGTTCTCGAGCTGCCGTGTCCTGCTCCCGCAGGGGTCATGAGTTTCCACCAGAGCTGTTCATTCCTTCGGCTCGGGAAGGTATGGTTGACAGCGATTTACGGTAGCGAATCCCCGAAAGGGCGTTCGGGTGTTTGGGGGATTCGCTCCGAGGACGACGGAGAAACGTGGGACGTGGTCCAGATCGCCGCGCCGCGGTCGATAGGGCTGGGGTTCAATGAGACGGCAGTTTGCGCCAACGGACAGGGCGAGATGGTAGCTATGATGCGCCCGAAGGATGGGGCCATGAACACGTTCCAGTGCTTCTCGTCAGACGGGGGGAAGACCTGGGGGCCCCCGGAGGACACCGGTGCCTGGGGCTATCCGAGCCACGTACTCTTGCTCAGAGACGGTCGGCTGCTCTGGAGTCGTGGGTATCGCCGTGATGCCATGGGGGTGCGGGCGTTGGTCAGTGCTGATGGCGGACACACGTGGGACTTGAAGAATGAGATCATTGTCCGAGCCGACGGGACTGGAAACGGTGGGGACAATGGCTACCCGATCTCCGCGCAGAAGACGGACGGAGATGTCTTCACGCTTTACTACATCAACGACAATGAGAATGTTACTCACGTGGCGGGCACGCATTGGCCTCTGCCAGGAACGAAGTGAGCGTTCGGACGGCGGCAACGGGGAGTTGGACCATGTCAGGAGAGACTGCAGGCAGGATCGCACTTGAGCTCGACACCTACTTTGTACTCGATGGCCGTAAGGAACTGCACGGGGTGGTGCGTGGCTTGGGTGAGTCGGACCGGAGCATGTCCTTGAGCCTTCGCGGCAAGGAACGTCCCACCGTGGTCTGGGAGTATGCGTTACTGCCATTTGAGTCGGAGGAAGAGAGCGACCAGTCTTTCGCGATTCCCGTGGGTGATTTGGCCCCGGGATACTACGACTTAACGGTCGATGGCTGTCTTCCCTCCATCTGTGTCACGGTTGCACTCGGGACAAGGGGAAAGAGCAGCGGGCGGCCTGCTGCCGGCTACTTGGACGTCGTGACGCAGGCTGTGGACGCCATCCTGGCGCAGCAGGCCCGGCGTTTTCTTGATGCTCCCGATGGTGTCCCGTTTGTGACAGTGACCCGGCCGGTCACGCTTGGCTACCGCTCGTTGGGCCACCGGGAGAATGGCGTCTACCGAACCTACTGGTTCCCTGAGCGGCCTTTCGAATATGAGACGTTCCGAGCCGACCGTGAGCTGTGGCCGATTCTTGATCTGCTCAGCGAGGCAACCGGGAGGCCGGTTTATCGGAAACTCGTCGACAAGATGCTTGAGATTGTCGCTGAACATGGTTTTGATTCGCGTTCCGGACTGATGTTTCTGAGCCAGGAATGTGACTTTGACGTCCGGACGGGGGAGGCGCACAGCAAGGGGGCGACTGACGTCCCGAAGTTCAAACCGTTGAACTCGGGGAACTGCCCGGAGCTGTGCCTGGATCGAGTGTGGCCTTACATGCCCAGGCAGCTTCACCGTTGCTTCCGAGCGATGTTTTACGGCTTGATCACCGACCCGGAGAACTTCGACTACAACCGTTTCTGCGAATACGGTTTTGACGATCGTGCGGGGGTGCACAGCCTGGTCAAGACACCCAGCCACTGTGCTTTCGATACGGCGGGTGGACGCATGATTCATTGGTGGTGTTCGTGCTGGCGCCGCACGGGCGATTCTGACTGTCTCGACTGGGCTCAGAGGATGGCGGACAAGTGGGAGGCGGTTCAGCACCCCGAATCAGGGCTCATCCCCAATTTCTTTGGGGCCGTGGGGTATGCGCCAGGGGAGGATCAACCGCCAGGACAATGGGTAGAAACACGTGGTGCTGCTCTGACTGCTGTATCCTGGATGCAGGCTGTTGAGGAGCTGCGGCAGAGCAGCGGGGGTGAGACTTTGTCGCAGCAGCTCGAACAGATGGCGTCCCGACTGGCTCTCGGTGTGGCGACGTTTTCCTATGATCCCGAAGCGCGCATTTTCCGCGAGCATCTCGAGCTTGACGGAAGGCCCTGGCAGGGGACGGCTCGGTACTGTTTCGCCAGCGAAGCGGAGAAAGCGGAAGCCGTGGACGAAGCCCCTGAGATGGCCCAGGTACAGGTTTACATCGGGGCGGGCCTTTACCGGCACCCAAACTACTACGAGCACTGTGCGGGGACGGACATTCCGTTCCAGCTGGGGCAGGCCGCAACGCTCATGGAGTGTCCTCCATCTGACTTGTTTGACAGGTTGTCTGCCGTCGCCGGGGATGCGTTGGACGAGAGCCGGAAGCTGGACGGTGCTTTCACGCCCGAAGGACGCTGGACCTTTCGAGCAACTGGGCAATACATCAAACTGTGCTTGTTGTTGGCGAAGAGGGGCGTGGAGGCAGGGCGGTTTCTTGAGTGGGCACGTGAGCTTGCGGACCGGGAGTGTGATGCCCTGGCAGGTGTCCGTTGTCCCGACTGGTGGCGACTGCGTGAACGGGCCACGTTCCTTGAGGCACTGCTGAGACTGCATGCGGCCGAAGGAGTGGGGTTGGGCGAGTAATCGGGTGAAGCATGCTGCTGCAGGGGCTCGGCCCATCTCTGGACCGAGAGTGTTGTCCCATTTCCGCAAGGGGCAGTGGAGGAGGGATGGCCTCGGCAGGACGTATCGCTCAACGCTATTCCCGTTTGGCTAGTGTGCCGTCCCGCAAGTAATGAAGCACGAATTGCAGCTGTCTTGGATGCAGAGGCGCTCCACCGGGGGAGCGGGGCTATCCGGAGGATAACTCCCGACCCCGGCGGGGTGTCGCCTGCGCCAAGAGCGCGAAACCCCTTTGGGGCGTGACCCTTCTGGCGCTCAGTCGACATCGCCGGGCGACGACGATGGCTCAGCATCGACTTACGCCCGGAGATGCACCTGAAGCGACCCGAATGGCCGACGTTCGTGCACCATTACTTCAGGGACGGCACACTAGTGCCTCGATGGCTTGGGCCAACTCCCGGCGGCGAGCCTCGATGGGGCCAGGATCCCGGGTGTAAGAGGTCAGCGATTCCGAGATCTCTGCAGGAACTGTGAGCAATGCCTGGCATTGCCGGGCCTCTTCAGAACTCAGGGACTGGCGTTTCCGGGCCAGCAACCGCTTCAGCATACTCAGGTACTCGAAATCCTCCATCCCATCGCGGAGTGCTTCCCAGCGGATACTTGAGACGGGGCCATCAAGTATTGGTTCGATTTGGGATCCAGTGGCAGCCTCCGGCGGGTAGATGAAACGCCCATCGCCTACGTTCCAGCGGCGCTTTTCGCCGGGCTTCGTGCCGTATCCGCCGACCCAGCTCATGGAGTCTTCGTAAGGGTTCTGGAGCGCATCGGGATAGGCTGGGCGACTGTGCCAGTAGTTGGTCTGCCAGATAAGGACGCCGTCGACGTTTTCTTGCCAGGTCTGCCACAGCCATACTCGCAGGTCCGTTCCCGCGCGATCGATGAAGTTGGCGATGTACGGGGCCTTGGGGGAGCAGCAGATGTACCAGGTGTAGCGATCGCCGGCCTCCCGACGTTCCCGCGCGAAGTCGCGGTTGTGTGAAGAGAGAACGGGGCACCAGTAGTCGACCCAACCGAGGAAGGCGTCGGCCGCGCCGAGATTCATGGGGATCATGCGGCTGAGTCCCGGGAATCCGTCTTTCAGGAATAGGAGTTGTTCCACCACGAAGTCGTAGTCTTTCTCGGCCGGTTCATCGAAGGGATAGCAGACGGCTCGTTTGAGGAGTCCACGTGCCTCCAGGTGTGCGCGGGCTTCCCCGCACCACGTCTGGAAGAGCGCACGGTGTGTCGGAGTGCCTTGGGCGTGGCCGAGCAGTTCCCCCGGGCGGCGTGCGTAGAACGTGCCGCCTCCGAGTCCGGGGACTCGGAAGACGAACGAGTTGAAATGGTAATCGTTGACTGCTTTGTCCAGAGCACCATCCCATCGCTTCCAGTCGAACGTGACACCGAGTTCCGGACCGATGACTTTGGCGTCCTCGAAGCCGCCGTCCACGACCAGTTCCGCGCCAGTGTCTGTGTCGATAAGTGACACGTCATCGACCCAAACGCTGCCTGTGCGTTCACCGGGATCAGAATAGCGGCAGCCGTGGGCCATCAGGCGTACGAAGGCTGTGCCCTCCGGGAACTCCTCGATGGTCCTCGTTAGCTCTCGCCAGTTTGTGTCTGCCCGGAGGTCAATGTGTCGGTTCTTCCCGCTATACCATTGCCGGGCGCTGTCGAAGTGGCAGATGTAGATAGCGGCGCTCTCGTTTGAGCCCAAGGTACGATACCAGAGGCCGAGCCGTAGCGGTTTGCCGGAAATTGGGAGCAGCGATCTGAGATGTGCGTAGGAATTGCTTGTCTCGCTGGTGTCTTCCGCGAGCAGCGATTTCCTGCCCGAGTGGGCCTGGCCTTCGTCCAGACGGCCTCCTTCCCAGTCCAGGTTGGTGTTCCAGGTATAGGTGACGTGATCCAGAGGGGCTGGGTCGTAAGGACTGAGACGGTGTGTGCTGAAGCTGCGCAGGTATTTGTCTAGCACAGTGCGGCGCTGTTCGTCGGTGGTCAGGCGATGGTATTGGTTGACGTTGTTCCACGAGAAGCCGAAAAGCGAACGGCAGCTTGTCTGGTCCGGGAGTGCGAAGTCATACACGTTGACCTCCACAGAGACGTCAGTGCTGGCTCCATCAGCGTTCACCGTGATCGTTCCTCGATAGACACCTGGGGTGGCTTCCCTGGGGGGAGTCACGCGGAGCCACAGTGGCTGGTTCTGGTTGGCGGGGACGCGGCAACCGGTGCCGAGAGGGGGCAATGGATCAGGCCAGGAACCGATGGCCCCAAAGGCGTCGGATACGTAATCAACATTCACATACCGCACCCGCAGGAGATCGACGGCAGACGCCGGCAGAAGGTCTCCGGAAGCGGTGCGGAACGCGCCTGCGATGGCCTTCAGGCTGTGGATCTCCACGTCCGGACGGACAACCAGTTGAGCACACTCGGCCTCGTTCCGTGCCACGCTGATGTGGATGGCGGATGCTTCCTCCTCAGGCGGTCGCCGTGTCCGGCTGACTTTCCAGCCGGAAGACGCCCACCAGAGCGCAACCCCATCGTTTGAGGACGGCAGGCGCTTGCCGTAGTGGTTGGCCTCAAGGATCGGGACCCTGGTTTCAGTGGCCAGGGCCGTTTTCAACGCGGGGCCCAGCGAGCAGGTGAGGGAGTATGTGCCCGGCTGTGGCGTGGAGTACGGGATGTCCACTCGGGCGGAGGCAGCCGGTGCAAGCGTCCGCTTCTGCCCGTGGAGGCGTCGGGAGTTCCCCGATTCGTGTGTAACCACCACGGAAGGGCTGAGAGACACCGCCGTTGTCCCGTTGTTGGCGATATCCAGGCCGAAGACGGCTTCTCCCGGGATGGGAGCCCGCGGGGCCACTGAGAGAGAGCGATCGCTTCCCAGTACGGTGACGAACGTCGTTACTCCTGAGAACTCGACCGGTTGGCCATCGAGGCGGGCGCTGTATTCGTACCCCCGGAGTTGGTAGAAGACCGGGGTCGAACCATCGGAAGCGTCGTTACGCAATCGCACCCAGATTGTCTCGGCCGGCAGCATGTCCGGCGGGATACTAAGAGTCGGTTTGTCGCCGTCGTAGTGGAACGTCCCAAGCGACCGGTAGCCGATGCCATCTGCGGAGACCTCGACGTGCAGCACCCAGCTCGTCTCCTGATGGAACCACACCTCCGGCTGGATTGACACCTTTGTCTGGCGATGCCCGGCGATGTGGTGACGATAGACGAGGGTTGCGTCTGCCTTTGAGAAGCGCCACCGGTTGTCGTGGAATCGATCGGTGTAGGAATCGAGGGGCCGGCTCACCGTCCGCCATGTGGCGAGCGGGGCGGCGAAGCGGTAGGCTCCCCCGGTGATACTCTCACCTTCACCGAGAGTCGTGGCCCCGTGGACACGATGGGCGAGTTTGACGGGATAGAGCTCCAGGTCATCATAGTCAATCGCGCCCTTCAGCCGCCACTGCCCGAGACCGATGCGGCTTGCGGCAGGTGGGAGAGGCGTAGGGACCACAAAACGCACAACGTGCTGCTTCCATTGCGGCGTTGCTTCGTCGGCCGCGAGAGGGATCACCTGGATGGCGAACTCCGGGCCGGCGACCGCATAGGCCGGTGCGAACAGGACGTTTGGCCGGTACCTGCAGCGGAAACGGAGCTCGTACGTCCCACCAGGCTGGAGATCGAGCGAATTGCTGCGCCACTGGCCTTCGCCATCGCCGGTCACCGTGACGGCGCGCGTTCCATGCGCTGTTCTGCCAGTCGTCCATTCCCCCTCTCCGGTGAGTTCCCATCCGGTCGGTCCGTTTCCTGTCCCGTCTTCGAATGACGGATTCGAGAGGAGGGCAGGGGGCTCTGCGCAGAGCGTAGAGGCCATGACTGCCGAAGCCAGCAGGTGGATGAGCCGATTGAGCGCGGAGTGTGGCATATTTTGTATCCTCCTGCAGGAGTGCCCGCAAAGCCTGTGAATACAGTGGACATCGGACAGCATGCTGCCTCGGGGGCCGCCGTGCAAGACAGACACCGTTTTTGCGGTACATTCGGGCTGACTATCATGTGGCCTTCGATCCCATATGTCCACCCACTGTAGACAAGGAGATTGCTGTGAAGGAACTCACCAGTCGCGAACGCATCTCTCGCATTCTGAAGCGCGAGCCGGTCGACCGTATCGGTGTCTTCGAGCACTTCTGGGGAGATACCCGGAAGGCTTGGATCGAGGCCGGTGACATTCGCGAAGACGAGAACCTCCACGATCACTTCGGCTTTGACATCACCACCTGCGGCGGCTTGAACATGGTGGCGGATATTGACTTCGTGGCGGAGGTCCTCGAGGAGGACGAGGAAACGCAGTTGGTCCGTGATGGCAACGGCACAATCATGCGGCGACACAAGCTGCATGCCAGTACCCCTGAACATGTGGATTTTACCGTCAAAGACCGAACGGGGTGGGAGGACTTCGTTGTACCTCGCCTTGCCTATGATCGGCGGCGAATCAACTTCGAGGGCTACCGGAATGCCCGGACGGCGGCAGCTCAGAAGGAACGCTATTTCTGCTGGTCAGCTGCTCACGTTTTCGAGATTATGAAGAGTGTTGCCGGTCACGAACACATGCTGGTCGGGATGGCACTCGATCCGGATTGGGTCAAAGAGATGGCGGACACCTACAGCCGCCTGATCGTGGAGCACATGGAAACGCTTTTTGCCGAGGAAGGCAAACCGGACGGCATCTGGTTCTATGAGGACATGGGGTTCAAGGAGCGTCCGTTCATGTCACCGGCGATGTATGAGGAACTGGTTGTTCCTGCCCACAAGCTGTCGTTCGACTTCGCTCACTCTCTGGGGTTGCCGGTGATTGTTCACTCGTGCGGCTTTGTCGAGGGGTTGATCCCAGGATTGCTCGACGCAGGAATGGACTGTCTTCAGGTCATGGAAGTGAAAGCTGGGATGGACTGTCGTCGGCTGAAGGCGCAGTACGGGGACCAGTTGTCATTCATCGGTGGAATCGATGTCCGGAAGCTCTACACGAATGACCTCGCCCAGATTGAGCAGGAGATCATGGATCGTGTGCCGGCCATGATGGAGGGCAGCGGCTACGTGCTGCACAGCGACCACTCGATTCCGAACACGGTTGATCATGCCAGCTATAAGTTCTTCGTCGAGCGGGGGCTTGAGGTGGGCACGTACCGGTAGCGCATCGTGGCACGAAGGTAAGGGCTCTTGGGGCGTGTATCAGTGCCTGACCAACGCGACTCCGGGGGCCTACGTCGCTCACTACGGACGAGTTTTGTTACCAAACAGGACGGCGTCTGTAGTAAGGCCCATAGAGCAGCGGAGTGCCGTTCTTTCCGCCAGAATTGGCGCCATTCACCGGGCTCCGATGGACCTTTGCTGAGCTCACTTTACCTCTCTCCCGTCCCAGCCCAGGCCTTTGAGGCGGCCACTCCTGTTCGGTTCCGCTGAACAGGAGTAGGGCGCTACTGATATTCCCCTGCGCATGATTTCTTTCTCCTGGCGTCCGTCTGATGTTCCCTTCTGCCTGCCCACACACTTCAGAGGCGCTCTGCGCGCTAGAAAAGCGGACGCGATAGTTCGTGAAAGTCCTTGAAAGCTTGTGAATGCATGTGTATGATAGTGTATGAGCATGCGAGATTGTATAGGAACGTTCCTGATCGTCAAGCGTGTTCTGTCTTCGGGGGTTCCCTTCTGCTCGAGTGGCGTTTGAGGCGGGGGGGACCGTGGCCGTGTCTTGAGAGTGAATGGTGGAGGGCGGTGCAATGGACTCGATTGAGCAGACGTCGATGTGTCCCGAGGCTGAAGGGCAAGATGGTGGTTCGGCAATCGCGCCTGGAGGGGGCATGCCTGATGGTGTGCATGACGCAGAGGTGTCCGGGGCCTGTGGGCCGGGGGAGGGAGTGCTGGCCCGGCCGTCCTCACCGGGGTTGCTCACCCGCATCCTGGTGAATCACAACCCGTTCTACGCGATTAGTGCAGTCTTGGTGCTGTTTGGGCTTCGGCGGCTGTTCGGTGCGGGGATATCTTCCGGCGATTCCCACGTCTTGTTGGGCGTGCTTGCTGGGTATACCATTCTGACAGCCGGCACCAGTGTGGCGGTGGTCCGCTGGGGGCACGTTTGGGAGGATGCGCGATCACTGTTGCTGATCCTGCTGGTCTTCCTGGGGGCGGCGGCTGTAGCACTGGACGACATGGTTCTGAATCAGCCGGAGACGGGAGCCCGTCTGGTGTGGGCCGGAGCTCTCGCTTCGGTGGTGATCCTCGAGCTTGTTCTCAAGGGAAGCCGGATCCGTCTGCGCGCGACGTATCGTGTTCCTTTCTACGTCCTGAGCACATTCCTCTACACCTATCCCCTGGTATTGCTGCGGTGGTTACCCAACGAGGCACTGCAGCCCCTCTACAATGGGCTTGCTCTCTTCCCGTTCGGCTGTGCGCTCTTGCTGTTGGCCTTCCTGCCTGCTGCCAGAGCGGGCCGGGCTGGGATGAAGGAGAATGGGACTCCGTGGCCCTTTCCTGCTTTCCCATGGCTTGCTGTGGTTGGGCTTGCCATTGTGGCCGCAGGACGAAGTTACTATCTCACGCTGTCGTTCTTCCCCATCCATGGGGACGCAAGTCCCTTTGGTGTGTTCTGGCTGATCCCGTTGGTTTACAGCATCGCTGCCCTCCTTCTTGCTCTGGGACTTGAGGGACGGCACCGGGTGTTGCTTCGGGCAGCGATGCTCCTGCCGTTGGCCACGATCCCGATGGCGTGTTTCGGGGCAAGTGGCGGGGTTGGGAGAGCGTATGTCCTGGAACTCAGTAGCTGGCTGGCGACGCCGTTTGAGCTGAATGCTCTCCTTTTTCTGGCTTTCGCGGCATGCATGCTGTGGGTTCGGGCCCCCGGAGGTCGGTATCTGATCGCAGTGGGGCTTGGGATGGCCTTGTTCGGGCGTCTAGGGGACGTGCAGTCGGCCGTTCCCCTTTCAAACAGTCTTGCGGTGGTGGGCACAGCCGCTCTGCCGCTCTGGCTTGCGCGGGAGTATTTCCGCCGGCGTGGTTCATGGCGGCTGGCTTTGGCCGGAGCTGTCCCGATCATCACGCTCTGGGTTCGGCTGGACGGGACCGCGTTCACCGACCACCACGCGGCCATTCCCGTGCACCTGCTGCTTGCGGTCATCTGGGTCGCGGGGCTGGTTGAGCGTGATCGTTTCGCCGGGGTATTGCGTGCCGTCGCCTCACTGGCGACATTCCTGTTGGCCGGGGCTGTCGTGCTGATCGCGAATCAGGCTCTCCCGTTCGACCTCCCGGTGCCCGTGGCCCTGATCTACGCGGCCGCCGTTCTTGTCTTGACTGTTGTGGGTGCGGTACTGAAGCGTTGCCCGTACGTGTTCGTTTCTGCGGGCGGGCAGGCGCTTGTCCTGGGGGGACGGCTTGCCTGGTCGGGGAGCGGGTGCCTGCGGATGGCGAACTTACCAAAGGGAACCGGGGTGGTTGTTGTCGGTGTTCTTTTGTTCGGTGTGGGGGCT
>Ga0209045_1000640_pt1 | contig 39159 bp, 32 predicted proteins | sample SaaInlLV_10m_DNA_4_FD_184664 | JGI IMG/M metagenome (GOLD analysis project Ga0209045, IMG submission 184664) | Marine microbial communities from expanding oxygen minimum zones in the Saanich Inlet - Saanich Inlet SI072_LV_200m_DNA (SPAdes) (version 2) | ecosystem: Environmental > Aquatic >...
CAGAGATCGCACGCAACTATAGTGCGCCAGACGAGCGTGGTATCGACAAGGAGAAGTTCCTATGACCACGCGGCAAGCAGGTTACGGAATCCAACCGAATTCTGCGCTCGAAGTCAGAAATGGCTCCGTTCGGGTTAATGATGAACTGGTAATACTCACCTTCCTTGGTCCCCGTCACGTCGAAGAAGAGCTCGATATTGTCGTCCCACCACGCCATCGAGTCGTCTCGTGAGTGCAGGTTGCGCACGAGTGTGGTGGGTGAAGGCTCATGGTTGACAAGACCGAGGGTGACGCCGGTCAGCGTCCAGACCATTTTGACATCCGTGGCGTAGCGCGGCTTTGCCTCCTTGCCTCCCTTGTTCACGTGGAGATGGGTGATTGGGGCGTTCCCCCATGCAGAGTCGTCGAGCCGGCCGTCAATGAGCGGGTCATCGGCTGCCTTGAGGGCGGTCAGCGCATGCGCACCCTTTCCCTCTACCACCGCTTCGAACTCGGTCTGAAATGCCTGGAAAGGCTTTGCGTAGTAGGCGACATGTGCTGCCGCTTCCGCGGTGTCTGCGGCCTCTGATCGAGCTTGGGCGAGGAGCGCAAACATGCGATCATAAACAGGCCGCGGGAAGCACTGCTCGTAGATGGCCTTGGGGGACATGCGGCCGTTTGGCCAACGGCTTTGCTCCCAGCGAGTCGTCTGGAGCGTCACGAGCTCCTTCATAGTGGCCGCAGCGGGGCCGTACATTCGTTGACAATAGGCGTCGATTGCAGCGTCGACGTCGAAGTCCGGGCTCCACAGCAGTTTCATCCAGCAATAGAGGCTGACGTGCTGACGAGGCCAGTGGTCTTTGACACCGTTGATGAACGTCCCCACGAGCTTGTCGCGGTTCTCCTGGTAGAAACGCTGCAGGACGTGCGGGTACTGGTAGGGAGCCTTGGTTTTGTCGGCCGGCCAACAGCTGTAGTGCCAATTCTGCACCTTCCTCTTTGAGGCGACGAACCAGCGATCGATATTGGCCTGCTCAGATTCCCGAATCGCCGGCTCTTTGTACTGAGCCAAACCAGGCATGCCGCAGATCTGGATCTCCACGTTTCCAGGGAACGTGATGCCTCCGGGGGCCATCGTGTAGTTCTGATAGGGAAGGTAGATCACGGTCTTGTCAGGCCAGCGCTTCTTCACTTCTCTGGCCAGTCGGGCGGTGAAGTCAGCCATGATGCGGGAGGCCGTGCCGTATTGGCCGCCGTCGGGATCCCAGAGCTTAAGGCAGTGTTCGCATTTGCACGCGACAGCTGCATCGTTTGGGGACACTGTGATGGCATTCCCGCGGATGCCCATGTGAGCCTTCTCACTCATGTCAAAGTGTCGGGCGATGTTCTCTACGTAGACCTCGAGGGTAGCTGGGTGACCGTAACAGATCATCTTAGCGTTACGCGAACCATCGGCCCGGCGCTGAAACAACTCAGGGCGTTGGTCGACGTATTCCGGGACCCGATCCCAGTGAGGAGAGTGGACCACCAGCTCAACCGGCCATGAATTGCCGGCCCGCAGGCAGTTGTGGAGAGGAGTGAGGCGTTCGCCTGTCCCATTGGACGGACGACCGCATGGCGGGTAGATCTGCCGTTTCCGGAAGACAGGTTCATCCTCGATCCAGACCGGCGGAATGATCAGTGATGGTGTCTTGACCACCGAACGGCCGCCACGGGCCGCAGGGTAGTACCAGCGCACCCCGACAAAACGCTCAAGGAACTCGAAAATGCCCCAGGCTGTTCCGTTGGACACTGCCTTTGGGAGTCCCGGTATTCCCTGGTCGTGGCCGACGATGTAGACGCGGTTCCCCGCCGTCTTGATCTGGAAGCCCTCTGTCGGCATATCCCTCCCACTCAACCCCGCCCTCGCTGCGGCCGGGCAGTCGCCGATGACGATTGCCGGCTCACGGATCTCGCTACGCAGGACGAGTAGCTGGGCGCCCGTCGTGAGGGAAATGCACTCCTGCAGTTCTTTGACTGCTTGGCGAAGAACACGCGTTTCGGGCACCATCACACAGATGTGTCCCAGTGCCTCTGCCTCGGCAACCAACAACACAGGAGTCCCCTCCGGGTGCGGGTTGAAGCGGACCGGATTGAGGTCGCTCGGCGCACCAACTGCCCGTGAAGCGAACGTCACGACCAGCAACACGATGAGGACGAGGCCCGTGCACACGAGGCCTGTTAATGACCGGAACATGGTGTTTCTCCTCCTGGCCTGGACGTGCATAGCCGGCCGAACAGGTGGCCTGGACGGGTGCACTTCGGATGGGAGTGTCGGTCTGCCGCGAAGGGATTTACGCTGTCACAGATTCACCGAAACTCCGGTGTCGGCGGACGTCTGGGCTGCCAGAACGACTTTGAGGACGTTGTAGGCCATTTGAGGAGTCACAATGGGGTCCAGATCCTGCTCGACACAGCGAATAAAGTGCTGTTCCGGCGTCTCGTTCAGGCTGGCCAGATCCCTTACCGATCCGTCGGTCTGGCGCTCGCCGATGCTGCCTGAGAGGTCAACGTTCGTGACCGCGTTGACATCCAGGATTTCTTCCTCGCCACCGTCGAGCTTCTTCCGCACGCGCCCGGAACCGTCCGCGATGACGCTGCCCTTCGTCCCGACCACACCGAATTCACTCATGCCGACTGGAGACCACCAGCTGACTTCCGAGAACCCCATTCCCTTCTCGAAAACCATCGTGACAGCGGCGTGTTCGTCCGCTTTGACTCCCTCTCGAATGCGGTCACTGTGCGCGAAAACCGTCCTGGGCATCCCGCCAAACGAGCAGATAAGGTCCAAGTCATGGCTCTGGAAATCGAGGATGACTCCGCCACTCAGGCTTTGGTCGCCATACCAGCGTGGACGCATGTCGCTCGGCATATACCGTCGGGTCCAGACGCTGACCAGTTCACCTAGTTCACCGGTCGCGAAGATGGCCTTGGCGGCCTTGTAAGGGTTCGTGAAATGAAGCGAGTAGCAGTACGAATGCTTGACCCCATTGCGCTGGATTGCCGCCATCAGACGATCCGCACTCTCGATGTCGATTCCCATCGGCTTCTCAGAGAAGACGTGCTTACCCGCATTGGCGCTGTCAATCACGACAGGAGCGCGTTCGAAGCCACGGGTGCAATCCCAGATGACATCGACGTCGGCAAAGAACTCGTGGAAGTCATACAGGGCGGGGACACTCAGCTTTGCCGCCAGTTCATCAGCGCGTTCCTTGATGATGTCGCACACGCCTGTGAGTTCGACGTTTTCCATCGCATGCAGGCGCGCCGCATGCCCTTTTCCACGTCCGCCACAACCAACCACACCAACCTTAATCATGCCCACACTCTCCACGTTTCCTGGATTCAGAAGCCGAATTACCGAGCCGATACCCCGGCAACTCAGGTCGCTTAGTCAAACAGTGAACAACTTACCACGCCGGCTCGAGTTTTCCCCTTGCCGCCGGCCTGGAGCATGCGGGAATGGGCTGGGAGTAGAAGGAAAGACAGACGGCCCCACGCGTGTTCCGGTACTGGCAAGGCGGGGGCGCCCATGGAGGGGCAGGAAAGAGGGGCAACGCTTACTTGGTTGGTGGCGCGTAATGCAGGGAGCGCCAATAGGCTTCGTCGGTAGCATAGGGATCGATGTGGAGGTCCGGCGCAGGATTGCAGGGGAGAATGCCGTAGAGGATCATCTCACGGACATAGTGCTTATTGGGGCGAAAACCGGGCATGTCAAAGCGCTTCACCCGATCGAGTTGAGCCTTCGTTGCGCGAACAGCCCCCAGCAGCATGCTGTAGTCGGGGTCAGCCGTGTTCTTGAAGACGACGGGATGCCCCGGCTTGCCCGCATAGCCTCCTGCGTCGCGGGCAAGCGGCGCGAGAAGGAGCAGCGATTTCTGGGGGCGGCTCAGATTGAAGAGGATGTGGTTGCTGAAGCGATAGCGTGGGTCCTTCGCGTTGATACGCCGGCCGCCGAAACCGACCTCGAGAACGTCATCGCCCGGGGATGTCGGGAGTCGCTTCTCGTCCTTGTGACAGGATGCACAACGGCGGGCCATGGCGGCGTCCGTTTCCTTGCCCCATCCCTCTGTGCGCCGGCCACGACCAACCATTCCTGAGCCCAGGGCGGCGTATGTTCCGGGGTAGGGGGCTGCGCTTTCTATCCAGAGCCTGGCAACCAGGCGCTCGCGTTCATTGGTGCTGACTCCAAAGTGCTTTGGCGTCAGCTTCTCGAGAAATGGGCTGGCGGAGGAACCGATGGAGCGGGGCGGCCGATTGCCGTGGGCATTGCGGCCATCGGAAATCTGGTTCTTGATGGTCAACATGAAGTAGCTGTGCGAGTACATTCCCCCCCGATCACCCGTCAGAATCACGCCTCCTGCTCTGGCACCCCCTCGCTGTGTGGCATCGTAGCCATGGCAGGCGACACAGTGCCGGTCGAGGATTGGCTGGATGTCGCGAGGGAAGTCGTAGATGGCGGGAACGCCTTCGTACGGCTGGATGCGCTCTGCTGCCCGAGTCGCGAGAGCTTGCGGAGTCCCCGCCGAGATGCCGGCATGAGTGGGGGTGTTGACTCGGTGTTCATGGCACCCAACACAGCTGAAGACCTCGCCCGGTTGCACGGTAAAGAAGCTCTGCATCCGCTTCACAGAGCGATTCTCCGCATCCAGGGCGACCAAGAAAAGGCTGCGAAGCGCCGGGACCGCAAAATACGCTGATCCATCCTCTGCGACAGGAACGGTGCCAAGGACACGCTCGAGGGTGAAACTGCCTCCGTACGTAAGCGGCTCCCAGCCGCCACTGAAATTCACGGGCTTTGGCAACGCCTCGAGGATCAGGAGTTTCTTGATATCTCCTGCTGCCACACCGTCCATCTTGCGACCGTGGTAGACATTCTGAACGGCCACTGTACCGGTTGACACGTTGGGGACGATCCGGGGCGGAATGACATGTTCGCGCTTCCTGGGGCGGAGCGGCCGCGGCTCGTGCACCTTCATCCTGCCATCGTGCCGCCGCCACTCAGCGGGCATGCTGTACAGGGGAATGCGTTCACCGTCGGCTGTCAGCAGTTCAATTCGGCACTCGTTGGCGATCAGGAACAGATCCGCGGACAAAGGGTATGGATCGCGGTGGAGGTGACGACTGATGCGCTTTGCGCTGGCCTTGTGGTCAGGGCCCAGGTTGGGCGAGACGACCGTAATGTATCCGGCATGTTCGTTCTGCCCATGGCCGGGTGAGAAGGCCGCGACAACACGTTGCGTTCCCGGGATAGGCTTGGCGTCCAGCATGACCGTACTCGGGTGTTGGTTGCCGTAGTAGACCATCTGATTGGTCCCGTCTGGATCCATGGTCCAGAGATGATGGTAAAGAACCTGGCTGCGATCGATGTACTCCCATCGTTGGTGCAGAACGCGACCGTCAGGAAGCGGCCAGGGCGTGTTATCATGCTCGATATTGGACGACAGAGGGCGGGTATTCTTGCCATCGCTGTCGCAGCGGTAGAGGATGGCCACGCGGACGTAGTAACAGTTGACCATTCGGTTACAGCGAGATGAACCGAAGATGATACTGCCGTCAGGCATATAGGTCGGTTCAATGTCATCATGGGGTCCATCGGTAATCTGCCTGAGCCCCGATCCATCGATATTGACTTCATACAAGTGGTAGTAGGGCTGCTCGCCTTTGCGGTAGGAAAACAGGATTTTTCCGCCATCGTAGTGCAGTTGCGGATCGCGAACGCCTCCCTTCGGATCATCGAGGAGCACAGTCACTTTGCCGGTGGCAACATTGAGACGACAGAGCTTGCCTCCATCGTGGTAGAGCCTGCGGCCAGGGTTGTTCGACCACGTCCCGAAGTTGGCGTACCAATGCCCATCACGGTCGACCATCCGGACGGCAAACACGATATCGCTGACCCCCAGAGCGGTCAGCCGGGGAAGCACTTCCTGCCGTTTGGCTTCGACCAACTCCGCCTCCATAACCGGATCTCCTCTGGGCTGGGCCTTGGCTGTATCACTCAGGGTGATGTGGTCGATGTTGATGTGACCCCAGCCTCCTCGAGCCCGGTCGATGATCTGGAACCGCACCCGCTCGCCTTTGAGCCGCCGAACGTCCCACGTCTGCCACACCAGGCGTTCGCTATTGCGTCCCATGGCTTGCCGGAGGATTTTGTCGCCCTTGAGAAGGTTCATGCAGGTCTGGTTCTCGTGCTCTCCGCCCCCGACCAGCATGTTTACAAAGTCCCGGTCGACGGTCACCTCAGGAGAGGTGAGGGTGCCCTGAGTCCTGTCCCCCTGGAAGAACGTGTTGACCAGGCCCTTCCCCTGGAAGCCACTCACTGGGTTCTGACGCGTGAGCGTGCCGTGTGCGGGGCCGGGACCAAAGCATGTACCTGTCACCGTCCATGGTGCATATGTCTTGCCTTCGAAGTCCGCAATCAGGCGATCCGCGGCCGCCATCGCCATGGATGCCGACATGCACACAGCCAGCACCGGGAATTGGGCAATTCTCTGTAGCATTCGGGGGGAAAGACCTCTCTGGTGAAACGCCGCCTGGGCTGTATGGTTAACACTCGTCTTTTACCATGGACCATCAGAAAGGTAGCGGCAAGGCATGGATTGGGATCGGTTGCTCAACCCAAATCGTCTGGGCAGAGTGCGATACGAGGGTGGCGTCGGAACACGGACCGTTTTCGAACGGGACTTTGACCGAATTGTGTTCTCCTCCGCCTTCCGGCGGTTGCAGGACAAGACACAGGTCTTTCCGCTTTCTCACAGTGACTACGTGCGCACACGTCTGACCCACAGTTTGGAGGCCTCCTGTGTTGGGCGTTCGTTGGGCACGATGGTTGGGGAGCGCCTCATGGCTGGAGGCTCGGCTCTGGCGCGGACGTGCCACCCGTCCGACATCGGGGCCATTGTTGCCACAGCTTGCCTGGCTCATGACATTGGCAATCCACCGTTTGGCCACGCGGGTGAGAACGCGATCGCGCACTGGTTCGAGAACGACCCCAAAGGGCAGGAGGTCATCGACGAGCTCGGGGCCAACAGCTCTGAAGCGCGCGACATGCTGAACTTTGAAGGCAACGCGCAAGGGCTGCGCGTGCTCACACGTTTGCAGCAGCCCGAAGATGATGGTGGACTGCAGCTTACGTACGCGACTCTGGCGGCATTCGTGAAGTACCCCAATGATGTACTCGGGGTGTCAAAAGGCACCTCGTGTCACAAGAAACACGGCTTCTTCGCCGCTGATCGAGAGACATTTGAGGAGGTGGCCAACGCCACGGGCCTGGTACCGCTCACCGCCCCGGGGACGGCGTTCTGCCGACACCCGCTCGCCTATTTGGTCGAGGCCGCCGACGATATCTGCTACCACGTCATTGACCTGGAGGATGGCTACCGGATGAAACTGGTGAGTTTCGATGACGTGGAGACGCTTTATCGCGCCGTGATCCACACTCCCCTGGACGAAACTCGCTACGCTGCGATGGAAGGACACCCGAATTCTCAGATTAGTTTCCTCCGGGCAAAGGCTGTGGGGGCCGTGGTGGCGCAGACGGTGGAAGCATTTTTCGCAGCCGAGGAGCAGATAATGGCCGGCGATCTCGACGAGTCCCTGACTGACCGCGTCGAGAGGGCTCAGCCGTTTGAGCAACTCAAAGCCGTTGCTGCGAGCAGCGTGTATCCGGCCGACGACGTCGTCCTCATCGAGGCGGCAGGCTTCAACGTTCTCGGCCAGCTTATCGGGCTGTTTCTTGAGGCTGTTAACGAACAGGCAGGCGGAGCGGCCACCGCGAAATCGCGGACATTGTTGAAGCTGTTCCCCGTACAGTTCTACGGCAAAGGACGCACTGACCCGGGAGAACTCTCCCTCTATGAGCGTGTTCTTGCGGTCACAGACTTTGTTGCCGGCATGACTGACCGTTATGCCGTTTCCATGTTCAAACGGCTAACCGGCATTTCTTTGTCTGCGGAGTGATCCACTGAGCGCCCGCCTCAAACCCGCCGCACCGGCTCTCTCACAAACTGGGTTGACAATTGGGAAAACGAGGGGAAGGTATAAGCTTCTTCGAGCCAGTTCCGTGCCCCCTTGGGCTGCAACTGGAATGCACGCGATCCGATGGTCGCGTTTTTTTTGCGTTTCTCCGTGGAACTCCAGATTTGGCGGAGTGTCAAAATGCGAAATCAGCCGGGCTGGGCGGCCCGGCGTGTATGGGGTGCTATTTGGGGTGATCAGCCCCCCCCACTGTTCACGGGGTCCAGCCTCGGAATGGGCGGCAGTGGTCCTGCTGTAACGAGACGGAAATCTGATCTTGTCATGTTCGGAAAGGGTATAGCGAACATTATGGAGGAGACAGAAAAGGCATGATACGGGCGCAGAACGTAATGAAGTGGTTCGGGCCGAACCTTGCCGTGGACGATGTCTCATTCGAGGTCCAAAAAGGCGAGGTACTTGGCTTCCTGGGGCCGAATGGCGCAGGAAAATCGACAACCATGCGGATCGTCACCGGATTCCTTCCGCTTTCTGGCGGGAAGGTTGAGGTCGGTGGGCATGACATTGAGGAGGACCCCATCGGGGCGAAGTCATTGATCGGGTACCTGCCGGAAAATGCTCCGTCCTACCCGGAGATGACCGTTGAGGCATTCCTCGGCTTCGTGGCAGAGCTGCGCGGCTTCAAGGGGACAGCAAAGCGGGAAGCAGTCGAGCGAGTGATCACTACCTGCTTCCTTGAGCGTGTGCGCCATCAGCCGATTGACACGTTGTCCAAGGGATATACGCACCGCACATGCTTTGCTCAGTCCATCATCCACGATCCGCCGGTGCTCGTCTTGGACGAACCAACGGATGGTCTGGACCCGAATCAGAAACAGGAGGTCCGTGATCTTATCAAGAGTATGGGTAAGGAGAAGGCGATCATCATCTCCACCCACATCCTTGAAGAAGTCGACGCGATCTGCAGTCGTCTCATCATCATTGATCGCGGCAAACTCGTGTTCAACGGGACACCGGACGAGCTCAAACAGCGTTCGGATATTTCCGGTGCGGTGACGGTGCGCGTCCTGAGCGCTCCCAGCAAAGACGTCGCAGCGGTCTTAGGAGGGCATGACGAGGTCTCCCGTGTTGATGTTCTTTCGGAAGCCGATGGCGCCTGCGTGCTGCGAGCCTTCCCCAAGTCTGTCGGTGAGACATGTTCAGCGGCTGCCCTCAGCAAATTGCTGCAGGACAAGGGCTGGAGCTTCGACGAACTGCACACAGAGGAAGGACGTCTGGACGAAGTGTTCAGAACGGTTACCATCCCTGATACCGTGCCAACCGCTGGCGCGAGCTCAGAGGAGGACAGCAAATGAACTACCTCAGCAAACTCTGGACCATCAGCAGACGGGAATTGGCGAGCTACTTCCAGTCCCCCGTCGCTTACGTGTTTATCATCATCTTCCTGATGCTCTGCGGCTTCTTCACCTTCATGGTGGGGAATTTCTTTGCCAGGAACGAGGCGTCTTTGGCATCGTTCTTCCTTTGGCATCCGTGGCTTTACCTCTTCCTCGTCCCAGCTGCAGGCATGCGCCTTTGGGCAGAGGAAAGGCGCTCCGGATCGATCGAGCTGCTGCTGACCCTTCCCGTCACGCCGTCACAGGCGATCCTGGGGAAGTTTCTGGCGGCTTGGCTGTTTCTCGGGTTGGCGCTGCTGCTCACCTTCCCAATAATCGCGACGGTTGTGTACTTGGGCGACCCTGATGGCGGCGTGATGGCCACCGGGTACTTCGGCAGTTTCCTTGTGATCGGCGCCTATCTGTCTATCACGAGCATGACATCTGCCATGACGCGCAACCAGGTAGTGAGCTTTATCACTTCGGTCGTCGTCTGCCTCTTTCTTATCCTTGCCGGCTGGCCTCCGGTCACCAATATGTTGGTGAACTGGGCCCCCGGGTGGGTCGTCCAGGGCGTGGCCTCCTGCAGTGTTATTCCGCATTTTGACGGACTGCAGAGAGGCGTTGTTGACACCCGCGACCTGGTCTACTTTCTGTCGGTGATTTGCTTCTCGCTGTTCACCACAGGAGTGATCTTGCGGAACCATCGTGCTGGTTGACACTGAACGAGCCCCTTTGGTGGGCTCATAAACCTTAGAGGAGGCTGACTATCCATGGGAACCGAGAAGAAATTCATTGAGACCTATCTGCTATCGACCTTCGGGGTCGTGGCAGTACTGGTCCTGGCTATCGCGGTCAATTTCATCGCATCCGCGGTGAACAAACGGGCCGACTTCACTGAAGAAAACCTGTACACGCTGTCTGAGGGCACCAGGGCCATCCTGGGCGACTTGGACACCCCGGTGACGTTGCGTTTCTACTTTTCAAAGGACGCTGCTCAGCTGCCCGTGCATCTCAAGAGCTATGCACAACGGGTCGAGGACATTTTGAAAGAGTACCGGGTAGCCGGACGTGGGAACATTGTCGTGGAGAAGCTGAATCCGAAGCCGGATTCCGACGCTGAGGACTCCGCCAATCTGGACGGTGTCCATGGGCAGCCGATCGGGATGACTGGCGACCGCGTGTACCTGGGCGTGGCGATCAACTGCTTGGATGAAACAGTTGCGCTGCCGTTCCTGTCGCCTGATCGTGAGAACCTGCTTGAGTACGACATCACGCGCGCCGTGTACCGTGTGATGAACTCGGAGAAAGCTGTACTTGGCATCATGAGTGCTCTCTCGGTCATGGGGAAACAAGCTCCCCAGAACCCGATGATGATGCAGATGCAGCAGCAGCAACAGAACAAGCCGCCGTGGGTTGTCACGAGCGAGCTGAAGCGGGATTTCGATGTCCGCGAAGTGCCGAAAGACACGGAGGAGATCGATGGTGACATTGATATCCTGATGCTGGTGCATGCCTCAGAGCTGTCTGACAAGACGCTGTTCGCCATCGATCAGTTCGTTTTGCGTGGTGGGAAGCTTCTGGCCTTTGTCGACCCGATGAGCGTTATCGAACGCCAAGAGAAGCCCCCGATGCCCCAGATGCAATACATGCCTCCCGGGGCCTCCACCTTGGGAGCTCTCTTTGATGCGTGGGGGATCGAGTTTGACACTGAGAAGGTCGCGGGCGACCTGATCTACATGACCCGTATCCAGCGTGAAGGACGGCAGGAGTCCATGCCAACCGTGCTTTCGCTGACCTCAAAGGCTCTCAATGCTGACGATCCGGTAACGAGTCAGTTGGAGAACCTGCTGATTGTGAATGGTGGGGCCTTCTCAGGTGATGGTGTCGACGGTCTGACCAAGACAGTCCTTATTTCCACATCCGAGGATTCACAGCTGATTGAGAAGTTCAAGGCTCAGATGCCCGGCGATCATATCGTGAAGGATTTCAAGCCCGAAGAACGGCGCCAGGAATTGGCTATTCGCCTGACTGGGACCTTCAAGACGGCGTTTCCTGAGGGCAAGCCCGAGGATGATGCTGACAAGGATGACGAGGACGATAAGAAGGGCGAGGACGAGGCGGAGGCAGCGCCAAGCCACTTGACCGAGTCTGCAGGTGAAGGCGCCGTGATCCTCGTCGGCGATTCCGACATGGTACACGATCACTTCTGTGTTCGGCGCCAGCAGTTTTTTGGGCAGCAGATCGTTCAGCCGATGAACGACAATCTCAGCTTCGTCCAGAACCTGGCAGAGCTCCTCAGCGGAGACAACAACCTCATCAGTATCCGGTCCCGCGGGACGCTCTCACGTCCTTTCGAGGTCGTCTTGCGGATGAAGGCCGAGGCTGAGCAGCGCTACCAAGAGAAGATCAGCGCTTTGGAGGATGAGCTTTCAGAAGTGCAGCGGAAGATCAATGACCTGCAGCGCAAGAAGAGCGATGACCAGAAGTTCATCGTCAGCAAAGAGCAGCGCGAGCAGATCAGCAAGTTCCGTAAGAAGGAAGCGGAATCGCGCAAGAAGCTCAAAGACGTCCGGAAGAAGTTCCGACGTGACATTGACTCGCTTGAGAACAACCTCAAGTGGGCGAACATCGGCCTTATGCCCTTCCTGGTTGGGCTGAGCGGGATTGCGCTGGCAATCGTCAAACGGAGGAGGATGATCCGCAAATGAAGAGTAAGCAGCTAATAATTCTGCTTGGTGCAGCCATTGTCTTGGTTGTGATTGGTCTCGCAGTCAACAAGAGTCTTCAGAGTGGATGGCAGACGCCGGCCACTGAAGGCGAGAAACTGGTGCTCACGGACTTCCCGGTGAACGATGTGACCAAGTTCGTAGTGACGGACAAGGACGGCACCACTGAGATTGCGAAGAAAACGGACGGGCGCTGGCGTGTCGCAGGGCGGTTCGATTACCCCGCAAACTACGGGACGGTCAGTGATTTCCTGCGTGACCTGAGTCAGCTGCAGGCGACTCAGAACGTAACGGTCGGGGAATCGCAATACGGCAGGCTTGAACTGCTTGCTCCCGACAAAGGCGAGAACTCCGGTCGTGAGGTCGTCTTCTATGGCGAAGGCGACAAGAAGCTGGGAAGCATTCTTCTTGGCAAGGAGCATGAGCGTAAGTCTGAAGGCGCCTCGCCGCAGATGGGAATGGGAATGGGGATGGGCGGGGGAGGCGGATGGCCCGACGGCCGTTACATATTAGTCCCGGGAACAGGCAAGGTAAGCCTGGTCTCGAAAACGTTCTCGTCGGTCGCCACCAAGCCTAAGGATTGGCTCGATAAGGACTTCTTCAAGATCAGCGACATGGCGAGTGGCGCTTTGGTCGAAGATGGGAAAGAAGTGTGGCGTGTCAGTCGGGAGAAGAAGGGCGATGACATGAAGCTGGCCGGCCTCGCCGAAGGTGAGGAGCAGGACGATACGGATGTGCGCAGCATCGGAAGCGCCTTCTCGTGGGCAAATTTCGATGACATCGCTGATCCGGCGCTGGCTCCCCCCGACACGGGCATGGACAAGCCCAAGCTCTTCAAAGCCACTGACTTCGATGGCTTTGGTTACGAAGTGCGTGTGGGTAAAGAGACGGACGACGGGAAGTTCTATGCTGCTGTAGCGGTTGACTTCAGTGGACCTGAAGAACGGGCTGCAGAGGAGAATGAGTCGCCCGAAGACAAGCAGAAGAAGGACGACGAGTTCAAGAAGAAACTCGAGGAGAACAAGAAGAAAGCTGCCGATTTGGCGAAACGCCTTGACGGGTGGGTCTATGTCGTCAGCAAGTATACCGTTGAGAAGGTCCTCAAGGAACGCAAGGACCTGATCAAGGAGGAGGAGAAGAAGGAGGACAAGGAGGACAAGCCTGAGAAGAAGGAGGAGGCTGAGAAAGCGACTCCGCCTCCGCCGCCTCCGGCTCTTCCGGCCAAGGTGGAGAAAGCCCCTGCCAAGAAGGCCACACCGCCTCCACCCCCGCCTCCAGCTCTTCCGGTTAAGACGGAAAAGGCTCCGGCCAAGAAGGCTGAGAAATAGTCTTTGGGCTTACGGCGAATTTGAACAACAACGCCTTCGCGGGTCCTCCTGCGAAGGCGTTGCTTTTGCTGCCTGGCGCAGCATGGTAGGGCTCTGTCCTTCCTGCATAGTGCGACTGCCCGCCGGGGGAATGACTCAAGAGTTTCAGACTACCTCCAACAGCGAAAAAGCGAGCGTGCTCATGCAACTGGACAGCCTGGCGAACATGCCTGAAGGGGACACCACGGTCGTGCGCATCCTCTCTTACAATATCCGCCATGGGCAAGGCCTCGATGGGCGGGTTGATCTGGCCAGGATCGCGACAGTCGTGCGACGTCTCAACGCGGACATTGTGGCCCTGCAGGAAGTCGATCAGGGCTGCTCGCGCAGTGGTGAGGTCCACCAGGCGGACGAGCTGGGGCGTATGTTGTCGATGGCGCACGTGTTCGGCAAGACGCTTGATCTCAGCGGCGGCGAGTATGGCCTTGCTGTGCTGTCACGCCTCCCCATTCTGGGAGACCATTGCCACCCTTTGCCCTGTGACCATGAGCCACGTTGTGCGTTGGAGACGGTAGTTCAGGTCGGGGACGGGGGAGGACGTTTCCGCCTTGTTTCTCTTCACGCAGCATATGCCGCCGGCGAGGACCGACTGGCCCAGATGCGATCCCTGCATGGACTGTTTGGGGGAACGACTGAAGCCACGGTAATCACCGGGGATTTCAACGCGACTCGAGATGAACCCCCACTGCTGTACGTACAAGAGCAAGGCTGGTGCATTTCTCCTAAGCAGGGAGCTCCGGAGACATTCCCGGCGGATGTCCCGACGCGTGAGATTGATTTCGCCGTTACGCCGCCGCTGAGCCCTGGGCGGATCACCAGTTGCCGAGTGGCAGATGAAATGCTCGCCTCCGATCATCGTCCAGTCGTTTCAGAAGTGGTCATCCCTTCCCGCGAAGAAGCCTGTCAGGACGTGGATTGAGGTGTGGCACAGACCGTTGGGGCGTGCCACGTGAAGGAAGTGAACTGGATGTCAGTCCATCGGTGTAAGCCTACTATGCTTGCCGTGCTCGCACTTGGTGGACTGTGCTCCGTCCGTGGTTCCGCTGCTCCGCCAGTGCAGGAAGAGAGGCCTGGCCAGTTCCAGAGCACGGCTCTGGGGACCCCGTCCCTGGCCGGCAATGCAGAGGTCAAACCGTCGGGAAAGGGGATGACGATCACGGCGGCAGGCACAGACATCTGGGATCGGGAAGATGAAGGCCACTTTGTCTTCCGCCGGCTGAGCGGAGATGCGGTGGTTGTCGTGCGCATCGAGTCGCTGATACGTACAGACGAGTGGGCCAAAGGCGGCATTATGTTCCGGGAGGATCTTTCGCCCGACAGCCGGCATGTCTCCCTTCTCTACACGCCCCGTCCGCTCGCCGCGTTCCAGCATCGGCCGGATAAGGGGGGCATCACCAGCACCAAACATATCGAAGGCGTGGCCGCGCCGGCATGGCTGAAGGTTGAGCGTTTCGGCCGGCGTTTCTCTGCATGGGTTTCGGGAAGCGGCGTGCGCTGGCGCCGAGTTGGCCATGCTGATCTTGAGTTACCACACGAGCTCTGTGTTGGGCTGGTCGTGTCGAGTCACAACGCGGGGAAATACACCACAGCTGTCTTTTCAGATGTGGCCATTCGCCCGATACTCAACCTCGCCGTCCCGCTCGACGTGGCTCCCACGATGGGCGAATAGCGCGTGCAGGGAAGGGGTGCCCCGCCGTCGTCACTGACCATTCTCCCAATAGAGCTTGAGCATGTCGGTGTCGGATAGCGGTAGCTCAACGATGATGCCTCCCGGCACTACATCGTGTTCCCTGGCCCCCGTCCGGACACTCTCCGCTGTGCTTACGGCGTGGTCGGTGCGGACCCTCACTCGCAGCTTCCCGATGGGCTGGAGCCCATAGTTGGCCAGAGTGACGACCGCTCCCTTGGCGCCTTCGAGCAGGAACGCCTCAACCAGAGGATGATCCAGAACGACTGGACGGACCACGCTCGCAGTACTGATCGGCAGGAGCAGCAGGTCGCGTTCCGCTTTGGGATAGGCCACTGGGTTGTAGCTCGGTCCCAGCCGAAGCCGGGAGGACACGCTGGCGGGGCCCGGGATTCCCAAGGCGTTTTCGGGTACAACCGCGACCGTCTCCTTGATCGTGTCGCGTGCGATGAGCGCCTTCCTGATGTAGCTGAGTGAAGGCATGAAGCCGAGGGCGAAGACGTGTCCCTGCCCAACGTCGCAGCTGATAAAGAGCCCCGCTTCATCGTCCCCGCGACCAAGCACAGAGCCTGTCGTTCCCGGGGAGAGTTCAACGAGTTGGCGCATTCCCAGAATGTCCGCTGTTTCAGACGTGATCTGAACCTTCCCATGAGGAGTCAAGTTGCGGAGATCGCGTCCTGCCGTCGTGTGCGTCTGAAGCGTCTGGATTTTGCCTCGTGATAGACCAAGTGGTTGATCCAACGGGCGGGCCGGACGGTTGTACTCGTCTGCAGTTGCAGCTCCGGCTGCCAGCAGCAGCGTCCCACCGGCTCGGGTCCACTCGGCAATCCGTGGTGCGGCTCCGGGCGCAAGATTCGGGCCAAAGAGGTACAGGACTCTGTAGGAATCCAGGTGCCCATCGATGACATCCTGCTCGGACAGGAAGTCGACCGGGACCTGGGCGTGCATCAGGGCCAGATAGGTATGCATGCGGTCGTGCCCGTACAGCTCGTTCTCACCGAGGGTCCAGATATCGGATGTGGTGCTGTAAAGGAACGCTACGCTGGAGGGGCTGCGGGTCGCTTGGAGGAGCAGATCTTCCGCCCCGCCAATCTCGTGGGACAACTCCTTGATGGCAATGGTGACGTCACGATTCATGTACCACCCGATGTGGTGGCTGGCATAGGGTATCCCGTAGGCATAGCTCTGAAGTGTGCGTACCCCTCGGCCAATGCTGCTGTATGCCTTCAGCTTCACATCAAGAGGCGTTCGCCCCGAACTGGTGATCAGGTACATGCCCACCGGCTGCCCCTGCCGTCGGCAAGCCGCTCGCAGAAGGTCGACGTTATAGCCGGCGCATTGGTACGTTGACCCCAGGTTGTTCCAGTCCTCACTCCAGGCCATGCTCAGCGCTGCCGTCCCAAACACGTGGAAGTAGTCGACTCCCTGCAAGTACATGTTGGCTCTGTACACAGCACCGTCGCTGAAGTTGACTGTTGCCGGAGTAGCGCTCCCGTAGGCGCGTTCGATCTCGGACGTCTGCAGCCTCAGGAAGTCGGCCAGGGACTTGCTGCGGAATCGCTGCGAGTGGTAATAAAGGGCCGGGGTCTCATCCCGGTTTTCCCTAGTCGTTGGCCGGACGTCACTCCAGGATTGGTGACCAAGGGCAGCGAGCGGCACACGCAGCTCATCCCTCAACCATGTGACAAACTTCTCTCGACAGACGGGACACCCCTGGGCGTGGACCAGAGGCCTGGCCGTGGGCTCGTCCATGAACATAGCAACACTCGGTGGTTGACCGGCCCACCCAGCCGCAGCGGCTGTGACCCGTTCTCTGATCTTCTCTCGCTGTGGTTGCAGGTAGCACTGATCCTTCATGTACCAGGACGTCGTTGCTGCTCGGGAAAAACGGAATCCCAGCTCCTGAAGCTCAGGGCCAAGGGGCTCCTGCAGTCCGTTGAAGCCGAGGCTGGCCACGATCCTGAGTTCTCCAAGGCGGACCTCCGGAGCGTAGAGCCTGGGGCGCAGGTGGATGCTGAGGAAGAATGGGAAGCGTTCGGGGGGATGGCCGAACGGAATAGAGGGCAGGGCGGCTGCAAAGGTGCGCGAGACATCAAAGAGTTCGCGGTCGCTTTGCGGAAGTGCGGCGCCCTCCCGATTCAGCACCCCCGGAGTCACAACGGAGAGGCCGGCTCCGTTGCCCCGTCTCTCAAACCGCTTCACGATGGCGCTGTCTTCCGGAGCAGTGGCGAACTCAAAGAGGGCATCGCAGCTCGGCAGCCACTCCGTGTAGGAGTATTTCTCGGCCAACCTGAGCTCCAATCGTGCCCCGCGGTCCTCATGGATAACCGAGGTGATGTCACACCACGGCGTTTGCTCGCGCGCGGACAGGAATGCGGCTTGGCCTCGCCGTGGCGTCACCCGCTCTTCGTAGCCATCGTTTGACAGACTGAAGTGCTTGTACCACGGGGCCCGGTAGTGATCGGCGAAGCAGTGGACGTACACAGGACGCCCGACTGTGGGCCCGAGGGTGACTCGCAGCCACGTCTTGGGCTGGAAGTCGCTGACTCTGGGGGTGTACTCCGTGTCTGTCGTGAGGAGGAGGCAGTCGATCAGACGGGTCCAACCAGGGCAGGCCACGGGGGCCTCCTTGGTGATCTCAATGCGAACCACGCCAACCGGAAGATCCACCTCAAAGTGACTGAAGTCGTACCGATGAATTCTGCGTGGCTCGACGTCGGGGGGAGCGTGGTCAAACGTACCTGCCCCGAGAACAGTGTTTCCCTGCTGCATTGAGACGGTAAACGGTCCCCGTCCCCCTCGCATCGTTGTGTGCCGAACCCAGACAACGTAGCTTCCTGCCTCGCTGATCTCTACGTCGCGCCAGGCCATCCCCGGCCCTCCGATCGCTCCGGCCAAGTGTTTGAGCCCGCTGTCCGGGGCATAGCGACTGGCCTGATCCCTGACAGTCCACGATGTGCCATCACAGGTAAACGCCTCCGCCTGGATGAAAATCGGTTCCGAGGCGTGAAGAGGCGCCAGGAGGAGGCCGGAACCGGTCAGCACCAGGAGCACTATGTTCTTCTGCATTGGGGCCTCGTGGGCGTTCAGGGAGTGTATCACACAGGACACGGGGCAACGCGAACCAATGTCGTCCCATGCCCCAGACTATACCAGTGTCAGAGACTCATCACTCTCCGGCGGAACTTTCCGGCCGACAGATGGTCTTGACCTTGGTAGACCAGGCGCATCGCGATGGACATGTGGGAAGCGTTTTGGGGCGAGCCCTGGGCCCGTTTTGGCGAGTGTGGAGACGCTCTGAAACGGCCACTTTGAGCACGTATCAGGGCTTGCATTCCGAGTGGAATGCGCTTCTTTAGTCGCATGCATTCGAAGCGTTGTAGACAGTAGCAGGATAGAAGGAGAGAACACATGGATATTCTGGAATTTGCGATGCAGATGGAGAAGGACGGGGAAACGTACTACCGCAACATGGCCGAAGGGACAACTGAACCTGGGTTTGCCGGCGTTTTCAAACGTTTGGCCGAGACGGAAGTCCGTCACTACGACGTTCTTGCTGCTTTGAAAGAAGAGGTCCCGGCGTCCTTGTCAGACGACACGATCCCCGCAGATGCCAAGAACATCTTCGCCGAGCTCATCGAGGCGGGAAAAGAGCCACAGATTGATCCCAACGCGATCGACAAGTATGTCGAGCAGTACAAATTTGCCCAGGGCGTAGAGGCTAAGAGCCGAGATTTCTATCGGGAAAAGGCAGACGAGTGCTGCTGCGATGAGGCAAAGGCGATTTTCCTCCGCCTGGCCGACGAAGAAGAGAAGCACATCTGGGTGCTCGAGAACATCATCGAGAGCGTTTCACGGCCGAGTTTCAACTGGATTGAATTCGCTGAGTGGCATCACAGCGAAGAGTACTGATCCTGGCAGAATCACCCTGTTTTTCGAACGGCGTTGCGCCTCCGGGCGTTGCGCCGTTTCCTTTTTCAGGGAGGGAATGCCCGGGCGTCCATCCGGCGTTGCGGTGTGAGTGTAGACACGTAGATTGATGGGGTGATGAGCCGTGTGCTGAGCAGAACGACGAGAGCCAGAAAAGAGATCTTGGGGAAAATCACGATGACACCACGCCAACGGTACCTTGAGACGATGCTCTTTGGCACGCCGGACCGCGTTCCTCTGACGACTGGTGGGGGGCGCAAGTCAACCAAAGAGCGCTGGTACAGCGAAGGGCTCCCACAGGATGTGTCGAATATCTCGTTGTATGCCTACCAGCAGGTCGGCGGGAAACTGCCATGGCCTGGCGGCGGCCCCAGCGTACGTGTCAACGAACGAATGATCCCGCAGTTCGAAGAGAAGGTGATCGAGGAGAAAGTAGACAGCCTTGTCGTGCAGGATTGGAAGGGGAACGTCTGCGAGATAAGCAATCAGTACAGTGTGGAGTACTTGCGCAACGCGATCGACTTTGTCACCCGCCGCTGGCTGAAATGCCCGGTGGAATCCAGGGCAGACTGGGCAGACATGAAGCGGCGATACGATGCCGCGACTCCCCAACGCGTTTCAGCCAATGCCACGGAGCTCTCCGGGACGTTAGTCGACCGCAATTACCCCGTCGAGGTCCATTTCAGTGGCCCATTCTGGCAACTCCGTGAATGGCTGGGTTTTGAGCAACTCTGTATGCTCTTCTATGACGACACGATGCTTCTTCAGGATATGCTCGATTTTTGGCAGGAATATGTTGTGCAGCTGATGGAACGTGTGTTTGAGCACATGATCCCGGATGGTGTGCATATCAGCGAGGACATGGCCTACAAGTGTTTCTCCATGGTCTCGCCCAGCATGGCCCGGAAATACCTCTTACCGGTGTGGACTCGCTGGGGGGACGTCATCCGCAAGCACAACATTCCTGTCTATGCTTGTGATTCCGACGGCTTCATCGGCGAACTTATCCCCATCTGGATTGAGGCCGGGATCAACTGCTGTGACCCGATTGAGGTAGCGGCCGGCAACGACATTGTGGCCTTCAGGGAGGAGTTCGGAAAGGACATCTCATATCGCGGAGGCGTTGACAAGCGCGCCATGGCCAAAGGCGGGGACGTGTTGGCCGCTGAGATGGAACGTCTGCGTCCCATCGTCGAGGATGGTGGGTATACGCCATCCTGTGACCATGGCATCCCGGCAGACGTTTCCTGGCCGAACTTCCTGGATTACGTTCAGCGCCTTGCTGGACTCACAGGATGGCTTTGAGCGAGGCAGAGCTATCGCCGTCGAGCCACTGAAGCGCTTCAGGCGTCTGGCGTGTCTCCCCGGGCCGTGCGGTACAAGGCGATCAGCACCGAGGGGGGGACGCGGAACGGGGCGCCCTGGCCCTGGAAGAAGGTGTGCTCCCTGATCAGGTGAGCGTGAAGGGGCGTTAGGATTGTCTCTTGCCCGCCGAACCGTATCGTGATGCAGGCTTTGTGGGCGCGATGTCCGCAGGCGAAAGGGCAGGGGATCCGCCCCATCACTTCGGCAATCTGGACAGTGACCCGCCCGTCGTAGAGGTCGACGGGGGCTTCCTGAGCAGCGTCAGCCGCATCATGGAGTTCATCCAGGATGTCAGCCAACTGCTCCGGCAGTACTCCGGCACTCTCCAGAACAGCCGCATCCGCCGCGATGATGTCCGGGATTGGGCGTGAGTCATCGCCAAGGAACCCGTCTCGAGCCAATTGCCCGGGAGCCATGCGCTCACGTGTTTCGTCGAACTGGGGATTGTGCTTCATATCGTGTGTTTCTGTTGGTCTGGAAGACGGTTAACCAGGGGGGGGGCACGCCGACAGCGTCAGAACTTATCGAAGAAGATGTTCTCCTCAGGCATTCCCAACCCGGTCAGCACCTTTACACAGGCATCAATCATTCCCGGGGAGCCGCAGAGGTACGCCTCCTTGTCCGAGCAGTCTCTGTAATGCGCTTTCACCACATCCGTGACCAGGCCCGTTTCGCCGTCCCACCCCTCGGCTTCTTCCGGATTGCTCAACGCCGGAATGAACTTGAAGTCAGGGATTTTGGCCTCAAACTCCTTCATTTCATCAAGATAGAACATGTCTCGCCTGTTCACTGCTCCGAAGAAGTATCGGGCAGGGCGTGTGGTCTGGGTTTGAACCATGTCGAGGAGCATGCTGAGAAAGGGAGCCATTCCGCTTCCGCCGGCGATGAAGATCATTTCGCTTTCCGTGTCCGACATCTCGAAATCCCCGTGTGGGCCATTGAACGTGACCCGCTGTCCTACGGTCAGATGATCAAACACCCAGGTGGTGCAGATGCCTCCGGGGACTCGGCGAATGATCAGGTCGAGGTGCCGCGTGTCCCTTGGATCCGAGGCGACGGAGTACGCGCGGTAGACGCTTTCGGGAGAGTCAGGATATTCGGGAGCCTGAAGCTGCACGTAAGCCCCGGGGGTGAAATCGATTGTCTCCGGGTCGATAAGCTCCATTCGGACAAGCTGGATATCATGCGTCAGGGGTGTCAACTCGGTCACGCAGGCGCGGAATTCGCGAACGCTGAACAGTGCTTCCGGGATCTCAATGGCCATGTCCTCTCGAACCTTGACCTGGCACGAAAGGCGCATCCGGTCTTTGATCTCATCGGCTTCGAGATGAGGGGTCTCTGTGGGCAGGAGAGGTCCGCCTCCGCCAAGGACTTTGAGTTTGCACAGTCCGCAGCTTCCGCGTCCACCGCAGGCGGACGGGATGAAAATCTGTTCCTGCGACAGGGAGGTCAGCAGTGAGTCCCCACCGGTGGTGGTGAAGACACGCTCCCCGGCATTGATGCTGATCGTGCAAAGCCCGTAGTCGTTGAGATACCTGTCCGCCAGGGTAAGCAGAAACGCCAAGGCGCCGCAGATTGCGCACAGAGTGCCTACAGCCACAAAGAATACCATCAGCAAGGCTCCCGAAATCCAGGCTTAAAACTTGATCATCCCGCTGAAGCCGACGAAGGCCAAGGCAATGATGCCACTGACGATCAGCGTGATTCCAGCCCCACGCAGTCCTTCCGGCACTTTGTCTTCCCGGATGCGACTGCGAATTCCTGCCATGAGGACAATCGCGAGCATCCAGCCGATGCCGCTGCCCGCTCCGAAGACCAGCGACTGCCAGAACCCGTAGCCCTGCTTGGCAAGCATGAACAGGGATACACCGAGGATGGCGCAGTTGACGGTGATCAGCGGGAGGAAGATCCCCAAGGCAAAATAGAGCGGAGGCGAGAAACGTTCCACGACCATTTCCACCAGCTGAACGAAAGCCGCGATGACCACGATGAAGATGATGTATTCCAGGAACTCGATCCCCAGAGGTACAGTTACATAGGCGTGGACAAGATAGTTGATTCCTGCCGTGCAGGTCGTAACGAACACCACGGCAATCCCGAGCCCGATGCTCGTCTTCATCTGTCGGGAGATGGCAAGGAAGGAGCACATCCCCAGAAAGCGCGAGAGAAGGATGTTGTCGGTGAACGCGGCGGCCAGGAAAATGATGACCAGCTGTCCGAGGACACCGGGCTGACCTTGAGCGGCAAGGGATACCTGTTCCAACATTATGCCGCACTCCCTTGCTTGCCGCCGGTGACGTAGGTGTTGCCGAACCATGCAACCAGAGCGAGCATGAAGAACGCTCCGGGCGGCATGACCATGATGGTCCATCGAGTCCAGTTCTCAATCCCCGGGAGCGGGAATCCTAAGAGCGTCCCGAATCCGAGTGTCTCCCGCACCATGGAAATTGGGATGAGGACGAGGCTGTACCCGATTCCTGCTCCCAACCCGTCAAGGAACGATGGCCATGGCGTGTTCTGGGTGGCGAAGGCTTCGCAGCGCCCCATGATGATGCAGTTGGTGATGATCAGCCCGACATAGGGCCCAATGAGCTTGTGGACTTCGGGGAAATAGGCCTTCATGAAAATCCCCACGATGATCACGTAGGCGGCGATGATCAGAACCTGCGCCATCATCCGGACCTGTTTTGGCGTGTGCTTCCGGAGAAAGGACACCGTCAGGGAGGAGAAGGCGGTGGTGAACACGAGGCCGGCACACATGAGCGCCGTGTTCTTCATCAGGTTGGTGACAGCCAGGGTCGAACAGATGCCGAGCACCTGCCTGAACACTGGATTATCTTGCCACAGGTTCACCAGGAAGGCTTTTCCGCCAACCGTGTCCTTGAAGGCCATCGCCGTCACTCCTCGGGAATACGTTCAGTATGGCCGTTGGTTCCGGTACCCCGGTTCGAGACGGCCCGATGAAAACATGCCAGATACTGATTCAGGATTCGTTCCATTGCCATCGAGGTCTGGGTCGCGCCAGTGATCCCATCCAGGCAGCGATCGCCAGCCCGTTCGGAGTTGAGGACGACAGTGCGCCCTGTATCACTGGGAGCAATGAGAATCCCGTTCTCCTCAACGAACTGATCCAGAAACACCGGCTCGGCAACCCGCCCACCCAAACCGGGTGTCTCAGACTGCTCCAAAATCGTCAGTCCACAGGTTCGTTCCAGCCCTGGTTCAACGGCCAGGATGCCCTCGATGGGGGCCCAGAATCCGGGACCGCGGAACCGGAAGGCATAGGCCGCCAAGCGCGTCTTCTCAGCGTCTTCATACGCCTTGATGAGCTTGAACGTCCACCCCGTTTCCGGGTCCTTGCAGACCTCTTCCTGGTCCACGCGTTCCGCCACCAACGCGGCCACATCAGCTTTGCTCAGGGAATCAAGGTCGCCAAGATTGAGGACCTCGACAAGTGCGCGGTCACGCAGATAGGCTGCATTGGCTTCCAGGGTCGACTCGGACACCAAGTTGATGCCGGTCACTCCGGCGCCGAAAATGGCTGCCATCACGACCATAAACAGGATGACGTAGGCTTGACTCTTCATGGTCGTGCCTCCCGCTTCGACGCCGTCTTCCTCTTCTTCTCCCAGGCTTTGAGCCCGATCTCCAGCGACGGTCCGACAGTGTTTCCCATCAGGATGGCAAAGCCAACCCCGCCGGCGAACGCAGCTTTCCAGCGGAAGAAGACAATGAGTACGCCGATAAAGGCACCGTAAAGGAATTGGGTGGGTTTGTGGTTTGGCGCGCTTACAGGGTCAGTAACCATGAAGAAACAGGCATAGAGCATGCCTCCCGCACACATCACCCAGTGCACAGGCGGGACGGCCTGGGCACCCAGCACGTGCCGGAAGAAAACAGCGGCCGCAGCCGCGCCGACGAGACTGCTCAGGGCCAATCGCCACTGGGCTGTCTTTGTGAGCAGCAGATAGATCCCGCCAATGGCCACGAGTATAGCGGACACTTCGCCGATCGATCCTGCCCCCAGCACTTCCATTGTGCCGTCCGGCCCGCTGAATGTCCCTCCGATGGAACCGGTCAAGAGTCTAAGGAATGGCGTCTCGTGGCCATAGTCTCGCAGGACCCACATCGGTGTGGCGGCGCTCACCGCATCCATATTGCTGGGGAACCAATGGCGCAAACCACCCAGACCACCCGTGTATACAGGCACGAACCCCTTTGTCATGGCTTCCGGAAAACACACATAAAGGAAGGCCCGGCCGACAATGGCGGGATTGAAGACGTTCCGTCCGAACCCACCAAAGAGCTCCTTCCCGAATGACAGGGCGACAACAGCACCGACAGCGGCAATCCAAAAGGGAATTGTGGGTGGGAGAGACAGCGCAAGAAGCAAACAGGTCACGATCGCAGACTCGGTCAGCGGGTCCCCTCGTCGCCGAGCCAGACCAAACTCAGTCCCCAAACCGACCACCAACACGCACACACAGACACCAAGGACACGCCAGCCGAAGAAGTAAACACCGCCGACGAGGGCAGGCATGAGCGCCAGGACGACTCGCCGCATCATCTTCTGAGCTTTGAAAGAGGAAGGAAGGGCTCTTTTCCCGGGGGCTTCTCTAGGCATCTTCTTTCCGTTTCCTGGGATGCGCGATGCGCGATGCGCAGTCAATCATGACACTGACAGCCGCAGGCAGCTGTGCCATGGGGCCACGTCAGGTAAAGTCCGCGGCGGAACAAGGGTGCGTCATCAAAGTCCAGCGTAACCACGTCAAACAGCTCGCGGAAACGCTCGGGGACGAAGAACTGGATTCCGTTGCACACGACGTCCTTCTCGCCCTCTCCGGCCTTCTCTGCAGGATACAGCAGGGGAGTGCTCCCACGGCAGGTTCCCACATGACCTCGGTAACGGAAGCCCGTGCTTGACGACGCGGCTCTACCGAGAAGAACCTGCAGTCGTTCGCGGGCACTCTCGGTTATGGTCATAAGCCACTGTCCACGTGGGTCCCAGGAATGGAACTCACGATCTTCCGCACATCAGGTTCACGTTCCAAGAGGCGCATGGGCGAGGTTGGCTTGGGTGACGGCGCAACGCCGCCCCCGAGCACACGTGAGACCAGGCGCTATACGGCCTCGAAGTCATCTTTGGTCGCACCACATTCGGGGCATTCCCAATCGTCCGGGATATCTGCGAAAGCGGTGCCGGGGGCAATGCCCCCATCCGGATCGCCGGCTTCTGGATCATAGATGTACCCACAGAGAGTGCACTCGTACTTGTCCATTCGCTCATTCCTTCTGGTTTACTCTTTATAGAGAGAGGCACGACAGGAGTCATGCTTCACATAAGATGCCCCGTCAAAGGCACTTTTTCACGGCCTCAAGCACGGCGTTGTAGTCAGGTTCATCTGCCACCTCTCCGACGGTCTCGGCGTACCGGACGATGCCCTCCGCATCCACGACAAAGACGGCGCGGGCAAGCAGTCTGACCTCTTTGATCAGCACCCCGTAGGCTTCCCCAAAAGCCGCGGACAGATGATCGGATAACGGGGTCACCTGATCCACCCCGGCGGCGCCACACCACCGTCCCTGCGCGAACGGCAAGTCCATGCTGACGACCGCTATGCTTACATCTTCGCCAAGACCAGCAGCCTCTTGATTAAACCGCCGCGTCTCGGTGTCGCAAACTGGTGTATCCAGTGAGGGAACCGAGAGGATCACGTTCACCTTCCCCGGCAAGTCGAGAATGGAAACAGGGCTAAGCTCACCGTTGACCACTTCCGCGTCAGGAGCCGCGGCCCCAACGCTCAACGCATCCCCACCCAAGGTTACGGGGTTACCCAAAAGCGTTACAATTCCTGTCCGTTCTGACATGATTCATCTCCCTTGTATCCTGAGGGTTCTCTTTTTCTTGGTGTGCCAAAGCGTACATTGCACGAGGGCGGGAAGCAAGATTCTTCGGCGCCATATCGGGCCGAGCCATTGAGGACCATGCAATGGGCACGGAACTCCTTGAGACAAGCCGGTGGCTTCAGGGTTCCAGAGCGAGCTGTGGATCCTCGTGGCGGCGGGGCGAAAATGGTTCGGTCAGAGGGCCCTGACTCATCCGCGGAAGAGCTCGAGGGATGGACGAGTTGTTCGTTGTCTCCACGGTGCGCTCGACACTATTGGAGGACGCATTCACTTGCCTGCTGAAGCAGCTTTGGTCAGGGAGGCAATGCGGTCCCCCCAAAGCTCAGAGTGTAGCTTCACCGTTGACTCGGCGAAGGCGGAAGGGGCGGCGTCAACCCGACTCATCCGTTCCCCAAAGATCCGGTTCATGTCGTTTCCCGCCTGCCGCAGACCGGCGAGAAGGGCAGCTGCTGACTCGTCAGACTCGGGGATGGCGAACAGTGAGTTCACTGCCTCAATCAGACGGCAGAGGGCGGCGGCATAGCTGCTTTCCAAGGCCAGGTCAGGTGCATTCCCTTCGCCCGCAAGCTTGGTCGCGCGTTTGCACACGTCCACGTAATCAACAAGCTCCTTTCCGTGCGGGAATCCGGCGAGAAGATCGCGGCCTGGAGGGATGGCCATCTTCTGTGTCAATGCCTCTGGGAAGCGGCCCCAAACACGAGTTGAGATGACGTAGTGCAGCGCCTTCTCAACCGGATCCATCAGCTCGATCCATTGGCCCACTTGGTCAGGTCTCGTGTAACCCTTGCGAGTAGCCCAGGCCTTGCCCAACTCCGACACTTGGCGACCTTCTGTGTTCCACGTCCACTCTGCCAAGGCATGGACGTGGAAGTCAAAGAGAGTCCGTTGGTAAGCACCGGTCGAGTAAACGTAGTTGATGCTGTAGACGGCGTCCCAGCCCTGTTCTCGCAAGCGATTGACGTATTCGCGTGTCTTTGAACTCCCATGGAACCGCAAGCCCGCATGTTCAGCTTTGGGCAGCGGTGGACCGGCGTAGCTGGCCAACCAACGCCCTTCCGTGGCAGTTCGGTTGAACGATTCGCCAAACTGCCCATAGCATCGCTCGATTTTGACCTCGTCGGGGAGTTCTGACAGGACCGTGTAGGTATCCTCAGCGTCCCTTCCTCCCATGCAGTAGAAGATACGGATCCGCAGGTTTGGGAAGCGTCCTTTCACATCCTCCCAGGCGTGGCAGGCCGCTTGTGTTTCCATGCGGAGCTGTCCCATCGCCAGGCAGCTCTCGCACTGGCACTGACCGCGAAATTCGGATAGCCAGACGCTAACGTCCGTCGCCCCCTTTCTCCCCAGGTCCAACAGACATTCGGCAATGATCCGCCTGAGATCAGGACCAGCCCCGCAGGGCACTCGAATTCGGCGTGGCTTGTACCAGATTGTGGGAACGGCCTCATCTCCTTTGCCTGCCATGTCGGGATACGCCTCGTAGCCGCCGTGTTTGGCGCCGATGTAGTTGAGGTGGGCCACAATCGGCACCGCTTTCAGAGCACGCCGCCGCCCCTCGACCAGAACGTTCGGGAACCGTTCGGTGGAGGCAACCCACGTGGTGACCGGCTTGCCTCTCTCAATACGATTCGTACCGGACGGCACTTTGGCGAAATTGAGTTTGAGGGACGTGATCCAGGGGATCAGATCAAGATCGAAATTCCAGAGTCCGCGCTCATCCAGATCAGGCCAGTCAACAATCCGAGGCAGAGGGATCACCGCGGCGTCAGGCGTGAGCCCGGCGGCCAGGAGCTGCTTGACCGTCTGGACGCCATGGTAGATCCCTCGCGGATCGAGGGCGGCGACTCGTAGCCGGGTGTCGCCCGGAGTGTCGATGATATAGGCCTGGCAGTTGTTTGGGAGGGCACTCAGGCGAGAAGCCTGTGGTGAGGCTTGACCGTCAAGCTGGCTCTGGTCATCGAGAAGGGCCAGTTGAATGGTAAAGGTCTTTCGCTTGGCTGGATTGCCGGCATTGACGGCGAGGAGTTCCGTCAACTCGAGGGCTGCCTGCTGCTCGATCTCCCCTGCATTCGGACGGAGCCGGATGCCGATCTCCTGCGGAGGAAGCGTGGCTTTGCGCAGTACCAGCATTTCCTTTGGGAGAGGAATGAGCTGATCCCGCAAATGAGCCTGTTCGTCTTCGGACAGATCGGTTACGCTTGCTGCAGCAACCGTGGAAAGGCCCAAAGCAGCCGATATGAACTGGCACATGCGCATTGCTGTTCCTTCCCGTCGCCGATTCCTTGATTCACGCCCCGGCCAAGCCCGCCTTGGCCACGCCAGCAGCATACATTGTCGGTGTTCGGTTGCCAGTGACCGCAGGCAGTCACCCCGAGGATCTCCGTGGATGGCTGCGTGTGGTCCACGGGCTATAGTTCCCGAGGTCAGATTGCGGCCCTGGTACGGTGCCCCAGCCAAACACTCTCACGTCCAGGGCGGACAGCGTTAGCAGGAGAGCGTTCGCTCTGCTTGTCACTCAACCTCTTCCACGGGAACGGCAGTATGGATTCACAACGAGCATCTGGTCAGAGCCGATCTTGTCGTGCAGCTTGGCTGCTGTGTGTGTTGCTGTGGGCAGGAACCACTCTCGCGGCGGACAGACAGCCCCTGACTCCTCGCCCGTTGGTCTTTTCGCGTTCCCAGATGAAATACGGACTAGATCGCCATTATCTGCGCCACTGGGTGGACCGCCCTCTACTCATCGATCCTGGACTGCGAGTGGAGAAACAGACGTATGCGATGGCGTTTCCCAGCTATCAACGAATCCTCGGCGTCGTGAGCTCGTACGGGCTGGACGGGCTCGCCTTCTTTCCAGAAACAAGTGGCCGGATGGGGGCATTCGAGTACACGGACCAGGCAGCTGTTCCCGGCCTGAAATTGCTCCCTGAGTTCATCACCAAGGCCGATAGCCTGGCGGCAAAGCGCGACGTACTCAAGGCAGCGTTGGCTTGCCGCAGTTGTGTGAGGATCAACGACCGCCTCCTGATCAGTTCCTACCGGGCAGACCGGCTGAGTCCCGACAAATGGCGAACAATGCTCGCGGCGCTTCGCGACGAGTTCGGCGACGTGTTCCTCTTTATTCCTGACATCACACAGCCATGCGGGGAGAGTTGGGCTGCGTGGATGGAACGGTACGACTCAGAACAGGGAGTGAGCGTCGCTGATCGAGAGAGGCTGCGGCAATACTTGCGGAGTTACGCGCTGGCGACCGATGGGCTCTACATGGCCGCCTCGGCCGGTATCAAGAAAGAACGGCGTTTCCATACCGACTTCTACCGTGAGTTCCTGGCGCCGTTTTTCAGAGACGTGCTTTCGGAGCCGGACTTGCAGGGGAAGTGCTTCGGCTTGAGTGCGTGCGGGGCGCACATCAACTGCACCCGGCTGGGGTACACGCTCAGTGACGATGGGACGCGCACATTACGCAATTCATTCGAGGCCGCGCTGAGCGTGCGCCCCGATGTGATCATCATTCCGGAATGGGACGAACAGAACGAGAACACGAGTCTCCGTCCTACGGTGGACAATTCGTTTTCGAGTCGTCGCATCGTGCATCACTACATGCGGCGCATTCGGGGCCTGCCTGCCGCACCGATGCCTGGAGATCGCCTCGACCTCCCCAATCTCGTGCTCAGCTACCGAAAGCTGCTTACGCTGGGCGAGGAACTGAGGATAGAGCTCCTGAATATCCCTGACTCGGACGCCGGTGGGACCTACACAGCCGGGCTGGCTCTTCTTGACCTCGATGGTCACGTCGCGCATCGTTTTGAGGATCATACCTTCAAAGTGAGTGAGTTGAGTGAGATCACCGAGAGCGTGCCCAGTGAGACGTTGGCACGATACAGCACGCTGATTCCCGCGGTGAGGATCACGCAAGCCGGCAAACGTCATCTGGTCGAGCGGGGCTGGCGCCCGATCCAGCTTCGGGCTACCTGGAACTGGGACTACAAATGGGTAAAACAGCCGCTCCGCGACCTGGCGGCGCTGGAGACATGCGATTTGCACATCGATCGCGTTGGTGACCGCGGCGAGGTCCGTCTGGCCGGGCACGTTGATGGGGACGAGCCACTGGCATCCGTGGAACTGATCGAAGATGGTGCGGTCGTCTATGCCGTCGATCCGCGTCCTGATGCCCTGCGTCAGCTGGAAGACCACACAATGCTCGCGGTGGAGTATCGCGCTCTGAAGCGGCGAGGGATAAAGGGCCACGTGCGGGTTGTGAACGGCAGGTGCAGGTGGCCTCAAGGGTATGAGACGCCGAAATACTCCTGGCGGCTGGATGGCGACGTGCTGCGGCTGCACCGGTACGTAGGTTGGTCACAAACTGTCGCCTATCTGGCCGTGTCGTCCGTCGATGTCGCCAAAGCTCAGCTGGAGTTCCAGATTGGGGACTTGACCCGAACCGTGCCGGTGGCTGACATCATTGAGCGTGAGATCATCTCCTACCACGATGGGGCGGACCTGACGGTTACAGTCAGTCACTTCCGGAAACAGAACGCCCATCCCCCGCACCTGGGGACGCCGGGCGCACGCTTCAGCACCATTGTTCGTCCTGACCTTCCGAGCAGCCTCTTCCACGTTCGCGTGGTAACGAAGAGCGGAAAACTGTTCCGCAGCCGGCCCGTTCGGCAGGAATGGCTGTTCGGCGAGAAAAGCACGCGAGTTCCCATTTGGTCAGAAGCCGGTTCACAAGCTCAGGCTGTGACTGTCGAGGCTCCTCGCGTTCCCCGCATCAGCTATACGTTCAGTGACCGGCACGGCGCAGCGTTGGTCACCGATGCCGGTCGGCCTTTCTGGGGTATTCTCGGTGGCTACACCGACAGTGTCACTGCGCGTGGCGGTGGAGCCAGCAACGACGGCACGCCGTTCATTCGGCCCAGTCACTACCCCAAAGACGCTGAATCCAGTGCGCCTGCCTGGCGCCTGGAAGGCGGACGGCCCTGTCTACTGTTCACCGGCACAGGTGGTCACATCGCCCTGCCTCAGGGCGTATTGCCGAGACGTGGAGCATTCCACCTCAAGATGGAGATCAAGCCCCTGGGGAACCAGAACTGTGTGCTGTTCGTGCATCGCCGACACTACATCGGCTCCCTGACTCTCGGGCTGGATCAAGGCAAGTTACGGGGCAGTTTTACCACCGACCAATTGAAGACGTACATATTCACCACCGACTTACAGGTCCCGGCCAACGCCTGGGCAGTAGTGGAAGCGATCTATGATCTGTCATCCATGAGACTTCGCGTGAACGGTGTCGAGACGGGACCGTTCGAGTGTGAAGGTGTTGGGCTCTATGACATGAGCAGCGTATTCGGGGGCTTTGGCGGCGGGGGAACGATCGATGAGTTCACGGGCAACAGCGGCTGGTTCCAGGGATTCCTGGGGGGGCTCAGTGTGTCACACAGCGTGGAGTGATGTCATGGTTCCTGTATTCGTTGATACATACTTTGAGGGTGCGACACCACTGCGTTGGGAACAGGAGGAAGAAGGCGTCATCGATCTGTACGTGATCCATGACCACGCACGCTTCAGTCCCAATCAGCAGTTCACCCAGTGGGACTTCAAGGTTCATATTCCCCCTGAGAGGATAGGGAGTTCAGTCCGGTTGCGTTTCGCTCGCCTCAACAACTGTTGGAACGGGCGTCCGAGCCCCGCAATGAAGTCAAAACGCGTGACCTCGGTTGTTTCCTACGATGGTTCGACCTGGCTGCCCCTTCTGGGGATCCCGTCCGAGACGGCGGAGTTCGCCATTGAGTTTGAGCTTGATCTGCGCAGTGAATCGACGCATTTCGCCCACGTCGTTCCCTACACGGACAGCCGCCTGCAGCAGCGACTGAACGCGCTTCGGCCCCACCCATCGGTTCGCATCTACGATGTCGGCGCAACAGTCGATGGACGACCGCTTGAGATGGTTGAGCTAGGGAACACGGAAGCGCCCAACAGGATCTTCCTGAGAGCCCGCGCACACCCTTGGGAGACGGGCGGGAGCTGGCTTCTCGATGGACTGATGACCTTGCTCACGGACGACACGCCGACGTCTCGGGCGATACTCGAAACGACGTGCTTTTGCCTGATGCCGATGTCAAACAAAGATGGCGTGCACCGGGGGATGACCCGCTTCAATGTCAAGGGCATTGACCTGAACCGGGGATGGGGGGTTGACACTCCGCACGATCCGGAATTGGTTCCTGAGAATGCCTGCCTGCAGAACTGGTTCAGCGAGCAGCGACGCGCCGGACGACTCCCACAGATGGCCATCTGTGTACACAACGATGACAACGGCCGCATCCACCCGTCGCACCCGAGTATTGATCCCGCCGGCTACGCCGCCCGCCTGGAGCGCTTTGAGGGGCTGCTTCGTGAGGAAACCTGGTTCACTGAAGGCATGGTTGGTGGCAGCTACCGCAACTCAGGAACGTTCGGCGAAGGGGTCACGGAGCTGTACGGTGCTGATGCGTTCATTTGGGAACTCAACGCACGCTGGGCGGAAGGGCTCGGACGTCAGCCAATGCATACGGACTGGCAACAGATGGGAGCAAACCTGGCAACCGTGGTTCAACGGTATTTCAAAGCTGACGGCTGAGTATTCAGATCAGGATAGGAGCTGACCATGAGCGATTTTCCCCGCACGCAGATCGAGGGTCTCTCTGTTCCGCGCCTCATCGCCGGAACAAACTGGTTTCTCGGATTCTCCCACCAGACACGGGCACGCGACAAATTCATCAAGAGCTATCAGAGCCGGGAACGGCTGGCTGATATTCTGGAGGTGTTCCTCGCTGCAGGATGCAATGCAGTTTACGGGGGGAACCCGGACGCAACCGAATTGGAGAATGCGATCCGTGACGCTGAAGACCGGACGGGGAGGGAATGCATCCGGATCTGTATCCCAAGTCTCAATACAGCAGACGGTCAGGAGGCACGTGACGAGAACCTGCGGACGCTCGATGCGTTTGCTGGAATCGGCACGCAAATCCTGATGCCACACCAATGCACAACCGACGCCTATGTCGATCGTCGAACCCGAACCATCCGCGAAATGGACTGGTTCATTCCCGCTGTCCGTGAACGAGGCATGATCCCCGGCCTCTCAACTCACATGGCCGAAGTGCCCGTCTACGCTGATGAAATGGACCTGGACGTGGGAACCTATATTCAGATCTACAATGCAACCGGCTTTCTCATGCAGATCGAGATTGACTGGGTGCATCGGATGATCTGGCAGCGCAAGAAGCCCGTCATCACGATCAAGCCCCTGGCCGCCGGGCGGCTGCCACCACTGGTCGGGCTCGCATTCAGTTTCGCGACAATACGTGAGTGCGACATGGTGACGATCGGCTGCATGACCCCAGATGAGGCAAAAGAGGTGATCGAGATTTCCCTGTCGCAACTCGAGCGCAGGGAATCCGATCTCGAGCTCCAGCGTACCCGCAGCAAAGCATCGATGTAGTACGGTTCTGAGAACTCCCGTCAGGGGGGGGGCGTTGTCTCCCTCCTGGAGTGGGCGGCTGTTGACAGAGCTGTTCCTGTCGCGGTACAGTGTTGCAACCACCCCACAGAAACGATCGAATGGTTCATGGAGGAATCGCTGATGGCTAAGAGTGCGAAGTCCGCAATGCCCCGCCGAGATTTCCTGGCCACCGGCATCGGGTTGGCAGCAGCGCCGCTTTTCCTGCCATCTTCCGGCGTGTTCGCTGCGCCTCGAAAGCCCGACATGGTCGTCGTGCGCGGTGGCGGGGACCTCACCCCCGAGGAAGCGTCCTATCGTCGCCTCAAGAAGGGGGTTGACCGGCTTGGTGGATTGGCGGCCCTGATCAAAGGGAAGAACGTCCTGATCAAGGTGAACGCGACCGAGCGGACCAGTCAGGACGGAAACACCTCTCCTGCAGCAACCATCGCACTCCTGCGGCTGTGTCGCGAGTGTGCCCCGGCTGACATCACTGTCGTTGGCCATGAATGGGGCGGTTACGACAGTATTCGGGCGGGGCAACCCACACTGCGTCAGGTCATCAAGAAGGACGGGGCAGGGCTGATTGAGTTGCCGCACTACTGGACAAAGGGCAGTGAGGGGGCATACAAGCTCACCAAACCCGAAGGCGATGTGTGGAGTGAACTGTGGGTAGCCAAAGGCCTTTTTGAGCCCGACACTGTCGTGCTGAATCTGGCCCGTCTGAAAACGCACCCGCATTGCGTGTTTACCGGCTGTGTCAAGAACGTGATCGGCCTCACCAGGAACATGTATGGTTTCCACAAAAAGGACGACAAACAGTGGCCCAAAAACCACGGCAATCCAGCCGGCTGCGACGGCTGGCCGGTGTTCGCCCGGAAGCTGGCTCATGCGTTCCGCGACGTGATTGGCCCACAGATTGCTCTCCATATTCTCGATGCCGGACAGCCGACCTTTGGTTGGCGTGGGCCGGCTCCTGAACGCATTCATACGTTTGATGCACACACCACCATCGTTGGGACAGATGCCTTGGCAATGGATGTCTATGGATGCGGAATGCTAAAGGCTCAGCGTCCGGACATATACGTTGATCCTCTCGGCCCCTGGAATCAGGGGGACAGCCCCTATGTGACACAGAACAAGCCGCAGCTTAACTATCTGGTCGAATGCGGCCGGATTGGAGTCGGCGAAACCAACCTCGCGAAAGTCAATATCGATGAGTTCACTATCGGCTGAAAAGGTCCCCAAATACCAGGTTGTGAGACGGCCAAACGCCCTCCTGTGGTCGTGCGCCTGCGCGATCCTGCTGTGTTGCTCCGGGTGTCGGACGTGGGTGGACGACGCCGAGGGACCTGCCGGAAGCGGGGCGGCCTCTCCATCCGTGCAGACCATCTGCAGCAGCATTCCGGCGTCCTTGCCGGGCGGGACCGTGAGCGGCATCGAGGAATACCCAGGGGATCGACTCTATGACTACATGAACGGGGCAGCGGTCACCTACTTCGAGTACGGATTCAAGACACTCGGTGCCTGTGAGGTCGACGGGGGAGCCGTGAAGGCAAAGGTAGAGCTCTATCAGATGGACTCCGCAGAAAACGCGCAACGTGTCTATGCGGCTTTTGCGGGGAGTCCGGGTAAGGTGCTGAAAGCAGGACTGGCGGGCCAGTACTGGCACGGATTTGAGCCTGAGGGGATTTTCCATCGGGGCCGGCATTTTGTACGCGTTCTGACGTATGCCACGGAGGCGGATCAAGCAGTCGCATTTCTGGGCAAAGTTGCCGCGGCTCTGGATGAGCGACTCGGGGCTCAGAACGGGAAGTCTTCCTCGGCCGGCGCGGGCGGCTGACTCGATCCCTCCGCTATCGGGACCTTGGGTGTACTGGCGAATGGGGGTTGGGCCATCGCGTGTACAGCTGATCCCTCCACAATGATAGCCCTGGGCCTTTGCGGGCAAACGTGCTCACACATGCCGCATCCCACACAAAGCCCACCGTTCGTTTCAGGGTACAGAATTCTGTCTCGTTCCACCGTGTAAACTGCATGAGTGGGGCAGACCTCCGCGCAAGCACCGCATTCCTCGTCCTGCAGGTACACGACACAGCGACTCTTGTGGAGCTCTGCAATTCCAATCTGAGTGCGTTGTTTCGCTTCCATAGCCAGTGGGCGGATGGCCCCGCTTGGGCAGACCTGCGTGCACACGTTGCAGTCATAGTCACAATAGCCGTGATCGAAAGAGAGCGTCGGCTGCAGCAGGCCTCTGAATCCGTACTTGAAGATGTCGGGACGGATCACCCCGGTGGGGCACGCTGCCACACACAGATGACAGCCGGTGCAGTGACTCGCGAAGTTGTCCGTACTCAAAGAGCCGGGAGGCGTGACCGCCCCGGAATCCGCTGAGAGCAAGCGTGGTGCGACGAATGGCCTGAAGGGAACGGCGGCCACTCCGGCCACGGAGGCGGCTGTAAACCCCAGAAAGCTCCTGCGTGAGTTCCTGCAACCAGCGGACAGTCCCATCTGATTCCCATCTGCTGTCAGTTCTCCGGCGACGTCTTCCACGGAACACGTGCCGGTTGTTCCAACGGTCGTGAAAGCCAGACTCGCGCTGGGGCATACGCGTAGGCAGTCAAAACAGCGAACGCAGGAGCTTTGGTCGACCTGGACGCTCCCTGCCGCGGCAACCTGGATGGCGTCAGTACGGCATCGTCGGGCGCAGAGACCACAGGCCGTGCACGTCTCCCTGTCTGCTCGAACTCGGAAACGGGACACATGAGACAGGAGGCCGAGGAGGGCTCCAACCGGGCAAAGCGTGTTGCAGTAGAGCCGCCCACGAGCAGCGGAACTGGCGCAGAGTCCCAGCAGCATGATCGCTGTGATCGACAGAACGCCTCCCACGACAGGGATCGTTCCGGGCTCAGAAAACTGGAAGATCTCGAGTCGCTCACAGGCAAGCGACAGCCCTCGGCGCCCCAGTTCCAGGATCGGTCCGCCCAAATTTGTCATGGTCCTCCCGAACAGACTGTAGGGGGCCAGAGCATTGAGAATGCCCAGACCGCCGAGAACTGAGGAGAAAAGAGCCACAGCCAGGACCGTATAGCGAAGCGCGGGACGCCAGTCTCCGTTGCTGTGACGCGACCGGTCCTGCTGCTTCCGCAGGGCTTGGACAAGGCGGCCGGTTCGTCGAGCCAGATCCTGCAGAACCCCAAGCGGGCACAGGCAGGCACAGTAAACTCGCCCGAAGGCAAGTGTGAGGAGGACGAGGACAACGAGTACTGCGGCAGCCGCAGAGCAGGGGACGGTGAGCACGGCAAGCAGGGCGGGAAGAAACTGGTAGCGGGGAAGCGTCTCCGCCAGGCATGCCGTCGCATCTCCTCCTAGAAATGCGGCCACAAAGGCGAGGAAGACGGCACAGCCAATCAGGGCTCGGATCAAGGCCAGACGGCGGGTCACAGCGCAATCCTGTCGATCTTGAGACTGCTCAGATCCATGTTGCCAATTTGTTTCTGATGCCCCAACACGATGTGTTTTGCGTCCTCCGGGGTGGCTCCCAGGATTCTCACGGCGGCCGCATCGGCCGACACGATGTCAGTCGACACCAGGAGCATCTTCTTAGCCAGCACATCCTCCGGGCGGGCTCGCTGCGGCCCGTTGGCCATAGTGACCCGGTACGCGTCAACCACATTCAGCTGGGGCTTCTTGAAGAGGCAGAAATCGGAAATGCACTCCTGCAGTCCGAGTTTGTGGTAGGCGACGCGATCCCACACGACTCCCATGAGGTTCTTCATCGCGATTGTCGCTCTGGCCCCCATATGATGCTTAAGTACGGGCACGTTTACCAGCACATCACAGCCGAGAACGAGTTCATGTACCTTGGTGGTCTTGAGCCGGGCTGCTCCTGCGATTTCAACGGTCTGGTAGTACTTCTCGTCCCCTCCCGGAGTCGCGACGGCTCCTCCGTCCTTTGCGGCAGCCCCAATTCCGCTCTTCTCATAGCAGACCGCGTTTCGTGGCCCAACGCTGTGGTCCAGGACGTACACCTTCTTTGCCCCTGCCTCGACACAGTGTTCGACAACGCGCTTGACCAACTCAGGGTTGGTATTGGCCCCGGTTCTTGGCTCGCGTGGCCAACCGATGTTCGGCTTGACAACAACCGTCTGCCCTTTGGCAACGAACCGTTTCATTCCACCGAAGTTCGCCATTGCCCGGTCGAACATCGGGGCAGGTTCACCGTTGCGCACGGCTACGAGATCCGGGAAGCCGCCAGGGGGAAGAGCTACTTGAGTCTTGCTCGCGAGAAGCAGGTTAGGCAAGGCAAATGCGGCTGGTGTTGCGACAACAGCCGTCCGAATAAAGTCTCGTCTGTACATGATTACCGGTCTCCTGATGGTGGAGCAGGATTCAACTATGAGGGTAGGGGGTTGCAGGCGGCCTGTCAAGCAGGGGGATGCTGCGTGCCCACCGCCGTCAGGCGAGGAGACGCCTCAGAACAGCATGCAGGATTCCACCATTGCGGTAGGTGACGACCTCGGACGCGCTGTCGAGGCGACAGACCACGTTGAAGCTGCACCTTGATCCGTCGGTTGTCCGGGCTTCGACCTGGAGTGCATCGCCCGCTTGCACGGCATCGCTGACGTGGATCGTGTAACGTTCATACCCACTCAGTCCAAGCGTCTCCGCACTTACTCCTTCGGGGAATTGCAGGGGCAGAATTCCCATGCCGACAAGATTGCTGCGATGGATGCGTTCGTACGATTGAGCGATCACCGCCTTGACCCCAAGCAGGGCCGGCCCTTTGGCGGCCCAATCCCGACTGCTCCCCATCCCGTAGTCCTTCCCCGCCAGAACGATGAGCGGAGTGCGGTCGCCGTGGCAGCGTTCAGCGGCTCCATGTATGGTCATCAGCGGGCCGTCCGGCTCCAGGCTTGTCCATCCTCCCTCGCGGCCTTGAGCGAGGCGGTTTCTCAGGCGCACGTTCGCGAACGTTCCCCGCACCATGACCGCGTCGTTCCCTCGTCGGCTGCCATAGCTGTTGAACGCCTCCGGAGTAACACCCAGGCTCTGAAGGTACTCTCCGGCGGGGGTATCTGCGGCAAAGGCCCCGGCAGGGCTGATGTGGTCAGTTGTTACTGAATCTCCTGCGTTCACGAGAACTCGGGCCTCCTGGATTGGCGCGATCGGCGGGGCTTGCTCAGGGAGGTCCAGGAAAAACGACGGTTCACGGATGTAGGAACTGTCCGCATCCCATTCATACAGCACATCGCCTTTTACCGGCAACGCCTCCCAGGCCTCGTTTCCATGCTCAACACCGGTGTATTCCCGTGAAAAATCACCGGTC
>Ga0209045_1000642_pt1 | contig 39104 bp, 23 predicted proteins | sample SaaInlLV_10m_DNA_4_FD_184664 | JGI IMG/M metagenome (GOLD analysis project Ga0209045, IMG submission 184664) | Marine microbial communities from expanding oxygen minimum zones in the Saanich Inlet - Saanich Inlet SI072_LV_200m_DNA (SPAdes) (version 2) | ecosystem: Environmental > Aquatic >...
CCTCGATCAACGCGCCGTTGCGCGGGCACAAGCAGGGCATGCTCGACGGCGGCATACGCGTGCCGGCGATTGCCAAGTGGCCCGGTGTCTATCCGGAGGGGGTGGTGTCGCACCAGGTCGGCATCCTCACGGACTTCTCGCGGACCATCGTCGAGGCCGCGGGGGCAGCCGGACATGCGGATCCGGAACGCCCCTTCGACGGAATAGACCTGACACCCATTCTCTCCGGGGCCTGCCCCGAACAGAAGCGCGAGCTCGGCTGGCGCCGCCGCGAATGGCGCCCGGACCCGGGCGGGTGGAACAACGTATGGGCGGAGGCCTACATCAAAGGTGACTGGAAGTACATCCGCGAATTCAAGGAAGCGCCGCCATTCGCACGGTCCGTGGACGGCGGCTATCCGGACGCGGGTTTCCTCGAACTCCTGTACAACCTGAGCGACGACGTCCATGAGGACCGCAACCTGGCACAAGACGCCCCGGGCAAACTGGCAGAACTGCGTGCGGCCTTCGAGGACTGGAAAACACGTACCGTCGACCCGGACCACCACTACAGGATCCCCTTCCCGGACCAGTACTCGCGGTCGAGTGGATCTGATCAGGAGCAGCGATGAGCCCGATTCTGACCGGAGTGAACTACTTTGCCGGCTGGTGGAAGCCCCTTCCCAACAAGTGGCACCGCCATGCGGACTCGTTTGCCGCCGACCAGGGCAGCGACTGGCGCCCGGAATTCCCGGCGCGCGTCCCGCTGCTGGGCGAATACAATTGCCAGGAGACCATGGATCGCGAGATCGAGGCGGCATCCGCGTACGGTGTCGATTTCTTCCCGATCCTGTGGTACTACAACGAGCCGGATCAGGAACGCGAACCGAACAGCCGCTTCCTCAACCGTGCACTGGGTGAATTCATTGCCTCGCCGTTTGCCGAGAGCATGAGCTTCTTCATCGAGTTCTGCAATCATCCGCCGTTCGAGGTGACGGCCGACCAGCAGTGGCAGGAGTGCCTTGAGACTTGGCGGAAGTGCATCTCGCACCCGTCGTACCTGAAGGTCGGCGGGCGGGCCGTGTTCAAAGTCCACGGTGCACACTTCTTCATCGAGCAGAATGGCAGAGATATCGTCCGCTGCAACAGGCAACTCGATTCCATCCGTGAGCTGTTCGCCGAAGAGGGCATGGACGTGATCATCGGGTCCGGCGTGATGGCCGGGGGCGGCGTCGATGCGGACAATCCCATCGCCGATGTGTTCGACTTCACCTGCACCTATATGGACGTTCCGAATCTGCCGCGCACCGAGGAGGATTATCCCTACGAGATACTGGCAGAGCTCTGCCGGAAAGCGCGCCGCGTCCACAGCGACGACGCGATCCCCTACATGCCCTACATGCCCGCTGGCTGGAACCCGCGCCCGTGGCCCGACACCCGCGCCTGCTTCGCGCTGCCCGACCGCGACGAGTGGCGCCACGAGTTGGCGCTGATGAAACAGGACCTGCTGGCCCTGCCAAACCTCGGTCTGCCGCTTCCCGACGGCACCGTCCAACCCGCCTTCAACTGCTACGCCTGGAACGAGTTCGGCGAAGGCGGCTTCGTCGCGCCGACCGAAGGCGACCAATATATGAAACTGGAAGAACTGCAGCGTGTCCTCAAATCCGGGCAATGAGCCCCAGAGAGACATGACAATGACAGTCCGAGGCAACGCCCGAAGGAAGCCGGAAAGACACCATGAATCCGTCACGACGTGACTTCATCAAGATGGCCGCGACTGGCACGGCTCTGGCTGGCCTGAATACCTACGCTGCGGAACCCCGGAACAGCAAGAAACCGAACCTGCTGCTTGTCTTCACCGACCAGCAGTCGTTCGATATGCTCGGCTGCTACGGCAACGAGCAGATCCAGACGCCGCACCTCGACCGACTGGCAAGCGAAGGTGTCCGGTTTGAGTACTGCGTCTCCTCCACGCCGGTCTGCACCCCCATGCGCGGCATGCTGCTGAGCGGCCAACATCCGCTCAAGAACGGCGCGATCAGCAACGACGTCTGCATGCTGCCCGGCAAAGGGAAGTACTTCGGCGAAGTGCTGCGCGACAACGGCTACCGCACCGGTTACATCGGCAAATGGCACCTCTACGGCGGCGATCGCAATCGCGGCGTCCCGGCGGGTCCCCACCGCTACGGCTTCGACGATGTCTTCCTGAGCAACAACTGCCAACTTAACTACGATCCGAATATTGCTTTCTACTACGATCAGCACACCGGGAAACGCGTCAAGTTTAACAGATGGGAGGTCTACGGACAGACCGATCAGGCGCAGCAGTTCATCGAGGAATCACCTAAAGACGATCCCTGGGCGCTGGTTGTCTCCTGGCACCCGCCCCACGACCACAAAGGCCAGAAATACACCACATTGCCGGAGCTCGAGAAACTCTACGACCCGGCCACGATCAAGCTCCGTCCCTCGCAACCGGACACGCCGAAGGTGCGCAAGAACATGCAGGGCTACATGGCCATGTGCACCGGCTGCGACATCGCCTTCGGCCGACTCATGAAAACGCTCAAAGAGCAAGGCATGGACGACAACACGATCGTCGTTTTTACCTCCGACCACGGTGATCTGCACGGTGCGCACGGCCGCCCATGGGCCAAGAGTTTCCCCGAAGACGAGTCATGCCGCGTGCCACTGCTCATCCGCTATCCGGGAAAGCTCAAACCGCGCGCCTCCGAGCTGCTGGTCGGTACACTCGATCTCATGCCCACGATCCTCGGCATGATGGGCCTGCCGATCCCGGATACCTGCGACGGGCAGGATCTCACGCCGCATCTCTTGTCAGGCAGTGACGACGCGGTGGCGTCTGTCCCGCTGTTCTACTTCATCCCCTCCTGGCGCGGGGTCTTCACCAGGGACTTCACGTATTCCAGGCGCGGCCCCGTCAACGGTAAGGTCAAGGAAGACTGGAACACGCTCTACGACCGCAAAGCCGACCCGCACCAGCTCACCAACCGCTACTACGACGATGACTACGCCGCCAAGCGCGAGGAGCTCGACAGATTGACTGACGAGTGGCTCGCCCGCTTCGAAGACCCCTTCCTCAACGGCTACGAGTTCATCAAGGCTCTCGGATTTGGTTCCCCGCACCTCAGCGGCAAAGGGAAAACCGGCCGTCTGCCGGGGCGGCCCATCGACGTCCTGAGGCAAGAGAGGTGAATATGAACACTGCGCGTTAGGCGAGTATATGTTAGCCATGTGGCGAAGAGCGGGGTGTAGTTTTTCATTGCGGGCCGCCGCCAGTCGATGTCAATCGAGTCGAGTCGACACCAGGCGATTGACGTCGACTCAAGTCGAGACATCCAAGCAGGGAGGAGCTGTACCCATGTCCGAGGCGACCTTCACCAAGTGCGGCGGCTACCGACGGATGGACACGTTCATGCTGGCCACCATCATCTACTATGGGACAGTCATCTTCTGCAGGAACAACGTGAAGAGTAACCGACAGACCGAACAGATGGAGCAGGCCGCGCGGTCCGGTCGCCAGAACATGGCCGAAGGTTCCCAACGCGCGGCGACATCCGCGCAGACAGAAATGACGCTGACTGATGTGGCCCGCGCCAGCCTGACCGAACTGCAGCTCGATTTCGAGGACTTCATCAACCTCGCCGGCCTGACCCCGTGGCGCGACGATGACCCGAACAGCCTTGAGATCAAATCCATCCGGCTGGAGCGCACCCCGCCTGGCCCGAATATCATTCACAATTTCTCGAGAACCGTGGCACGGAACCGGGCGAAATTCGCCAAGTGGCTCGAGTCGGAGGATCCCGTCGTCGTCGCCAACGCGCTCGTGAGGCTTTGTGACCGTGCCGATTTCCTGATCCGCAAGCAGTTGGAAGCCCAGGGCGAGCGCTTTCTCGAGGACGGCGGGTTCAGGGAGCGCTTGACACGACAACGGGCGGCGGCCCGTGCGGAACCGGAAACCGGCCCCGCCTGCCCGGACTGTGGCGATGCAATGCGACTGCGTCATGCCCGCCGGGGCCCCCATGCCGGCAGCAAGTTCTGGGGTTGCCCGAACTACCCCGAATGCAGCGGGGCGTTGCCGTTGGAGAACGACGTGAAACGACGCCAATCGACTGCGGTCGACTCGAGTCGATTAGAGGCGATTGGCGTCGAGGCGGGACGACACGGATGACCCGCATCCCAGATCTCAGAGAAGAGACGCGGGCGCCGTCACTGCACTGCCGATCTGTCCGTATCGTACAAAGGAAGAAGATGACGCTGAAACACTTCACCATAGCCGTAGCCGCCTTGACGACGGTGCTGTCCCAATGGGTCGTCGCCAAACCGAACATCATCTTCATGCTCGCCGACGATCTTGGGTACGGGGACTTGAGCAGCTACAACCCGGATGCCAAGGGCGAGGCCCCCAACAACACGCCGATCCGAACGCCGGCCCTGGACCGCATGGCGCGGAATGGCGCGCGACTGACGGATTTCCATTCGGCGGCCCCGCTCTGCTCGCCGTCGCGTCGCGCCCTGCTCAGCGCCCGGTACTCGAGTCGACTGGGCGAATGGGCCGAAGCCTATCGCGGATCCCCCGACGGGATGGTCGCAGCCAGGGAGCCGACGATCGGCATGTGGCTGAAGGAGGCCGGCTATGCCACGGCCTGTTACGGCAAGTGGAACGTAGGCGAGGTGAAGGACGTCTCCTGGCCAGGCGCGCACGGGTTCGACGACTGGCTGATCATCGACCACAACACCGGCTATTTCCAGCACCAGAACAAGAACCCCGACTGCCAGGGGCGTGAGATGCTCTTCGGCACCGGCGGCGTGCGCGTCACCAGCCTTCGCGGCAAATACCTGACCGACATCTGGACGGACAAGGCGCTCGAGTTCATCAACGCGAATACAAACAAGCCGTTCTTCCTCTACCTGCCCTTCGCTGTCCCACACAGCCCGCTCCAGGACCCCGCCGATCCATCCCTGGCCTTCGACGAACAGCCCAAAGCCACTTCGCCGGAAGGGCGGGCAGCCTTCGTCAAGATGGTCGAGTACCTCGATTCACGCATCGGGAAGATCCTCGGGGCTTTGGAGGAACGAGGCCTGATCGACAACACGATGATCATGTTTACCAGTGACAACGGGGGCATGCGTGCCGGGAATTGTTGGCCACTGAAGAAGCAGAAGCAGTGGCTCGAGGAAGGCGGGATCCGCGTCCCGTGCCTGATGCAATGGCCCGGTGTGATCCCGCCGGGAACCGTCAGTGCGCAACCGTCGATCATGATGGATGCGTCGGTTACCATGCTGGCTGCGGGTGGTGCCCTGAAACGCGTGCCGCCGGCCCGTAAGCTGGACGGCATGGATCTGCTCCCCATCCTGCAAGGCAACGCCGAACCGGTCCGCGACCGCGTGCTCGGCTGGCGTCGTCGCGATTGGAGCCCAAACTTCAACTCCCTGCGTCAGGAAGCCTTTCGCGCCGGCGACTGGAAACTGCTGCGGACCTACAGGAACATCGGGAAGAACGAACGGTCCGCAGAACCTACCGTCGAGCTGTTCAACCTGGCGAACGACATCTCCGAGGCAACGAACCTGGCACAAGCGAACCCCGAGAAGTTCGCGGCCATGCAGGCCGCGTTCGATCACTGGCAGCAGGAGGTCGTGGAGCAGAAGCCGGACTATCTGATCCCCGTCCCCGACCAGCTCGGTTCACCCGCGAAGTACCCCCCGGTCAGCATGCTCTTCGACTTCAAGCGGGACCGCCTCGGAGGCCACCTCCTGACGCGGAACAACGAGACTCGGATCTCGGAGACGGTGATCCGGGACGGGGTCTTCAACGTCCGTCTCAGCCCCGGGCTGGTGCATCCAACGCCGTTGCTCTTTCGGGATGGCGCCATGGCAACCACGGTCTTTTCCGCGATGCGCGTTCGTATGAAAGTCACTGTTGAGGATGGCGGGACCTGCGGCCCGGCAAGAGCCCTGCTGCGGCACGACCAATGGAAGGGCAAGGATATTCCCTTCGAGGTCCATGCCGACGGCGAGTGGCACGAGTACGTGATCGATGTTACGCAATCACCGGCCTGGAGCCAATGGACCCCGCGCGGACGCATCGGCATGGTCATGCCCGAGCCCGACAAGAGCCCCGTCACGGTTGAGATTGACTTCATCGAACTGGAACCGAGCGCGGAGAGCCCCCCCAATTTCGTGTTCATGTTCGCGGACGACCTCGGCTATCGCGATCTCGCCTGCTACGGCCATCCGTACGCCAAGACGCCCACGCTCGACAAGCTGGCTTCTGAGGGCACGCAGTTCACCCAGGCCTACGCGGCCGGGCAAACCTGCAGTCCGAGCCGGACCGGGGTCATGACAGGCCTCGGTTGGCCGCAGTTTCCCAGAAGCCCGGCTCGTTTCGGGTTCGGAGACCGAGTCACAATAACTGAACTTCTGAACAAGGCCGGCTACGCAACCGGGCATTTCGGGAAGTGGCATATCGGCCCGATAAAGGAGCGTGCCGCCGGGGTCTACGGCGTTGACGAATACGATCGCTGCGGTCCCATTGATATCCACAGGCTCGTTCCCCCCGAGGGGCGAGATGCCCCGATCTATGAAAAGGCTGTCGAGTTCATAAAGAAGAACAAAGACCGCCCGTTCTACGTCAACGTCTGGGGCTTCTCCACGCACTACCCCGTCGTGTCCCATCCCAACCACCTGGCCGAGTTCAAGGACGCAAAGATCAACCCGGCCGACTTCTCCGAGCACATGCGGGCCAGGTTCCGGGACTGCATCGAGGTCGGCGGCGATCTCAACGTGTCGATGCGGCACTACCTGGCTAACGTCTATGCGCTGGACAGAAACGTTGCGAGCCTGCTGAAGGCGATCGATGACTTGGGGCTGCGCGACAATACTGTCGTTGTCTTCTCCAGCGACCAGGGCCCGGCCGTGGTCAGGCTGAACGACGGCAGGTACGGCAAGGAGTACAAGTACAAAGAGGGCGATGAAAACATGCTGGGAGACACCGGTCCTTTTCGGGGCACCAAGCATACGGTCCTGGAGGGGGGGCTGAGGATCCCGTTCATCATCCGCTGGCCGGGCAAGGTCAAGGCCGGTCGCGTCGACGACAGCAATGTCATCGGCGGCGTTGATTGGCTCCCGAGCATCTGCAAGCTTGCCGGGGTCGAAGCACCGGCGGACATCGCCGGCGAGGACGTGTCCGACATGTGGCTTGGCGCGCAGCGGGCACGTCGGAAGCCGCTGTTCTGGCGAGGGCACGAGGGTCTTACCATCCGCGATGGCAAGTGGCGGTACTACCGCGGCAGGCAGGGGGACGAGCTCTATGACCTTTCCAATGACCCCGGCGAAGCCCGGAATCTCGCGCAGCAGCACCCCGAAGTCGCCGCCAGCCTGCGCACGAAGGCCCTGGCATGGGAGAAGGCGCTGCCGACCCCCCCGCCCATCAACGTGCTCTTCGACTTCGATTACGGCTCCATTGGCGGAGCCCTCCTGACCAGGAACAACGAAACCCGGGTCTCGGAGCCGGTCATTCGGGACGGGGTATTCAGCGTCCGACTCAGCCCCGGCCTGGCGTTTCCCACGCCGCTACTTTTTCGTGACCGCGGCACGGCAATCACTGCCTTTTCCACGCTGCGCATTCGCATGAGGGTCACCGTTGAGGACGGGGGCGACTGCGGCCCTGCCGGAGCCCTGCTCCGCAACGATGGCTGGAAGGGCGAGGACATCCCATTCGACGTGCACGCCGACGGGCAGTGGCACGAGTACGTGATCGACGTCACCCAGTCCCCGGCCTGGAGCAAGTGGACCCGGCGCGGTCGCCTCGGCATGGTCATGCCGGAGCCCGCGAAGAGCCCGATCACGGTGGACATCGACTTCATCAAACTGGAAAAGACGAGAAGGAACAACTGATGGACCTCAACCTAGCGAAACCACTACTGAGAACAGCATCCCTGGCGTTGGCGCTTGCGACAGTTTCGGTTCAGAGCGCGGAGCGGCCCAATATCGTTTTCATCCTCGCCGACGACTTGGGCTACGGCGATCTCGGTTGCTACGGTCACCCCTATGCGAAGACACCGAATATCGACCGCCTCGCCAAAAGCGGTACGCGGTTCACCCGTTTCTACGCCACGGGAGTGACCTGCCAGCCCAGCAGAGCAGGCTTCATGACGAGCCGGCATCCCCGCAGCTTCGGACATCGGATCGGCGAAAAGGGCTTTGGGGATCGCAAGACCATCACGGAACTGCTCAGGAACAACGGATATGCCACCGGACACTTTGGGAAGTGGCACATCGGGCCCGGAGCCAGAGGGTCACATGTGTCGGAAAAGAATCCACCCGCATTCAGCTATGGCATTGATGAGATCAAGGTTCTCGAGTCCCTGAAGGACCGCACGAAAGGTCGTGACGACAACACATTCGAGGCTTCCATTGACTTCATCGAACGCCACAAGGACGGGCCGTTCTATGTCAATGTGTGGGCCCACATTACGCATTTTCGCGTCCCATCGGATACAGCGTTTGCCGCGAAGTTCAGTGATCTGCAGGTCGATGAATCGCTTTTCGGTCCGTACATGAAGGTCAATAAGTTCGATATATGCAGAAACGAATGGGGCCTGAGTGTCAATGCCTGCATGAAGAACTACCTCGCCGACGTCTGGAGCCTGGACGCAGCTATCGGCCGGTTGCTGAAGAAGCTGGATCAGCTGGGGCTTTCGGAGAACACGATCGTCATCTTCTCCAGTGATCAGGGCCCCGCCAGGAATACACTCAACGAGAACAAGCCCAACCAGGCCGGCGACAAAACCCGCGCGAACATGATGGGGTGGGCCCAGGGACTTCGGGGCGGGAAGCACGAGCTGTACGAAGGTGGACCGCGGATCCCCTTCATCGTCCGTTGGCCGGGCAAGGTCCCTGTTGATGCGGTCAATGACACCAGTGTTCTCTCCGGCCTGGACTTCCTGCCGACGTTGTGTCGCCTGACCGGAACGTCATACGACAAGGACCAGTTCGAGGGACTGGATGTCGCCGATATCTGGCTGGGCGGGGAGCGGAATCCGGAGCGCTTCCTGTTCTGGAAGAAGCAGTATCCGACTGCCCTGGACCGCCATTGGAAATACCATGTGAACAGGCGTGATGGCGACGAGCTCTATAACTTGCTGAATGACCCGAATGAAACAACGAACGTCATCGCCAAGTACCCCGAAAAGGCTGCCAGCATGCTCCGATCCATCACGACCTGGGATGAATCCCTGCCGCCGCTGCCGACACGGGCGACACCGCCAAAACGGCAGGCACAATCGGCCCCCGAAGAACCTGCCGCAAGACGTGACGCGCCAACGCCTGCCTCCACGAAGAACTACTTCAACCTGCGCAATGGCCTGAAGAACGCGCAGCGCGTCTTCGAGACGACGAAGCAAGGAACGGTTGCCTTTGTCGGCGGCTCGATCACCGGCATGAACTGGCGCAAGCTGGTCGCCGCTGACCTGAGGCGCCGCTTCCCGGAGGCCAAGCTCAAGTTCATCCTTGCGGGCGTCGGGTCAACGGGATCGACCTATGGCGCCTTTCGTTTGGGTCGAGATGTGCTGGATAAGGGCAAGATCGATCTTCTGTTCGAAGAAGCTGCGGTCAACGATCTGGCCATCGGACGCACGGCAGACGAGCAGATGCGCGGCATGGAGGGGATTGTCCGGCATGCCCGGACAGCGAACCCGGACATGGACATCGTGATGATGCACTTCGCCTGCCCGAGCAAGGTCGAGGACTACAATCAGGGACGGACGCCGGAGGTCATCGCGAGCCACGAATCCGTTGCCGAGCACTATGGCGTCGCTTCACTGGACCTCACCTTGGAGGTGACCGAGCGGATCAACCGTGGCGAATTCACCTGGAAAGACGACTTCAAAAGCTTGCATCCCTCGCCCTTCGGTCAAAAGCTCTACGCGAAGAGCATCGCCAGGCTGTTGGACGTCGCCTGGGCCGACGCGCCGACGGCCGCGACAACGCCCCATCCTCTGTCGGACAAGCTGGACGCGTTCTGTTACGATGACGGCAAGCTGTTCCCGCCGGGGTTGGCGGCCGAGTGCAAGGGATTCCACATCGTCACCGACTACACGAACAAGGAGGGGGGCAAGGTCCGCAGAGGCTGGAGTGAATTGCCGCAGCTGACCGGGGAGAAACCGGGGGACAGCTTCACGGTCAGGTTCACCGGCACGGCTGTGGGCATCATGGTCATCGCGGGGCCGGCAGCGGGGATCATCGAGCACAGCGTTGACGGGGCGCCCTGGGTGAAGCGGGACCTGTTCACACGGCACAGCCCGAGACTGCATCTTCAGCGACTCTACACGCTTGCAGCCGAACTGGATCCGGGAAAAGAGCACACGCTCAACGTGCGTATCTCGCCGGAGAAGAACGCGGACAGTATCGGCAGCAACTGCCGAATTGTCTACTTCGCGATCAATGGCGATCCGCGTTCACCGACCGGCACGCGTGTCAAGGGACTGACGTTCGAGGGATCGAACGGCACAGGCCCTGAGGATCAATAGCACCAAGCCGTCATCGTCCACCCATTGGGCCGGGCAATTGTACGACATTTGCGCGGATCCGGCAAAGGCGAAGAACGTGGCCAAGAAATATCCGGACGTGGCCGCACGCCTCAAGAAGAAGGTACTCGCGTTCAAAGCGGAGCTGCCGAAGAAGATCGAGAGCACGGGCAAGTACAAGCATCAGTACTAGAATCAGTTGGTTTGGTGCGGAGGAGCTTGATGAGCATCAACCTGAGAAGAGCCTCAATGACAGCAGCGGCCACGACTATTCTGTCCACTTCACTGGCGGCGTTAGAGCCCAGGATTGTCAAACCAACCTTGGATCAGAGCGATGTTGTCGTGGCTGATGTGGTGATCACGGATGCGCCACATGCGGCAGACCCGACAGGGGTGACCGACTGCACGGCAAGCGTACAGAAGGCCATCGACGATCTCAGCAAGACCGGTGGCGGCGTGCTCTACTTCCCGGCCGGGAGATACCGGTTCAACGGGACCTTGATCCTCCAGTCCGGTGTCACCCTCAAGGGCGACTGGGCCAGCCCATTGAAAGGCGGTTCCGGCAAAGGAACCATCTTCATGGTCTACTCCGGCAAGGGAGACGAGAACGCCGAACCATTCATTCGGACGAGAAGGGGGCCCTGTGCGATAAAGAACCTGAGCTTCTGGTATCCCGAGCAGAATGCTGAGAACCCCGTGCCGTACCCCCCGACCGTTCTGAGGGAACAGATGCCCGGCATCGTCATGAGGGTGACCTTCTACAACTCGTGGGTAGGCTACGAGGTGCTGCACAGCGGGGGTTCCCCGCTGATCTCCGAGGTCTACGGGACCTTCCTCAAGAAAGGCATACAGGGCGACATCTGCCTTGAATATGGTTTTTTCGACAGGATCCACGTTTCGCCTGGAATCTGGGCGGATGCTCCGTTCAACTCCATCGCCAACGCTCCGAATGATAACGAATCGCGTGAAAAGCTGGTGGACTGGTGCCGGAAGAACACGGTTGGACTCGAGTTCCTGAAGAACGACAACATCGAGCTCTTCCACGTGACCGTGAAGGACGCGAAGGTCGGCATCTACTATGGGAAGCACGCCGGAAGACTCAGGAAAGGGGGGCTGGGCACCTATGGGTTCCGCATGAAGGGCGGGCTGAAGATGCCCAGGTCGAAGAAGCCGCCGGTCGCCGCCAAGTCCGCGCCCCCCCGTCAGCAAGGCAGCGATGCTGGGGTGGCTCGCCAGGGGCGGTGCTGTTTCCGTGGAGTCTGATTCGCTCCGGATCAGGGCTGTTGGCGGCAAGCCGCTTCTCGCCAATGCCAAGGTACGGGCCGACGGCCCCGTGGAGGTCAGACTTCGGATCCGGACACCTGGAAATGGCACCGGCCGACTGCAGTGGCGAACGGAAGGCCAGAAGCGCTTCCCGAAGAGCGGACAGACGACGCCATTCACTACCCGTGGCGGCAACTGGCAGGAGCTGAGCGTGCCACTTGCCGTCGAGGGGCGCCTGATCCATCTGCGTCTCTTCCCACCTGTTCAGAAGCACCCCGTGGAGATCGACTGGATTGAGATCACGCCGACTGGGGACGGTGCCACGGGAGAGCAGCGATGGGATTTCAAGGGCGCGGCAGGGGCGGCGAAGCCCAAACCGAAGGGAGGAGCTTCCCGACCGACCCGTTGACGTCCTGAACAGACAGTATCAAGAGCAGGATTGAGAGAAGGACCAAGAGAACAAGAGGACTTCCCATGACATCACGTTTTGCAGGGACGGTTCCTTCATTCCTGAAAGACCATGCATCTCTCTACAGTGTTAGTCCCCACAAGGCTGCATTGGAGTGGTTCCGCAAGGCTGAGTTTGGGTTGTTCATTCATTATGCTCTGGCCAGCCTGTTTCCCAAAGGGAGAATCGGCCTGGAAAACATGGCAGGTAATGAGGCAGATGCTCTGGGTGCCCTGCAGCATTCTCCCGAGATGCTGGATGGGCTAGACCTACCGAACGCTGTCCGGACAAGATGTCTTGGGATCAAAGCCGAATTGGCTGCCCGGTTCACGGCTGAGCGTTTCGATGCAGAAGCTCTGTGTGATCTGGCAACCAGAGCGGGCATGAAATACGTCAATTTCACCACCAAACACTTGGGTGGATTGTATATGTTCAGGACATCAGTGAGTGGATTCAGTGCTCCTGAGATCATTGGCCGTGACCTGGTGGCCGAAATGGCAGAAGCCTGCAATGAACGGGGCCTGGGCCTTTTCTTGTATGTGCCGCCCGACGTGTCACGGACGGATGATCTGTACCTGGAGCACAACCAAACAGTTCTGGAGGAACTACTGACGAACTATGGGCCGGTTGCAGGTATCTGGTTTGACGGAGTCGGCAAGCGTCACAAGAACCCGGAACAGTATACCAAACTCCCGGAGATCTATGCCTCTATCAGAGAACTGCAGCCCCAGTGCCTCATTTCCTTCAAAACAGGTGCCACCGGAGATGAGGATTTCATCGCACCCGAGTTCTTCCTGTTTCGCTACCCGGTTGAGTGGGACACCCCCTACCGGCAAAGGAGCTGGGAACGGCGCCTGGAGCACCAGCGCAAACGGGTACTGTCCAACGACGTGGCCGGTGAGAACACGTTGCTTCTCATGGACCGTTCTCTATACAAGCCGGCTGAGATCTCCACTACCCTCCAGGCGGCCCGGTGGCGGGATGGCTCGGAGCACACCATGGACAACGGTTGGATCCACCACGAGACGTCTCCGCGGCTCACGGTTGAAGAGGTGCACTTCCAGAAGAACATCGCTCACAGCCAGGGCGCCAACCTGATTCTGAACGTAGGGCTCAGGGGGGACGGCTCGGTCAATCCCCGGGACCGGGACGTGCTGGAGAAACTCCGGGCGGACTGACAATATGACCCAAATTGGCCAAATTCAGTCACTATGAAGGCACTTGATTGCATTGTTCCGGGGTTGAGGGCGATCGCCTCCGGTTCGTCGTCCTTCGACCTGGCCCGGCAGACGGGCGAGCCGCTCACCGGCCGTAAGGCCACACTCTACACGAAGTCCCTCTCGAACAGCCGGACGCTGAGGTAGCCGCCAAACCCGGCATAGGTCGTGGTCACCCAGATCTCTCCGGGTCGGGCCTCGAAGACTCGGGGGTAGGACAGGCACTTGCCCTCGCTGTCCTCGGTCACCCGGGCGATGACCACCGGCTGGGTCCACGTAGCGCCGTCGTCCTCGGACAGCATGACCGACAGCTCACCCCGATGATTGCTGTGGGCCACTTCCGAGGAAACGCCGTCGCCCCCGCTCAGGGGGTAGTCGTCCCTGCCCTCCGGCTGGGCACGGTTCCAGATCAGGAAGAGGCGACCGCTCTGCAGCCGCTGGAGCAGACCGGGCGCAGAGCTGGCGTCTATGGTCGTGGGCCTGAAGCCCTGCCAGCACAGGCCCTCGTCGGCGGAATGCGCCTCCCAGAACACGCCCCAGTTGGTGCGCATGAGCATCCACAGCCGGCCGTCGCCGAGCTGCTCGACCGTGGCCTCGGTGACGCCGCTGTGGTGCCCTACGCCGCCCAGGTCGATTACATTGGAGCGGATCCAGTTGAAGCCGTTGGTCCGGGAGGTGTAGGTGGCCACGGCATGGCGACCGGGGTTGTGACGCATCATCATGGAGCTGGCCACGATGCAGCCGTCCCGGGTCTCGATCAGGTCTCGATTGGCCCCGGTCCAATCGTCGTGCAGCTTCTGCAGATCCTGCCATGTGCGCCCCTCGTCCAGGCTGCGTACCGCATAGGTGGGCAGCATCGCGCGTGGCGAGTCGGCCAGATCTTCCTGCCACTCCCAATTTGCCCGCTCCTTGTCGTTGGCGAAAAAGAGGACGATTGCACCGCTTCGCGTGCGAACGAGCGTTCGCTCTACGCGGATCTCGAAGCAGTCCGGATCAGCGAAGATGGGGTGCTCGTCCCACGTCTTCCCCTCATCTCCGCTGACGCAGCAGGCGTTGCCCTCAACGGTGAGTAGACGCCCGTCTCCCAGGCGCACGAACGGACCCGACTTGAGACCCGGGATCTCCTCGACCGTCTCGTGGATCCAGTAGCCTCTCGACGTCATCTTGCCTGTTCCGGACACGCTGCACTCTCCTTGGCTTGCGGGGGGATGGTCTGAAGGCGCACTGCTTTCCCAACGATGATGGTGAGAAGGTAGCTGTTCCGAGGCGTGAGGGCAACACGAGGCGGGTTCTTGGCAGGGCCATTCCCACAGGACGTTGCCTCCCAGTGTCCCCGACGTTATCTTCCTCGCCGTGGCCGGAAAGCCATCTCCTATAGGTCACTCTTCGCATGGCACGCCAATTGGTAGAAAAATCCGGGCTTGAGAATGGGCCCGACCATGAAGTGCACTTCAGTTTCACCGGTTGTCCCACGGACCCGCCCGATGGGATGAGCATCGGGTATTTCCTGGAAGGGCTCTTCGGGCCGGAATCGGATGTGCCCCTGACCCCGACGCTGAAAGGCATGTTCGAGGACACCAGCCGCAACTTTTTCTTTGTCGCCGAAGTTGACCGTCAGATCATCGCCTCCTGCTGGTATCTCACAGGGGCAAGCTCGCCCGAGCTCAGCGTTCTCGGCGAGGTGTATACGAGGCCCGACTATCGAAGGAAGGGGATATCGAGAAAGCTCTGCGATCATGCGCTGCAGCATTTCATCAATAGCGGCGGGAAAGCGATGCTCCTCGGTAGCAACAACCCGGCCGCAATCGACATGTATTTTGCCATGGGATTCCAGCCTTATCCCGAAGGCCTGATGAGGTATACCGTCGGTGCTCCCGGAGATTTTGACAGCGCGTGTTTTGATCCCGCACAGAGCACCCGTATTCGGGAAATCCAGCACGGCGACATCCCCGGGATCGCGAACCTGATCGGCACGCCCAACGACTGGATCTCGGTCTGCTACCCGATCGGACTCTTCTCTTCCAGCCACCAGAGCCAGGCAAGATGCGTCTCCTTTTACACACTACTGAAGAAGGCGGCTGATCAGGGCGGGGGCCTATTCGCGCTGGCTTCCGATGGTGGCGGCGTAATGGGGATCGGCACGCTTCTCCATCAGGGGAATCGCCTCAACCCCGGCTCTGCGCTGGTCGATGTTTTTGTCCATCCGGCGTTCCGAACGAAAGCGGATGACCTGATCGAGAGCATTCTCCAATCGGCCAAGGTAAAGGGCATTGCCGAGGTCAGGGCCGAAATTCTTGCTGCGGAACATGAGAAGATCGTCCTCTTGGAGAAACACGGGTTCAGACAATCCTGCAACGTCGGCCGGCGGGAAACGCTCGGAGACAAGACGTACAGGGTCGTGAGCTATCTGCGCACAATGGGCTGAGGCCGGGGCATTCCGCAGAACCGATAGAACATGAGGAAACGAATGCTGACTGCTGCCCCTGAATTCACCTGAAGGGATTGACGAAATGAGCTCGATCCTGCCAGCCGGTCGCGGTACTGATGTCGGAGAAACGCTTGGGGTCATCCGTTCATTCGCGGGAGTGAGCCCTCATCTGGAGAGGATACAGCGCGTGAATTCTCTGGGGCCACGCTTGAGCACGGTCGTCTTGTCGACGCTGCTTCTTCTCAGCGCTCCGAACCGAGAGATGCGCGCGGCCAACGTGCAGGCGCTGTCGCCGCCGCCGGCGCCTTTCGCGGTCAACCGCGCCGCCGCGCGGGCGTCGGTCGTGGTCAAGACGCCGGTCGTCAGGGGGAACGGGATCTTCTTCGGTGACAAGGGATTGATTATCGACAACAGTTCCCGGCTGTCCCTCGTGTCCGGCGGCGGGGAACTGGCGGCGGTCCTGCCCTGTGTCCGGACGGCATACTCAGTCAATGTCATCCCATCGACGTCATTCAGAGACGGAGCGCTCACTTCCGGGAAGGAACCAGGCGCTTTCACCTATGAGGGGCAGGTCCCCCTTGATCAGCACGGCGCCATGGGAACGTGGCGGCAGAACGTGACCGTCCTGCCCGACGGTCGCATCCGGCTCGATTGTGCCTTGTCCGTCCCGGCAGCCGGGGCATCGCTTGTCAGCAGCGCGATGCTGCTGTTCAAGTTGCCGTTCGCTGTTTGCGCTGACCGCCGGTTCAGTATCGACGATCGAGAGTACGCATTCACGGCGGGGAGTGCTCCGTCGCAGACCAATGCCGTCCTCTTCGCCAGCAGTAATGTGCGGCGATTGCGTTTTGCGCCAGGCGATCCCGAGGCGACCTTCGACATGGCGTTGCTGCGGAAGCGAGCGCTGACCATCAGGGAAGAGCTCAAGGACAACTGGGAGGGGCAGATGGTCTACCTGAGCGTCGAGGCCGACGCGCAACGTGAGATCTCCCTCGTTCTGGACTTGCGCACCATCAGTGCGGCTGCACGGACCGATTCGGCAGACGCCCACAACGGGATCGACTTCTGGAAGAGCGATCGTCTGCACGTGCCGAACTACGGACTGTGCCGGAATCTGATCCAGAACCCGTCATTCGAGGCCGGACTCTACCATTACCAGTATGCCATGCACGGGCTGTACTATGAGAATGGACCTGCAGATCTGTACACCGTGGATGACCGACAGGCCTACCGCGGCAAGCGAAGTCTGCGGATTAGGGCCGTGAAAGGCATGGGTTACCCGCACGGTCTCGCCAGCTTCGCCATCCCGGTCGTTGAGGGCAGGACATACACCTTCAGCTGCTATGCCAGGGGCGACTTGCCCGGGCTGCGGCTCACGGTCAGAGGGATCAGTGCAGACTGGCCGGTCTTCCCGCTCGTTTCACAGACGAACGTCACGACCGCATGGGACCGGTACAGCTTCTCCTTCACAGCCCCGAACGCGGGAATCAGCATTGGCCTGCGGGGAGCCTATTACGGTGACGATGCCTCCGGGCAGGGCACTGTCTGGGTGGATGGCCTTCAGTTGGAGGAAGGCGGCATGACAGATTACACGGAGAAGCCGTTTGCTGCGTCTGTTGTATCCTCTCGGCCCGGCAGTGTGTTTGCGCCGGGAGAGCGCATGGCGTGCCGTCTACACCTAGCGGGACGTCCGGGGACGACCGGCGAGGTGGCTGTCTCTGTTGAGGACTTCTTCTATCGGACAGTCTGGCGCGGTGAGTTTGCGTTCACCATCGACGGCGGGGGGCAGGCCGACATCCCACTGCCGTTGGACCGACGACTGCCCCGGGGGGTGTTCGTTGTCCGCGCTGATGTCGCCCTGCGCGATGGATTCAGCGACACGATCTTCTCCCGCATCGCGATCATGCCCCCTCTCGACAACAGGCACCGGAACAAGGCCCTTACCAGCGTCACGCTCCCGAAGTGGCCGTGCCGCGAAGCCATCTTTGAGCGCGGTCGCGCCATGGGCATCGGGAGCCAGACCGCAATCACCAGGGACTTCCCCGAAGAGGAAATGGACCTGATGCGGCGCTACGGAATGGAGTCCATGGGCACGGCCATCATGAACGACGTGAGCAACGGCTGCATCCAGGTCGAAGGACAGCGCTTGGTTCCCGGTCTCCTCAAGCTGACGCACGTCACTGCGGAAGTGGAGCAGGCTGTCGAGGAAGCGTCCTACTTGAAAGCCAAGAGCCTGCCTTGGATCGACATGTGGTGGTTCGCGGGTGAATCCGCCCCTCGGTACAGAGCGCATGGCGTCAAGGGCGCGTCTCTGGTGCCTCACAACATCCCGGATTTTGCCAAGCTCATTCTTGCCTGCCGTCGCGGCGTCAAACGAGCGAATCCGCAGGCGAGATTCCTGGCAGTCGGCGGACCATGCAACATGTCCCCGGGGAACGGCATCGACCTGCTCGATCGCTATGTCCGAGCCCTCGGCACCGGTGTTCGTTTCGACGGTGTGGGCATTCATCCGTACCGCGCCCTGCCGGAGAATCCGGACTTGGACGACGATGCGACCGTCCTGCGCAGCATGCTCGCCAAGCACGGCTGGGGCGAGATCCCCGTTTACTGGAACGAGGGCATCTACCACCATTCGTACGTCATCCCGGCGTGGGGGCTCAATGCCCACCGGGGCGCTTCTAAGCACTGCCGGATCGGGCCTGTATCCTACCACATGGGTTGGGGCGAACGCATCTGTGCTGCCTATTACGCCCGGTACTGGCTGGTCGGTCTAAAGCACCAGGAACAGGTGAAGTGCTTCGACGGTCATTGGGCCCTGATGTTCCTGGATGTCGACCTGGCGCCGTTCGCGTTCCAGAAGATACCGAATACGCTTGGGCGCCTGCTGGGGAACGCCTCTTTCAGGCGAGATATCCGGTTTGCACCTCAGGTACGGGGCTACGTTTTCGAGGATGAACGCGGCCGTCCTGTTGCCGCGCTGTGGTCACACCGCGCCCGAGTCGACCGAGGGGATGAGCCGCCCCCGGTTGCTCTCATCCGGTTTGCAGGCGCCATGCCCGAGTTCTTCGACCTCATGGAAGCGCCGCGATCGGTCGCTGTTCACGATGATGGGGCGTGTCGCGTGCCCGTCTCGCCTTTTCCCCTGTTCATTCGCGGCCGCCCGGGGACGCTGGAGAGTCTCTGTCAGTCACTCAACACGGCCACTCTCGTGGGGGATGCCGTGGCGCCGCTGGACATAACCGCGAAGCCGACCGGTATGGGGGATGTAGAGATCCAGTTCCGCAACCTGCTGACTCGGCCGTTCCGGGGGAAAGCTGTCGTCCGCGTTCAGGACGCGCCTCTGACCCAAGCGCTCGAGCTTGCCGTCAAGGAACGGTTCGCGCTGCGAGTACCGCTCCCCGCCGTCTTGTCGTCCGCGCACATCTCCGAGCTGCGTTTGCCCGTGCACATCACGGGTCACGACGGTTCGTTCGTGGAAACCGACGTTTCCTTCCGCGGCTTCGCCGTCAATAGACGGCCCGCGTCCCGCCTTGTTGTTGACGGCGACCTTGCCGATTGGGGCGCCACACCCGAAATCGCGATCAGCAGTGTCTACGACTACGGGAAGGCCCCGAAGCAGGCGGACCAGCAGGAAGGCATGCTCCCCTTCTCAGCCACCTTCAGGATGGCCTGGGACGATCAGAACCTGTATCTCGCCGTTTGTGTCACGGACGAGACCTTGTCCTGCGCCAAGGGTGGCGGGCCCAACAACTGGAACAACGACTGCTTGCAGGTCTACATCGACACCTGCTGCGACGCACGCTCACGCGCAACCGAGGGATATGACAGCAACGATTACAATTACGATTTCTGTCGCGATCCTGCCGCACTGGACACTGCAACCCCCTGGCGTATGGTCACGCCGGAAGAACAACTCACCGGCGGCGTCTACGGACTGAAGAATCGCCAACTCGAACCGGGAATTGCGACGGCCTTCCGTGAGGTCCCTGGCGGCTATGTCTACGAGATCGCCTTCCCGGCGCGCTTCATTCAACCCGTGCGGTTGCAGGCCGGGACCGTCGTCGGCTTCGCTCTGTTCCTCAGCGACGACGACGGGAAAGGCATCGAGACCTCTCTGACCCTGACCCCGCCCGGCACGTCCTGCCACATGAAGCCTCACCTGTGGCCGGTCATGTTGTTGGTGGAGTAAGCGGAATCAGCTCATGTGGCAGCGTTCGGGAACTTGGGGGCAGTCGTCCGATGTGCTTCTTGCGCCCTGATTGGGCCGTTTTCCGCTGGCAATGTGAAGCCGGATCAGGAGGAGCTGCTGCATGGCCCGTCCGTCGCGCGTTGAGTTCCCCGGCGTCTGCGACCATAGGTGACCCCGGATCCGGTCGTTCTACACTGGCATTTGCGCCTCTGCTCAGCTACTTTTCTGCCACACCCGAACAGGTCCTATCCCTCATTGTCTTTATGCGGACGTGTGCATAATGCCTAATCCCCCTATGAGAACCTGTCTCCTTGGCGTCCTCCTTCTTGCGGCATCCCAGGTGTCGCTCTGTGGCGGTGACTGGCCGATGTGGCGGCACGATGTCGAGCGCAGCGCCGCATCCCCTGATGGTGTTGTTGACAATCCCGTCTTGCTCTGGTCGCTGAAGCTGCCTCCCATGCACAAGGCGTGGCCGCTCGAACGCAAACGACGGCTTGATTTCGACGCGTCCTACGAGCCGGTGGTGATGGGTAAGCAGCTTTTTCTTGCCTCTCCCGTCAACGGGAGTGTTGCAGCCTATGATACGGATTCCGGTGCGGAGCAGTGGACGTATTTCACGGAGGGGCCCATCCGCTGCGCGCCGGTTTGCTGGAAGGACAGGGTGTTTGTCGGTTCAGACGACGGATGCCTCTACTGCCTGGATTCGGCGTCGGGCCGGTTACTGTGGCGGTTCCGCGGAGCGCCGAGGGAACGCCCCGACAAGCGCCTCCTGGGGAATGGCCATCTGATTTCCTTCTGGCCGGTCCGAGGCGGCCCCGTGGTCAAGGACGGCGTCCTCTACTTTGGCGCCGGCATCTGGCCGGTCTTCGGTGTCTTCTACTATGCGCTCGATGCAGGAACCGGCGCCGTCAAGTGGGTCAACCGTGACCTCAATCACATTGAGAATGTCCGGATCGACCACGAGCGCAAACATGATGTCGGGCTTTCGCCGCAGGGCCACTTCCTGATTGCGGCGAACCGCCTGGTCGTTCCCAACGGACGCTCCATGCCGGCCGGGCTTGAGCTGGAAACCGGACGAATCATCTACTATGCGCAGGGTTACCGTAACGGTGACGGCCGTGTGACGGCCGGCGGGGACACCCTCTTCGTGGGCAAGACCGGCGTCGTGGATCTCTATGACTTTCGAGAGGCCGGCAGCAAATGGGCGGGAACGGGGCCGAAAGGACCTGACAGTCCGGGTAGGGGCAGAGACGGCTACGAATCACCCTATTTCCCATACAAACTTGCCAAAGGCTGCGACGCGTCCTCGGCCTTCGACGGTGGACTCGCCTACGCCTCTCACGCGGGTGCCTTCTACGCTTACGACATTGCCCACGCCGAACGTCCGGAAGTGCAGGAAGATTCCGGCATGAAGGTGGGGACCTTCCGGAAATGGAAGCCGCCACTTCTCTGGGAGCACAAGACGCAATGGAAAGGTAGGAGCGAGGCGCTGGCCAAGGCCGGGAACCGCGTGTATGGGCACGTGGGCAGCACACTCGTGGCGCTGGAGAACCTGGAAGCCGTTCCCCGCGTGGCCTGGAGCTGTAGCCTGGACGGGACGCCCTCAAGCATCATTGCGGCTGACGACAAGCTCTTCGTGGCGACGGTGGAAGGCATGATCCACTGCCTCGGGAAGGGGCCCCCGGTCCCGAAGGCGGCGGTTGCCGTGTCCGAAACCGTAGAGCAGGAGGACACATGGCAGGCGAAGGCGGCCGAACTCGTTAAGACAACCGGCGTGCGTTCGGGATATTGCATCGTCCAGGGCATCGGCAGTGGACGGCTCATTGAGGCCCTGATCCGCCAGACGGGCCTGACCATCCTTGCCGTTGACGCGGATCGTGAGAAGGTCCGGGCGCTGCAACAGCGTCTGGCGGCGACGGGCTTGCTGGGCTCCAGGGCAGAGCTTTTCGTTGGACGTCCTTTCGAGTTTGGCTTCCCCCCGTATATCGCGAGCCTAGTGATCTCGGAACGGGGGTTGACGGCGGAGGAACTGGGCGCCGTTGACCTTCACCGGACCTTCCACTCCCTGCGGCCCTATGGGGGAACGCTTGTACTTGAGCTGCCCGGGGACGCGGAGGGCTTCGGACAGAAGGTCGAAGCCGCGAAGCTGCCCAAGGCGGCGGTCAGGCAGGACGGCAACGACCTTCTCGTCGTCCGTGAGGGCGCGTTGCCCGGCTCAGATCAGTGGACGCACGAACCGGCCAATGCAGCGCGCACATTCTTCTCCAGAGATGATCGGGTACGGGCCCCGCTCGGCTTTCTCTGGTTTGGTGACGAGAATGGCTTTGTCCAGTACAACGACTATGGCCTCGGGGCGAAGCCGCAGATCAACGGCGGCAGACTGTTTGCCCTTCACCAGCGCGCGAAAAAGCTGTTCGCCTACGACGTCTACACCGGCCGCCCTCTTTGGACCGCGCCAATGGGCACTCCCCTTGCCAGGGCCGCATCGATGGATGACGGTGTTTACCTGGCCTCCAACGGGAAGTGCGTGGTCTACGATCCGGAGACCGGCGATGTGTTGGGCACGATGACGTTCGACGCCGACGGCAAGGCCCCGCACGTGAAGGACATTCGGGTCGACGGGGACGTCGTTCTCATTGCCTTCAGCGAGGAGAAGACCAGGGCGATTGATCATGGGTACTGGGACAGTACGTACCTTGCTTGTTTCGATCGGAAGAGCCGCGCCGAGCTATGGCGGCGCCAGGCGAAAGACCGGTTCAATAACGCGAGCCTGGCCATAGGCGACGGGATCGTTTTCTGCGTGGATTCCGTCTCCATGGCAAAGACAGCTCGGTGGCTCAAACGCACGGACGGGAAGAAGGAAACGGAGTCCGTGCTGTACGCAGTCGATGCACGCAGCGGCGCCGAACTCTGGACGGCACGTATGCGTACGCTGTATGCCTCCTATGGTCCGTCGGGATGGACGAGCATTCGGGGGAAGGACGACTGGGTGGGCTACTCCGCCGACACGGGTATCGTGCTGTTCGGCCGGAGCGGCAAAGCGGGCGCCTACAAGGCAAAGACCGGCACCCCCATCTGGCGGGACAAGAAGGTCGGGATGGCCCCGGTGATCATCCGTGATGACAACACGTTCCTTACCCAGGGATTCAGTGCGTTGGGGAGGGACGTTGGTTACGCGTACGACCTGCTCACCGGAGAGCCGGGGGAGGGCGGGCCACTCGGTCGCCGGATTGGCTGCAACTATGCCGTTGCCAGCAGGCACCTCGTGATGTCGCGCGATGCGACGGTGAGCTATACGGACGTCGAAAGCGAGAAGGTCTACCACTTGAGAGGCACCCGTTCAGGATGCAGTGCCAGCCTGGTGGCTGCGGACGGCGTCCTGAATGTCCCGAACTTCGCGGGAACCTGTGTGTGCAATTACCCGATCGTTACCTCCTTTGCTATGATCACCATGCCCGAAGTCGCCGAGTGGTCGGGCGAGCCGGTTTCAGTGACGGCGCCACCGGCGACTATTCACAAGGGTGGCTTTGTGCGGTTGGGACCGATTCGGCACCGAAACGTGAAGCTCCCGGAGCTCCTGCAGCAGATCCAGGACGGAGCGATCGATCCCGTTCAGAAGTGGGAACTCAACGATAACTCGGTGTTTGAGTGGGTTGCGCATGATCCCGAGCGCCGGACAGACGGCAACACGTTCAAGGTGAAGCTCTACGGAGACGATGACCACTATTTCGTGGTCCAGACTGACATTCGTTCCCACCGGGATCGCGAGCTGGATGTGGTTGCGGGACCGGACACGGTCCATGGGGTGTTCCTGAACCACCGGGACATCAAAGGGAAGGGCACCGTTCATCTCACGGCCGGCGTCAATCGGCTGGCCATGCTTGTTTCCGGCGGTCAAACGGTCTTCCTGCGGCCCGCGGATCCGGCAGCACTTGAGGCGGGGAGCATTCGTTTCGAAGCGCCCGCACCGGCAGGCGAGGCCGTCGCCATGTACTCGCCCCCGGCGGGCAAGCAGCAGAAACTGAGGCTCTTGCGCGGGTGGCGTGTCAGGATCACGAGCAAGCTTCCCAAGGCCAAAACCATGCACACCGCACACCCTGACCCGGGGATGAGTGTTGCAGCCCGGGCGGCCGTCCAGACAGCATTCGACGACACCGCATGGGAGACCGTCGACGTTCCGAAAGCGTTCGAGAACTATGGGAAGCAGTGGGCCGACGTCGACGGGGAAGTCGTCTACCGCCTGACCGTGGACATCCCGGAGGCGTGGGCGGGTAAGGCGCTGCTTCTCTCCTTCGGGGCCATCGACGACTTCGACGAGACCTTCTGGAATGGGCGCTCAGTTGGGAAGACAGACAAGAGCGTTCCCTTCTTCTATTCCGTCAAGCGGCAGTACGCGATCCCGGCGTCGCAGGTGAAGGCCGGCCGCAACGTGATTGCTGTCCGTATGTTTGACCGCTTTGGCAGCGGCGGCATGATGGGCCCCGCCGACAAGATCTACGTCGAGCTTGAGGATGCTGAATAGCCTTCACCGGGAGCTCCAGAAACGCAAACCGCAAGGCCTGGCTCCGGCCCTTCTGTCGGGGCATTGAGCCATGCCCGCAGTCCGATGGCGGACCGGATCGATGCGTCGGAAGCACTGCGAGCTCGCGCGTCTGATATCGAACTTCGGCTGAAGGCTGGCAAAGGCAAGAACAAGGACTGGTACTCTGACCCCGTGTCTGGCGCTGCAGCGACTTGGGTCGTGGCGAGAGAATTTCCGACGTTGGCGGGGGTTTTCCGTGAGGTATCCGTTTACAGTCGGCAAAGGGCATTGCCGAGAAGATGCGCAAAGACGAAGAACTTATGCAGGACGTCGCCCACGGCGACATTGAGGCGTTCGGGGAGCTCGTACGCCGCAATCAGCGCTATGCTTGGAACACAGCATGGCGCATGCTACAGGATCCTGCCGAGGCCGAGGACGTTGCCCAAGACGCGTTCTTGAGAGTGCTCGATGCAGCTTCGCGCTACCGTCCCACCGCGGCCTTCCGGACGTACCTGTGCCGTGTCGTTACTCGCCTATGTTTGGACCGGCTCGAGAAGAAGAAGCCTGTCTACACGGATGCCCCGCCTGCTTCAACTCCCTCCGGCGTAACACCTTCGGATGAACTGATAAGTCGGGATCGTGCCTCGGCAGTTAACCGTGCCCTCCAGGCACTTCCTCCACGCCAGCGTGCAGCTTTGATGCTGCGGTACTTCGAAGACCTGAACTACAAGCAGATTGCCGAGATCCTGGGGGCATCGGTCAAATCCGTCGAGCGCCTTCTTGCCCGAGGGCGCGAGGCCCTTGCGGACGGGCTTGGGGAATGGAGGCGCACCTGATGGGGTCAGAAATTCGGAAGGATAGCGGGGGTTCTCGCGGGGACGCCCGTTTGTCAGGGCAGAAGGATCGCTGACAATGAACTGCAAGACCACAGAGCGGAAACTGAATCGTTACTTGGACGGAGAGCTTTCCCGCAAGGATCGGGAGTGCGTGAAGCTGCACCTCGACGCTTGTATCGCGTGCCGCGAGGAGCTTGAGCGCCTGCAAGTCGTAGCAAGCGCCATATTGGCACTCCCGCCGCCGCCAGGTACTCCCAACGGATTCGTGGCACACGTGATGGCACGCGCCGCAAAGCCCCCCGCGAGAAAGAGAAGGGTTCTGGTGTTCTGGCAATCGATCTCGCCCCCCATGCGACTGGCCGCCGCCGCCACGTTCATCTGCGGGGTCTGCCTGGGGGCGCTCATGGGGAGCGGGATGCCGAGCACCGGGGATACCGCTCCGAATACATCCATGGCGCAGTCTGGTACTGCATACGGGCTTGACTATCTCACGGACGCACCGGAGGGATCGCTGGCAAACTGCTACCTGGCGTTGGCGACTGGGGCAAACGGAGGAGGCGAGTAGCGATGCAAAGAAGAGTTGCCTTACTGCTGGTCGTGCTCTCGCTGGCTCTGAATGCCGCCTTTGTCACGGGCTGGGCGTTTCGGGTCCTACCCTCACTGCTGCAGCGGGAGGATTCCGCCGCCACGGACAGCATCTGGTGTCCGCTCCATCGCCGACTGGCAGTGACCAGAACGCAATGGCGGCTGATCGAGCCGCGGCTGATTCAGTTTCAGAAAGCCGCCCGTGGCGTGTGCAAGGACGTCAACCGCAGCCGAGAGGAGTTGATCCGCCTCCTGGCAGAGAGCGAACCGGACATGGAAGCCGTCGGTGCCAAACGGGAGCAAATCCTGGCGGGACAACGGCGCATGCAGGGACTGGTGGTTGACTGGCTGCTGGCGGAGAAGGAGGCGCTGAATCCCGAACAGCAGGGGCGGTTGTTTGAGCTGCTGCGACACCGGGCGGGGTGTGCTGGCCACGCACCTATTGCCGGGCCGTTGCGCGGCGGACCATCGTGCACTGCTCTCGAATCAGAGACGCTCGGAGAACCAGCGCCGAACGAGTGAGTGGCGATCAGGAATCGACACTCAGTACCAGAACCCGGAGAACGAACTCGACAACAAGGAGAACTGGAATGAGGAAAGCAATCGTAGTGTGCGCGACAATGGCAGGGGTGATCGTTGTCCTTTCAGCAATGAGGGTTCATGCACAGGAACGCCCCGCCACGGCGGACGCGGGAGCCGCTGCGACCAAAACGCCGTGCCCCTCAGAGTGCGCGTTAGACGGCGCCGGAGTCTGCGATACGGCAAAGGCGTGTCAAAAGGGACAGATGGGATGCGACTGCGACGGGAAGCGATGCAATCAGTGCCCTGACTGCAAAGATTGCGGCAGCAAAGGAACGTGCGCGAAGGGGAGCGCCTGCAGGAAGAATGCCTGTGATGCGTGCGTCTCCCCTCAAGCTGAATGCGGCTCCCAGGGCCTTCGCAAGAACTGCCGTGCGGGCGAGGCGGAAGCCGGCAACTGCAAGAAGGCCGACGGAACTCCCGTAGTGTGCTCAGGGAAACGGGCCGGCAAAGCCCCGTGTCGTAGAAGCAAGAACGACTTGTGCGATTGAGTCTCGCTGGGCAGGGCGGTCTCGTGTCTTCGGGCCTCCATGGCCGTGCCGGCATGGGCCGCCCTTCCACATCCCCTTGTGTGCGCAACACGCTGAAAGCGAAAGACGTGTATCCTCGCGAACAGCAGAGCCAGCTGTGAGAAAAGGTCGGATACATGCCCGTCCCCGGAACGCTCTCAAGAAGCAAAGGAGTATCGTTGTGAGATGCAGCGCTTGCAGATTGCTGGTCCGTGAGCTCGACGCGGGAGCGCTCGAACCTGACGAGGTCGACCTCGTGAACAAGCATCTCGAAGCATGTGGAAGCTGTCGGGCGTTCCAGGGGGAGCTGCGTGCGGATTGGGGGAAAGAAACGCACCGCTCGGAGGTATCGGGGAAGGTCTTTGCCAATGCACTGCGGCCCGAGCATTCGCGACCACGGGCCACCGTTGCAGTCATTGCGCTGCTCGTCGCCATCACCGTTGTGCTCGCAGCTGGGGCCATAGGCTGGCCGCACCACCGAGAGGGTGGGCACAGGACTGGGCGAGCAGGAATAGCCGCCTGGAGCCATCGATGACCAAGGCGGCCGGCACGAACACGCACATAACGCCAGTGGTTCGGGCAGGTTGCTGCGCCAGCCTGCTCTTGATGATTGGCACCGGCTGCACATCCCTGAGAATGCCGGATCACCAGCATGCCACGCCGATTGGGCCGTCAGATCGCTTCCAGGCTTTGCCGGAGACCGGCTTGCTATCGGGAACGGATGCGACCGGGCCTGATGACACTTGCGTTCAGCACCCGCTGGAACGTGATCATGCTGTGACGCTCGCCGAATGCATCCGCGTTGCACTCGAGCGCAATCCTCGAACACGTGAGACCTGGTATGCGGCTCGTGCCGCGGCAGCCCGAGTGGGCGAGGAACGGGCGGCGTATCTGCTGTCGGTCGATCTCCAGTCTGAGGTATCACGGGGCAGAACGGTCTCGCTGGAGAGCGGTCAGGAGAATGCATCGCGTAGCGTCTACGCCGCGGGAATCGACGTCAGCTATCTGCTCTTCGACGGTGGCGCACGCAGGGCACGGGTGGCAGGCGCGGAAGCCGTGCTCGCCGAATTGGGCTTTCGTCACAATACCAATCTGCAAGACGTTGCGTTGGCCGTTGAAGTCTCCTATTACGAGCTTATGGGGGCAACGTGGATGGTGAGGGTAGCGGAAGAAGCGTCGAAGCGCACCCAATACCAACTGGAGCTGGCCCGGGCCCGGCATGAAGCCGGAGTCGTAACCCGTGCCGATGTGCTTCGGGCTGAGACGCAGCGTGCCGATGCACACCTGCAGGTTGTTCAGACCCGCAACGGCGTGCGGACATCGCACGGCCGCCTGGCGTACGCCATGGGGATTCCAGTGCATAGCGCATTCGAGATTGCGGAACTGCCCGACGAGGTCCAGAGAGAGGAGCTGCCGCGAACAGAGCAGCTTGTGGATGAAGCTGCCCGGGAGCGGCCGGAGCTTCGAGCCGCACTGTCCCGTGTCGAGGCAAGCCGTGCTGACGTAGCCGCGGGACAGGCTGCCTACTGGCCGACGCTTGGCGCGAATGTGAGTGCCGGGCACGAGGATACCGAATTTTGGCCCGAACGTGACGAATGGTCTGTGGGATTGGCGGTGACGTTCCCCCTCTTTGATGGTTTCGAGAGAAAGCACCGAGTGGCGCGGGCCCGGGCAGATCTGGGCCGGGCCATGGCAGACTGCGCCGACCTTCTGCAGGGGATAGAGCTGGAGGTCTGGACAGCGTACTGGGAGCTTACGGAAGCCGCCGAGGCAATGGTGGCGGCAGGAACGCTCACTGCCAGCGCACGCGAGAGCGCCCGGCTGGCGGAAGGTGAATACAAAAACGGCATTGTCTCCATAGTGGGTCTGATCGATGCCCAAACAGCCCAGACAGAGGCCGATCGGCGCCTGATCCAGGCTCGGCTGGACTGGTATACGGCGAAGGCCCGATTCGAGTGGAGCGTCGGCAGGTCCTTTGCCTCGGGAAACGAACCGATGGAAGCAACACATGAGTAAGCACATGCGCTACACACGATACGCGTCGCTGGCGATCGCGCTTTCGCTGGTCCTCGCCGCATGCTGGGCGGCTGGGGAATCGGGACAGCCTGGGGCGCAGGGGGCCAAGAAGAAGGGCAAGCCCATGCGGGTCGGAGTTGTCCGAGCCCGAGTTGCCGATATGACCCGGGATCTGCAGCTCACTGGCGAGGTGAGGCCAACTTGCTCTGTCGTCGTTGCTGCCACGAAGGAAGGCCCAATCATCTACTGTCCATGGCGGGAAGGCGACCGGGTTCGTGCGGGGGAGAAACTCGTCGAGATCGACCGCGAGGTGCATCAAGCGGAAGTTCGGGCGGCGCGAGCCGCGTTGGCCGTTGCCCAGGCGTCCCTGGCTGATCTGCGAGCCGGCTCCCGTCCTGAGGAAGTCGCCCGTGCAGAAGCAACCGTTCGAAAATGGCGTGCAACGCTGGAGGAAGCCCGGAAGGCCTACCAACGCCAGGCGCAACTGGTCCAGCAGGACTTCACGTCCCAGCAGAGCGTTGACCAAGCCCGGGAACGAGAAAGAGTCGCGCAGGCCGAGCTGGAATCCGCGGAGCAGATTCTGCGGATGCTCAGGGCCGGACCTACGGAAACCGAGATCGCGGTTAAGAAGGCCGCCGTCGAAGAGGCGTCCTCTCGCCTGGCCTTGTCCGAAGCACACCTGTCCGAATGTACCATTTCGGCACCCTTCGATGCGGTTGTCACGGGGGTCCGCGTGCGGCGCGGGGACTTGGCCGTTCCGCGTACTCCGCTCGTTGAGTTGTATGCGCCCGACTCACTGGTGGTGCGGTTCAGCGTGCCTGAACGGTTCTCCGCGGCCCTCCAGAATGGGATGAGGCTCGAAGCGATGCTTGATGCTCTTCCAGGGAGAACCTTCCCGGGCGAGGTAGTGCGCGTGTATCCCGAACTCGATTCGGATATGCGCACGCGCACCCTGGAAGCGAAGTTGCACACCGAGGCCGGACTGATGCCGTACCAGTTTGTGCGACTGACACTCCACCTGGACACGGTCGACGACGCTGTGACCATCCCCACCGATGCGGTACTCGATGCGCCGGCAGGAACCCGTATTGCCTTCGTGGTCGCTGAGGGAAAAGCCCTGCGCCGCGTGGTCCAAACCGGTATTGAGCAGGACGGGATCGTGCAGGTGACAGATGGTCTTTCGGCAGGTGAGATGGTCGTGGTCGCCGGCAATGGCATGCTGAAGAACGGCGCTCCTGTCCGCGTCGGAGGCAAGAGCGGTCGTTCAGGGGTGGGATTCCCCAGTTCTGAGTTCTGAGTTCCCAGTTCCTTGTTGGGGCGGGAGTCTGGAGATGACGGAGGTGAGACGTGGCGGCGATTGGGCGATTTGAGGATATCAAAGCGTGGCAGATCACGCGGGAACTGACCCGTGAAATCTATGCAAAGACCAAGGGCACGACTTCTGTCCGGGACTTCCGCCTTCGGGACCAGATCACGCGGGCTTCAGGATCGATCATGCACAATACTGCAGAGGGGGTCGATACAGAAGCCAACGCGGGCGTCGTCCGCTTCCTAGGCTGTGCGAAGCGCTCGTGTACCGAGGTGCAGAGCGAACTCAGAACGTGAAACTAACCCAATACTCAGTTCACCGTCGTCTCGCGACCAGTGTTGTTATGCTGGCTCTGATGGTTCTCGGGTTCTACGGTCTCTGGCGTCTGCCGGTAGACTTCCTGCCCGACATCACCTACCCGGTGGTCAAGTTGCAGATCGCCTGGCCGGGGGCCACGCCCGACGAGATCGACAAGGACATCGCCGACCCTCTCGAACGGCTCATGGCCACGGTGGACAATCTGGACTACATCAAGTCGTCGTCGCGCGAGTCCACCTACTCTCTGGACGTCCACTTCGAGTACGGTGCGGATGTCGATGTGGCATTTCAAGATGTGCTGGCGGCGTTGACCCGAGCCGAACCCGATCTTCCTCCGGACATCAATCCGCCGTTTGTCTTCAAGGCGGACCCATCTCAGTTACCCGTCATGAAACTGGCTGTTCGCTCCGACCGATGGGGACCGGTCAAGCTGCGTGAATGGACGGACAACTGGCTTCAGGACCGGATATTGGGCGTCAAAGGGGTGGCCGGGACAGAAATCGTGGGCGGCCTGGAACGGGAGATCCGAGTCCTGATCGACCCGGCCGCACTCGAGAAGCACCATCTGTCTCTGGAGACCATTCTGACCCGGCTGCGCCAAGAGAACGTCGAACAGACCGGCGGACGGGTTACGGTCGGCCGCAAGGAGATCATTGCCCGGGCGACAGGCGAATTCACTTCGCTGGACGTGATACGGTCCGTGCTCGTCGCACGCAGGGGGGAACACAGGCTGTATCTGCGGGACATCGCCACGGTCGTGGACAGCCACGAGGATCTCCGTGTAGGCACACGGTTCAACAACGAGGGGTGTGTCAGAATGTCCGTGAGGAAAGAGGCCGAGGCCAACACGGTCGACGTCGCCGATGCTGTTGCTCAGCGACTGGATGAACTGCGGTCGTCTCTGCCCGATGGACTGGAGATCGCTGTTGCGGAAAGCCAGGCCGCCTACGTGCGGCAGTCCCTGGCCGGTGTGCGCGATGCCGCCATCGGGGCGGCCATTCTCCTCGTGCTGGTCGTGTACCTCTTCCTGGGCAGCCTCCGGCAGGTGCTCGTCATGGCTCTGGCCTTGCCTTTCACGCTGGTGCTGAATTTCGGGCTGATGAAGATGGCGGGATTTTCCCTCAATATCTTCTCCCTGGGGGGACTGGTCGTGGCGCTCGGCGTCATCCTGGACAACGCAACTGTCGTCTTGGAGAACATCAGCCGTCTGCGCCACGAGGAACCCGATGATGCCTTGGCCGAACAGGCGGTTGCGGGGACGTCGGAGGTCGGCTCTGCAATTGTCGCGGCGACGTTGTCCTACCTGGCACTGTTCGTGCCCTTCCTCATCGTGCCAGGGCTCACGAGCCTGCTCTTCAAGGAACTGATCTTGGTGGTTGCCGGTATCATCGTGGTCAGCTTGGTCGCCTCAATCACCGTGATTCCCATGCTTGCCGCCACCTTCCTGCACCGTCATCCACCCACATCGGCTACGCGGTTCGAACGAGCCGTTGCTGCCATGACCGTGTTTTACGGCTGGATATTGGCGTGGATGCTGCGCGGACGGCTGGTTGTGGCCGCGGCCTTCGCTGCCATCCTGATCGGTGGCATCCTGCTCGCCCGACGTGTTGGCGGCGAATTCCTGCCCCTGATGAACGACGGCCGGATCATGGTGAAGCTGAAGCTGCCCTCTGGAGCAGCGGTGGAGGAGACGGATCGGGCGTTGCGGGCCATCGAAGCGAAGCTCAGCGACGCCCCTGTGGTGGCCACCGCCTTCGCCCTGGCAGGCGGCCAGGACCGCGGGCTCTACATCTACGAGGTGGCCAATGAGGGCCAGCTCGACCTGCAACTCGTCCCCAAGGCGCAACGGGCCATGAGCACTGTGGAGTACGTTCGGAAACTGCGCCAACTCGTTCCCAAGGCTACTCCTCCCGGTGTCCGCGCCATGCCGAGGCAGATGCCCATAAAGGGAATTCATGCCATGCAGGGCTCCGATATCCTCCTGGAAATACGAGGCCAGGATACGGCGACGCTCTTCGAGCTTGCCGAACGAAGCGCCAAGGCCATGCGTGAGTCCGGCCACCTCATCAATGTCGATATCTCCCTGGACCTATCGCGGCCGGAGTACCAAGTCGTGCTCGACAGGACCAAGGCGGCTGAGCTGGGCGTCAGCGCGGCCGATGTCGCCGCTGCGCTCCGGACGTTCGTAGGAGGAGCTATCCCTACGCAGTACCGGGAGGCGGACGAATACTACGACATCCGGGTAATCGTGTCCGACGAGGGAATGGCCAGCCGGCGGGATGTAGAGAACCTGGCGATCACCTGTGCTGGAGGGGGTACGGTACGGCTGCGTGATGTCGCCGTCGTGCAACCTGCCGTCGGCCCTGTCGAGATTGTTCGGAAGAACCAGGTGAAACAGGTCAATGTCGAGGCAGATATTGGGAACGGTGACCTGGCGGCGGGCGTTGCCTCACTGCGAGAAATCTTGGCGGGCGTTGAGCGCCCGCCCGGGTACGAGTTTGTCTTCGGCGGCAGAGCCGAGATGATGGCGGACATGAAGAACGAGGTCTTGACCGTCCTCGGCTTCGCGCTCTTCTTCGCATTCGTCATTCTCACCGTCCAGTTCAACAGCGTCAAACTGCCAGGCCTTATCCTCGGCAGTGTTCCGGTCTGCCTGACGGGGGTTGTCTATCTGCTTCACGTGACGGGTTTCCCCTTCGGTGCCACGGTCATCATCGGCGTACTCGTCGTGGTTGCGGCTACGATTAACGATGGCGTGTTGCTCCTGACATTCGCCGCGGAACTGCAGGAACAGAAAGGAATCTCCGCGTTCGACGCCGTGGTGGAAGCCGCCAAAACTCGCCTTCGCCCGCGCGTCATGACGACGCTGACCACCCTGATGGGATTCCTTCCGTTGGCCCTGAATATGGGCGAAGGCGGCGACATGTTGCAGCCCATGGCCATCGGTGCCATCGGGGGCTTGCTTCTAGAGATGCCCGTCGCACTCTTCCTCATGCCCTGCATGTACCTGTTGGCTGCACGTAAGGGCAGCTCTTCAGACCATCGTGACGCAGCCGAACCAATTTGCGATTTGGGGGCGTACGTACAGTTATGATTGGCCACCAGTATGTTATAGGCACTGAATCGGCTTTGTGATGCCGTTGGACTGAAAGCGCGCGGGGACGGGGGGGGGCAACAGCGGTAAGCCCTTGTCAGTGCCTTTAACGGCCTTCAGCCGAAGCTCGATGTCAGATGCGCGAGCTCGCAGTGCTTCCGACGCATCGATCCGGTCCGCCATCAGACTGCGGGCATGGCTCAATGCCCCGACAGTGATCGGGCCAAGCTCCAGGCCGAGATCAGACAGTGTGTAGCGCCCCCGACAGTACGTGGCCGCCATGTACAGCAGCATCTGACGCGCCTCGTTGCCTCGGCTGTGACGCCTCAACAGCTCGGGCTCGCCACACCCGTACGCCTTTGCGACCGCAGTCTTGACCTCGCTCAGCGAACACCATGCGCGCAGCTTGCGCCCTTGGGCACTATCACCACGGATGTTAACGTTCTCGGCCAAGTCGACCAAACCTCGACGGATCTGGTCCACGAAGCTGTCACTGCCAATGATTGCTTGCGCCGCAGCTGCCTGCCATGGATCCCACATGCCTTCGGTCAGTCCCTGCTCAACATACTTGGCGTACTCAGCCTGTTGCTCCTTTAGAGACCCGCCCCAACAGCGCAAAATGTCGCTTTGTTTCAGCCATGTCGGACATTGCCGCAGACCGATAACCGCCCCATAGCTGCTCCACGGGCAGGCCCGGATCTCGCGTTGTAGCACATCGGCCGAGGTCCCTTCCAAAGACGGGATACGTGCGGGGTTCAGGTGGATGTAGCGAGACACCTGCGAGGCGTAGGCGCGATCCTCTTCAACGAGGAAGGCCTTGTAGCGGCCCTGAAACACGTGCCCGGAGGTGTGATGTCGGCGATTATGGCTGACCGTGAACGACGTCAGCAACGACTGCATGAACCGCCCCAGCTTCGCCTCTTCGGTCTGGACGTACCCGTGGAAGTGGTTCACCATCAGACAGTAGGACCGCACCCGGACCTGGAAGATCTCGGCGTACTTCACCAGACGCTCGAGCAGCATCTCGCGGTCCCCTTCCTCCTGCAGGACGGGGAAACGGAAGTTGCCTCGGCAGATCACATGGTAGCAGGCTCACGGGAACTCGACACGCAGAGGACGGGCCATGGCGTCAGCATTCCATATCGTCTCTCACTCAGAACGCACGACCTCATCGTGGCCTCCCTCTCGCAAAACTGCAACTACAAGGACTCTGACCCCGTACCCCTCATGTCGATACGTCCCCATAGAACCCTGTTCCGGAAGCAGTGCGCTATTTCTTCTGAACGGTCATGACGGGGAGCTTCAGCAACTGACGGGAGAGCGCTCGAGTGTTGAGCGTTCGGGTCACCCTGTATATCCCTGAAGGCCCGCCCGGGAACCCACAGTAAACAAACGTATGGGCAACGCCATTCTTCGCGTCGATAACCCCGCCGCCCGGATGCATGCCGTCCACAGGTCCAAACATCTTGCCGCGCCGACGCAGCAGCGTGCCCTCGAAGTGCCACACCGAACGGCCCTCGGCCAGTTCTTCCGGCGCGATGCTCCAGAGGTTGATCGTCTGCTGGTTGGTGGGGTGTTCTCTGCCGGGGCCGCCGCCGGTGCGGTTGGTCGCGACGGCCTCGACACGCTTGCTGACTGGATTGAACGAGACCTCGACCGTGTCCTGGCTCCACGGGCCGAAGTGCTTGTTCTTGCCGACCTGTGACGCCGTGATGTTCGTGAACGACGCGGTGAACGGCATCCATCCTGTGCGTGAGTAGAGCTGCGTGTAACGCCAGACCTTGTTCTCGGTGTCCAGTGCTTCCTTGCCATGTGAACGGGCAAGCACCAGCGTTGCGCCATCGTGCGTGAAAAGGGCCGGCTCTATGGGCATAGCGGATTTCGGCAGATCCTGTTTGGCTTCCGACCATGTTTGCCCCGCATCCTGCGACCAGCGCAGCCAGATTTCCGGCTCAAAGACCGTAGTCTTGCTTTCCCCGATTCTGCGTTCGTGGTGTCCGGCTGCCACCAGTCCATAGACCGGATGGACGATCAGGCGCGGGCCCATGTTGGTTCCTGGGCCTTTGAGTTGCTGCTCGCCGAATGCTCCCCGTAGATGTTTCCACGTCGCGCCCTGATCACGAGATCTGAAGACACCGTAGCGAGTGAGGCAGACCACGGTGCCATCCGGCAAGGTTCCGAACGCATTCCCGAACCCGGCCCTGCAGCGCCTCGTTCTCTTTTTCATAAATGTGGTGATCGCGACCGGGCTCGACCACGTCCTCCCACCGTCCAGGGACCGAGTTATCACGCAGGGGTTGCTGTATTTGTCCGGCTTGTCCTTTCCGCCTCCGTGGGCGGGGGCTCGGCAGTACATTAGAATGATCGTGTCCCCGGACATGGTCGCGACCGGCCAGCCGAAGAAATCATTCACGGTGAACAGATTCTCGCCTTCGGGAAGAGCAACCGGGGCGATTTCCAGCAGCCCTCGAGACGCGCAGCTCTCAAGCATCTCCGACATGTCGGCGTCCAGGCACAGCAGTTTCTGGTCCCCGGGCGAGAGCCGGCTCGTCATCGTGTGGCCGCCGGTCGCGATCATTGTCAGAGCCATGATGCAGAAACACTTTCCCGCCACATGTAAGTTCTTTCGTGTCACAGTAGATCTCCTTCTTGAACTCAACATCAGTGTCCGTGACACTTGCGCCATAAAGTACGCCGCCTGCAAACCAGTCGGAACAGTGCGCTATTCCTCCTTGCCTACCCAGTATAACAGGTTTCCCCAGAGCTGGAGCAGATCCTCTTCTCGGAACCGGCTTTTGGTATGAACGGCCGCGAAGTTGGTGGGGTTCAGAATCTCCGCGGTTGCGGCCACAATCCTGCCCTTGCCGAGATGCCCGGCCACAATGACCGGGCGGTCCATCTTGCTGCAGACGGTGAACCGGGCCCAGGTCGGCAGCGGTTCTGCATAGGATGAGAGTACCAGTGAATCGTCACTGTTGCGAGTGTCAATGGTTTTGAGCAACCGCCGTGAAAACGGCGTCTTCTGAACAACATCAATCCAGGCGTCAATATCTTCCCCTTTGCCGAGCCGCGGCAGCTTCTCGATATCGAGCTCCAGCAACTTTGCCAACAGTTTCTCCTGCGGATCGCGCCCGACCTCGGTCACCAGGGCGCCGCCATTGCGCACGTATTCGAGCAGCTCGTTTCCGGACTTCGCAAGCCAGTGCCGCAGCCATGTTGGTCGCTTCCACGCGTGATCGGCAATGGTGACTACATCGATTTCGGTGCGATCGGACCAGGCTTCGAGGAACTGCGCGAGTGTGTGCACATGCCGAACTTGCAGGCCGAGACGCGTAAACCATGGAGCATAGTTCGAAGCGGCATCAGTGAAGCGTCCTTTAACGGGCGGCTCGTACCAAGCGCGCTTCATGCCCGCGGGGGTGGCCGGGTGGATAAACAGCATGCGGAGTCCGCATGGTTTGATCTTCGCGGCGGGCCCCAGCTCTTTGCGCGACGGAGTGGGAGCGGCCATCACCGGGAGTTTCTGCAACTGGCGGGAGAGTGCGCGAGTGTCGAGCGATCGGGTTACCCGATATATCCCTGAAGGGCCAAGTCGAAACCCACAGTACACGAACGTGTGAGCAACGCCATTCTTTGCATCGATAACCCCGCCGCCCGGATGCATGCCATCCATGCCCCTTATCTTGCGCCGCCGCAGCAGCGTACCCTCGAAGTGCCATTGCGAACGGCCTTCGGCCAGTTCTTCCGGCGCGATGCTCCAGAGATTGATCGTCTGCTGGTTTCCGGGGTGTTCTCTGCCCGGTCCCCCGCCGGTGCGGTTGGTCACGACGGCCTCGACTCGTTTGCTGACCGGATTGTAGGAGACCTCGGTCGTGTCCTGGGCCCACGGGCCGTGACCCGTGTCGATGCCGACCTGTGAAGCCGTGATGTTCGTCAACGACGCAGTAAACGGCATCCAGCCCGTGCGCGAGTAGAGCTGCGTGTAACGCCAGACCTGATTCTTGGTATCCAGCGCTTCCTTACTATGTGAACGGCCGAGCACCAGCATTGCGCCATCGTGCATGAAAGGGGTCGGTTCTACGGGGACAGCGAATTTCGGCAGATCCTGTTTAGCTTCCGACCACGTTTCCCCGGCATCCTGCGACCAGCGCAGCCAGATCGTCGGTGGAAAGTCCGGAGGCTTATCTCTTCCGCTGTTTCCGGCTGCCACCAGTCCATGGACCGGATGGACGATCAGGTTTGGCCCCATGTTGGTTTGTAGGCCTTTGAGTTGCTGCTCGCCGTATGCTCCCTTCAGGTGTTCCCACGTCGCGCCCTGATCACGGGATCTGAAAACACCGTAGCGAACGAGGCAGATCACTGTGCCATCCGGCAAGGTCCCGAACGCATTGCCGAACCCGGCCCTGCAGCCCTTCGTTCTTTTCTTCATAAATGTGGTAATCGCGACCGGGCCCGACCACGTCCGACCACCATCCATGGACCGAGTTATCACGCAGGGGTTGGTGTATTTGTCCGGCTTGTCCTCTCCGCCCCAGTGGGAGGCATTTCGGGCGTACATCACAATGATCGTGTCCCCGGACATGGTTGCTACCGGATGGCAGATGTGATCGTTCACGCCCAGCAAATGCTCGCCTTCAGGAAGAGCAACCGGCGCGATTTCCAGCAACCCTCGAGACGCGCAACCTTCGAGCATTTCCGACATGTCGGCGTCCATACACAGCAGTTTTCGATCCCCGGGAGAGAGCTGGGTCGTCATTGTGCGGCAACCGATCGCCATCATTGTCAGAGTTATGATACAGAAACACTTTCCCGCTGAACATAGGCTCTTTCGTGTCATAACAGATCTCCTTTTTGGACACCACATCAGTGCCCGCGACGTTTGCGCTACAGAATATACCGTCTGCGACCTGTTACTGGGCGCGCAGGACGCGGGGATCGCACGCCGGTGAGTGTTGGGTGCCGTTCCCACAGTGTTGGGTGCCGTTCCCACGGAAGTATCTGACCACCAGTGTTGGGTGCCGTTCCCACGGAAGTATCTGACCACGAAGGTCTACAAGGATCATGAATAGGCCGCTAGGCTGCGAATCCGAGGCCCAAAACGCATTTTGAGACAATTCACCGTCGATAGCCGGGCAGGTAGAAGCGCTAAACCGCGTTCTCGGTAACCGTTAAGCTGGGGGTCGATTGAGCTCAGATTCGGGAGGCCGGGGGCCCGTTCGACGGCAGGGGTTTGGCAGTTTTCGGCGCTCCCTGAGCGGCGTACTGCGG
>Ga0209045_1000645_pt1 | contig 38958 bp, 21 predicted proteins | sample SaaInlLV_10m_DNA_4_FD_184664 | JGI IMG/M metagenome (GOLD analysis project Ga0209045, IMG submission 184664) | Marine microbial communities from expanding oxygen minimum zones in the Saanich Inlet - Saanich Inlet SI072_LV_200m_DNA (SPAdes) (version 2) | ecosystem: Environmental > Aquatic >...
GCTCGAGCCGGCGGCAGGCGACGACCTTGCCGCCACGAAACTCCGTGCGCTGGCTGTGACGGCCACGACCGCCGACCTGGCCTGGTCGATTGCGGGCGGCAAGGCGACGATGATCGTAGCCTATGGCACCGCACCGGACCAACTGACAAACGTCATCGTGCGTGACACTGGGCACTGGTACCGACGCCACCACACGACCACCCTGCAGGGCCTCGAGCCCGGCTCACGGTACTACGTCCGGGTCGGGTACCGACAACTGCTCGACGGGCCCGCACCGTACCACTCGTTCCGCTATCTCTGGCCTGAGCGTACCCCAGCAGGCGAAGCCGAGTACTACGCGACCCTCGCGCGACGCGACATCATGGGTACAGAGTTGTTGAGCTTCGTTACGCGCACCGAAAATGTTGTGACAGGGCGCGAGCTGCACGTCACTGTGACCGGCAGCGATGCCGCTCCAGGCACAGCGGAGGCGCCGCTACGCAGCATCGTGTGCGCCTGCCGCATGGTACAGCCGGGAGACCGAGTCCTGGTGCACGAGGGCACCTACACCGAGCTGCTACGCCCGTCTCGCAGCGGCTTGCCCGGGCATCCCATCGTGTTCGAGGCGGCCCCGGGCCAGCGCGTCGAGCTCAGCGGCGGCCGGGAGCTGATCCCCTACGGCGCCGACCTGCGGGACCGGCACCACGTTGTGCTGCGCGGTTTTGTGTTTTCCGGACAGAGCGAGCTCGATGCGGACCGCGGCGGCTTCGGCCACGTCGCGGTCGTGGGCGCATCGGACATCCTCGTGGAGAGATGCCTGTTCGACGGCCGCATGAACTACGTGAACGCGATCCAGATCCATCGGTCCCGTGAGGTCACGATCCACAACAACCTGTTCGTCAGTCACCACGCATCGATGATGGTGTACGACAATCCCGGCACGGTCACGATCACGCGCAACTCCCTCCTCGGCCCCACCCTGGCCAAGATCTACGGACCGCGCAACGAGCGGCTCGTGATCCGCAACAACCTGTTTGGCGAGCACCTCTTTCCAAAGAAGAAGAAGCAGTACAAGCTCAAGCTCCCGCTCGTCAAGGAGATCGACGCCGACTACAACCTCTACTACTTCGACCCGGCGAACGACGAGCGTCGCCTCATCGACTACATGCCGCCGATCCCGGACCCGTCCGCGATCACCGCGCAGCCTGAGGACGACCCGAGCAAGAAGCGGATGGGGGTGAAAGGCGACCTGGAGGCATGGCGCACGATCTTCAAGCAGGGCCGACACAGCTTCATCGCCGACCCGAAATGGGCGAAGCCGGAGGCAGTGAAGGCGGCCCGGTCACGGAGTCGCGGCTGGCCGAACCGGTTCTTCAAGTATGAGCCCTTGCGACGTGCCGACTTTGCGATCGCCGCTGACAGTCCCTGCATCGGTGCCGGCGAGAACGGGGTCACCGTCGGCGCCGACACAAGCTACTGAGTGCGAAGGACGGGGGCAGTTCTTGATGCGACGTGCATTTCTTGAGTACAAGTCTGATCTGGAAGGAATTCACCCTCGATGAGCAGGAAACTCTTCTCCCTGGCAGCGTTGGCCGTCGTGCTCACTCCCTTTGCCACGGCGCAGAAACCCACTTCGGCCCGGCCTCGCCCATCCCGTCAGGTGTTCGCGCATTACATGGGCTGTTGCCCGGTGGCGACCGGTCCGCAGGCCTGGCACAAGAAGCAGGAACCCAAGGTGTTGCGCCATGGCCGCAAGGACAAGGCGACGCGGCGCGGCGGCCACGTCCGAAACTGGGATCTTGTCCCCTTTGGCACGACACTGACTCCCGAGGAAAGCGCCGACCTGGAGATCCGCCGCGCCGTGCGCATCGGGATCGACGGGTTCGCAGTCGACGCCTGGGCCGGGCACAAGGACGCGAGGCGCTCACTCGATGCCCTGTTCGCAGCCGCGGAAGCGAAGGACTACCCGTTCCAGATCACCATCTGCCCCGACCCGGCCTGTGGCGGAGACCTGGTCGGAGCCGTGAAATACCTGCTGGAAAAGCACGGCGACAGCCCGAAACTCGCACGGCGGAACAGCAGGCCTCTGATATTCGGCTATTCGTCCACCGGATTGGCGCTGTGGCATGTCGAACGACAGAGACCGAGAGCATCGAAGGCGGACATCGAGCGACTCCGAGTGTCACCGGAGGGGTGGGAGCTCATGGGGCAGGCGTTCCGGGAAGCCGAGCGTAAGGTCGGTCAGCCCGTCTTCTATCACTACTGCTTGAGTCATTTCTTCCACCGCGTGCCGAAGCAGCTCTATGGCACTGATACGCTGACCCGGGCGGCCGGGATGTTGGGCAAGCACCTATCCGCGCTTGGCGGCTTCGGCTACCTGGGTCCCAGCACCGCGGACATCGCTGCCGCGGTCAAAGCCAGTGGCGCCGAATGGAGCTGCCCGATCGGCTTCTACCAGAAAGAGAACATCCCGTACGAGGTCCATGCCGGCAAGGGGGTGGACCGGATGGTCGCCGGCTGGGAACGTGTGCGCGACACCGAGGCCACGCTGCTGCAGTTCACGACCTGGAACGATTACGGCGAGAACTCCAACATCGCCCCCGCCTACAACACCCGCTATACACTCTACGACCTGACCGGCTACTTCATCGCCTGGTGGAAGACCGGCGCACCGCCGAAACCAGAGCGCGACAAGCTCTACATCATCTCGCGCAAGTACCCTCCGGCGGTCAAGGTCTTCCCCTTCGAGCAGGGCCCGTACAAAGAAGGGGCCATCGAAGTCGTCACCATCTTGGCGACGCCCGCCACCGTGCGTCTGCCCGGTCGTGACGCCGAGTTCGAGGCGCCCGCCGGGTTCTTCCGCAAGCAGTTCCCGGTGACCCCCGGACCAGTGGTCGCGGAGCTGCTGCGCGACGGGAAGGTCGTACTCAACCTGGCGAATCCCGAACCGGTCACCGAACGCCCGTTCCGCGAAGACAATTCCATGGTCTGCATGTCCACTGAGTTCAGACATCACTGGCAGGCCGACTTCGGCAAGGCGCCGCCGCTGCTCTGGAGCGAGTACGGCGATACCGACAACGACGGCTTGCCGAACTGGTTCGAGATGTACTGGTTCGGCACGTTCGGTGATCTGGCGACAGCGACTGGGGCCGGCCCCGAAGACGATCCAGATGACGACGAGATCTCAAACCTGGACGAGTATCGTGCTCAATCCAACCCCACGCTTCCCGCAGCGCCGGATGAGCCCGGTGCGGACGCGCTGGAGAACCTCCTCAACGACTGACCGATTGGAGATCCGCTGTGCCTTCGTCCCGCCCACTCCACTCCCTCGCCGTCATCGCGATGCTGTCCCTGTCTGCCGTCCGCTTGATCGCTGCCGAACCCGTCCGCCTCACAGCAGACCGCCCAGTCCTGTGCTGGTACATGGTCTGCTATTTCACCAGCGTTGACCACTACATGGAGGAAATGGCGCTGGCCCAGAGCCATGGCATCGACGGGTTCCTCCTCGACGTGGGGCAGTGGAAGCATCGCGATGCGAAGCGCGGCGAACTGAAGCCGAGTAATTACAGCAAAGCAGTCGCGCGCATATTCGAGGCGGCAGAACACCTGGGCACGGGCTTTGGTCTGGCCATGGCTCCGGAGAACTACATCGGGAAGCACGGGTTGGCGGAGAACGTCAAAGACATGTTGCGGATCCACCACGGGCATCCCAACTACTTCCACTACCAGGGGCGGCCGCTGCTTGCGACCTACATCGGCCGGCCGGCACAGTGGGGCGAGGCGCTAACGGAATTGCGCGAGCAGGAAGGAATCGACCCGTTTTGGGTCGGGAATTTCTGGAATCCCCGCTGGGCCATGCATTGGAGCGTCGAGACGGCGCGCAGTTTCTTCCGGGAGAGTGCTGAGCTGGACGGGTTGATCAACTTCGGTACCATGGGCACGGCGCTCGAAGTGGCCACGAACGCCAACGGCCGCTACGCGACGATCCTCGAGCACAAGGCCTTCGTTGCAGGCGTCAACCCCACCTACAACAGCTCGAACGTGATCGACCGCCGAGGCATGGACGGCTATGGCGCGCTGTGGAAAGGCGCGATCGAGGACGGGGCCGATATGGTCGGGATCGTCATCTGGAACGACTACAATGAAGACTCGAACCTCTACCCGGGACGCTGGCCGTTCGGATCGCAGAAGCAGTACGTCAGTCGCGACGAATCCTTCCTTGATGTGACCGCCTATCACTCGGCTTGGTATAAGACGAGAGTGCAGCCGAAGATCGCGCAGGACAAGTTCTACGCCGTCTACCGCACCCGCACCAAGTGGCAAGACCGCGGTTGGGACGCGAAGAAGAGACAGTGGGTGCGTATCCGCAACAGGCCATACCCCTATGACCAGTTCCACGACGACAACGAGGACAACCTGTACGTCACGACGTTTCTCACCGCGCCGGCCCAGATGACTGTGGCGCTGGGTAAGAAGCGCCGTAGGCAGACCATGCCGGCAGGCGTTCGGACGATGGCCGTCCCGCTTACGTCTGGTGTGCCGCGCTTCGCACTGCGTCGCGGAGGGCAGATCCTCGCGGATGTGGTGGGCGGGAGACAGGTGATCGCCGAGGAGACGAAGCAGAACAGCGCCGTCGATGGCGGCAAGCACTTGCTCTACCGCAACTTCACCTACGGCTCCGCCATTGGCCCGGTCGTCAAGAGACTGCCGGCCGCAGACGCCAAGCTGCTCGGCAATGCAACCCGGCAAACGGTCGCCCACAGGAAGGGCGTGCAGACCCAGGCTACAGCAGGCAGCGGCCTGGAGTTGCCGGTCACTGGCCTGAAGACCGCGACCTACAACCTGCGCATCATCTACAGCAATCCCGGCGTCGACGACGCGCGGCTGACCATGACGATCAACGGCGGGAGAAGCGACACCAACGGAGAAGACAAACCGTATGAGCGCGCGCTGCCGGTCAGCTTCCCGCCCACCGGCAAGGGCACGTTGGCGACGACCTCGCTGCTCTGGAGTCTGTTCGAAACCACCACCCGCCTCACGCTCGAATACCGACTCGGCCAGATGTTCGGTAAGCCAGATGCGTCGGGCGATGACAGAGGCAGCGTCTTCATCGAGAAACTCGAGCTGATCGAGGTCAAGCCCACGCTGCTTCCCAAGTCCCGCGACTTCGCTGTCCCGGAGCTGGTCTTCATCTCCGGCGGCGGCTTCACCATGGGGAGCGATCGAGGCAACCCCGATGAGGCCCCGGCGCGCAAGGTCACGCTTTCGCCGTTCGCCGTGGGCAAGTTCGAGATCACCAACGAGCAATTCGAGGCATTCATGCCCAAGCACCGGCAATTCCGTGACCAGTACTCCTGGCGCGACAGCGATCCGGTGATCTATGTGAAATGGCTCGAGGCCGCAGCCTACTGCAACTGGCTGTCGGAACACCAGGGACTCGAACCGGTGTACAACACGAAGACCGGTGTTGCCGACCTCGCCAAGGCGGGGTACCGGCTACCTAGCGAAGCGCAGTGGGAGTACGTTGCCGCGGGACGCAACGAAAACCGTCGTTTCGTCTGGGGCGCTGCAGACCCCGCACCTGAGCATTGCCACACCGCCCGCGCTCGCGGCGAGCCACCCAACCCCATCCCGCGCGCCCTCCCTGCCGCCGGTATCATGCCGGGCGTCGTGCCCGTGGGCAGTTTCGCGCTTGATCGCACCCGCGACGGTGTCATGGACATGGCTGGCAATGTAGCCGAGTGGTGCGGGGACTGGTTCGACACCTATGACCCGAAGGACCTCATGGACCCCTTCCAGGCTGCGGTGTCCGCAACCAAGTACCGCGCCATCCGCGGCGGGTCGTGGGGCTATTACAGCTACTCGCTACGCGTTGCCGATCGCGAATACAACACGCAGGTCTACCCCGGCTACATCTACATCGGATCCCGGGTCGTCCTGCCTGAGGCAGGATACCGCAGATTGGCGCAAAACAACCTGCGGTAGACTGTTCCGGCATGGCGACGCCATGCCTTGCCTTTGGCGGACAGCTGGATAGAGTGGTAGCTGTCCATCTCGCACGCGCGGGAAGGCGCCCAGCGTTACCGACCAGTTTTCTCAGTCAATACGTGGAGAGCATATCGTGAGCATCGCAGCAGTTGCAGCAGAGAACCTGAACACCCACCTGAAGCAGAACGCCTACCCGGGCCGTGGTCTAATCGTTGGCCAAGCGGCGGACGGCGCCAGTTGGCTCGAAGTCTACTGGATCATGGGCCGCAGCCCGAACAGCCGCAACCGCAAGTTTGCGAGCGAAGGGGTCACGCTCAGCACAGAGCCGTTCGATGCGAGCAAGGTCGAAGACCCGTCTCTGATCATCTACGAGGCGATGCTCGAGCTGCCTGGCGTCTACCTGGTCAGCAACGGCGACCAGACCCGGACACTGCATGACACGCTCGCGGCAGGCGGCACGTTTGAGGGAGCCTTGGCGACGCGCGAACGCGAGCCGGATGCGCCAAACTACACCCCGAGGATCAGCGGCATGCTCGATTCTCGCGGTGATGAGCCCGAGGTGGCGCTGAACATCCTCAAAGCGAACCCCACCGACCCGGAACAGACCGACCGCTACACCGTCCGTCCGGCAGCGCCGCCGGCCGGCTATGGGCTCTGCATCACCACGTACATGGGTGACGGCAGTCCCCTGCCTCCGTTCGTCGGCGACCCGTTGGTCATGCCGCTTGATGGCAACGCCGAGACCGTGTTGGCAACGTATTGGGATGCCTTGGACGACGACAACCGCATCTCCCTCGCCGTCAAGAGCATTGCAGCCGACGGCAGCAGCAAGATCCTGGTCAAGAACCAGTACGTCTGAAGGAACACGGGATAGGTACCGGAGACCATAGTTGATGGCAGTCACTTGGGGATTCCGGATTGCGCTTGCGGCTGCTCTGAGCGTGGCTGCAGCATCCACAGTGACCGGCACACTCGACCGCCAGGCGTTCTTTGCCGTCCCGAGCTTCCAGGAACTGCCCCCCAGCATCGAGATTATCTCGGAGAAGACTGGTGATGGGGTGACGGTAACGGAGATGACCTTTGCCGGTGCGCCGTTCAACGGAGCGCAGACCCGGATCTACGGCTTTTACTGCCGTCCCGAAAGGGCAGCGAAGTACCCCGGCGTGCTGGAACTCCACGGTGCGGGGGCCTCGCGCATAAAGCTTACCCCGACGGCGGGGATCGCCTACGCAGAGAGTGGCTTTGCCTGTTTCGTCATGGACTGGGCCGGCACAAGCGAGAAACGACGCCGGGAAGGCTGGGGCCATTCGCAGTTCAAGGCCGTAGGGAACATGGCTCGGAAGATGGCTGACAAGGCGGCCCATCCGCCAAACGGCTGGAAGACGTTTGGCCGAGATGTTGACGGGATCCGCAACGGCGTGATGTTTGCTCGTCGTGTGGCGATGCTGCTGAGAAGTCGCCCCGAAGTGAATCCCGAACAGCTCTGCGTCGCCGGCATGTCCGCCGGCGCACACCTCACCTTACTTCTACTGGGCGTTGAGCCGGCGTATCGGACCGCGGCGGTCAAGTACGGCACCGGCTTCATCGACGACATCCGCTTCGGCGGTTACTTCAGTCCAATCGTGCTGACCAGTCGCCGCCAGCAGGAAGAGTGGCTGGAAGGATTCGATCCCAAACACGGCATCAGGCAATACCGCGCCGACACGCTCATACTGTCAGGCACAGACGACATCTTCTTCTGGATGCCCGCCGTGCTGCAGACGTACCGCGCGGTGCCCACTGAGAAGCGCTTGATCATGCGACCGAACGACAACCACAGTCAGGTCAACAACAACCGAATCCCGATGGCTTGGTTCAAAGCTAGCCTTGGCCAGTCCCCTACCTGGCCCACGGTCGGCCCGGTGACCGCCGTCGTGGCTGCTGGGCAGCTGAATCTCCGCACTGCGGCCGCAGCAGAGCCTGGTATTGAGCGCGTCAGTATGGTCGTCAAGCGCCAACTGCGCACCAGCTTCCATTGGGGCAGACGCAAAACGGCGCCAGAGGGCGCCAAATGGAATGAACACAGAGCGGCCCGCGACGACGCGTCCTGGAGCGTGAGCATCCCGGCGCCGACAGATAAGGAACAGGCAGTGGTCTACGCCATCGCCTATGACAAGCTTGGTCGCGAAGTGGCCAGCGACACGGTCGAGGTTCCCGAGTACCCCGCCTGGCGGATTCGCCAGGACACCCGGTGACTGTCGCTCAACCCATCGGGGTGAGGATTTTCGTCCGCGTTCGCAGGTTGCCCCCCCACGCCCCAACCGCCATGGGAACTATGAAATACCTCTTACTTCTCTCTTGCTCTGTCGCAGTTGTCCCAGCCGCTTTTTCGCGGTCCATCAGTGTGAACCTGCATAGCGCAGGGGGCGTCCGAATCGAGACCGCGCAGGCTGCGGGAACGATTCCTGTTGACGGTCGGCACTGGAATCATGTTGGTTTCCCACGAGGAAACATCAAGGGCCTTGACGGGCAGAAGGAAGCCTGGCTGGGCGACGACCAGGGGAATGCCAAGGTTGCACGGTTCACGTCGACCCTCGCCTCCGCGTATGTCGGCCTGTCCGGCGCTTCTTCCGGGCAGAACGAACGGGGCCATCGGGCCCTGATGTACTCGTATCTTTCCTTTGACCGCGGAATGGATAGGGGGCACCTTCGTTGTACCGATCTTGACGAGACCTTCGCTCAGATCGGTTACGATGTGTACGTCTACTTTGACACAGACAACTCAAATCGCGTGCACACCCTGATTCTGAAGCCGGACAACGGCGAGGCCCGGTCACTGCAGGGAAACGACTCGGGAACGTTTGCCGGGGCATTCGTCGAAGCGACGGGGCCCGACCCCTACGCGAACATGGCGGTGTTCCGCAAGCTAACGGCGACGGCTTTCACCCTCGACATGGATTCCTCAACCGGGCGTGCGGCAGTGAACGGCATCCAGATCGTGTCCTCCGACCATGTCTGTCCGCCCAGCATCAGGCAGTTCCGCGCCAGTCGACGTTATCTGACCGGGACGGGGCAGGTCGAACTGTCCTGGGAGACCTCCGGAGCAGACCAAGTCCGGATCCAGCCGGATGTCGCCCCGATTTCCGGCAATTCAGGCTCGACACGTGTGGGCGTCAGCACATCCACGGCCTACACGCTGAGCGTAAGCAATCGTGGGGGTGCTGCTTCCACGTCTCTGCGTGTCAGAGTCGGCCCGCCACGCCCCAACATCCTCTTCTTCCTGGTCGACGATATGGGTTGGCAGGACACCTCAGAGCCGTTCCACTACGACCAGGACGACCGTCCCGTCCTTTCCGACCTCAACAAGCGCTACCGGACCCCATCCATGGAACGCCTCGCCGATCAAGCGAAGAAGTTCACCCGGGCCTATGTCTCCTCGGTATGCACCCCAACCCGCGTCTCCCTCATGACCGGCATGAACGCCACCCGCCATCACGTCACCACTTGGACCTTCCCAAACAAGGCTCAGAACACGGGGAGCAACCAGGTGAAGCACCTCGGAGATCCAGACTGGCGGAAAGCCGGGATGGACAAGTCGGACATCCCCCTGCCCCGCCTGCTTCAGGACCTGGGCTACCGGACCATCCACGCCGGCAAAGCGCATTTTGCCCCCAACGGGACCTTCGGGGGCGATCCGTGCGACATCGGGTTCGATGTCAACATCGCCGGCCATGGCGCGGGTCTCCCCGGCTCCTACTACGGCACGGCCAACTTCGGCAAGGGCATGTGGCATGTGCCCGGGCTCGAGAAGTACCACGGGAAAGACATCTTCCTCACCGAGGTCCTGACGCTGGAAATGAAGGACGCGATCACCCAGTCCGTGAACGCCGGTCAGCCCTTCTTCGCCTACATGGCACATTACGCCGTGCACGGGCCGTTTCTCCTCGACTCGCGCTTTGCCGACAACTACCCCGATCTGGAAGGCCGCCCCAAAGCCTACGCAACCCTTATCGAAGGCATGGACAAATCCCTGGGGGACCTCATGGATCACCTCGAAGTGCTCAACGTGGCAGAGAATACGTTGGTGGTCTTCCTGTCCGACAATGGCGGGGATGCGCCAATCAAGAACGGCAACGCGCCGTTGCGAGGCAAGAAAGGACATCGCCACGAAGGCGGTCTACGCGTTCCACTGATGGTCGGCTGGGGCAGATTGAACCCGAAGAACGTGTTCCAGAAAAGGCTGTCCATCCAGTCCGGCACCCGGTGTCACAAGCTGGTCGCAGGCTATGACCTGTTTCCCACCCTCATCAACGTTGCCGGCGGCGCAGTGGCCCATCGCATGGACGGCTTTGACCTGGCGCCATACCTGATCGGCACGCCCGGCATCCACCGTCCCGAGGAGGTCGTCACGCATTTCCCCCACGGCCACAACCACGATCACTACACCACCTATCACCAGGGCGATTGGAAGGTCATCCACAATTACGGCGACGGGAGTTACGAACTCTACAACCTGGCGGACGACCTAGCGGAAACCAACAACCTGGCCCAGGCCTCTCCCGCAAAGCTGCAGGCAATGTCCAAAGCCATGGCCAGGGAATTGGAGCGCAACGACGCGCAGTATTCCGTCAACCTGAAAACCGGTAAACCCCAGCGCCCCTGACACCGTTGCGTGATATGGCAGCAGCAGGCGCGGCCTTCCGCCGCCAAACCAACGATTGCACGCCGTGGCATCGACACAGGCTCCCAGCTTGGGTTCAGTTCCCCCTCCAGCGACGATGAACACTCAGGAGCTTGGGGCAGTTCTCTTATGGCAGGCTTGGATCAAGCGATAAATGCAGATATCAGGCCCGACCCCACTCTCTCCCGTACTGTCGGGGGCGCTACACACTGTCTGATCTCGGCCTGGAGCTTGGCCCGATCACGGTCGGGGCAATGAGCCATGCCCGCAGTCTGATGGCCGACCGGATCGATGCGTCGGAAGCACTGCGAGCTCGCGCATCTGATATCGAACTCCGGTTGAAGGCCATTAAAGGTAATAACAAGGCCTTATACCTTTCCTGTAACGTCTGACCCCGTATCCCCGAGGGAGCTGGGGGAATTCGTTTGCCAAAATTAGCCCGAAACCGCTTGACAATCAGAAGATGCTCTGACCCCGTATCCCCGTATCCCTTGTGTCATGTTCCCGCGACCGGCCCTCTTACAGGAGATTTGCACCCCGTTCACAGAGCGTCTATGCTGGGGGCATCGGAGTCGGATGCACGCGGCGGGTGAGAAGAGCAGAATGACCAGACTTCACATGTTCCGGCACGGCCAGAGCGTATGGAACATCCTCGGGAGGCTGCAAGGCCAGCAGGATTCGCCATTAACCGACCTCGGCTACGGGCAGGCACAGGATGCAGCACGCGAGTTGGCGGGGGAAGACATTTGGGCCGCATATTCCAGTACCAGTTCCCGAGCCGTAACGACGACTCAGATTCTGTTGGGCGACCGAAACCTGCCGATTCACCAGATGGACCAACTTCGCAAAATCGATCTCGGAGCATGGGAAGGGGAACACAAAGAGGAAGTACGCCGTCGGTTTCCCGCGGAGTATCAGGCATTCTGGGAGCATCCGGAGCAATATCAGTCTGTTGATGGCGAGACATTCCACGAGCTTCAAGCACGAGCTGTGGAGGCTATATTGGGAATCCTGAAGGACAATCGAGGGCATACGGTACTGCTCGTTTCCCACGGCGCTTTCATCAAAGCCACGCTGTGTTTCTTCGAAGGACGCCCGCTCCACACACTGTGGGAGCCGCCATTCCCTGAGAATCTCTCCCATAGCATAATCGCGGAGGGGGATTCACGGCGCTGGGAGGTCATGCTGCATTGTCAGGGGAAGCGTGCCGGCAGACAACTGAATGGATCGAGGTGTGATGAGTGTGAATCAGGTGAGGTTGAGTGAGCTTTACCGTGGTCCGGGGTCGATTGTGGTCATTGGGCACCGGGGCTTTGCTGGACGGTTCCCCGAGGACACGACCGTGGCGATCGCCGAAGGGGTGAAGCTCGGTGTGGATGTGATCGAGTTCGATCTATGGGCGTCGAAGGACCATGTGCCTGTCGCGATACATGATCCGACAGTTGACCGCACGACCAATGGGAAAGGCAAAGTCGGCGACCATACTCTCGCGCAACTGAAGGAACTGAATGCCTCCTTCTGGGCGGGCGGTCATTTCGACGGGCGACGGCTTGACGAACCGGCGTGCGATGGTCTCTCGATCCCCACCTGCCGCGAGTGCCTGGAGCTGATTCCTGCCAACGTCGGGGTATTCCTTCACGTGAATCAGGGCGATGACCTCCTGATGATCGAGGAAGTGTGCGGGCTCTGCGATGAGTATGGGCTGCACGGACGAGCATGTGTGATTGTGAACACGTTCGATGACGGAGCGGAAATACGACGGATAGACGAGCGCATCGATCTGTGCATTCTCGAAGGTCGTGACGATTTGGGGCCTGAGGCCACGGCAAGACGGAAGGCGGTTGGCAGCAACTTCCTGATTGCGACGCTCGGTGCAGTCGACGAGGCGCACTGCCGGGCGCTGGAGACGAGCGACTTGCTCTTCAATATGTTCTATTCGAATACCGACGCCGACAATCGGCGTTTCATTGCCATGGGCATGAAAGGTATCGTGACCGACTATCCTGATATTCTCATCGAGACCTGCAGAGATCTGCGTTTGAGGTAAGGCTTTCAGGTGCCGGCTTGACGCTCCCTGCCAGAGATCGCACCTGCCTCTGAGCAAGTCCGCGCCCTGCTGTTCCGAAGGTCGACAGGAGATCGGGGGCTGCACCGTCCCCACCCCGAAACCGGCGGTGGGGGCTGGGGGCCTTGTATGTGCACATATCGTGCTCTTAGGAAGTACACTACTTCCGAGAGTCGGTCGGTCCTGATATCTGCATTTATCGCTTGGTCCAAGCCTGTTATAGGACCTGCCCCCATAGGACGCACATCCCTTAACGCGGCATCACGTGATATGCCCGGGCGCGTTCCCCGGCGAAGGTGATGTGGACGGCGGCGCTTGCCGGCGTGAGATCGGCAACAGCGTTTCCGGTCTCCAGATCGATCACGCGTGACGGACGCGCAACGGGCAGTTGTACACGCACGTGTCCGGACGCGTCGCCGTCATAGTCACTGACGAGGACGAACATCTCGGTTTTGTGCTGCATCCCACTGACGCGCACGCCCTTTGATGCCTCGGCGCCAGAAAGCGGTTCGCCGTCCACGATCACGTCTTCGACCTGTCGCACGATGCGAATGGCGTCGGCGTAGGCGGCAAGCGATTCCCCGTCCCAGACGCGACTGGACCAAAAGTTGACGCCACGCGAACCGTTGGCGAACACCTCGAGCAACGCATACTTGAAGGCGCGACCGGGAAACACGCCGGCGTCGCCAGGTGTCAGCCACGGCATCTGATCGCTGGCGGGTAACAGCTCCCGATCCTCGCGCACTTCGCGCGCGATCAGATCGAGGTGGTAGGAGTAGTACGGTGTGTACGTCGACACCTGGCTGTTGCTCGTGAACTGCGGGTAGAGTTGCTTGAAGTTCCAGGTGAACTGATACGGCGAACCGGGGCGCAGATCGTACATACCGATGTCGTATTCGCTCACGCCGTTGGCCCGCAGCGCATCACCGACGGCGGTTGTTAAGGCAGTGAACATCTCCAGACCTTTGGCCTGTTGCCACTGTTCCCAATCATCGATGCCCGAGGCTTCCTTATCGGCAATGCAGCGAGTGCACTTACGGCTGGAGACGGGGCCCCGCCATGACCACAGCTCGATGTCCCAGTTGTGGTACCGCCCTCGGCACCGTCCGGACACCGTCGCGACGCGTCGTACTTCATCCTCGAATGCGCTGCCTCGGTAACTCGGGCACACGTGCGTGCCGTGCGTGCCGTCCTCAAATTGGCAGTAGATGTCGGGGTTGCTCTTGTGCCGATCGACCATGCGATGCAGCGGTGAGTCGATGTTCATGACTTCGAAGCCTTCAGCCCGCAGCTTGTCGAGCAACGCCCACGACGCTGCATCGTCCGGCTTCGTCCAGTGCGAGAACATCGGTACGGTGTTGAATCCCAGCGTCTTGTACGCGTTTACCACGTCCGGCCAGCCGGCCGTACTCCCCAACCCCCACCAGCTCAGTCCCACGCACAAACGCGTCGGCGCCGTCACCGGTTGCACAGCGATCCCTTCCATCGGCGTCTCGAACCACTCGCCGTCGTCGACGCGGTACCGCAGCACGCCTTCTTGCCCCGGACGCCACTGACAGCGGACGAAGACGCGGCCCCACGTCTTCGTCGATTCGGTCGGCGTCGCTTTGAGCGTGTAGCGTGTCGTCTCCCGGCCGTTGTGGCGGATGGTCTCGGTGGCCATGTCGCCGACTTTCACACCGCCGACTGCCCCGCCCGCCAGCTCGACGCCCTGCGGCACATCCAGCTGGACGCGCACCTCGCGGCCGAGCGCTTCGGGTGAGCCGATCAAGCCGATCGGCACGGGCGTGACGATGTTGGTCGGGATCCACAGCTTGGGCTTGTGGAAATACGGCAGCGCAACGGCCATCGCCATGGGGAACGGGTCTTTGGCGACGCTCTGCACGTCCCGCTCGGGATGCGAGCTGCCGAGTACCCACATCTCATCGCTGACCGATAGGCCCGTTGCGTAGAACGACAAACCCACGTGCCGGGCGCGGATCTCAAGGTCGGTGAAGCGCAGGCGATGCACCCACGACTGGCCTGCATCAGCAGGAATGCCGACGCGCTCGAAGTCGCCGTCGTTGAAAGCGGAATACCCATCGATGCGGTACCACATGACACCGTCGTCGCTGACGGCGAGATCAAGCCACACGGGTACGGTTATGCCTGGCTGCGGCGAACCGCCCTGCAACCGGATGCCGACTTCGCCGATGGTCTTGACGTCGCCAAGGTCAACGGCGATCTGGGCCAATCCGCCATAGGAATACCCCACGGTCGCACTGTCGAACCAGAGCGAATCGTCCGTGCGCGACGTCAATGCACCGTCGGTCATCTCGACGGCGTCGGTTCCGCCTTGGGCGGTGTGCCTGTAGTTCGGCGTGTTGGCAAACTGCACGGCGATTCCCGCAGCAAGATTATCTTGGGCAGATGCCGACGCTACGACTACCAACACAAATGCGAGAGCGAAACGTGACATGAAGATCTCCAGACCGATGGTGGTTGACGTGCTGATTGTAGCCACAGATAGGATAATCGCCAATCCCCGTGCCGGCCAAAGCGCACATCGTTGTCCCGATCCACCCACATGGAGTGACTGTTCGAAGCTCACCTCGATCTTGAAACGGTATCCGTACAGGCGGATGATCTCGATCGGGACGAGTTCGAGATCGAGGCACATGAGAATGTACGTTCCGGGCGTGGGATGCGCCGCCGCCACGAACCGGACCATGCGTGAGTTGAAGTAAGAGTAGGAAATGGGTACGTTCCCCTGGAAGACGCATAGAAGGAAGCAGTATGAGTGTCACACGAATCAGTAGCCATGGACGCGCCGCTTTGCCACGCATTCGGTGGTTTCGGAAAGGCAGCGCGATCCTCGGTTGCGCGGTGATCGCAGCGATCGGTGTGGCTGCCCAAGGACCCGGTGCCGGTGAGGGCTCACCCACCCGCCATGAGGCCGTGCTGGCCCTGAACCCAGTCGGCTACTGGCCCGCGGATGAGGGCAAGGGAGTCGTCCTGCACGACTGCTCCGGGAACGCCAACCACGGCACGATCTACTCGGTGCCCTGGAAGAACGGCTCGCTGGTCTTCGAGAACGATGTGTACCAGTGGATTCAGGTGCCGTGCCGCGAATTCTATCGTGGCAGGACCTTCTCGATGGGCGGTTGGGTGTTCAGTTCTCTGCACAGACGAAAGCGGACAGGCGGAGACAAGGAATACCGATTTGGTGCCTTGATCATCGGCCAGCCGTTCAGATCGCTAAAGGGCGGCAAACTCAGATGGGGGTGTTGCTGGGGCGGGAACCTGGAACCTGGTGGTGCCCTGCTGCGGTTCGGTCTGCCTGACGAGGACGGGGTGTCGCCCATCGAGATTGTCAGCGGCAAGGAAGCCTACGTCCCCGGGACCGCGGAAGCCGGAGCCGGCAAACGGGCAAGAGAGGCCCACAGAGCTCTGCCCGACATCCTCGGCCCCCTCAAAGCCGGCATCGGTCTGCAATCCGGACAGTGGCAGTACATCATCTACACCTACGCCCAATCAGGCGAGGCCAAGCTGTACATCGACGGCAAGCTGGCGCATACTGCCACGAACGTGCCCTACACGCCGTCCGGAACCCCATTCGTGTTCGGCGGCGGGCGCTGGGGGACCTTCAATCTCGGTGGCACGCTCTCCATGGCGGGGTCGCTCAAAGACATGGTGATCTTCGACCGAACACTGAGCGCGGAGGAGGTCCGGAAGCTCGCGGCCGCGACGAAGCCGTCGGAGCCCCCCGGCGCAATCGCCATAGCTGACGACGTAGGTCCGGAGTTGCCCGACGGCTTGGCCCAACTGGTCAAGATCCTCAGAGACGAATCCCTTGATCGTGACCGACGAGCGGAGGCGGCACTGAAACTGGCCAAGATGGGTGAGGAGGCGAGCGGAGCAGTGCCCGCATTGGCCGACAAATTGGAGAAGATCGATCGTGAGAAGGGTGCCCATCTCCCACGAGTCGAGGAGTTCTTCCGCAACGCCCTGATCAAAGCCCTGCTCAAGATCGATCCGGCAGGCGAGAGGACGCAGGCCGTGCTGGCAAAATCCCTGGCGAAGCCCTACTTCGCGACGCTTGACCTCTCCCGAAGCTATCTGAAGGACGTCGTGCCGGTGCTCCGGGCCGGGAAAGAAATGCAGGCATTGGGGACACTCAGGGAGCATTTCGGTCGCCTGCCCAAGTTGCCCAAACTGGTTGGCTGGGGTTCGTCGGAAAGAGCGAAGCAACTCGATGAAATCCGCGGCCTCCTCCCCTTTCGGCAGGAGTACTTCGATCGGTACATCAGCAAAGGGATCCCCTTCGCCGACGCCCACTACAACGCCTACAACCAGGTCGACACGTACAACAACTCAACCTACCTGACGGTCGTCGAACGCGTGCCCTACCAAGAGGTGTTGGATCTGTATGAGAAGCAACTGAAGTCCTTTTCCGACCAGAAACCCAGTCCCGAGGGGAAATGGTCCCGAGTGAAGATCGTCAGAATCGGCCCTGACGGCACCATGGAGCAGCGGCGGTTGATGGGTGATTGGTTCATCTACGACGCGCGTGACGCGAAAATGGACGGCTGGGCGGTGGCCTTCGACCGGGATGGCTACCTCCACCTTCTCGGCGGACAGCATAACACGCCGAGGCAGGGCAACTACGTGCCCGGAAGCTGGGAGAAAATGGGGGTGTCGGAGGGGGACGCCAGACCGCAGGTCATGTACTGGGTTTCCAGGGCATCCGGCGAGATTGACTCCTTCGAATTCATGGGCCAGAAGAGCAATCCCCGCAGTGTGGTTGGCTGGATGAACTACATAAATTTCGCCCGCGACCCCAAGGGCAGGCTCTTCGTCTACGGAAGAGGACGAATCTGGAGCTGGGCACTCGTGCGCTATGACGCCGATGCAACGCGCTGGATCGAGACGCGGGGCAATGCAGCAGAGATGGTCCGCCGGGCCGAGAAGGAGAATCCCGACTGGTTTGCGGCCCTCGGCGATACTGTTCCCTACTTCGGTCCCGGTGACGGCGTGGTCTGTGCCTGGCAGCCCGGCGCCTACAACTTCAACCGTGGCTGGGGAGGCCGGGCACTGTCGTTCGATCGGACCGGCAGAATGCACCTGCGCATGGCGATTCTGGGCGTGGGCCAGGACGGACGCATGACCAGCGGCCCGGTATATGCGTATTCGGACGATCTGGGGGTCACCTTTCACGCGGCGGACGGGAAACCACTGAAACTCCCCATGACCGTGAACCCGATCCCAAGTCACAACGGCAGTACGGCCCGCGGCCTCCTGAAAGCGCGTTACGAACTATGGGGTTCGTTGGTTAAGGAACTGCCCTGAGCAAGGGGCGTAGCACGAGAGACGCGATGAGTTGGGCAGAACCGACGACGATACTGCGCGCGATTGCCCGTATAGTCCCTGCGGTCGCCGGTGAGGATTGGCAAGCAAAGGAAATAGGCCCCATCGTGGAGCGGAACGCCATCACGTGGTTGGTATCAGTCTGGATTCTCTGCCTCGCTGCGGAGGGAGCCGTTTGCCTGCGAGTGAGCGATCTCTCGCCGACGCATGGCAGGGCTGGTCCACACGGGCCGGTGGGACTGATTGGCATGGAGATGGAATGCACCGCTGGCGAAAGATGGCAAGCCGTGGAGTTCACCATGCTGGGTCCGACACTCCGCCCTGAGCACGTCCGTCCCGTCTCGCCGAGCTTGACGGACAAGCACGGCCGGTTACGCGACCACAGCGGCTTCTCCATCTTTCGGCTCACCCACGACGATGGTGTCTTCTCCGCGAGTAACGCGCTGCCCAGCCAGAACGACAAGCCAGTGACATTGACTGATGCGAAGGCGGTGGATCTTTCGCGCTGGCCACGCGTCCGAATCGCACTCCCCCCGCAGCCTGGAGAGGAGGCTAGGCGACAGCGTTTCGCCATCGCCATCCGGCTTGCTCGCAAGCCACCGGTAGATGGCACGTCGTTCCGGGCCCGTCTGGATCGGGTCGTCTTCGACCGCAACACGCCATGGATGGCTCCCTTGGTGACCCGGCCATTGGTCGTGGACACCAGTCCCCCCGCGCTGTCCCTCGCCTGCAAGCCCGCCTCCTCCGCCAAACCCGGTCAGCCCTTCACACTCACGGTCAACGCGGATGAACCGCTGGCCTGCCCCCCGCAGGTCATTTTCCGTCCAAAAGGCGCTGCTCTGGCCAACGACAACCGGGGCCGGCCTATGAACCGCCACGGTCGCGACTGGCAACTGACTCTCCGGCCTCTGCGGCGACTCACTCCCAACGGCGCGCCGGAAAACGGTCCGGTGAGTTACACCACATGGCCCCAGTCAATCAGACCTCGATACGCGGACGATGGCCGGAAACTGCTGGATGGGGAGTGTCGCCCCAGTTGGTTCGTCGGCAAGGCGCTCCAGTGGCGCAACACGGAGCGGGTTGACATCGTGATGGACCTGGGCCGGAGACGGTCCGTGGAGGCGGCGCGCATCTGGGTTTCCTATTTGCAGGGGAAGCCGTTGGTGACATGCGAGACGGCTGTCAACGCGGACGGTCCATGGCAGGCGGCAGCGGTCGGTCGTCCCCCGGTTCTCGGGCGCGGACGGGCCTTCAGCCAACCGGTCAACAGTGTCTGGCTGGACATGGCGCCGCGCGACGCCCGCTTCGTGCGTTTCCGGCTGACGGAGCACCCAGGCCCGCAAGTGACCGAAGTAGAAGTGTTCGGCGAGCCCGGGGCCTTGACGTCGGGCACTTGGGAAATTGTAGTGCGTGCTTGGGACCTGGCCTGGAACCACACGACGAAGACACAGCTGATCAAGGTGAAACGATGATGCGAGTATGTCTACCGGCCGTCCTGTTGCTGGCCACTGTGTCCCTGCACGGGGCCGAACGGCCCACCTACACGGCAGCGTTGGCGGAGACCGCGCCGGTGCTTGACGGTCGTTTGGACGAGGCCTGTTGGCGAACGACACCCGAACAGAACGGGCTCGTGTGTCCGCAGTCCGGCAGACCGGCCGCCCAGAACACCCGGTTCCGCGTCGTCTGCACCGCCGAAGCAATTCACATCGCCGTGCATTGCGCGGAGCCAGCCCCCAAGGCGATACTGGCCCGACACGGAGATCACGATGGCTCGCTCTGGGGCGACGACTGCGTTGAGGTCTTCCTGTCCCCGGCCGACGACGGCATGGAGTACGTGCATGTGATTGCCAACTCATTGGGCGCGGTCTACGACGCCTATGTCACCCAGATGGGCATCTCTTCCGATGCCTCCTTCGAGACCGGTGCCAGGGCAGCAGCGCAAGTGGGCAAGGACTCTTGGACCATCGAGATCGAGATTCCCTTTGCCGGGCTGGCTCTCAAGCCCGAAACCGGCTCAAAATGGGGTCTGAACGTGGCGCGCGAGCGCAAGCCCAAACCGAGCGAGTTGTCCTGCTGGGTGCACACGGAGGTGGAGAAGTTCGGGGTGCCCGCCAAGTTCGGGCAGCTCCGGCTCCCCGACCTACCCTTCTCGCAGTTCTCCTGGCGTGTTAGCGGCTTCGCGCTGCGCAATCCACAATTCAGGGGAAGAGGGGTGACCGATGCGGAGCTGACCTGCACTGTTGGCAGCTTGGGCACGTCTCCCGGCCCCGTGCAACTGGCGCTCACTGCCGTGCAGACCAAGAACGAGACGAGCTCCGCCGCCATCGATCTGAGTGCGAGCGACGGTAAGGAGGCAACCGGCGCGGTTCCACTTCGCCTGACCGGCCCCATCCACGTTGTGCGCTACCAGCTGACGGATGCCAAGATGGGCAGGCTCCTGGCCTTCGGTGGCGAGAAGGTAAGCCTGACTTGCGCCCCGCTCGCCTTGCGGCTGATTGCCCCCTGGTATCGCGACACCATCTTTGCCAGCGCTCCCATCGACGCCATCGAGGCCGAGATCACGGTCCACGGCTCGCCCGCCCGCCTGAACGCGTCCCTGATCGAGGGGAGGAACGTGCTGGCCAAACAGACCGTCCAGGCAACGCCTGGTCAACCCGTAGCCGTGCGTTTGCCGGCCAAGGGCCTCGCACCAGGCGAGTACACGTTGCGTGTCGGGCGAGCCGATGGTAGTGCAACCGCCGCCAGGACGATCTCGGTACTGCCCCGGAAGCAGGGCGAGGCCTGCCTGGATCGGGACGGGAGCCTCTTAGTGGACGGCAAGCCGTATTTTGCCTGGGGGTTCTTCTGTTCAGCCCCAACCGGACGCATGTCCCAGGCGGGCTTCAATACCGTCGTCACCTACATCGGTTTCTACATCCACCGTGACAGGGACATGAAGGCATGGCTGGACAACTGCCTGAAGCTCGGTATCAAAGCGGCTATGTACCCCTACTTCGGCGAGGTGGGCGTGCACATGAACAAGAGCAAGAAGCTCTTCACAGACAAGGAGCTGGCACGTACGGCGCAGTTCGTCCGCCTCTACAAGGACCATCCCGCGATCCTCGGGTGGTATCTCTGCGACGAACCGCGCGGCACGATCTTCCGCGACGAGATGAAACGCGTGCGCGACGTGGTCGCCAAAGAGGACCCGCACCACCCGTGCATCGTCCTCGACAACACCGGTCGCGGTGTGGCCGGCCTCGCCGACGCGGGGGAGATTCTCTGGGTCGATCCCTACCCCGGCTTCGCAAAAAGCGGTCCGCCTCGCCTGCCCATGGAGACCGTCTCCATTGCCATGGATGACATGATCCAGGGCACGGGTTCCCGGCTGCGTCACTTCTGGTCTTGCCCACAGGCCTTCAACTGGGGGGCTTGGGGTGGTGAGAAGGCCAAGACTGAACGGGCTCCCACCTACGAAGAGGAGCGCACGATGACCTATCTGTCCATCGTTCATGGCGCGCAGGGAGTGGTCTACTTTGCCTGGAAGTACGCGCTCAAGGAGCCCCACCTCAGCGAGGGCTTCCTGACCCGCCTCGGCCCCGAAATCCGCGATCTCATGCCCGATTTGCGCGACGGCAGGGACGTCGTCGGGGGCGTCACCAAGGCCACACCCGCCGACAACAAGCTCCACGTCCGCGCCTTCCGCCTCGGGGATCGTATGACCATCATCGCCGTCAACCCCGGTCCCCGGCAAGTCGCCGCTCAGATCGACTTTCCCGGCCTCACCGGCTCGTTCAGCGTTGTCAGCGAACAGCGTACCGTCGTCACCAAGGACGGCACGCTCTCCGACACCTTCGTTCCCTACCGCACGCACGTCTATCGCAGCCGCTGAGTTAGCTCTTGTGGGTGCTCAACTGCGTGGTCGAGGCATAGCACAGACGGAGACGAGTATGCGCCGCGTCCTGCTTTTCGCCAACATTCTACTTGCCACGGGAAGGACATGCGCCATGGCCGACGAAAGAACCAGAGGACAACAGTCGGACTACAACGAGCAGTACCGCCCCCAGTTCCACTTCACCGCGCCCGCGAACTGGATCAACGACCCGAACGGTCTGATCTATCACGACGGCGAGTACCACCTGTTTTATCAATACAACCCCCAGAGCCGCAATGCTCACTGGGACGACAGGCCCGTCCACAGTGCTTCATGGGGCCATGCCGTAAGCCGGGATCTCGTCCATTGGGAGCACCTGCCGGTAACCCCCATTCGCTCGGGATCGGGCAGCGGCATTGTGGACCGCGGCAACACGGCCGGCTTCGGCGAAGGTGACGAGGACGTCTTCATCGTCTTCTGGGCCGGCAGTCTCTCGTACAGCAGGGACCGCGGACGAACGTGGACGCACTACGAGGGGAATCCCTTCCTGCCGAAGCATGCCGACCCCTTTGTCTTCCGCCACGAGCCCACGAAGCAGTGGATCCTGGTGTCCTTCATCCATCCGGATAGCCCGGACGACTTCCTCTTCTACCGTTCGACCGATCTCAGGAACTGGACCCGCACGAACCAATACAAGGGCAAGCTCCACGAATGCCCGTCCGTCTTCGAGATTCCCATCGAAGACGAGGAGACCCGGAAGTGGATCTTCCACTCGGGCAACGGCGAGTACCTCATTGGTGACTTCGACGGGAAGGAATTCCACGAGGAGGCGGGCAAGTTCCGGATGGACTACGGCATGTTCTATGCCTCGCAGTGCTGGCACGGCACCCCCCCCGGGGATGAGCGGATCATCCACATCGCCTGGATGCACGGCGGCCGCTTCCCTGCGGATATGCCGTTCAACCAACAGCTGACTTTCCCATGCGAGTTCACGCTCCGGCGCCTGCCCGAGGGTCTGCGCCTCTGCCGCCAGCCGGTTCGGGAGATCGCGCGGCTCTACGACAAGGTCGTCGTCGCCCGAGACGATGCGGAGCTCGAACCGGGCCGGAATCTCCTGAAGGGGGTCGAGGGCGACCTCTTCGACATCGAGTGCGATATCGAGATGCGCAAGGCGACAACAGTGACGTTAGCGATTCGGGGCGAAACTGTCCGCTACGACCGCAGCAAGAGACAGTTGCACTGTGGGGCGAGACAGGCCCCGCTCGAACTGGCAGGCGACAGGCTGCGCTTGCGGCTGCTTGTCGACCGGGCGTCGATCGAGGTCTTCGCGGATCGGGGGCAAGTGGCCATCACGCACGGCTGGCTTCCGAAGCCCGAGAATCAGGCCCTCGCGCTGGAGGTCGAGGGGGGGGTGGCGCTTGTCCGACGCATCCGCGTCAACTCACTTCGCTCCGCTTGGCGACAGTAGTCGCGAATGGCGTTGAGAATGCCCCTGAGCCAACAGATAGCCGGCGTGGGCGAAAGATGAGCTGTAATTCGGAATGCACGCTGAGAAGATCATGAACTAGTACCAAGCTGCGTAAGTCAGTGTACGCCCTGACGAGGACGGCTCCGGGATGAGAGGAGCCCCGCCGGGCAAGAGGCGATGCCGTAGCATCGTCGTTTCCCGGCGGGGCGGCTCTCGCGCGGAACCGACTCGGCGCGAAGCGCTTGCTGCCCTTGTGGTGTGGGCTCACTCCGCCGCCGCAATGGCGGCAATCAGGTGTACTCTGACTTCGACAGCTTGGTACTAGGGTAGAGTGGCCGGTTGGACATGGGAACTCTTCATCCCGCTCTTCATCCCCAAAGGGAATCCCTGCCGTGAACAGCACTTTGCGCAGCACACCATTACTCTGGGGAGTCGGCGTTCTCGTGTCGGTGTTCGGCACGACGGCAAGCGCGCAGCACTGGGTCGACCTCGGCGACGAAGGGCGGACGCTCTACGCGAGTGCGCGGCTGACTGTCCCGGCGCGTGGCGAGGCGGCTCTGATGAATCTTGCGACGGACAGTCTCCAGAGGCGGGTGGCATTCGGGGTCGACCGAAGCGGGGACCTACGTCTCTGGCTCTATCAGAATACGGTCACCGGGAAGACCGTGCCGACCGGAGAAACGTCGATCCTCGTTCTTCGGATCAGGAGCCACGCAAAGGTCCCTGACGACGCGCGCCTCGCTGTCTTCAGTGTTGCAGACGGCATTCCACAGGCAGAACCGAAGACGTGGACGTTGGTGAACCGCAAAGGCTTTTCTGACGCCAATCTGGCCAAACTGGTGGCAACCCCGGCTGCAGCCCTTGCTCACTTCTCGGCGGTCCGCGTGGGCCCCACCTGGGAAACGATACGATCCGGGCCTGTGCTGGACGACTCCATTCTCAAGGGCGCCCCCGCACCTGACCTGTCCACTCCCGATCCGGTCACCAACCCCAAGAGCGCGCTGATGCTCAACCTACGGACGACCGGGACGGATCCGGACAGCATTCACTACGGGTCTCTTCCCGCACTGCCGGCCGAGCACACCATCATCAGTGATGTGCGTGATCGAGGAGGGAAGTGGGTACATCAGCACGCCTATCTGACCTACCACGGCGGACGCTACTGGGCCATGTGGAGCGACGGCCCGGGGGTCAAGAGACCCAACATGACGCCCAAACGGCATCGCAACATCATTCCCGGGCATGATCGGCCGGGCACGCGTGTCTCCTATGCGACCAGCGAGGATGGCCTGACCTGGTCGGAGCCAACGGGCTTATCGGGGCCACCGCGCATCGAGGGCTTTGGGTGGATCGCCCGCGGCTACTGGGTTCGCGACGACGAACTCCTGGCTTTGGCCAGCCACTTCAACGCCCCGGGGTATCCCGGCAAAGGGCTCAGTCTGGAGGCCTTCCGTTGGGACCAGGCGGCAGGCAAATGGGTTGCTCATGGCACGGTTCTCGATGACACACTCAACAACTTCCCGCCGAAGAGACTCCCCAACGGCAAGTGGATGATGAGCCGCCGCGATCACAAACGCGACCTGTCCGTTGCCGTCGGCGGCGTCGACGCGTTCGGCGACTGGGAGACGCGACCTGTGTCTGCCTATGGAAGCGAGCAGGGCAAGCGCCCCGAAGAGCCCTACTGGTATGTGTTGCCCGATGGCCGGAACCTGGTCGGTCTGTTCCGCAACAACGCAGGCAAGAGTCTTATCCGGGCATTCTCCACGGATTGTGGACAGACGTGGACGCCGTTGGTGAACACGAACTTCCCCGACGCAACGAGCAAGTTCTACGCGCTGCGGACGTCGCGCGGCTACTATGCGCTGGTCTCGAACTCACGCCCCGCCCGTCGCGATCCCCTGACGCTCGCCATCAGCCATGACGGGTTGGTCTACACTCATCTCTTCTACCTCATCGGGGGACGTCATATCGACTACCCGCACATGATCGAACATGACGGGCACTTGCTGATCGCGTTCTCCGGCGCCAAGCAGACCATGGAAGTGCTGAGAGTATCGTTGACTGATCTTGATCGGCTCATCACGGAAGGGCAACCGGAATGACTCGGAGCAACCACGGCAATCCCGACGATTCGACGGCGCGCACAGTTCGCTGGTCGCGCGACATCCCCGTCCGCTATGAGGCGGATGTCGCCGTGATCGGCGGGGGCATCGCCGGGGTCTCGGCTGCCTGCGCCGCGGCACGTTCGGGCGCCAAGGTGATCCTGGTCGAACGCTTCGGCGTCACCGGCGGAGTACTCACTGCCAGCGGGGTCGTCAACTTCTGCGGGCAACTGCAGGGCCAGGGCGAAGTGTTCGACACGATTCTCGCCGACCTGCGTGCGTTTGGCGCCCTCCCCCCTCCGGCAGGCCCGATGCACTGGGTGACAAGCCATCGGTTTCCCACTACGAGATCCTGGCGGTTGTCCGAAGCGAGGTCGTCGCGAGAGGAGCGTGACTGAGCGTGTGAGTCACTCCGCAGGACGCACGCCGGTTGAGTGAGACATCCACAGAGATCTCCAAGTGATCCGGCGAATCCGACCGATCCGACTAATCGGGCCGATCCGAAGACAAGGAAGACAATGAACGACCTCTCAGCACAATTCCGCGGGATCATTCCCCCGCTGGTCACCCCTTTGGCGGGTCGTGACGAACTGGATGTAGAAGGCCTGGAAAGGCTGGTTGAGCATGTCCTCGCCGGTGGTGTGCATGGTCTCTTCATGCTTGGGACCACGGGCGAAGGTCCGAGCCTGGGGTACCGACTTCGGCGGGAGGTCATTGCGGAGGCCTGCCGGATCGCGAGCGACCGTGTTCCGGTTCTGGTCGGCATTACCGACACGGCGTTTGTCGAGTCGCTTGCCATGGCGGAGTGCGCTGCCGATGCCGGGGCGTCTGCGGTCGTGCTGGCTCCCCCGTACTACTTCCCCGAGGGGCAACCCGAGTTGCTGGAATACCTGCACCATCTCGTGCCGGAACTGCCTCTCCCTCTTTTCCTCTACAACATGCCGATGATGACCAAGGTCTGCTTCGCACCGGAAACCGTTTGCCAAGCCATGGACATTGACGGGATTGTCGGCATCAAGGACAGCTCAGGCGATCTCGGATACTTCCGGAAGATCTGCGCCGTGGCGCGTCAACGGAGGCCTGAATGGTCTTTGCTGATGGGAACGGAGTCGTTCGTTGCCGCCGCGGTGGAACTGGGAGCGCATGGCGGGGTCTGCGGCGGGGCAAACGTCGCCCCGCGGCTTTTCGTGGACTTCTACGAAGCCGCCCTGGCCCGGGACGAGGCAGGTGTTGCCGGTCTGGCGAACAAGGTGGCGGACCTGGGTGCCATCTACGGCGTTGGCCGTCACGCGTCATCCGGCATTAAGGGAATCAAATGCGCACTCTCCGTGCTTGGGATCTGCAGCGACTTCATGGCCGAACCGTTCCACCGCTTCCATGACGTTGAGCGGGAGCAGATCCATACCGATCTGGAGGTCTTGGCGGCCGAAGGAGTGGAGATCGGGGATGGTACCGGCGCATGAAAGCGATTGAACCCAGAAGCTCACGGGCTGAGAGGAAAGTCAGTGTCCTCATAGACAAAAATTGACGCCCTCCAATGCTTCTGGCGCGGCAAATCGACCAAGCCTAATCCTGATCCCCGCGGCGCGCGAGTTGTCCTGCGGCCGATGCTCAGCCCCGAGTCCCGCGACGAATGCCGGCAGATGCTCGAGCCCTGGCATGGAGGGACGGAAGGAGGGAATGAAACCGCTGCGCGGCATCACAACTATAGCACTTGGAGGATCTCTCATGGCTGGCCTCAGCACGGGTGCGCAAGCCCGACCGACAACCACGAATTCGCTGGGCATGGAACTTGTGGCGCTCGAACCGGGGACATTCCGAATGGGATCCGGAGCCGGTGATTGGGATGAGAAACCCGTGCACGAGGCGACGATCTCCCAGCCATTCTAAATCGGGCTGACCGCATATAGCTGTTGTGAACCATTCCATGGGCGAGTGGACATGCTTGAGGCAATCACGTACGCTTAGAAGGACTTTGGAGGGCACAAAATGAAAAGGACCGCCTTGAAGGACTTGCTTACAACCCTGTGTGGTGTGGCTGTCGTGATTCTGTGTGTGTCGATGAGCCATGCCGAGTCATCGAAGCCGCTGGGAAAAGGAGAAGCCGTGCTGGAGAAGAGCCAGATCGAGTTCCTCGATAAGCTGATGCGCGATACGTTCAGGTTCATGAGCGAGGCTGCTGACCCCGTTACAGGCCTGACAGGCAATACGCAAGGCGATTTCAGCTTCGTCAACAGCACACCGATTGGCCTGCACATCGCGAGCCTGGCAATCGGCAGTGAACTGGGACTGCTCGATGCCGACGAAGCAGCGGCGAAGTTCGGCAAGGTCCTCGATACGATGGAGAAGATCCACTTCAAGCAGGACGGTTTCTTCCCCAATTTCATCACAAGAGACCTGGCCAACAAGTTCGGCAGTGTGATGATCATCTCGGACTACAACTTCTATCCAGTTGGCATGGTTGTGGCCCGCCAGGTCTGGCCACAGTATGCGGAGCGAATCACCAAGTACCTTGACTTCATCAAGTGGGAGCTGTTGTACAACAAGGAAGCCAACCGTGTGGTTGCCGGCTACGATTTGGCCAAGCGGAAGGCCGCGCACGAAGGGCTCTGGCTAGCCTCCGATGCCAGGTGCGCAGTGACGATGATGGTCGGCTCCGGCGCTGCACCGGCCAGGGTGTGGGCCGGCCAGATTCTCAGCAAGATGGAGACTGAATACGGCACCATCCATACCCCGGGAATGAACTTCGGGGGCACGTACATCGCCGGCATCACAGGCCTCTTCATGTATGAAAGTGACCTCGTTGACGTAGGCGCTACGGTAGGCAACATGGGGTGGTTCCAGTACCAATTCTCCCGCAAGCGTAACTACCCTCTCTGGGGATGGTCGAACAGTTTCATCGTGGGACGTCACTATTCTGCGGCCGGTATGATACCGGAGTGGAACGTCAGTCCCCATGCGCTGAGCATGCTGCTGGAATACTACCCGCGCCACGTAACAGCAACCTTGCAGAAGATGGACAAAATGGGCGGACGGATCCCCCCTGCTGGCAGTGAGGGCAAGGAATGGGGGCTCCTCGGATGCTACGACATGGAACGCAATCTTTGGGGAGACTACTACCTGTCTCTTGAGCAGGGCATGATGTTCGTCGGGTTGGCGAACTTCCTCCATGGCAACATTGCCAAAAAACTGTTCACACGGGACCCAGTCGTCAAGAGAGGTCTGCAACTCTCGGAGCCTTACCTCAAACGTGACCCGAAGTTGCCCGAACTCTGGGCAGAGCGCGATGCAGAGCCCATCAAGGAGACAGGTACGGTCGAGAAGGCAGGATGGGAGAGAGCCGCTGAGTCCGTAGTGGAGCTGGACCTCACGAAGATGATCTCCCATCAGCCAGACATTTTGAACGTCACACAATCGGAGGGAGCGACGGTCGTCAAGGGTTCTGGAGACTGGAAAGCTGCCAGCGTCGGTATACCTGTCAGCTCTTTGGACATCGCGGGCCTGGACCGTGTAGAATTCGAGTTTGGGTCTTTCGAAGGCAACACACCTTCCCTGGGAAGTATGCGATTCCGCATGAGTGACAAAGTTGGACAGAGTCGTTGGAGCTATGTCACTCTTGAGCCGGGAAGCACGCACTACAGCGTAAAGGCTCGCGACATATATTGCTTCACATTCGACCACGTCATCGAGAGCATGGCTCTGGTTTTCGAAAGAGAGTCGTGGTTCTACCACCATGCGCTCTTCCGCAGCAATGAGTTCTCCCTTCGCATCAAGGCCATCCGGATCATCGCGAAAAAGCCAGCCACGCAGAGATAGTAAGGCAAAGGAGGACAGACATTCTGCCCCCCCCTATGGCAGCGGTCCATGCCTTCTGCTGGAACGAGTTGCGCCTTAACTTGACGCGCACGAAGCGGCAAGGAGCCGACATGAACAGTGATGGCGAGCGTTCACCCCGCCCGATTCCCGGGGAAACGCCGGTCGTCGCGCCGGCGCGTAGCCACTGGAACGCTTACATCCCCGCCGGTGTGACTGACTTGGGCTCTGGGCCGAGCGTATGCATCCACCCCCGCCGGACGCGGCGATCGCTCGCGACTATGCGCCCTGCGACATCGTCATTGCCGACATCGAAGCCGATACTCACGGCGAACGGGGCCGGTTCGCGGTTGACATTTGCCATGAGCTCAGTATGAGGAACACACAATGAACGGATCTGCAGAACGCCTGCCGGCAGAAATGCCCTACACCATTCCCCTGATCGACTTGACCAACGATACGGACCGGCAAGTGGTGGTGGATCGGGAAACGGGGCAGTACCTCGGACACCCTACAACCGTCTTGCTGGAGGATGGGAAGACCATTGTCGTGGTCTACCCGAAGGGACATGGCCGAGGAGCGATTGTACTCAAACGAAGTGATGATGGGGGCTTAACCTGGAGTGATCGCCTGCCGACGCCTGAGAACTGGGCTACATCGCGCGAAGTCCCGACTCTCTACCGGGTCGTGGATGCGACGGGTGTGAAGCGTCTCATCATGTTCTCGGGACTTTACCCGATCCGTATGGCGGTCTCGGAGGATGACGGGATGACGTGGACACCTCTGGCTCCGATCGGCGATTTTGGCGGAGTCGTGGCGATGGCTGATCTTGTGCGGCTGGCGAACGGTGACTACATGGCGCTGTTCCACGACAACGGCCGGTTCCTGCGTGGTGGCCCGAACGATGCCCACGGCTCCCCCTGCAGTGAGCCCCGAGGTATCTGGCAAGTATACAAATCGCTGTCGCATGATGGCGGGCTGTCGTGGGAGCGGCCGGTGGTGATCGCAGAAAGCGGCACGTACCAACTCTGTGAACCGGGGGCCGTACGCTCGCCCGACGGCAAGCAGATCGCCGTGTTGCTGCGCGAAAACGGTCGCACGTACAACTCGTTCATCATGTTCAGCGATGACGAAGGAGTGACGTGGTCTGAACCGCGTGAGCTGCCTACAGCCCTGACCGGAGATCGCCACCAGGCCATCTACACCGATGACGGCCGTCTCTTCATCAGCTTCCGTGATATGGCGCACTTAACGCCGACCCACGGGGACTGGATGGGCTGGCTCGGGACGTATGAGGATCTCGTCCACGGTCGGGAAGGTCAGTACCGCCTACGCCTGGTGGAGAACTTCCCGAATTCGGGTGGCTGGGATGGGGATTGTGCGTATCCGGCATTGGAGCGTCTCCCCAACAGCACGATCGTGGCTACCACCTACGGGCACTGGGTGGCGGGGGAGCCCGCTTTCATCATGAGCGTGCGCTTGAAGCCCGAGGAACTCGACTGCCGGCGGTAGCTCCGAATGGCGTCAATATAGCGCGTGCACGGGAACCCGGCGGTCGAGGGCGACACGCCCTCCAAGGGGATACCGTGCACGATGTTCTCAGCCTGGAAGGCGGTCGCCCTCGACCGCTCACACCCACCAAGACAGGCGTTTCCGTTCGGCACTACCTCAACGCCATTCGGCAGTAGCTCCGCTGGCTACAGCTCCTCAATGTCCTTAACCACGTTGCTGGTGGCCTTGATCTGATGGAGGTAGCGCTCTTTGTAGATCCGAGTGGCATGGCAAATGGTCCGGGTCGGGCCATCGCTTTCGCCGCTTCCGTCCGTCCGACAGGCGGTCACCTTGTAGGTGATGTAGTCTTCTCCGGAGAAGTCGATCGTCTCATCCGTGAACGATGGTCCGCTGAGCTTCTCCGCGACCGTCTCATAGCTCGGCCTGCTCTTGGTGTTGCGGTAGACGTTGTAGCAGATCGCGTCGTCCTCGCATCCTGTCCAGGCCAGTGTCAGCGAACCCGGATCGACCCGAAGATCCACAGGAGTGACTACGCGGCTCGTCGGAGGGATATCCTCGAACCGGCAGGTCATGCCAGCTGTGGTGTCGAAGGCGATCCGGTCATCGGAGATTCGCTCCACGGCGACCGGCATCCCGTCGGCATCTCGCACGACACCGTTGGCGAGTTGGGGGTAGTGAACACACAGTCTCCCCCCGCAGTTGGCAGTGATGGTGATTTCCTCCGCGTGACCACTCTTCCAGGCGGCCCCGACGGTGAAGTTACCCCGAGCCACAAGCCCGTCGAAGCGCCCCTCCTCCCATGCAGCGGGGAGAGAGGGCAGCAAACTAATGAACCCCTCATGGCTCTGCAGCAGCATCTCGGTGATGCCTGCGGTTCCGCCGAAGTTGCCATCGATCTGGAATGGCGGATGGGTATCCCAGAGGTTCGGCAGCGTGCGGGTGCCCAGGAGATTGCGCAGGAGCAAGTAGCTGCGGTCCCCATCGCCGGTCCGGGCCCAGGCGTTGAGCCGATGTGCGAGGGCCCAACCGGTCGACTCATCCGAGCGCTCGTTGAGGGTCACCTTGGCCGCGTCCATCCAGGCGGGCGTGTCACTCGTGACCAGCGTCCCGGGCATGAGGGCCACCAGTTGCGAGATGTGCCGGTGGGTGTACTCCCCAATTTCACCGTAGTAGTTCTCTTCCAGGTACTCCTTGATCTGTCCTGACCAACCGATGGCGATCGGCGAGTAGTTGTCGATCTGCGCTGTCAGGGCCACGGTCGTCTCGTCCGCTTCTCCGAGAAGCTCGGCTCCGGCGAGCGTGTCCTTCCCGTTCTCATAGAGCATCTGCTGGTCGAAAGCGCAGCCCACGGTGTGGTAGTAGGCTCCGCCTCGCGTGTAGTGGCCATTGAGCATCTGCTCCGGGGAGGCGGAGAAAGCCGCAAGATAGGCCCCGTCATACTCCCGCACCGTCCGGGTGAGAAACCGGCTCATGGAGTAGAGGGTCGGGTAGGCCACCTCCTCGAGCACCTTTGGGTCACGTGTGAAGTCCCAGTAGTCCCAGTACATCTTGGTTGTGAGCCCACCGGTGCCCGGACCGGAATGGGAACCGGGCGTGCCACCCGGCTCGTAGGGATAGACGGCCGTGCCGACGCACCAGCCGCAGTCATCACCCTCACGGAAATTCTCCGGGTTCTGACGCCGGATGTACTGAACAGCATACGACCGTGCCTTCTCGCGGAACGCCTGGTTGAGATCGCAGTAAGGGGGAAAGAGCTCTGCCATGTTGGTGGAGAAGACCGGCCAGTAGTTCATCTGTACATTGATGTTGTGCCAATACCCGCTGCCCCAGGGAGACTGCCCATGACACGTCCAGATGCCCTGAAGGTTCGCGGGAAGACAGCCCTGGCGTGACGACGCGATGAGGAGGTAGCGTCCGTACTGGTAGTAGAGTGCTTCCAGGTATCCGCTCCTTTCGCCTTTGCCGTAGCGCTCGAGCAGTTCATCGGTGGGCAGGTCGTCACACTCACTTGTGTTGCCCAAGTCCAGTGAGACGCGACCGAAGATGGCACTGACGTCTTCCTCATGGTCCCTCTTGAGTGCCCCGTAGCCTTTCTCGCGGGCCGCCTCCACGACAGCGACAACGCGTTCACGGGGATCGATGGGATCGAGTTTCTTCTTCGGATCGCTCTCGCTGAACACCCGTGTTCCAAGCACGTAGTTGGTGCCGCAGGAGACAATGACCACCGCCTCGCTGGCATTGCTCACGACAAGGCTTCCGTCTCCGGCCTCCACCGTTCCGTCGGTCTCAAGCCTGAACTGAGCGGCAAAGAGGATGCCATAGTACTCGAGTTGGCAGTCCATCTCGATGGCATTACCCGAGGCCTTTACCGTGGCCGCCTTTCCCAGAGCACAGTCAGTCTCTTCGTCACCGAAGGGGTGCTGAAAAGGAACTTCCGGGGCCAGGGAGAAGGCCAGAGCCCCCGGCTGGTCAGCGGCGAGTTTGACCGCCAGCACCTTGTCCGGATAGGACGTGAAGTACTCCCGAGTGTACCGGACGCCACTGGACGTGTACCGGCAATAGGCCGTGGCCGTGTCCAGCATCAGACCTCGTTCATACTCGGAAACGTCTTTGTGCGGGAAGTGCAGATAGATCTCCGCCGCGTTGGTGAGATTTCGTCGGGTCAGGACGGAGTTCTCGGTGACCTGTATGCGTTCCCGTTCAACCAGCCCAAAGACGCTGCAGCCAAAGTGGCCGCATCCCAGAGGTAGCGAACAACGCTCCCAGCCTTCATTGCTGTCAGTCGCCGGCGCGGCGTATCTCATGACGAGGGGTTTCATACCAACTCTTCTTCTCGATTGGGGTGGGCTTGCGACAATGCTCTGTGCGAAGACCGCACAGTCCCGCTCTACGCATTGCCGAACACGCGACCGGCTTGGGCACTAAAACGCTGCACGGCTTCGCCGATGGCGAACTCCGGCTGATCGTTCATATAGGTAAGGACCTTGCCGTTGAATGAAGTCGTCCAATGCTGCGGGATTCCCGCAGCGCCGACGATCGCCCCGCAGAGACTGCCGGCGGTGGCCGCGGTGCAGTCGTTATCGAGCCCCATGGCCACGGTTTCGGAGATCACCTTGGTGAAATCTCGGCGCCCGATGGTCAAGCCCCAGATGGTAAGGCATGCATTGTTGATCGTGTGCACACCACTCATGCCGGCGAATTCCCGATCGACGGTTTCTCTCGCGATCTTGTAGTCCGTGATCTCGGACGCAGTGTCCAGGGCCCAGCGCACGGCCCTGGCGGTGGCGCAGTCAGCCGGGATCTCGGTCAGACCGATCTCCAGAGCCTCGATCGGGTCGTCGACGGCAAAGGCAGCACTGATAGCCGCCGCGAAGAACATCTCGCCGTAGATCCCGTTCCTGCGATGGCTCAAGAATGCGTCGCGCCAGGCGAGTTCGGCCGCCCTTTCCGGCCAGCCTGGGGCCAGGTAACCCCACGGATCGGAGCGGATGTCCGCGCCGATCCATTCGCAGTATGGGTTGTCAATCGAACCGGCTTCCTCCGCCGGGATGCCCTTGCGCAAGTTGGCAAGAGCAACCGCCTCAGCTGTGCAGGCCATCGGCAGGTACTTGAGCCAGGCGGCTCCCACGTCCGCCACCGAGAAGTCCGGACCATAGTCCTCCAGGATCAGGAGGCCGAGCAGTGTATAGGTCACATCGTCGTCAACCGGTACACCGTCCATGCCGCCGCGGGTGTAGGCATCGCGGCGGCTCTTGCCGTACCGGAGCTGGTGCCGTTCGGGGATCTCGGACCAGTAATCGACCGGCGGGAACGCGTCCCCAATCTCGGTGGCCCAGCTTGCCATCTTGTCGATCGGCCAGAACTCCACCGGAGCTCCCAGGGTACACCCCGCGAACCGGCCGAGAAGCGCGCCCTCTACGCGCTCAGCGTAGCGCACAGTGTCAAGAGCATCCCACAGCCGACGTGGCCCGGCCGGTCGCAGCGTCTGGATCTCGGCGAGGCCAGACGGTTCCTTGCGGGCGAGCGCTTCGTCTACGGGCAGGCTCTCAATTTCACTCAGCGCAGCTTGGAGAGCAGCTCCGGCCTTCGCCAGGATCGCTTCGATGTTGTCGGCACCGTATTCGTGCTTCAGCTGGCTCTGCAGGCGAAGTTGTTTGCTGAGATGAACGAAATTGGGGAGAGATGGGTAACTCATGGAAGCCCTTTCGTCGACGGCTGTCCGGATTAGTGATCCAGCGCGTGGTGAAGTCTCAGCTTCCCCAGGAACTCCGAAGTGAGCGTGACGCCTTCCTCCTTGCACTGCTCCAGGATCCTGTTCCCGAGGGCCGTGTTGAGGTGGAAGTGCCGCACCGCCCCATTGAGCGTCAGGAAGCCGATGCGGTCCACCATTCCAGGAGCAGCCTGACCGTTCACGACGGGTGCATGGACCGTGCAGTTGGTGAACCGCGTCCCCAGGGTGCTGTCCACATTATACAGGACATCAGACACCCCTTTGACATTCGGGCGGAAGCGGCAGTCGTTGAATACGAGCTCGCCGCGCAAAGCTGGTGTTGACAGCGTGTTGACGGTGCAACGTTCGAAAAACGCGCGCACGGCACAGTTCCCGAAGTAGGCGCTGACATTTTCACAGTCGGTGAAGCGGACCGTCGGGAAGAGTCCGGCCCCCTCTCCGTAGTCCACGACGTCCTTTCCACCGATGAGCAGATGCACGCTGCCGGTGTCGTCCGGACGTTCAGGAGTGAGGGCTTCAAGCTGCACATTGTCACATACCAGCGCACAATTTGCGTCGAAGCTTGCGTCATCACACCCGCCCGGGCGCACAAGGCTGTAGTGATAGGGGTTGGGGATTCGGAGAAGGCGCACGCCCTGTTCTCGCCCCTCAACCCGGATGTCTCTGAACTCGATACGTTGCGGGAAGAAGAGAGGGCCGCCATCGCTGGTTTTGGAGAACGGCACGGTGGTCATGAGCCAACAGCTGGCGGTCGAGTCCGGTGCGGCACGATAGTCGACCGTCATGTCCTCGATCTGGATGCTTCGGGCATACCCAATCGGGTACTTGTAGTCGATATCCCTCATGCCGTAGCTGAGCACGGATGCGCCCCCGTTCCCGGTTGGGACAAGGGTGCACCCCCTGAGCCGGACGCGACCATCCCACTTAGCCCCATAGTCCGGTCGGAAGGTGATGAACCTGGTGCCGTGGCGCGTTGTGTTGTCAACGAAGAGGTCGCCGCCCCCCGTGACCGATATGCCTTTGAAGCCCACGATGCAGTCACTGATGTAGAGGTTCCAGCAGTGGAAATGCACATCAATGCGATTGAGGCGGCACCCTTCAATGCGGAAGTTCTTGTTCAGATTCGTGCCGAAGACGCCCCAGGACACCCATCCTGCCTCGGCGGTCAGGTTGCGGAACGTGCAGTTCAGCATGCGCGCCCCGCCCAAACCGTAGGTCCCATGCGCCACGGACTTCGCCTTGTCGCCTCGATTCTGTTCCCACGGCATGCAGCGAATATTCTCAAGCGTCACGTCATAGACGCCCTGCAACACGTAGAAACCGCAGCGTGGCTCAATGGAGACATCACGCCGCCCCTTCTCGAGTCCCATCCACTGCTGGCGCACGATCGTTCGGCTGCGCCGGATCTTGATGCCGTGCTGGTAGTAGCCCTTGCCGCCCGTGACGGGCGTGTCTCCGGAAAAGTAGAAACCGCCGCCTTCGACGATGAGGTAGGTGTCGTTGCAAGGCGTGGCCTTGATCGATGTGAGGTCCTTGAATTCCCAGGCGATGTCCCCGATGATACGCCCCTCCTCTTCGACATAGAAAAAGTCCTCGCGCGCCCATCCTTTGTTATTAGCGTAGCCGGCACGTATGCCGATGCGATCGCTCGAGTCAGACACCGTGACGAGGTGACCTGCGTACTCCGCGAGTTCGGGGATGATCTGTACCCCCGGACGGATTCGTTTGAGGAGTGCTGCTTTCAGCTCTGCATCGGTGGTCAGGTCCTTGGTCGGCTCATCGTTGTTGATCGAGAAACGGGGCTGCCTCCTGTCGTTGAATCTCTCGTCGATGTGGAATGTCGTGTTACCCCAGGACACGTTGGTCGTGATAGGGATATTGTTGGTTTCCTTGATCCAGAACTCGCCGCTGAGATTCACGACCGGAAGCCGATGGCTGCTGGCATAATGATGCGCCCGTTTGATCTGGACCCCATCATCGCTCCCGCCATCACCCACGGCACCGAACATCCGATAATTCACCGCCTCCCGCTCCAGCAGGACGGCAACGCGTCCGTTTCCCAGCGCAATGACATCCGCACCGTTGGGGCCAAGCTCCGGACTCTCCTTCTGCACCCGGTACAGCGCACCGCCACCGTCGCCCGCTTCATGGAACCCCGTCGTGGATGCCAGTACGCCATCCTGCCAGGCTGTCCGTGACTTCAACGCCTCAACCGTTGGGTAGGCTTGCACGGTCGTCTCCGGACCAGCGGCGTTCGGTGTCATCGGGGCCTCCTGAGCAGGAGATGTCAAGTAAGGAAGTGCAACCACAGCAGCAGCGCCGAGGGCCACCCACGCGTTGCGCCGATAAATTCGGGGAGTACGAACGTTGAAATACGCCAAAATAGCCTCCAAGCAGTTCTGTTTCCCCATACCCTACTGCCACACTTGCGACAAGCGAAACGTCACTCTCCCAAGCGGAACTGGGGACGCAGATGCGGAATCCCAGGTGACACGGCAGCTCCTACCGGAGGTCGGTAAAGGGACTCTATTTCCTCTGCGGGGAGCATGCAGCCCCACAGCCCCAGGGGCGTTGTTCGAGGGATCCGTTCGCAGGGAGGAGAGAGTAGGGTTCGAGACCATGGGTACCGGGCCCGATTCATGGGGATGAGAGTGATCCCGGAGTTTCCCGAACGAACAACACAGGTCGTTACCGAATGCCCCTGGCGAACAGGAGTCGCACGGTGGACACAGTATGGCCGATCCCGGGCAGACAGGTTACTATAGTCCGCTGTCAGATAGCTCCAGGCGATAGGCCGAGGAGAACGGGCAGGCCTCAGTCACAGGACCGCAACCGATGGCAGAGAGCACCATCGACCGCCAAGGCCCTCCATGTTGTCAGCGACATCAATTCACGGGGTCAGCAATGTCGTTGTTTCCTGCCGTCGTCCCCGAAACAGGAGAATGCAGAGCATGAAGAAGAGACAACTCACCCAGATTGTCAGGCTATGTGCAGGCGCTCTTTGCCTGTGGAGTGTGCGGGCCACAGCAGAAAGCGCGGCGCTCAAAGGAAGTAGCCCCAACATCATCCTGGTGATGACCGATGACCAAGGCTATGGCGACTTGGGGTGTCACGGCCATCCCTACCTCAAGACCCCCAATCTCGACAGACTGTACGCCCAGAGCACACGTTTCACCGACTTTCACGTCAGCCCCACGTGCGCCCCTACTCGAGCCGCCTTGATGTCGGGCCGAGCCCCCTTCAAGAACGGGGTCACTCACACTATCCTCGAGCGAGACAGAATGACCCTCAAAGCCACCACCATCGCTCAAGTGCTCAAGACAGCGGGATACGCCACCGGCATCTTCGGCAAGTGGCACCTGGGCGACGAGGATCCCTACCAGCCGCACAATCGAGGCTTTGATGAGACCTTCATTCACGGAGCAGGCGGCATTGGCCAGAACTTCCCCGGCGCTCAGGGCGATGCTCCCGGCACGAGCTACTTTGATCCCATCATCAAGCACAACAATCGCTTTGTGAAAACTGATGGCTATTGCACGGACGTCTTCTTCAAACAGACCCTGGCCTGGATCGAGGAGCGGAAGGACAGCGGGAAACCGTTCTTCGCCTACCTCCCCACTAACGCCCCCCATGGCCCCTTCCATGTGGAGCAACGCTACAAGGATGTGTACAAAGACAAGTGCGCGGACCAGACAGCCGCCTTCTTCGGGATGATCGCCAACATTGATGAGAACATGGGCGTGCTGATGCAGAAGCTCGATGCGTGGGAGCTCACAGATAACACCCTCCTCATCTTTATGACGGACAATGGCAGCGCGAAAGGAAGCAGAATCTACAACGCAGGCATGAAAGGCGGCAAAGGCTCCCCCCACGAAGGAGGCTCGCGGGTACCGCTTTTCATGCGCTGGCCCGGGAAGCTCAAGCCCGGTCTCGTTGTGGAT
>Ga0209045_1000647_pt1 | contig 38918 bp, 26 predicted proteins | sample SaaInlLV_10m_DNA_4_FD_184664 | JGI IMG/M metagenome (GOLD analysis project Ga0209045, IMG submission 184664) | Marine microbial communities from expanding oxygen minimum zones in the Saanich Inlet - Saanich Inlet SI072_LV_200m_DNA (SPAdes) (version 2) | ecosystem: Environmental > Aquatic >...
AGACCGCTTACGCTGTGCGCGGCTCTGTTCGGGCAGGAAGACCGCTCACGCTGTGCGCGGCTCTGTTTGGGCAGGAAGACCGCTCACGCTGTGCGCGGCTCTGTTTGGGCAGGAAGACCGCTTACGCTGTGCGCGGCTCTGTTCGGGCAGGCGATCTGCACGTTCAGACTGCTACTTCAGTTCGCGGATCCGGATGTTGCGCCAGGCGACTTTGAAGGGGCCACGGCCTTTGCGGATGCTATGGACCTGCAGCCCGATAACACCTGTGGGATGGGTTTCGAGGATCTTCTGGTCGGTCAGATCGGCTATGGGTTGGCCGTTGATCCACGTCTGGATGCGTGCCCCCCGGGCGACGATGCGGTACTGGTTCCAGTCATCGTTCTTAAAGTGCGGATGCCTCTTCACCTTTGGGTCTTTGCTCTTCGGTTCGGGGGAAAGCCAGCCGCGGCCCGTGGCCTCACCGTAAATGAAACCTGCCGGACCAGGTCCGCTCGCGATCTCGACTTGCGGTCCATTGATGCGTCCCTTCGGGTTCGGCGTCCCGTCTTTCCTGGGCTTGGTCAGGGAGCGGATCTGGACTCCTGAATTCAGGCCCTTGTCGCACTTGACCTCGAACTCCAGCTCAAAGTCGCCGTACTGTTTGTCCGTACACAGAAACGAGTTAGGGCTGCCTTCAGCGGTGTGTCCCACGATGGTGGCATCCACCACTTCGTAGGTTGCCTTCCCGTTGAGTTGAGTCCATCCATTGAGTGTTTCACCGTCAACGAGCGTGACCCACCCGGGGGACGCGTCCTGGGCAGCCGCGCTCAGAGTCAGCACAATGCCCATGGCCAATGCAGCGATCGGTGTCTTCATGATTTTGATGTCCTTTCATAGTGTGCATGTAGACTCGCCCGCCAACGTAACCCGAGAATCCGGAGTTTCGATCGTTGAACGGGCCGGACGGGGTCAGGCCGAGGCCTTCTGCCAGTTGGCGGGCCCGAGTCACCCCAACGGTCGAGTCTCATCCAACGCCAAGTGTCAACGTACGGACCTGACCCCAAGCCGGCGGGCCACGGACACAGATATAGCCGGCCGCGGCAGCGCTTCCCGGAGGGCTCGCCTGACACCCCGTTCAGCGTAAGATTACACAGGCTGTCGAACGAGCAACGCAGAAGGGTCCGCAAGAGGAGGGAATGATCATGTCCGAACGAACCGAAAGCCGCGGTCCTGATTCTCTGGGAGAGGAGAACGAGGGAATGACCGACGACGAGGCGGCCATGTCGGAGGACGAGATGCTTGCCATGGAGCAGGGGATGATGCAGGAAGAGGCCATGGCTGCGGAATCCGCGGAGGGTATGCCGAGCGCGGAGGACATGATGGCCATGGAAGAACCCATGGCGGAGTCCGAGATGAGCGTCCCAGAGGCGGAAGTAGGGCCTCTTCTTGAAGACGCTATGGGCATGCCGGAGCCGATTCAGCTCGTCCCTATGGCCGTCGGCGCGGTCGACACCAACGCGCTCGAGCCCCACCCGCTCGCCGATCTGCTGCCCCGCATGAGCAAGAACGAGTTCACCGAGCTCAAGGAATCGATCGAGGTCGACGAGCTCCAGAACCCCATCGTGCTGTTCCAGGGCAAGATCCTCGACGGCAGGAACCGTCACGATGCCTGCGAACGGGCTGGGAAACCGCTCGCCTTCCTTGAGTTCGTCGGCACCGAACAGCAGGCGCTCACCTACGTGCTCTCCAGCAACCAGTTCCGCCGGAAACTCTCGACCTCTCAATGCGCCGTGGTGGCCTTCGACATCATGCCCAAGATCGCCGAACGGGTCAATTCCAAACGCATCGAGAAGATCCGCCAGGCGATGCTTCTGCGGTCGTCAGGGAAGACTTTGGAGATATCTCCAAAGACTACCGATGACGCTGCCAAGCCAATCAGTTCTCGGGCGATTGCGGCGGACATGCTCGGGGTGAACGACAACTACGTCGGTCACGCCAAGCGCATCAAAGAAGCCGATCTCGATCTCTACCACGAGGTCTGGGCCGGACGCATCACCATCCCCGAAGCCCTCCGCAAACTCGACGGCATTGTCGACGATCCCGCCACCCGCCGCTTCAAAGAGGCCAGCCGCAGCATGCGCAAGATCGCCGGCGACGACACCAAGCGTGCCGCCTTCCTCGACCAACTCGAAGCCCTCATCGCCAAGTTCCTCTGATCGTCAACCGTCCTGCTTCTGCGCAGCTTCACCGACTGTCGAGCAGTGGGCGCCGAGGCCGATCTACTCGGATATGAGCGACAGAACAACTGGCGAAGGCCAGGCTTGTACGGCGGATGGTCGCCACGCGTCCTCTTCACAGCGGGGCGCCCGGAGTCCGTGCGTCTTGAGGCGGCCGCTTGATCCGTCGAGTAGAGACAAGTCCCCCCACCCCACCGACTGCCTGATCTGTTTCTGTCCATTCACCCGAATCAGTACCATCCTTGATTTGGCCTGACCGTGCTTCTACACTTCCTGGAACGGTGACAGTCCGATGGGCGGCAGACAGGAAGACCGCTTACCCCGCATCGGCGGGGCGCGGCTCTGACGGACAGAGCCCTGACCAACGGGAGGGGGCTTCGGCTCGGACAGGAGGACCGCTTACCCCGCATCGGCGGTGCGCGGCTCTGACGGACAGTTTCATGCTCAGAACGGGTGACGCCACACACGAAAGGAAGGGATGCATGAGGTACGTAATCGGTACAGCGTTGGTCATGACCTGCCTGGCGGGTTCAGTGTCCGTGTGCGCCCAGGCCCCGAGTGGCTTGTGGATTTCGGGCAAGCGGGTTGGCCGGATCGTGATCCCGACCGATCCCCTCCCGGATATCACCTTTGCTGCGGAGGAGTTCCGGAGCTATCTACTCAAGCGCTGCGGGGAGGACTTGCCCATCGCCCAGGCAGGAGGGCGGGGCACGAGCCCGGCGGTACACGTGGGGCCACAGTCATGGGTCAAGACGTTCCTGCCTGCCTTCCCCGAACTCCCGGAGGAAGGCGTCCTGTTTCGCGCCACGGAAGACGGCGACCTTTTCCTGGTGGGCGGAGGAACCCGGGGCGTTGTCCATGCGGTCTACGCATTCCTGGAGCGGAAGCTCGGGATCCGGTGGTACCAGCCCGAACCGTGGGGCACCGAGATTCCACGCCCGAGCAAGGTAGAGCTGTCGGCATTCGAGTTCAGCCATGAACCCAGCTTCTGGTATCGTGACATCTCGGTTTGCCTTCACCCCTCGATTGGGGAGTGGGCCATCCGGAACCGCCTGAACACAAACCTCCGCAGTTTTGCCGTGAACCGCGGTGGTCAGCACGCTCACGCGATCGGGGGGCACGCATTTTCACGCTACATCAGCGCTGACTTGTTCGAGGAGCACCCGGATTATTTCCCGCTCAAGGACGGCGCGCGCTTTCTCCCCCGGGCCGACCGCTTCGGCAAGCGGCGCTACCAGGCATGCACCACACACCCGGACGTGCTCGAGATTTTCGTTAACCGGATCACTGAGGCGCTCAACAGGAGTCCGGACAAACGCCTCGTCTCCCTCTCCCCCGACGACGTGACCGGGCGGTGGTGCTCTTGCCCCACCTGCGTCGCCCTTGACACGGGCGAGATGATGATGCTCCACGGCAGGGAGATGCGGGTCGTCAGCGATCGTTTCTTCCACTTTGTGAACCAGGTCTCCGATGCCATTGCCAAGCCTCATCCCGACGCCTGGATCACGACCTTTGCCTACCATCAATACCGCCCCATTCCCCGGCGCCGCTCCGTCCGCGACAATGTGATCGTGATGCTGTGCCAGCCGGGGGCCTACAATCACCCAATCAACAGCGGTGCATCCGAACAGATACAGGACTTCAACCGGAATCTGGTGGAATGGACGGGGGAGTGTAAGAACCTGATTCTGTATCGATACATGTTCAAAACCATGTGGGAATCCCTACCCTATCCGCGGCACAGGATCCTCGCCGAGGACTTGAAGTACGCTCACAGCCTTGGGCTTGCGGGTGAACACGGACAGTCTCAGGGCAAGAACTGGGGAATGCTCGGGCTCAATTGGTACCTCCATGCGCGCTTGCTCTGGGATGTGAATCTCGACATCGATGCCCTTCTCGACGATTACTACCGTGGGTATTTCCGGGAGGCCGAGATCCCGATGCGTTCCTACTTCGAGCTGATGGCAGACGCCTTCCGGAACGCGGATGGGCCGATCGGCGAGTTCCGCGCCATCACACCCAAGACCTATGCCGATCGTTTTCTCACCCCGGAGCTCTTGAGCACGGCTCGGGAACACCTCAATCAGGCGGGACAGGTCGCGCAGAGCGAACGCGTGAAGCGCCGGGTCAAGATGGTCGAGATCCCCTTCCGGTACGCAGAGCATTACATGGCCGGGCTCTGGGCCCAGCGACGCTTCGCGGACGCTGACCGCGAAAACGACCTGCGCACGGCCGTCGCTGAGTATGACGCGGCCGTTGAGGCAGCCAAGGAAGGCGAGACGCTTTGGGCGATGGCCTACAACTTCCGCGAGGGCGCCAAACGCTGGCTGACGGAGCGCGAGATACCGAAACTGCGTCGGGAACTGGGAAGTCGCTTCAGTTGGCAGCACCGAACCGTGGTCGATCTCCCGCGGACATGGCGTTTTCGCTTCGAGGACGACGCGACCGCGGAAGAGGACGGTTGGTGGAGGACAGACTTCGACGCTGCCGGGTGGAGCGAAGCCCGAGTTGATCGCACCTGGCAACAGCAGGAACTCAAGGAGAAGGGGTTCGAGGGAGCCGCCTGGTACCGCACGACGTTCGAACTGCCCGACACGGCGGTCGGGAGCAAGCTGGCTCTCTATTTCGGGGGCATCGACGCTGCCGGGAAGGTCTGGGTGAACGGGACACTTGCCGGGGAACACGCCTACGTTGCCAACGTGAGCTGGAACTCCCCCTGCGAGATCGACGTGACAGACTGTCTCGTTTCGGGGCGGAACCACGTCGCGGTTCGAGTCTACACGGGAGGCGGAAGCGGGGGGCTTTACCGTCCGATCCACCTGCTGACACCTTCGGAGGTCGTTTTGATCCGGCCGGAGGAGCGGGTTGCCTGGGGGCGACCAAAGGACGCGCCGGATGGGATGGAGTGGGAACTCAATGGGAGTGCACACAAGACGGCCACCATCCGCACCCCGAACCGCCCGGGCGAGAATCCCTACGACGGTGCGTGGATCGAGTTCGAGTTCGACGTACCCGCCGAGGGGGACCATCAGGCCTGGCTCCGGGTCGTTCAGTATCAAGCGTCCGAGCGAAAGGCCGTACTGATCGATGGTGTCGAGGTGGGGTCGATGACCAGCGAGCCCCATGCCGGCGAGCGTGGGTATACGCAATTCCATCGGGTCGGCCGGTCCGTACGTCTCACCGCGGGGAAGCACCGGCTGCGCGTCATATGCACAGGAATAAGGGGGTGGATCGACCCCATCAATGCCATTCTCCTGGCGGCTGACCCCGATGTCGACTACGAGGCCCGGCAGACCGACCGCTCTTCCGGCTCCGCCCCATGTGTGTTCGTCCGTACAGGGCGTGAGTAGCTCACCACCACTGGTGCCTTTGGTGTATGCCTGTTGAGTATGCTATATTAAGGCATCTTTAAAGGGCGCCATCGGAGGCACACGCTATGCGCACCACACTCAATCTTCCGGATGACCTGATGGCTGAAGTGGCCCGCCTCAGCGGCAAGAATAAGAAGACGGATATCGTCATCAGCGCGCTGCAGTCGTATGAGAAAGACTTGCGCAAGCAGAAGCTCCTCCGCTTTATTGACGGCGATGACCCATTCGATCCAGATTTTGATCCCATCGCCTGGCGGGAGATGGAACGGTGAGCCAACGGACGATCATCGACACATCGGTCTGGATTGAGGTGATGCGCCATCGCGATCCCGCCCTGAAGGCTTCGATCAAAGCTCTGATCGAGGCCCAGGCCGCGTATTGCAGCGGAATCATCGTGGCCGAGCTTCTCAGCGGCACGCGCACGCAAAGGGAGTTCAGGGAGGTCCTTGAGGTCGTTCTCGGACTCGACGTACTTTCCGATACACCCGAGATCTGCGTTGAGGCCGGGCGGATCGCCTTTGACCTGCGCCGACAGGGATTGACGATCCCCCTCGCCGATACCCTCATTATCGCTCAGGCCAGAACCCACGACCTAGCCATTCTGAGTTTGGACCAGCACTTCCAGCGCGTCCGCGACACGCTTGACTTGCGGCTGGTCGAGGTGTGAACGAACGTAAATGGGTGACTTGCACCCGTTCCGGCATGTCCCCTGTGCAGAGAGCCAGACGTATCATAGGGGAGACCGGGAACAGAGCGAGACTGTCGACAAGAGAGAAGAACAAGAGACGAGCCATGCAGACCAAACGACCCTTCACTGGAATCATTGAGCGCCTAGCCGTTGCCATAACTGTCACCGGCGCCCTTTTCAGCACGGCACAGCCGACACCTTCACTGGCCGTTCCTCAGATCCCCGAAACCCTCGTGCTTGAGAGCCGAGCCGCGGTGGAGCGGGGAATTGGGTTCATGATGGACAAGCAGATGAGCAGTGGGGCCTGGCTGCACAGTCCCGCGATCACTGCACTGGCCTGCATGGCTCTGCATGCCGGGGAGGCCCCCAAGTATGGGGTCGCGAGGGAATTGTCAGTCGAGAAAGGGCGTCGCTTTGTTCTCAGCAACGCTCGAAAGGACGGTGCCATCTGCTCGGAGGACCGTTCCTATGTCAATTACTCGACGGCCATCTGCCTGACCGCCCTGGCCGTGTTGGCCAACCCCAAAGACATCGAGGTCATGCGCAAGGCACGTGGCTTCCTGATCGGTTCACAGCTTGATGAAGACCACGACGAGCACCCCACTGAGAAGGGCGATGCTTTTTACGGCGGCATTGGCTATGGTTCCGGTGGCCCCACCCGCCCCGATCTTTCCAACACGCAGTGGGCGCTCGAGGCGCTCTATCTTACCGATTTCCTCGCCCGGGAGCCCTTCTCGAAGGACCCGGCGGAGGCCAAAGCCGCCGACCTCGCATGGGACAAGGCGCGTCAGTTCCTCTCCGCTGTCCAGAACCTGGAGCAGACGAAGAGCGGAGCCTGGCTGGTGACCGAAACCAAAGACGGTGGCTTCGTCTATCGCCCAGACCAGAGCAAGGCAAGTGACAAGCAGGGGCAAGTCGAGACACTTCGCTCCTATGGGACCATGACCTATGCGGGCCTTAAGAGCATGCTCTATGCGAAGCTCGAGCACGATGACCCTCGTGTGAAAGCTGCCATGGAGTGGGCCCGGAAGCACTACACGCTCGATGAGAATCCCGGAATGGGACCGGAAGGGCACTTCTACTACCTTCACACGTTTGCGAAAGCACATTCGGCTCTCGGCGGGGACGCAGTGGTGACTCCAGACGGCAAACAGCACGCCTGGCGGACCGACTTGGTCCGTAAACTCGTGGGGATGCAGAAAGGTGACGGCCAGTGGACCAACGACGCCTCCGGTCGCTGGCAGGAGAGCATGCCTGAGCTGGTCACGCCTTATGCGTTGATCTGTTTGGAAATCGCGCTCGGAGATCACCTCAAAGCAAAGTAGAGACGTGTCCACCAAGGAAGTGCTGGGGCTGCTTGCCCCACACCCCAGCCGGGGGACCACAGCTCCCCCGGACCCCCATCGGGGGATCTCGTAGGACAGGCGACAGGCACCGGGGCAACCGAAGACCATGGATTGTGAACTGCGTGGCGTGACGCATGGCGCGGCCAATGGAGCGACCGCGTGCCCAGTGGGTCATTCACGGATCTCGGCAAGCGCGCCGGGGGACCTCGCACAGCACCAGTTCCGCGGCTCACTCAAGTACGCGTCCTGATCGCCGGGAAGGAAGGAGCCTGAGGTGACACCACGCATTGCACTCACCATGGTCTTTCTATCGTTGCAGGTCGCCGCGGCCGGGGACCCCGCCATGCTGCAGGCTTCCAAGCAGCTCTGCCGGGCGTACTGGGCGGGGTTTGGGCACGAGAACACCAATGTCTGCTACCACCACCGACTCAACGGGGCAAAAGGGATCGAGACACTTTCCTCCCCCGCGGAGATTGCTCGACGTGAGACCCGCGGCAAGCCAATGCCGTATGGCTATGGTTCCGGAATTCAGGATGTTCCCCTCGAGAATGGACAGCTCCTTCTGGCGCTCTGCGACGCCTACGAGGCAACCCATGACGCTGAGCTTGCGGCGTTCGCACGACGCATCTTTGCGGGAATGAAGCTCGTGGGCACAATCAGCCCCGTTCCGGGCTTTGTGCCGCGCGGTCCGCATCCCGACGGCAAGAGCTATTACCCGGATTCTTCCCGCGATCAGCACTGTGCCTTCGTCGAAGCCCTCTGGCGTTACTCAAGGAGTGAGCTGGCTACTGCCGAGGATCGCTCTTTCATTGCCGACGAACTGACCCATGTGGCCAAACGCCTTGAGAAGAACAATTGGATCATCACGGTTGAAGATGACAGCAAGATGGCGCACGTCGGGTTCGGCTGGCGGCAGTTCACGGTCGTCGGCGCCGCAACGCTGCTTGGGCATTTGGCGGCCGTCCATGATGCGACGGGCGACGCCCACTGGGCTGAGCTCTACCAGCGCTTCAGCGCAGAGAAGGGGGGCAAACGATGGGATCTGTTCCGCATCGACAAAGACCACAAGTGGCGGCCGGAGACGCTCTACAGCAATCAATTCTACACCTCACTCCGAGTCCTGTTGGCCACGGAAAAGGCCCCCGCCCGTCTTGAGCTGCTGCGGACCTACATGAGAGTACGCGCTGAGCGAGCGCTGCGAGCGAGTCTTTTCGACGCCTCTGTCTGGCGCCGACTCGATTGGGCCGGCGGTGAATCCGACGAAGCCGCCCAGAAGCGACTGGATGTGCTGGGGTTGCGTCTGGACAAACCGACAACGGTCCTGGACGCGTTCACCATGTTCTCGGCGGACCGCATGCAGGAGCGAAACTGGCGCCGACGTTCTGCCTCCGCTAAGCTTCTCTACGGCATGGCAACGGTGCCGTTTCATCAGATCTCTCTTTCCGGCGACGACCGACTGATTGCCGAAATCGCGCCGCACGTCCGGCGCATGAGCGCGTTGATGCTGGCTCATGGGCAGACCTACACATCCGGCGAGAACTTCAACAGAACCGTGATCCTGGCACTGCACTTGGCGGCTTGGCAAGCACGCAAGGTGAGTCGGTAGGGCGGGGGCCGGATGTAGCGCCGCACTCTGAGCGGCGACTTTCTGCGTTGTCGTAGCCATCAGGAACGCCGCCCGGAGCGCGGCGCTACGAAAGAACGGGGCGACCTGCAGATCGGAGAGCTTCGCCCGGAGCAGATACAGTCAGCTGGACACCCGCGGATCTGCTTGCCGGTCGCCAGAAACACAACTGTGAGGGATTCTTATGTCTAGAGCAGAAGCCACTGGCCAAGGCGGGATGTCGGTCGCAGACGTTGAGATGCGGCCCTATGAACTGCTCTCCGTCATCTGCACGATCGGCGGTCAGACTTGCCCGTTAGTCACGCCTGAAAGGGCAAGTGAACTCACCGAGGTGCTTCGCACGCCATCCTGTCGGGTTCGCTTCGTCACCGATGCAGATGCCGTGCCGCACTACCGAACCCGAACTCCCGCCGACTGGGCGGCCGTCGACTCCGAGGCCGTCCTCAACCGGAAGCGCGATCTGGATGTTCTGCAGCGGCTTGGGCTGGCTCCGGGGGCCACCGTCCGATCCCGGTACGTGGTCGAGTGGCTCTTCAGGAAGATCGAGACACTCGTGGGCGTGTGCTGCTGGGACACAGCAGGCTGGGAAGGGTGTCCTCTGGCCGGAAATGGCACGTACGAGACGGTGCGCGAGATCGGAGCCAAGGCGGTGGTCTCTATCCCGGATGAAGCCGAAGTCGCTCAGCGGAACGCTCAGGCAGCGGAAGAGATTGAGGCAGCCGATCACCTCTATGTCCAGGCCCACATCCTTATGTGCATCTGCTGCGACTACGATGGGGGACGGGGGGGAAGCAAACGGGGAATGGACGAGCTGTACGAGCTGCGGAACAAGATGATCGCCAACCCGGACATTCCCGTTACTCTGGTCGAGGATGGTCTGTGCATGGCCTGCGGATCCTGCGATGGCTATGATGTCCCCTCGAGTCGATGCGTGCATCAGGGCGGACTGATCCGGAACTTCAAGAAGAACCTCGATGCGTTCCAGTTGCTGGGCCTCATGCCGGGCGACACCCTCAGCGCCAGGGAGTTCTATCGGCTCCTGTTTGAGAAGATCCCCTCCACCAAGCTGGTCTGTAGTTTCCAGGACGGGGTAGTGACCTCGCCTGCCTGGACAATCTGCGGAGGTCCGGACGGCCACCCGGGCTACGAACGGACGCGCGAGAACCCCTTCCTGTGAGGCCCTGGATAGTCCAGCAATCTTCGGCCGGGATCCGGGGCAAGCACGCTCAAGGCGCAACAGCGCTGCACATCGGAGAGCTCCCATGAAACTACACATCGTCGGCAGTGGTTGCCCGCAGCCCACACCCAACTGGTGCGGTAGTTCTTTTGTCCTCGAGACGCCGACCGAACGGGTCATGGTCGACTGTGGTCCGGGGACGACCTACAAATTGGCTCGGTTAGGCATGAAGGCGACGCAGATCGATCACCTCTTCCTGACCCATCACCATTTCGACCACAACGTCGATTTCCCCTGTTTCGCACTCGTACGCTGGGACCTGAGCACCGGGAACGAACCGCCGCTGAGGGTGTTTGGCCCGCAGCCAACGGAGCGTTTTGTTACGAAGCTCCTCGGTCCCGATGGTGCCTTCTACCCGGACTGGAAGGCCCGAGTCGAACACCCGGCCAGCCGCGAATGCCATCGGATGCGCGGAGGCGAGCTTCCGCGGCCGGCCCCGGACGTGGAACCGATGGACCTTGTGTCGGGCAGCGTCGTGGAAACAGACTCCTGCCGGGTGACGGCCTCACGTGTCCACCATGTTGACCCGTGGCTGGAATCGCTGGTCTACCGTTTCGACACAGACGAAGGCAGTATCTGCTTCGCGGGGGATTGCGGCGATTGCCGGGAACTGAGGGATGCTGCACGAGGCGTGGATACGCTGGTGATGGCCTGCACGCACTTTGGCCGTCAACACATGTCTGCCGATGTCGTGGACGTGATCACGGGGACGCCGGAAGCCATCGCAGTGGGCAACGAGGCCGGTGTTCAGCGCCTGATCCTGACTCACGTCAGCCCCAGCTTCTCTCGTCCGGGCATTCGCGAACGGGCGATTGCGGAGATCGCGCGCAGCTACTCCGGGGCCATCGTCTTCCCGGACGAGCTGACGACAGTTGAACTCAGGGACTTGGGTGCACACACGCCGTTGTGATGCGGGGCATCTACTTCTTGTGCTTCGGATCCGTCTCCCGGTGGTCTTTGACGACCTTCACGAAGGTGGATTCGCGGCGCTTCTTGGCGAGGAAGCGGTCGTAAGCTGTCCGGCTGAGGGGCAGGTCCACCGGCTTCCCGCGTTCGGCTGAAAGCCAGACGGCATTGGCCACCTCCAGTGACTTGATGCCCTCTTCACCGGGGGTGAGCCGTTCTTCGCCGAAGAGGATGTTCCGACAGAAGTTGCGGATGATGTTGATGTGTCCTCGTTCACACTCTTCGAGTTCCACCGGGACTTTCTTGCACTCCGGGCCACCCCACATCTTCTCGCTGTTCGTCGTGAAGTCTGCAATGCCCGGCTCAAACTCATAGAGCTCAAGTGCGCCATTCCGATAGATGAGTTTGCCCTTGTCGCCGAAGATCTCGATCATCTGCCCCGGGCCTGCCTCACAGGTTGAGCAGGTGAAGTACCCGGTTCCGCCGTCGGGGTACTCGAGCAGCGCTTCGGCAAAGTCCTCGACCTCGATGTCATGGAGACGCGTTTCGGTCCGCCCAGTGACTCTGGATGGCATGCCTCCCAGGAGAATGAACAGATCCAGCACATGAGGGGATTGGTTCATCATCACCCCGCCGCCTTCACCTTCCCACGTCGCGCGCCAACCGCCTGAGTCGTAGTACGCCTGGCTGCGGTATTCGGGGGAGATCAGGGTGCGTCGGTAGATCTTGCCCAAACGTCCACTCTTGACGATCTCAATCGCTTTGGCAAAGGCAGGTTCGGTCCGCCGTTGGAAGTCGACCACGAACGTGATGCCGGCTTCAGCGGCGGCTTTGATCATGCGATCCCCGCCGCTGACGCGCTCACACAGCGGCTTTTCACTCATGACGTGAAGGCCGGCTTTCGCCGCGTCGATCGCGATGGGCGGGCGGACGGGGTGGGGAGTCGAGACAATAACGGCGTCGCAGAGTCCCGATTTGATGAGATCCCTGTGTTTCACGAAGTATGGAACGTCGTGTTCTTTGCCGACGCGCTCAGCCGTGGCGGGGTCGATGTCGCAGACCGCGGTGAGCTTTGCTTCATCCGCTCGCTGCATTGTCTTGCAGTGGCCCTGTCCATTGCCACCAACACCCACGACGCCGATTCGCACAATCTTGTCTGCCATCGTTCTCACTCTTTCCTACACCGTAAGGTCGTCAAGATTCTCGAACACTTTGCAGATCGCTGCCGCCGTGGCCCCAGCCTGTTCCTTGCCGTTCGGAGGACGGTGCAGGTTGGCATTCCACATGCAGGTATCCACACAGTCTTTGGACACGGGGAACTGCGCCGTGTCATAGCTGATTTCGGGGCGTGCGTGGTGGGTCCAGGGCGCGCCGTTGCCAAACGCATTTTTGGCCTGGAACACGCCGTGTCCGGGAAGCAACCATCTGGCCTGGCTGAAGGGAGCTCCCTCGGCTTTCAAGGCGTTGGCGATGGCTGCCGTCAGGGGCTGCAGCGCAACACCTCGAGCCTTGGCGTAGGCCGGGTCCACCCGGGGGACGTAGGCATAGCCATTCGTTGGGCGATCGTCCGAGGAATACATCGGGAACAGATTGGGCGTTCCCTTTACCAGGTCCGCCAGGTGATGCCAGTTTTCCCGAGCCCAGGCATTGGTGTGGTCCAGCTTCCGCAATTGACTGAGCGCAAAGGCGGCAGGCAGGTTGGCGGTCCCATACTTGTATCCGAGTCCGTACTGATGGTAGTCGCGCCCGGCGTCGGCGGGGCGGATGTCGCTGAAGCTCATGACTGCGCGCGCTTTCCCGCAGATCTCTTCATCATTCGTCATGAAGAATCCGCCCTCTCCCGCGCAGAAGTTCTTGTTCTGGTTAATGCTGAATCCGGCGCAATGCCCGATCGTCCCGACCTTCCGTCCTTTGTAGAGAGAGCCCGGAGCCTGACAGGCGTCCTCAATGACCTTGAGCCCGTGCTTCTCCGCGATCGCCATGATCGGGTCCATGTCGCACGCCACGCCCCAATAGTGGACGACCAGAATCGCCCGCGTCCGATCGCTGATCGCCGCCTCGATCTTGGCGGGGTCGATGTGCATCGTCTCCCAGTCAACATCCACGAAGACAGGGATGCCGCTATGGTGGATGATGCACGAGGCGCTGCTTGTCCAGCTCAGGGCCGTAGTGATCACCTCGTCGCCGGCGGCCACGCCGCAGCCTGCCACACACATGTGCAGTGCTGCCGTTCCACAGTTTGTCGGAATGCAGAAGTCGTTCCCGTTCCAAGCCGCGAACTCTTCGCGCAGTTGCACGACGTGCGGTCCGCCGCCGCTGTGGTTGTCTTGGCGGATGGCTTCAAGCACCAGCTTCTCGTCGGACTCGTCCGTCGGGGGCCATTTGTGGAAGGCGATGTTCGGGTCGACGGCCGGAGTACCACCATTGATCGCGAGCTTGGACGACATGGTTGCTGTTTCCTCGATTCGTTCAAAGGCTGAAACGGAACGGAGCTTTAGTGTAGCGGTTTGCTGTTGCGCGGCAAGTCGAGTACGGGAGGGAATGCAGTGCCTCAGCCGAAGGGGGTGATTTCTCACACCCCGGAGCCTTGCCCCGTCAGGGCTTCGGTCACATCTTTGCCGGATGGTTGCTGGTAGACGCGCAGGTCAAACTCAGGAACGATGGCAAGCAGGTGGTCGAAGATATCGGACTGGATTCCCTCGTAGTTTGCCCACACGATATCGTTTGTGAAGACGTAGATCTGAAGGGGAAGACCATGCTCAGTGGGGGGGAGCTGCCGGATGAGGAAGGTCATGTCCTGATGGACGTTGGGGTGGTTGCGCAGGTAGGCGGTCACGTAGGCTCTGAATGTCCCGATGTTCGTGAGTCTCCTGGCGTTGACCAGATCGGCGTCGCTGACCTGGATCCGTGCGTTGTGCTCGGCCAGCTCAGCCTTCTTCGCGGCGATGTAGTCCGAGATGTACCGGATCCGCTCGAACCGATCGATCATCTCCTGATCACAGAAGCAGACTGTGCTGATGTCCAGGTGGATGGCTCGTTTGATGCGCCGACCACCCGACTCCTGCATGCCGCGCCAGTTGTGGAAAGACTGGGAGATCAGGGCATAGGACGGAATGGCCGTGATCGTCTTGTCCCAGTTCTGGACTCTGACCGTGGTCAGCGACACATCGATAACGTCCCCATCAGCACCGTGCTTGGGCATCTCAATCCAGTCCCCAACCCGGACCATGTCAAGAGCAGACAGTTGGACGCCCGCGACGAGGCCCAGAATCGAGTCCTTGAAGACGAGAAGAAGCACGGCCGTCATTGCCCCGAGCCCACTGATAAAGTAGCCCGGGTGCTTCCCGAAAAGGGCTGAGAGCGCGAGAACGGCAGCCACGATGCAAGCCAGCAGTTTGAGTGCTTGTAGGCCCCCCTTGATCGAGAAACGAGACGCCCAACGTGAACGCTCATGGAGCAGACTTACGAGCGCCACAGCCGCATTGAACACCAGCAACCCAGCGACGATGACATAGAGCCCGATCGCTGTGAGGACGACCTTGGCTGCCGACTCCGCACCGGCCAGGAAAAGGGGAACGGAGGCTTTCACGACCATGGCCGGAACAAGACAGGCAAGACGAACAGGGAGCTTCGACTGGAGGAGGAGGTCATCCCACGTGTTTTTTGAGCGTTTGACCGCCGCCGTGAGGACACTGATCAAGAGTTTGCCAACAACCAGGTAGGCGATCAGACCTACGAGCACAGCCGAGACCATCCCCGTCCAACGGGCCAGGAGCAGCGCGACGCTTTCGCTCGCGCCCATGGTTTGGTAAGTCGAGACCAGAGAAAGCAGTGGATTCATACTGGGTTTATCCTCATATGGCTACGCGTCTGAGGGAGCGAGCCAATATAGCGTGAGGCAGCGCCTCTGCCGCCGGCTTGGGCATACGTCCTATTGACAGATCCCGCTCGTGCCCCGAGGTTAGGAGCCTCTTTCGCGGACCGCTGCCCGGATCATACCGTCCTGAGCAAGAGCAAGGCATGCGCATGACACTGAAAAAGACCACACCTGTCTTCCTGGTAACGGCGTTGCTCCCGATCCTGCTGTCCGCCAATCCTGTGCGGGTAGCCTTGGTCGCCGGCCCCGACAGTCACGGCTGGGGCAACCACGACCACCACGCGACTGTCGCGATTCTGGCCAAAGCACTCACGAAGATTACCCTCGATATCCAAACTGACGTTTACGCGGACCGGTGGCCTGCGGACCTCGCGAAGCAACAGGATCTGCGCTGTGTCGTGCTCTATTGCGACGGGGAAGGCGATCACCTACTCAATGGCCATGAGGCGGACGTGGCTGCCCTTTCCACACGCGGGGTCGGTTTTGTCTGCCTGCACTATGCGCTGGATGTCAACAAGGCCACACTTGGCCCCCGGCTGTTGGACTGGCTCGGCGGCTGCTTCGAGGCCGGGTGGTCTGTGAACCCCAGCTGGACGCCGGAGGAGGCGATTCTTGCCGACCACCCTATCACCCGAGGGATTGCCCCGATCCAACTCGAGGATGAATGGTATTTCCACATGCGGTTCAGACCCGACATGGCTGGTATCACGCCCATTCTCTCTGCCGTGCCCCCTGCTCACACCGTGGCTGCGGAAGACAGTCCCAGGGGTGGGAACCCGGCTGTGAGGGAAGCACTGGCCGAGAAGCGGCTCCAGCATTTGGCCTGGGTCAGCACAAACGACCACGGGGCGCGGAGCTTCGGGTTCACCGGAGGGCATGTCCACCGGAACTGGGCGAACGACGATTTCCGCGGTCTCGTGCTGAACGCGATCGCCTGGAGTGCGGGGCTTGAGGTCCCGAAGGACGGTGTGCCCTCGGAGACACCAGTCATCGTGAAACACAAGACGCTCAAGCACGCTGTGGCTCGCGGCGATGCCGAGGACGCGGAACGCCACATCAGCCTGGGCGCCAAGGTCGGCGAATCCACCAAAGCCGGGTGGCAACCGTTGCACTACGCCGTACTGCGCAACAAGGTCGATGTTGCCCGGGTGCTGATCCGACACGGGGCAGACGTGAATGCCCAAACGGGCAAGAAGAATGGCTGCCTGACCTTCTGTGCCGAGCGTGGCTACGTCGATATGGCCAAGCTGCTGCTTGATTCCGGGGCGGACCATGGCCTGGGGGATCAGGATGGCTGGACACCACTCCACACGGCTGCAGCGCGCGATCAGCTTGAGATGGTCGAGCTGTTGATCGTCCGCGGGGCCAATGTGAATGCGGTCAGCACGCGGGGAGGAACGCCGCTCCACGAAGGGGCTGCGAGTGCCCGGCCGGAGATCATCCGTCTACTCCTTAAACATGGCTGCCGGAAGGACACCAAAGCCGCCAACGGCAAGACCCCGCTCGACTACGCCATCGAACTCGGTAACGAAAAGGCCGCCGAGATCCTGCGTGAGGAGTGACCTGGCGCCTCCGTCTGAGCCGCGACTCACGGGAGCGGTCCGTCTTCCTGCCCGCCCGAGCCGCGACTCACGCATGTGCGTCAAGCTAAGCTGTAACTCGTTGCGGTGGAGAATCTGAGGCTCTGCCCCATAAGCGCTAACTTGTTGAGCAAGTTCCTGCCTGCTGTCCAGTCCTGGAGAAAAGTTGACGGTTTCTTTTCTGACTTTCTTTGCTTCTTGAGGGCCGTTAGGCCCGGCCCCGGCCGGAGTCCTGCCCGCCGGGAGAATGACCTTAGTACGTCGGACCGGCGGAGATAGCAGGACTCCGGCCGGTACCTCTGTAGCCGCCAGGTTTTCTGACGTCTCAGGCGGCTTCGCGATGCACGTCTGCTGGCACTTGGTACTGCAGGCTTGTGTGTGGGCGACGATTGTTGTAGAGCGACACCGCCTGGGAAACAGCACGCCGCGCCTGGTCGCCGTCTCGAAACGTCATCCGTAGTCCATACTCCTGCTTCAGGATGCCATTGACTCTCTCGGCATGGGCATTTTCGTAGCAGTGGTTTTCCTCTGTCATACTGACTGATAGGTCTCGCAGGAAGAGCCGTTTCACGTACTCATGACAACAGTACTGACAACCACGGTCGGAATGATGAATCGGGAACCGGTTTTCCGGCAGTTCCGCAAGAGCCTGTTCCAACGCAGTGACGCAACCGATGGACTCCAGACTATCACCGCAGTGGTAGCCCACGATTTTCCGCGAGTACAGGTCCATGACCAAGGCCAAGTACACGAAGTTGCCTTCAGTGCGCAGGTACGTGATGTCGCTAACCCAGATTTGGTTCGGGGCAGTTGGCCCCAGATCCCGAATCAGGTTCCGGAACACCGGCAGGCAATGCTGCGAGTTCGTCGTTCGCGGAGCTCTCGGCAGGGGATCGACCAGCAGCCCGTGTTCACGAAGCACAGAGAAGAACGCGTCGCGGCCGATGGAGATGCCAGCGTCGGCCAAGTCTGCCGACAGAAGCTTGTGGAGCTTGCGCCCTCCGATACGAGGGTGCTGGCAACGCTGCTGGCGAACCAACCTGGCGATCAGTTCGCCATCCACTTTCCGCACCTTGCGCTGCTTCCGCTGCTTGTAGTAGTTCTGGCGGGTCATACCCACTTTCCGGCAGAGAGCACTGATGCTCACTCCTCGCATCCCGTCGAGCGTTCCCCGCGCCTCCGTGACGCCTGCTTGGCGTGTTTTTTTTTGAACGCATCAGGATCGGTCTGCGTGCGCTTGCAGAGCATCCCGAAAAACGCACGGTCCAAGGCGCTGTCCATATGGGAATCGGCAAGAGCCGCTTCAAGCTTCCGGACGCGGTCCTTCAAGCGCTTGATCTCTCCTGGTTCACCAGTTTTCGACACTCTCACCACCTTTCTCAGCAAGTGTCCCTTGCCATACTGCCGAACCCAACGGGGAATGGTGTCCTGGCCACGGATGCCATGGGCACGTGCGGCCTCAAAAGGACTCCCGAAACGACCTCGTTCAAGATCATCCACAACCTGCATCTTGAACGCTTCACTGTATCGCACTACTCTCTGTGACACCGGTCTCCTCCTTGTATAAGTGTCAACCTATACCAGGACGAGACAAGCCGGGCGAACGCTGAACATCGAACGTCCAACGCCGAATGTCGAATGAAGAGAACCGGAACAGTCTCCGAAAGAAGCCGTTACAAACCTCGACGTTCGACGTTCAGAGTTCGATGTTGGACGTTCAAGTTAGCGCTTATGGGGCAGCGCCCCGACTCTTCTGCCGCAATGAGTTACCGCTTAGATTGACGCGCATGCGCACGCCGTGGTCTTGACGGGGGCTTACGGAGCTTCCTTTGCCGGTTGCTCTCTGAAGACCAGGTTGTCGACGTAGAATTGGGCGTCTCTCTCCCCGGGGGCCACGATTCCGCCCCAGCTCAGCACCTTGAAGTTGGGGGCCAGGAAGGGCACGTCGTTTCTCTGCGCCTTTACCTCGTTGCCCTGACGTACCGTGGCTGTGTAGGTGTGGTGTTCAGCGTCCGGATCAAGAGTGAAGAGGATCTCCACGCTGAACCACTCCCCATTGGGGATTTCGCCGAGGGCGGTACCTGTGGCTGCGTCGCCGTCACCGGAACAGTTCAGGTAGAGCTTGCCGTCTGCTTTGATCGTGAACTGGGGTCCGGGCAGGATTCTGGGGCCGGCCCAGTCCCGGAATTCGATGTAGATGTCTGCCGGGCGTGCCGGATCGTTCATAATGTCAGCCGAGAACCGGAACGATCCCGAGGTGGACTTTCGGTTGGCGAACAGCACAAGATGGGGATTGTAGAACTTGATCCCTGCCGTGTCGGTGAACTTCACGGATTGCCTCCCTGTTGCCGCGGCCGCATCCGTTACCCGAATGGTCCCTTTGCCTTCCTCGTTGGCATTGAGAGGCGGGGTGGTGCCGATGGCCGAGGTCTCGAAGTCGAGCTCGATATCCAGCTCCCGGTACGGGGGATTGTGCAGTCCGGCCGGATAGGCGCGCGGGACGATTTGGGGCGCGGTCCTGGTGATTCGTCCTGCCTTGCTGTAGTCGAAGGGCTTGAAGCCGATCCGGGTGGCTGGCGATCCCTCTCTCAGTCGGTAGTCACCGGTCGCCGGACTCACGAAGAGGGGGTCGGAGATGACGGAATGGGCATCCTGCCCGGTTGCCTGCCACTCCGCGAAGGAGCGTTCGTGGAACGTCACCGGGTGTCCACCGAAGTTCCAGTAGAGATTATTGTCGAAGATGCAGTCCGAGCGTTCCCAGTTCTCATGGGTCAGAGCGCCCTTGTCCCAGTAGATGATGTTGTGCTGCACATCGAACCCCAAGTTGGTTTCACGCTCTCCGCGGCGGAACATCGGTTTGCGGAACATCGGGGCTTTGTCATCGAGAATCGGGCCGAAGATGTTGTTCCGGGCGATGTTCTGCATTCCACCATCGCTGTTGAGGTTATAGACGTGGGTGGTGATGTTGTAGACCACGTTGTCTTCGGTAAGGGTGAAGCTCGAGCCTTGGTCAAGGTAGATACCTACGGCCCAGGGGATGCCCGTGAGATCGTGGATGTGGTTGCCGCGGATGACGGTTCCCGGGGAGCGCCCGAGGGTGTAGATGCCGGCTCCGTCGGTCAACACGTCCTGCAGGCAGTCATAGATATGGTTGTAGGCGATGACGTTGTTACAGGTGGGCGTTTCACCCAGGCCCCAGGTCCAGCCGGAAGAGATTCCGGTGTAGTACATGTCATAGATGTCGTTGTGTTCGATCACGTTGTCATGGGCGAACTGCAGGAGAATGCCCACCGACGCAGGAAGGAAGCGTCCATTGTGGGCGATCAGGCAATCCCTGATTCGGTTGTGACTGGCGATCAGGTCGTTATCCTTGTTGCGTGCCGGACCGATCCTGATACCTCCTCCGCCGTTGTCCGTGAACTCGCAGCCCTCGATCCGGTTGCGCTTGCAGGCCAACCCGAGTTCGAAGGCGTGGGCACTGATTTGGGTGAACCGGCACTCTTCGAAGGCGCAGTCTCGCATGCCTTCAGTCTGGATGCCGGACGGCAGGGAGCATTCCGCCTGAGCGACGACGTTGCCCTGGAGCGGGGTGGACCAGTTGGCGTGAGCGAACGTGATTCCCTTGAAGACCACGTGCTCGACCCACTGCTTCTTCTCCAGGTCTCCGCTGACTTTCAGGACGCAGCCGTGCCGAGGCGCGACGATCTCGACGGACGACACCTTCTCTCCCGGGAGCGGAATGTACTTGAGCGTCCCCGTGGAGCTGACCAGGCACCATTGGCCGGGTGCCTTCATCCCCGCTTGCGTGTTTTCCACGAGATAACGAGTGCCGTCGGTCAGATTGCGGTAGGTGGAGCCTGTGAAGGAGACGATTCGCGCCCCTCGGTCCACCTCAGCAACGCGGAGCTTGGAGGTCGACCAGTGGTGGAACACCTCGATTTCCACATCAAGCAGGTTTTCGCTCGGGGGCAGGGGAAGGTCCCGGCGATCATAGCGGAACGCGTCGGAGTGCTTCTCTCGCAGGTATGAAGCCCGAGGGGCTGCCCCGGCGATGTAGTAGTAGCCTTCCACGGGGAGTCGTGAACGCATTCGTCGGCTGCCGTTCACGAAGAGCTGGGAGAACTCCCAATCGCCCCTCTGGACCTCCGGGAGGCCGACCTCCCAGTGCGTTCCTGCATCACGGATGCCATTGAGCTTTCTACCCGCGCTGAGAACCGGCGTTTCGCCCTTGTATGCACGGTAGATGATGGGGGCTTCCTTGGTGCCGGAATCGGCCGGTGTGAGTTCCAGTGTTTCTCTGAGTTCGTACCGTCCTCCCCTGAGATACACGGTCACCGGCCCGACCGGCCCTTTGCTCTTCAGTTTGCGTATCTCGTCCCGGGCTCGGGTCACGGACCGAAACGGACCATCCGTGTTCCGGGCGTCGGCCGTCGGCAGGGCTCCGCTCCAGGCGTCATTGCCGTCGGGGGCGACGTAAAACGTCTGGTCTGCACGAGCGGCAGACAGGAAAACGAACGTGAAGACGAACGAGAGGCGTATCGCGAGGTGCTTCATGGTTACTTAGTCCTCCTCATAGTCACGGTCCGGACGTCGAGGATCCTGCCCTTGCGTCCTTGTACTCGAATTGCTGTCTGAAACGTCTGCGTCTTTTCGGGGATCCTGACCGTCGCCTTTCCGGTTGCCCAGTCAGCGGATTGTGTGAGAATGAGGCCGGTCCAGTCTCCTACCAGTTTTTCGTCGCTGCCCAACTTGTAGAAGATGAGCCAGGCGCCGCCGTGGAGGTGTGAGTCTTTCACGTCCGTCCGATAGGTGCAGGTCAGTTCATACTCGTGCTCTGCTCCGTCGAGTAGGAGAATTGGTGATTTGCAGTCGGCGATGCCGCCGTCCATGGGGCCTTGAAGGCGAAGGTACATCATTGCGCCTTCCCGTTTGAGCGTGCAGTTCCTGCCCAGGTCCCAGCCACGGAGACCCCGTGAGAAATCGTTGTCCCAGGTTAGGTCCTGCGCGTGCGGTGAGGTGCAGGCAAGGAGGACAAGCAGAATCGATAGCGGGAACCAGCGCATGGTGGACTTCACAGTTACTCCTTGAGGGCAGGGGGGATAGAGCCGTCCCAGAAGGTAGCCTTGGCATCAGTGTGGAGCAAGAACGTGCTCCGGATTTCGAGCCTTGACTCCGGCATGCCGTCCCCCTTGCCAGAGCGTTTGCCCTCGGCCCGCAGGACCGGTCTTTCCGGCCCCGGATCGCCGATCCAGTCCTTGCACGGTCAACCACTCTGGCCTATCTTCTTCGCCGCGCCTGTGTGGCAGACACGACGGGGGTACGGCCGATTGGGACGAACGAAGAGAGGTAGGGCACTCGGAGATGAAACTCGACGATTTCAGGGTTGGCGATCTGTTACTTTTTGCCGACAAGGGCCGGAAGGAAGCTGTGGCCATTCTCCAGGGCGTGGAGAGGACATTTACCCTGGGTATCAACACGTGGCGAGGCTCGATCTACACGCACCATGCGGCTGTGGTTGTCGGGAGTGGCGAGACCCCTCGCATAGCCCACTCCGCAGGTGGAGGCGCCAGACTGGTCTCCCTGGCGTCCCAGTTCGGGAGAGGGATGCCCTACGGTAAGGTCATCGCCTATCGGCTCAAGGGGGAGAACGACCGGGAGGCGTATGGGCCGGCGGCTGCCGAAGTGGCACGTACCTGGGCCTCTACCAAGCAGATCAGCTACGGTAAAGCGCACAAGCCTGGCCTTGGTTCCTCCGGTTTCGGTAGGAACGCCAAGAAGCGAGCTCAGGCGCTGTCGAACCAGTTTGAGACAGCGTTCAGCAACTCGCGCGACAAGTGGGTGGAGTGCGGTGAGACCCACAAGACGATCCTGATGCGCATCAATAATGATATGAGCTGCCCACTGCGCAAGAAGTTCTTCAGCATGTGGCTGGAGCTGACCACACTCCTGCAGAAGTGCCCCACGGTCGGCAGCAATCCCAGGTTGATGGCATCCTCCTACCTGCAGTACCAGAAGGTCTTGGACGAGCACGACGCCCTCGCGCTCAAGCACCACAAGGCCATGATCCACACGATCGCCCGGGGTACCCAGACGACGTTTGCCGGTATGAATGTGGGAAACTGGGGAGATGTCCCAAAGATGACAGAACTCCAAAGAAGTCTGAAGACCATCCGGAACTCACAGGTCTGGAGTCCCCAGAACGCCACGAAGATGTTCTGCAGCTACTTTGCTGTTGCTGCCTACCAGGCCGTCCTCGGCACCGATGTCAAGCGGCTACTGGCCCTGGACGCGCCGAAGACCTCTCCCATGAGACTGGAGAGCTACCTCAAGAAGCGTTCCGACACGTGGACCATGGTCGGTGACTACAAGCCGTAGAAGTCCCACCGACTACTGCCATTCGGGTTCCGGCTGTCGAGGAATATCCTGGCCCGAAGCCGGCCCCGCCCGCTGCAGGCGGGGCGTGGTCTGTCGTGACGGTTGAGAGAACCGGATGGGAGGAAAACGGTGGTCAGTTTCCGAAGACGACACGTGACCTTGGTAGTTGGTCTCTTTTTCTGCTGCCTGCTACCCGCCGTGGGGTTGGCTGCGGACAGATCAGGCGCCGCGGGACTGGTCTTAGTGCGAGACCGTGCGCCTGCCGCCAGCATTGTGATTGCGGAAGAGGCGAACCGCGCGGCCCGGTTCGCGGCTACGGAACTGCAGTACCATGTCGAGCTGATCACCGGCGCGAAACTGCCCATTCTTCCCAAAGCCCGGAATCATGTCGAAGACCTGTCCGGGAAGGGCAATAGCGGGTTGATCTTCGGCCTGGGAAAAGGCGTTGCCCGTGAAGAGGACGGAGAATTCGGCACGGTCCTGAGCTTCAATGCAGCAGAGGGACAGAACTGGGTCGCCAACGGCAGGAAGCTGGATCTGCCTGTCTCGTTCACCGTCGTGCTGTGGCTCAAGCCCGAGCACAAAGCAGACGGTCCGAACGGCATCCTCCACGCACCCTCGTATCTCCTGAGGATGTCTCTTAACAAGGACAACAACAAAGCGTACGTGCGCCTGAAACTCACGGATGGAACCTACCAGAGTTACCGACTCACCCGGGAAGCGGTGCCCGAAGACAAGTGGACCTGCCTCGCGTTTTCCTATGATGGTGAGGCCGATGTCCTGAAGGGATACCGGGACGGGAAGATGGTTATGGAGCACGCTAAGATCGGGGGAATACGCAGGGAGGACTGGCAGGGGAGACTGTTGGTTGGCAACGGTCTCAATATCGGGGGGACATTCAAGGGGTTGCTGGGTGAAGTCCGGGTCTATGATCGGGTGGCGCCGGATCACTGCGAGTCTGCTCAAGCCGAGAATGGCCCGGTTGTCCAGTGGACATTCGGTTTGACCGAGCCGAGCCGAGCCGACGGTGCCCGGATCTTGGTCGGCGAGAGCGAGGCAACTCGGAAACTGGGTTTGCGGAACGAGGACTTTGCCCACCAGGAATACCTCATTCGGTTCCTCCCGGATGCCCTGGTTCTGATGGGGAGGGACAAGGCCGACAGAGGGGCGATGAGCTACGCGGCCCCCGGGACGTTTCCCGGCAAGTTCGACGATCAGGCGTCCTGCTATGCCGTCTACGACTTTCTGGAGCGGTATTGCGACGTGCGCTGGTACCTGCCGACCGAGCTGGGAATGGCATGTCCCCGGACGGCAACGCTCGCGGTCAAGGGCGCGGACGTCCGCCGGGCGCCGGCGATGAAGTACAGAGAGCTGCATCGGGTCCAGGACATGCCTGCGGATCTCACCGATGAATCGGGGCCTCGCCTGGACGGGCGGGAAGGACTGCTGTTTGCCCACAGACTACGGCTGACAGGGGTACAGCAGTACGCCTGCAACCATGCTTTCTACGGGTACTACCGGCGGTTCTTGAAGGACCACCCGGAGTGGTTCGCGAAGGGCTATGACGAGGATGTGCCGGAGGATCCGAGCTTTGCCACGACCAAGCGCGGGGGGTACGATCACAATGGCTACCCCATGAAGTACTATCCGAACATGTGTTTTACCGATGACGGGTTCGTTCGGCAGGTCACTACAAGTGCACGCCATTTCTTTGACACGGGCCGGAGCCTCGGGGGAGAACTGGCACGCGGCGACTACTTCACGCTGGGCCCGATGGACTCAACCGGCAAAGACAAGTTCTGCCGTTGCCCCGAGTGCCAGACACTGCTACACGAGGAACCGCCCTGCAACGCGTGGCGCAAGCAGTACTTCTTTTTCGACGACTTGGCCAGCGATTACATTTTCAACTTCGTGAATAAGGTGGCCAGGGGCGTCGGCGAAACCCACCCCGGTAAGTACGTAACCATGTTCGCGTACCACCAGACCTACTACCCGCCGACCCATGAGCTTCTCGAACCCAATATCGCCATCACCTTCTGTATGCACGCGCAGCTGCGGCCGGTTCCGGCCATGGACCGGGCGATTACCGAGCTCCTTGACAGGTGGGACGAGCAGAGCCCGAATCAGCCGAAGTACCTCTGGCTCTACTTCCATCGCCCGGGCCGGGTGAATCCCTTCTTCCCCGGGTTCATGGCGCACCACATGGTCAAGCAAATGCAGGAGTACCACCGGCGCGGCTTCCGTGGGATCTTCGCCGAACCGGCCTACGTCCCGATCGAAGAGAAGGGGCATGCCGGCCGGGTGCCAAATGCGAATCTTCTCGAGATCTACATCGCCTACAAACTGGCGGACGATCCAACCCTCGACGGCAACAAGCTGATTGACGAGTTCTTCACGCACTTCTATGGCGCTGCCGCCAAGCCGATGCAGACGCTCTACGAGGCTATTGAGCGGGTCTACTGTGATCCTGCCAACTACACCTTCAGCAATACCTACTTCGGCTACCAGAGCAAAGAAATCGCCTGGAACCGCCTCGGCACGGAGGAGCGCATGGCGGAGTTCGCACCGCTAATGGCCCGGGCCAGGAACGCGGCCGTGACCGGAACGGAGAAGAAGCGGGTAGCGCTGTTCGAGACGTCGATCTGGAAGCGCATGAAAGCCGGCCGCGCGGAGTACTTGGCGTCGGCCTCCCGCAAAGAGGATCTCGCCAAGGCCCATCCCCTGCAGAGCTACCGGGCCGTGAGGATTGTCGACAACAACTCGGGTGGGGACCTCGCGAACGTCGACTGGTCCAAGGCCGACGTCCTCACCCACTGGTATTCCCTGACTGCGGGTGAGGGCATAGACCGCAAACTCGAAGCCCGGTTGCTGCACGACGGGGCGTACCTGTATGTTCAGATGCAGGAGACGATGACCTCGGACGCGCCGGCCTATGGCCGAGCTGAGGAATGGTGGCAGCTTTGTTTCGGCCGTTCCCGGGGCACCCCGTACCGCGACATGTGGATCAACGGCAAAGCCAAGCATGTTGACCTCACCATCGGTGGGAAGTCTCGTGAATGGGACAGCGGGGCGGCTGTGGTGTCCAAGCCTGTCGCCCCCAACTGCTGGCAGGTGCAGGTTGCCCTTCCCCTTGCCAAACTCCTTCCGGGCACGCTGAGCCCCGGCGACACGCTGTGCATGAACATTATCCGCATCCCGGCGGACAAGTCGGCCAAAGCAGCATGGAACGCAACGTTCACCAACGATGGCTATGAACCGAGCCGTTTCGGGGACCTCGAACTGGCACCGTAGGAGAACGCGATGTTCGCACTGAGGCTGGTGTTGCTTGGGTGCATGCCACTTGGCTTTCTGTGGGCGGCGGAACCGGGCGAGGACCGGAAGTCCAAGCCGAGAGACTGCCCATTGTTCCCGGTTCCCAAGGTCTGGCGGGACCTCGGCGAGACCTGGACCGTGGATCCGCCGTTCACCGTCGTCTCGATTCCCGCCCGAGCGAGTGAACAGCAGCAGTACGCCGCCAAGCGCCTGCAGACGCACATCCGGAACCGCTTCAAAGTCGATGTAGCCGTGATCCGTGAGACTCCGTTGCCGGCGAAGGTCAAGACAGTTCTGCGTTTGGAGACGGTCAAACGGACGGACGGGAAGCTCAACGCGTTCTCAATCACCTTTCATGCGGCGGACGCTCGAGAGGTGGTGACCGTCAGGGGCGAGGATGACAACGGGACGATCTATGGCGGGGACGTGCTGTTCGACCTGATGGGGCGGGGGGCGGGGGGCACGATCGCACTCAGCTGTGTCGAGATCGACGACTGGCCGAGCATCCCCTATCGCGGGCGACCGCACTTCGTTCTCATGCAGAACCTGGTCCCGGGGGCGCTCGACGCGTACGTCCGGGCCCGTATGAACTTCACCGACGTTCGAGACAATCCAGGATTCAGGGTGACCCGGTACTATCCTGACCGGGCGGCGCCCATGGGGTTCTTGCCAGGACGCGGTCTCGACATTGCCAACATCGATCGGATGATCAAGGCTTCGCACCGCCGCGGCTTGTTCGTCTATGCCTGCGTTGCCGCGGCGACGACCCGAAGCGGGGGGGGGACGACCAAGGGATTCGACAAACTCGATGAAAGCACGTTCTATGCGGACGTTAACGGGACATTTGAGGCCTTGGTCGAGCTGGGATGCGATGGGATGTGGCTATCGTTCGATGACATCGGCAAGGGAACGGATCCCCGTAGCGCGATCGACAACTTCCTCAAGCTTAGCCGGACATACCGGATGTCGGGCCGGCAGCTCGCGTTGACGCCCCCTTCGGGCGACTACAGCAAGATCGATACCCCGTTTAACCGCGACGCCGGCAAGATTCCGGGCTTCAACGCAATTCAATGGTTCTTCACCCGGGTTCCGTGCCGGGCGGACACCGCCATGGCCGAAGCCATCGGCTTGACGCTCCCCCCAGGGTGGTGGCACAACCTGATTGGACTGCGCGCCGGCTTTACCAACAACGCCAAGATTGCCGTGACCTTGCGAGACGGCGCCCTCGATCTGCCTGGAAAAGGCAAGGTGGGCTACCCGCTGGTCCACAAAGCGGACGGCAAAGCCGCGGATGGCCACGGTCCCACGTCCATTTCCGGCAAACCCGATTACACGTGGGACACGTATCCGTGCGAGATCCCGCTACCGGCCTACATCGAGTTGCAGCCCATGGCCGCGGGGTGGGGGGCACCGACGTACGACAAGATCCGGGAAACGGCACGCCACACGGATTGTGCCATGCTCTGGTGCGTCGGCGGCGGTTGGCCGGAAGAATACCTGGTGACCATGATCGGCCACTGGATGTGGGCGCCCGAAACGCACGACTGGAACCGCATGCGGACGGCCGTCTACTCGTATGTCTACGGGCCCGACATGGCCGACACCGCCCGCGTTTTTGACGACCGAATCGTGGAACTGAAGCGTCTCTTCGAGCTGCCGGTCCGAATCTGCGGCCCAAACAAGGGATGGCCCTGCCGGCTCAAAGACCCGGCCCAACGCGTCGAGGCGCTGGACAGGATCACCCGGCTCGAAGCATTGGCGGCGACCTTGACGGCCGAGGCCCCGAAAAGCTCCGCAATCGACCCAAGACGTCTTGAGTACATCTATCTGGAACCGATGCGTGCAGCAGTAGCCTATGCAAGGAAGATGGCCTCGTGCACGTACCCGGAGCGGATTATCCCCACGCTCGAGGAACGCGTTGACCAACTTCTCGATACGGGGACACTCGGCGAGGCGCGCCAAGCCGCCGCCGCTGCCAAAGCAGAGGGGCTTGCCCTGGTCGCGACCATCGAGAAACAACTCGCCGGCCTGAAGATCGTGGATGACTACTGCGCGTTCTGGCGCAAACGGCTCGCGTCTTTGGAGAGAACTGTCACGCTGGCTCGAATGAGCCCCGTGGAACGAAACAGAAGGTTCGAGGATGTTCTTCACGCGCCTGCGACCGACACTTTCCCGTTGATCACATCGTCGTTCGGTGAGATCCTCAAGGCCGCCTGGACGCCTCCCGCACTCGCCGCTGGGGATACACTCGTCAAGGACGTATCGGCCGACGCCTGGCAGGTCGGCATCGCGCGCTGCTGCGGCGCGTTCGCCGCGGGCACGCTCGTGCAGGACGGACCCGGGGCCGACAAGCAGCTGACGTTTCCAGGAATCGGCTTCCCCCGGCGGACCCCCGGCAACGCAGGAGACTATGGGAGGATTCGGTGCTCCGTAGACATACCCGCGGAGTTCATGAATCCCATGAACACTGGACTTTGGGCGCAGGTCTTTGTGAGCGACACGCGACTGGACGGGAAGTATCCCGGCTACCGTTTCGCCCAGATCTGGGTCGATGGTCAGAAGCTCTGGGCCACTGAAGTCGTCACCGATCAGTCGGGCAATGAGTGGGTCTCCCTCGACCTGGCCAAACCCGCTCGCAGGGCGTTGGCCGATGGTCGAGAGGACCTCCAAATCACCTTCCGCGTCGTTGACGAACGGGCCGTCTCCAGCTTCCCGACGATCGTCTTTGTCGGACCAATACGCCTCATTGTTCGGAAGTGACTCGCTTGACCGTGGACGGCCACGTGGTATTGGATAGGCACGGAAGAGGCCTGGTCCGTGGGATCCGGACAGGACCGCGCGCGGGGCTGTATCTCTACACCCCGGCCCGGGTTTTCGGCGTGACGCTGTACGTCAAACCACTTGTGGACGACAGTATCCGAGCGCGTAGCAAGGAACCGTGGAGTACGCAGAACATGCAGAGAGACGAGACCGAGACGATGAACAGCGCGTAGCAACGCGGGTTGGATGTCCTGACACCGTCAGCGGCGCAGCTGGAACACGGGCTGGAATTGCGCCGTGATCTGCGGAACGTCTTCTACTGGACCACCAACCAGCAAACCAAACATGAGACAGGAGAGCGGACCGGGGATGGGTAACGACAGCGCAAGATCACAGGGGCAAGATTTGGCCGCAGGGCTCTATAGGGCAGTCCATGGCAATGCGATCGCGATGTCAGATATGGGGCGAGGTTCCTGGCCCGCGTAGATCACGATACCGGTCTTCACCCGATCCGATCCGTAGGTGTTTCTGAAGGCGCGAATTCCCCGAGTGTCGTGGCGCGTGAGCGTCGTGGCGCATTTGACCTCGATGGGGTACAGGTAGCCGTCACGCTCAAGCACAATATCCACCTCGCCCCCCCCGTCGGAGCGCCAATGATACAAGATGGGCGGCGAGGGAAGTTGCTCCGAAAGCCTGACGATCCAGCAGGCTGCCCAGGACTCGAAGATGCTGCCCAGTGCCGGATGGGCAGAGAGCGCCTCGGGGGTCGATATGCCCATTAGGTGACAGATCAGTCCAGTGTCGCGTAGATAACCTTTTGGTTTCCGACTGATGCGTTTGATCGTGTCGCCATGGTAGGCGGGAAGTTCGAGCCATTGATAGGAATGGATCAAGGTGTTGAGCCAGTTGCGGGCCGTCTTTGGGTTGACGCCGATATCTCTGCCTAGCTGTGCCGTGTTGATTTCTCTGCCACTCAGTGCTGCCGACAGCCTCAGAAAGCGTCCGAAATCGGAGAGATCGCCAATATTGCCGATCACGCGGACATCGCGCGCGACGTATGTCTCCACATAGGAATGCATGTAGCCAGGTATGATGGCGTTGTCGGCATCGAGCAGCCCTGGAAGCGTGCCTCGCCACAAGAAGTGAGCGGTTCCACCTGTTGGTCCATCGAGGCATTCGACGTCCCCCCAACATTCAGCTGGGGCCTCGAGATACTTCTCCAGCCATCCGGGCTTCTGGACATTGCCAGCCATCTCTGCCGGCGTCATACCGTCCAAATGCAGGATGCCAACCCTCCCGGCGAGGCTTTCCGAGACCTGGCGTAGCACGCTCAGGTTCTGTGAGCCCGTCATGATGTATTGCCCGCTTCCGGTGTGGCGATCGACGCGGCGCTTGATGGCAGAGAGCAGCTCAGGAACGTGTTGGATCTCGTCCAGAATCAAGGGCGGCGGGAAATTGTCGAGAAAAAGGTCCGGGTCGCGACGGACGCCATGCACATCCTGAACGGCATCGAAGACGAATCCCTTCATCTCGGGGAATTGGTGTGCGAGCAGCGAGCTCTTACCCACTTGGCGCGCACCCACGACGAGAACGGTCTTGAAGAAACCAGAGTAGCTCTCCAGTTTCGGCTCCATGTGTCGCGTTCGGTAGTTCATATAGGAAAATTACCTCGCAAAACGGGATCGGTAATGCCCGAATGCGAGAATATTCCAAGAGCCTGGCTCTGTCGCAAGATCGCCTATCCCGATGTCTCTCCGGCGTCGAATTGTGCGCGCGTGTCCCGGAGAACCACTCCCTGGCGGTTCGCGATTTCCACGCCATCTGTCAGCGCTACGGCGCCTCTATTCTCCTTTGTCCGTTCAGCACTCCCGCGATGGAGGCCGCCATGGAGGGCTGCCAAGAACGTGGCTACCCCTTCCGCGTCGCCGACCGTCACTCTCCCGACCTCTCCATTGAAGGCCTGCGCGAGTTTTACCTGGCACAGGGGCTGCACTGCTGGTGCGACACCGACGACGTAGTCTATGCCAGTGCCCACTATTTGGCCATCTACGCAGCGGTTCCCGGTCTCAAGCGTCTGCGTCTGGGAACGCCGCGCCGGGTCACCCCGCTGCTTGCCCCCGGCGTTCCCTTTACCGGAGATCGCATTCCGCTGGCCCTGGACGCTTTCGAGACCAGGCTGTTCCGACTGGACTGAGAGAGCAGAGAAATTGCCTGTCTACTCAGTTCATCCCCTCAACGTGCGCTTTGCGCAGTTCGTCGAATCTCTTCATGCTCTCGTCCGAGATAGGGATGTCACCGAGGATGCTTGGGAAGGGCATGCCCTCGCGATGCCTAGCCGGGTCGGGATTCCAATCGTCGTTGCGATATGTCTCCCGGACTGTCTTGTCGCGGAAGTCGGGTACTTCCAGAGGGATTCCGCCCTGCAACGCCGAACGATAGCCAAGAATCCCGACAGAGGTCATGTCGATCGCCTTGTAGACATCAATGAGGGGAGTTGAGCCTTCACGGATTGCCTTGGCGAAATAGTAGGCGCAAAAGTAATCGGCTCCGCCGTGCCCGGTGGTCGCCGCCTGCTTGAATTCCTCCGGAAACTCCGGCATGTAGAACGTGTTGGCCTCTTTCGGGGGATCGAAGTCGAACGGTTCACGATGCACACGGAGCTGGGGCTGGCCCTGGTTGTATTCCATCGTGCCCTTGTTACAGCAGAACCGGATGCGGTATCCGTGATCGCGGAGAGAGGCGCAGGGCATAATCTTGGCCAACGCTGAGTTGTCCATCGTGCACATCAGAATACTCGCCGTGTCTCTTTTGCTGATCCCGCCAGTCTTCTTCGGGTCGTTGAAATCGTAAGGGACCAGGAATCCGTTGACTTTGACCGGACGCGTGTCCGTCACCATCATCACCGGTCCCAGGGAATGGGTGCAATAGTAGGTCACTGGAATCCAGGCCCGCCAGTGCGACGGGCCCGATACGAGGGTCGCCAGACTCTGTGGAGTGCCCGGATGTATGTACTCGGCTTCTCCATACAAGAAGTCGCCCATGTCGCCGTTCTTGTACAGACGTGTCATCTCAAGGCATTGGGCATTGAACGGCACATTCTCTGCGAAAAAATAGACCTTCTCCGACGCTTCGACCGCTTCCACCAACTGTACGGCTTCGGCCATCGTGAACATCGCCATACACTCGCTGAGCACATGCTTGTCAGCAGCCAATGCCTTGATCACTGCCGACGTGTGTTCTGTTGCGTAGTTTGCGACGATCACAGCATCGAGATCATGGTCCAGGAACTTGTCATAGTCTCTGTAGTAGGTGATGTCCTCACCAGCGAAGCTCTTCTTCCTGACGCGGTTGAGCAGGGGCCCAAACGACTCGCAGATGGCCACCAGCTTCATGCCGACCTTCTGGGCAACCGAACCAAGATGGGCCCCGCGACCCGCACCGTAGACTCCAACGCGAATTGGCGTATCCATTCTTCACCCTCCTCGTTGCGTGAACGGTTGTGTGCTGACCCCTGTTGTGGTCAGTGCCGGTCTCTTCCGCCATAGTCCCGTCTACTCTTGTTTGAACATGCTTGTCAAGGCTTCAAGCGCCCGATCCACAATGAGTTGTCCCCCCGCAGGTGAGACCTTGCAGCTGGCGGGGACAGCTCCATAGCTGCAGCCTGCGGCTGCTCGTTCGGTGGCCAGATAGCTCCCACTTCCCGCCAGTTGTGCCACAAACGTCTGGATTGCCGGACTACGTCCCTTGATGCGGTCCCCGAAATCGAGGTAGTATTCGAAGGGACACGTGACGAAGGCGACGTCGCCAAGGCGCAGTACGTTCACCTGGACGGAGATCGACCCTGGGGGATTGTCGTATCGGTCCTGTACTCGCGCGCACCACGCTCGCCTTGACCGGGCGCTGGTACGTTCCCGGCCGATAGGGTCAACCGTGCCGAGCCGTTCGATGGTCGCATCGAGACCCGCGATCTGGGCCGAAACATCCTCATATTCCTTGTCCGTCACGTTCCAGTGGGGGAGTTCCAGTTCCAGTTGCACGTGCTCCATCTCGACGTTCGGCCGCAGGTCTTGGCGCACGGCCGTCTCGACGTCGTCCACGGCAATGCCGATACGGCGGGCGATGTCCTGCCGCAGAGCGGAGTTGTCCCCCCGGCTCAAGCCTTGTCCGTACTTCAATTTCATCATGCGTTCTTCCGCCCTGGTGTCCACTTGACGGTGCGGCGTCTGATCACCGGCTGCCGAGCACTGAGGCAGCACCGACAATCCCTCTCCGTAGCGCCGTCGCAGTTCCAGACGCACTTCGTGCCAGTAATCGGCCGAGACAAAGTCCTGGCCACCTTCGGTGCTCTGTGAAGGACAGGCCACATTCACGAGCACTCCCGTCAGAGCGTGCTCGGTGTCATAGGTAAAGAGCAGGTGCACGCCGTGGTCCACGTGTCCTTCAACGTGACTGAAATCGGGCAACGCCGTCGAGCCATACATGACAGCACGGTCATCGAAGTAGCGGATCCGCCGGTTCTCGCCAACCACGGCGTAACCATAGCCCCACGCCAGAGCTCCCGGGCTTCGGCTCTCCCAGGCTTCGCATACTGCCGAGACCATCGCCTCAACGATGAAATCCGTATAGTCCGCAGTACTCATGTAGTCGGGATGCTCCGCCAGGATATGCTCCAGGTAGTCAGCATCCTTCTGCAGCCCGACCGTGCCGCCCGAGAAGGGCGCTGTGTGCGTATGGGTTGCACTCGCAACCACTTTCTCGGAATCCAGGCCCGAGCAGCCGTTCCCAACCTCCTGCCGCACTCGGTCCAGGACCTCCTGATCAACGGCGCAGGCATCCATGGAGACAATCACCGCGTGCTCGTCACCATTGTCGATGGCCAACGCGGTCAGCGTCAGTGGGTCTTTGGTGCGCGTGGCGATGCGGAGGTTGAAGAGTCCCCGCAGGCTCACCGGTCGGTCCGGCGTTATGTCGCGAGTTGCCCAGCCAATCCGGACGGAACGTGTCATCGAACGAGTCTCCTGCTCTTGTTTGTCACTCAATCGTCTTTCGGAACAGCCAGCACGCGTATCTCGGCCAATCCGGGGTTGACCGCCGCACACCGTAGCTCCACTTGGTTTGCCCCCTGCTTCAAGCTCAGCGCCGCGTCCGGAACGCTGAAACGCCGAAACGGCTCCGGACCCCCGCTCCAGACGCTCCCCTGCCCATCCGGGCCAAGCAACAACACATCGCCTTCGGCCAGTTTCGCCGGCAACGCCAGTGACTGTCCGTTAATGACCAGTTCCATCTTCTCCAACAGCCGCGGGTGTTCGTTGTCGAGCTTCAACGCTCGCATCTCCGCGAGGCCGACTGCGCATTCGCGCTTGGACGGCAGATTGTTGTAGACCAGAACGAAATGCTCCACCCGCGACCAGTCGAAACCAGCCTGGGCCGCGGACAGCGCGAACGGGAAACGTCTCCAGCCCTTGAACGTGATCGGTACGGACCAGTCGGCGTACTTGCCCTTTACATCCCAGAACTGCACCCTCAACGTCTGGCCGTTGTTGTCGCCATGCAGGTACAGCGACACCGCCCCATACCCGCTCAGATTCAGCGGCTTATCAAAGCGTCGTCCCTTGGCTGACCAGTTGCCGCCGCCATTGTTCAGAGCCTTGAACCAGGCGCCGCCACCGTAGCGTTGAAGCTTCTGAGGCATCGTCACGAACGACTGGGTTACACGGTCGCTGGCAACCCCTTGTGCCGTCACCGTCTTGCCACTGCCGAACACGCACTTGGCATACGTGTTGGCCGGACCTTCCGCGAACGGAGTCACGGTCTTGAACGATTCGAGCAACAGACTGTCATCGAGCGTTGCCCCGGCCGCCAAAGCCAGCCCGCCGGACTTGTGCGCAATCGCCACGGCCGCCGGGCGGGACGTGTCGTCCAGCCACGCCGTGTTGACATCCCACACGTTGTCATTGCCGTCATAGCTGCCGATCGACGTGCTGCCGGCGAAGCTCACCAGCTCCTTCAATCCGCTCATCACCCGCAACGCGCCTTTGTCGCCCCTGCGCAACGCCAGTTTTGTCGACGGCAGTTTGTGGGCCTCCTTCAACGTGATGTCTTTGACGACCGCGCCCACGCTGTACACGGTCAGTTCGCAGCGATTCGAGCGGCCATCGCCACCTTCGCAGCTGAACGACGCTTCCATCTCGCCTTTGGGCCAGACCAGGCTCGGTTGGACCTTGGCGCTCAACAGCAAACCGCCGTTTGGCTCGAAGAGCTTGTAGCCGCCGTCGCGGTCGATCTCGAGGTACTCATTCGTACGCATGCTGACCGGGATTCGCACCTGCCTGCCGTTGAGCCCAACCACCGGACCGACCAGCGGGTCGTTGTGTTCACGCAAAGCTTCGATCCGGCCGATCGTCGTTATCGATTTGCCCCCCGCTGGAATCGCGTTGACGAACAGGTTCACCCCCAACACCTCATGGTAGGGATAGCCACGGTACATCGGTGCCGAGAAACTGTACGGCCACCGGTAGTCATAGAATCGGGACGTCTCGGGCTGCTCCAGGACAACCAGCCTCCAACCTTCGAAATCGAGATCGATATAGTGCTCGCGGACGCTGCCCGCCCGGACGCTGCTGGTCAGTTGCAGGTTGAGGATCCCTCCCGTGCCGTTCGAGTGCACCCACACCCCGAGGAAACGGTGGCCGCTCAGGTTCTTTGACGACTCGAACTCCAGGCTCAAGCGCCCCCAGGATGACACCGAAGCGCCGCTATTCTCCGCCGTATAGACGACGGTCGCCGACCCATCGGGAGTCTTCTCTTCGGCCAAAGCCACGCTCTGGATCAGTTGCGGAGAACCGGTCCCGTCGACCTTGAACTGCACGCCATCCTTGAAGTCGACCACGGCCAGATTGTCAACCGACCCGTAGGCGGCCAGACGTGACAGGGCGCGAATCCGCAACCCCGGGGATTGCTCCGCATGCGGATTGTCAACCTTCACCGAACTGCAGCCCTCCACACCGGCCCGCAATACCTTCGGACTGCTGGCATACAACGGACGCAGTCGCCAGTCACCGTTGGCCCCGGACTCGAGCGTATGTCGGATGTGACGGCCCTGCATCGACACCAGCGTTTGCCGGTCGATACTGGCCTCGCGCTTCAACTGGTCGCAGAGCTTGATGATCGACAGCATCTCCGGCATGCGTTTGTTGACATAGAAATAACCATGCGACACCTGGAAGGAAAATGGTGAATTCCCGGCCACCCCTTTGAGGCAGATCAACATCAACTCGTCAGGCGTGACTGCATACGTCGATGGCGAATGCGGGTGGGCCCGGAACCAACCGGTGTCGCCGACCAACAGGTTACGGGCGTTGTTCTGCGGATTGGTGCCCTTGTAGCGCAGGGAGTAGTCGTCGCGCCCGAAGTACATCGGGTCGTAGTTAGGGGGACCACGGGTGATTGCATGCCACGATGAATTGGTGTACAGATTGTTGCCGCCCAGAAAGATGGGTTTGTGCAGACGTTTCTGGAACTCAAGTGCAAAACGCCCTGTGTTGCGCCAACGCGGCGGGTTCTTCGCCCATTCCTCACCCGCATCGAAGTACGCCATGTCCGCCCCCGTTTCGTTGAAAACATGCGCCAGGCGTTCAACGATCTCCTGGAACATCGTGCTCTCGATCTCGGGGGTGTAGATGCAGCCGCCCCAGATTGGGAAGCAGTTCACCAGCAGCCCGATGTCAGTTTCTGTTGGGTGGTTGAGCTTGCGGGTGTCGTGCAGCCCTCTGGTGCAGCCGGTGAAGCGGTTCTTCTCGCGCCCGGTGTAGCGCACCACCTCGCCGTTTACGAACAGATCGCCTTTGTCCGGCCAGGTGGAGAGATCATCTTTCGCGACCAGTTCCTTGCCGTCCAAGCCGCTTTCCGCAGACAATGACGTATGGTGGCTCTGCTTCAGGCGCGGATCTGCAACCGGTGTGACGTAAGGGCTCCGAATCCCTTTGCGGCCACCCCAACCGACCATCCCCTGCATGGTGTGCAACCCCAGCTGCAAGCCTGCCGCATGGATCTTGTCAGCCACGGCCTTCATGCTCTTCAGACCATCGGGGTAAAGGTCTCTGCGCGGTTCATAGAGGGGTGTTGCTTCCCACCAGCCGTCGGTGATGTGGATGCAGCCAAAACCGCCCCTGGCGAACTCGACAATCTCATCAACGGTTTTCTCCGTGACCCCGCCGGTCATCAGGTACGAAGCAAAGCGTCCCGGGTGTCGACGCAGCCACATGCCGTCCCGGACCGGGTGGAACAACCCCTGCTCAATCTCGATGTCTTCGAGACAATCCTCCAACTGTTCCGTCGGCAATGCTGCGAACGCGGCTTTTGCTCCCGCGATGTCATACTCCGCGTACGCCCGGGCCGTCGCTCTGAAGTGACCGCCGCAGGAACTCGACGCGTTGGTCTGGTCATTGCAGGTCAGCAACACCGCGCTGAAACCGTCCTTGTTCGCCGTGTTCAGCAACGCTCCGAAATTCTCGTTTACCGCGATGTTCATCTTCAGAAAGGTCAGCGACTCGATGTCCGGACCTTCCGCCGTTGACACAAAGAAGGTGAAGTAACGGTCATACGTCTTCACCCACAGCTCGACCGAGTATGCGAGGTCGACAGGGTGCAGTCTCAGGCGCTCTCCATCCTGCTCAACACAAGCCAGAGGAATTCTGCCGCGGTTGGCAACGTGGAGCTCGAAAGCGACCTCGCGAGGGCCGGCGTAGTTCTTCCCTGTCCGCTTGTCGATCAGTTCCGACAATTCGCCGGCAGGTGTGAATACCATCCGCGCCACGTTGTTCTCGAACGTGACCGGCTTCGCCGTCGTCTCGGGCGCCCTGATATCAGCGGTCTTCACGGTAAGATCATCGATCTCCATTGTCTTGCCTCTTGGGTGCGCACTGACATATAGGCAGGCTGACTTGGTATCGTTCGCGTCAGACCTGAACAGGAATGAGAATGCCGTCCACTCCGTCACTGGTCTGGAGAACGAGTATCCTGCCCTGACAGAGGGTTCTCCTCCTGGACCGTAAACATAATAGCCGACGGAACCGCCCGTTCCACGCACACGTCCTGTTACCGCGTACCATTGGCCGCCCTTGTGCCAAGGCGCGGGCTGGTAGATATGTGCAGCCCGTCCCGGGGCGTCGCAGGTCAGGCGGAGGAAACGGCCGCGCTCTGCCCCATGCTTGGGTACCTCGACCGTCCCGGTCAGCGTTGCGTTCAACGTCCAGCCGGTCGGTCGCAATAGGGGTTCACCTTTGACTTGCCAGAAGCCGTATCCCTGGTCTCTCGTCGCCGGCGAGACGGTCGGCGAGACCGCCTCGAACCCCCCGTTCACAACAACGCCTTGCCCGGACGCATTCAGAAGAGGCAACAGGAAACACGCAAGAGCCGACCACCGCATGTCACTTTTCTCCTTGTTGGTCCCCAGTCCGCATTACGGCCAACTTGATCCCGTATGGAGGGGGGCGCTTGCGTGCTGGAGGGGGGGGGACGCACCAATGCTATCAACTTTCTCTGGAGACGGTCGCGGCATGGCAGCCCCTCCCACTCTCGAGAAGCACACAATGTGGGAGGCGGTGCCACCCGGCGACTCTTCGGCC